>Ga0224506_10000214_pt1 | contig 56760 bp, 104 predicted proteins | sample SF_Jan12_sed_USG_2_FD_169108 | JGI IMG/M metagenome (GOLD analysis project Ga0224506, IMG submission 169108) | Sediment microbial communities from San Francisco Bay, California, United States - SF_Jan12_sed_USGS_8_1 | ecosystem: Environmental > Aquatic > Marine > Sediment | place: USA... | reverse complement strand
ATGAATGACGATCCTCGGATCGAAGACCGTCATTCTTCTATCACTGGCAATTGCCACTTATAATAAATCCATTTCTTCTTCAAGCGCTTCCAGTTCACGCTCAAGATTGCGAAGAATCCTTTTAGTGCTCTCGATAGTTCGCATTTTGTCTTTCAATTTCCTGACATTTTCTTTCATGGATTCAGCGCGAAGTTCTTCCGCTGCAATATCCTTTGCCGATTTCTCGATTGATGTTACATTACTAGTCATTTATTTATTACCTTCATCGTTTAAGTTGATAATTTTAACACGAATACGCCATGGAAAGATGTATTTCCTTTTCCGGCGCAGCTTTGCTTTCTCAAGTTCCACTTCTTCTCGAAAACGTTCTTTCATTAATTCGGCTTCTGCGATTTTTCTAGCGGTCATACCATTCAATTCCTAGTATCAGTTTACAAAAAAATTGATGAAATCGATTTGGTCTAACCTTAGTTTGAAAGTTAATATCACTAAGCCTCCAAAATCCAACATATTCAGGTGCGTCCAGAAGTCTAATTTCTTGATCTTTATTATTCATTTGTTTTTCATTTTTTGGCATATACTTTTGATTAGTTATAAATATTAATATTCTAATAATACATTAAAAATAAATGTCGATCAATACTATTTACAATTTTAAAGCAGCGGTTAACGATTATGCGCGACCAAATAGATATGCTGTTTCTCTTCCAATTAAAATTGTGGATTGGGATAAATTAAAAGACCCTAGAAAGGTAGCGCTTAATTGTAATTCGGTTACTTGGCCAGCGCGTAATATTGGAACGATTGATGATCGTATCACTGGTCCTTTAGTTAAAGTTCCATATGATCGAATTTATCAACCTGTTACCATGTCATTTTATTTAGATGCCGAAATGCGCGAATGGGAAGTATTTAATACATGGATGAACAATATTACAGAAAAACAAATTGATTCGAGAAATTCAGATGATATTCAAGATGGTATACCACCTCAAATTATTAAATCAAAATATATGGAATATTATTCTCGTTTCACAACCGATATCGAAATTGCTCAAGTAGATATGGTAGGTAAAAAAACTCGAATCGTGACATTGAAAGAAGCTTATCCTATATCAATCAGTGAAATTGGAATGGCATATGAATCATCGGATACTATATCAACATTCAATGTTTCTTTGACGTATAAATACTTTGAGTCTAGAGAAGGATTATTCAATTTGTCTACGGCATTTGAGAGCCTACCTAGTGAACTTTTTGGATTCGTTAAGAATTCGTTGGGCATACATGGAAATACCCAATATGATGATTTAATTACCCGCAAATTAATTGCCGGAGCATCGTCAATCAACAAGGAAGGTACATCACAATCAAGAATTAATTAAGGATTTCAAATGACATTACCGACATTATCAGTAACGAAATATAAAACAACTCTACCATCTTCTAATGAGAAAATAGAGTATCGACCATTTCTTGTGAAAGAAGAAAAGATATTCCTACTGGCTATCGAATCTGGATCAACTGAAGATATGATTCAGGCCATTAAAAACGTTATTGAAAACTGTACGTTTGGATTGTTGAATGTGAATGATTTACCTGTGGTTGACGTTGAGTGGTTATTCCTTGAATTAAGAAAAAAATCCAAAGGTGAAACCGTCGATCTTGTTCGAAAGTGTCCTAAATGTGATGCAACTTCTGAAATGAATATTAATCTGGATGATGTCAAAATATCTGGCAAAATGCCTGAGAATAAAATTATGATAGAAGGTGACATCGGAATCATTTTAAACTATCCATCATTCAGGACCGTCGAATCGTTGTCCGAAGATATGACAGTTAATGATCAATTCAAAATGATTCGAGATTCTATCGATTGTATTTTCACTGAAGATGAAGTATTTAAATCGGAAGATAGTAGTGAAGAAGCTTTAGATGAATTCATGGAATCCATCTCTGAAGATAAATTTAAAGAAATTGATAATTTTTTCAAAAAGATGCCTAGTTTGGTATGGAATAAAAAGATCAAATGTCCAGCTTGTAAGGATGAATCAACTGTTAAACTGAGTGGCTTGAAATCTTTTTTAGCATTGGACTAGCCGAAGAAAATCTTCAATCTTATTTTCAATTGAATTCTCAGCTAGTCAATGACCACACATACACTTTAACAGAAATTGAAAATATGGTTCCGTGGGAGCGGGATATATACGTAAGCCTACTTATTAAACGTCTACAGGACGAAAGGGAAAAAGCCAATGGCCAATAACGATGATGGAATAAGACAAGCAGCAGAGCGCGTAGGTGCGTCTGAGCGATCTTATCGTAAACGTTTGGAGCAAGATGAGAAGAATCGATTAGCTGAAATCGAAAAGAATCGAAATGATTCATCTGATGAGACATCCATGAAAATTCGCGATGAATTAATAACGCTGAATAGAGGCGTATCTTCATCGACCAAATCTGAATTAGTCTATCGCAAAAAGCAATTAAGAATCCTTGAGAAATCTCTGTCAGCCATTGAGGATGACAAAGAACGTGCAGAAATGACAGCTTTAGTTGCGGAAACTAAAAAGGGTATCAGCCAAAATAATACCTTCACTAAAGGTTTAACTGAAAAATTAACGAAACACATCGACTCGATCACTGGTGTTATTGTCGGTGTGGTTGCAGATTCTCCACTTTTGGCAGCAGTAACAGCGGGTGGAATTGGTAAGTTAAAAGAAGGATTAGAAAATCGATCAGCCGAAAAATCACAATTAGCAGATTTTGCACAAGGCGTGCGCGAAGAAATCGAAAAGAAATTAGACCGTCCAGAAAAATCCGAAAAAGAAGACATGGAGACACGTCGAGAAAATTTAGTTGCAGCCGCAAAACAACAAGATTCATCTGATGCATTAGTTGATCATGTTGAAGAATCGGTTATGTGGCTAGAATTAATTCACGATCTGATGAAAAAAGATGGTGGTGGAATTACGGGTGCTGATTTGGCTATGGCTTCAGCGGGTGGTGAAGCATTAAAGGGTGGAGCTAGAGCGGCGGCATCTTCATTACCTGTTAAATTATTTAAAGGTTTATTGAAAGGTGGTGTAATAACCGCATTGATCGGTTCACTGTTTGGTGGTATTGATGATGCATTGAAGGAATATGCTAAATCTGGCAATATGGGTAATGCGATAAGTCATTTCCTAGGTGGTGTGCTCGAATTTATTTCCTTTGGTATGCTCGATGCTAAAACTGTTGGTGATAAGGTCGCACCTTTAATGAATGGTTTATTAGATGTATTAATGACTCCATTTAGAACTTTATCAACATTGTTTAAATTGTTAACTGGTCAAATTGGTTTTTCTGAATTCGAACATAAAATATCTGATGGGGCGAAAACTTTCATTGAAGGATTCGGTAAAATTTTTGATGTGATTAAAAATGCAGCAGCATCATTTTCTGACATGATGGGTTTAACCGATTGGTTGTCATCTATGAATGAATCGATCACAAAAATCACCGGATTTAATATTAAAGAAGAAACCGTTGATGCAATAAACAAAATACCAGTCATAATAAAAGGTATGATTGATGATGTTGTTGGTGTATTTAGCAAAATTGTTTCTGAAATTGACGGATGGATCACATCGGCTTTTGATAGTGCTAAACGTGAATTCGATGATAAGGTTAACAGCATCAAACAAATGTTCTTTGGATTTTTTGATACTATTGGTAGTGGAGCTAAGACTTTCCTAAAAATGATGGGAATTGAAATCCCAGATATTAAATCATTTAAAACGGATGTGATGGGAGATTACAAACTGATGGTTCCGGATAAATCTGCGACTGTTGAAAAACTAAAACAGGAATCAGCATTTAATCGATTATTGATGAATAAACCTTCATCCGAACCAGCTTCAATTCAATCTATGTCTAATGCTAATATGAATGTTGATAATAGTAAAACTTTTAATTCGTCTGGAATATATACTAGGGGTCCAACTCCATCAAAAACTCAGTAATGATGGAGTTGGTTTGTTACTTAACTTATTGACTAATCGTCATCGTCATCGGCAAGACCTTCGAAAAATGACAAGCTGTCTTTATCATCAGTCGAATCGACCAGTGTGCCTGTAGGTAATTCCACCGCTGAACCATCTGACTGATCAACGGATTTTGACACATCACTAGCACGCGCACTGTTTTCATTAGATGCTGGTAATGAACTTTCTACACCGAGAACCTTATCTAGACGTTGTTTAATATCGTCGTAGGATTGGAATCTTTCATCGGCAATAAATTCATTAAGATCATACATGTCATTGTAGATTTTTTCCATGACAGTATCATCATCAGAAATAGCACTAGGCTCCTTATCAAAATAGGATTGACTGTAATCAGTCTGACCATCTTCCTTTTTAATGATCCATGTAAAATCCGCACCTTCCCACATATCAAAAACATTGATCGGTGTTTCATCGTCGAAGTCTGGCTGTAATGCATTCTTGATTTTAGCATTAATTTTTGTACCATACTTCATTAAGAAAACTTTACCTTCCTTTTCAGGATTGGCAGAATCTTTAATAACCATAATATTCGAATAGAAAGATAATTTACGCTTTCGATTACGAACGGTTTTGATTACGTCTTCTGGACATGAATCGAATTTGCCACCATGTTCGTCAACCAGTTTAGAATTGATTTCACATACTGGACACGGTTTACCGATGGTAGTTGGACATTCAGTGACTAACCAGCCACCCTGACCCTTAAATCCATGGTTGTATGTTTTGACGCGGGGAAGATCAGTTTCCTTTTCGGGAAGAAAACGAATGACGACTTTTGCATTGCCATCTTTATCACGGACCGGATAATAGATTCTTTCGTCTTGTTGGTATTTACCTTTATCATCCTTTTCTAGACGATCTGCGAGTTGGGTTCTACCCATTCTGTTCTTTTTTAAATCTTTAAAACTTGGCATTATTAGCCTCCAAAATATTTTTAAACGTTTACATGACCTGCATGTAGTAGTATTTATACGAACTGATTTTTCAGTATTTCCTTAAATTTATTCATGTCATATTTAAGAAAATAATCGTATTTGGTGCAAATCATGCACCATTTTTCCCATAGTAAATCATCGTATAATTTTTTAGTAAACAGATTAAAATAATTTTGAATACTATTCATAATAACAAATGTTTCAATCGTAATCATATCACTCAGTAAAAATCGAAATATGATCGGATGATTGTTATTTATATCAAACAAAGAAATAAATTTCAAATTCCTGTCTGATAAAAATTCTTTAATATTTTTCATATCCTCGGTGAATGTGTAGGATAAAGATTCTACCCGACCTTTCCACTTCAGATAAACATCATAACCTTCTCTATATGATATTTCTCCAATCCAAATATCATTGTTGCGAATAAAGTTAGCAACAAAAAAAGGAACTATTTCAGAAGATGGTAATTTGTTTGCGATAAATTCGAAAAATGGTTTATCTCTTCTTCTATCCCAGTTATAATATTTGGTTTTGCCATATTTGAGAAAATTAAAACTTTCTGAATTAAAATGTGCCTTTAATGCACAATAATTCTGGTATGTTTCTTCTCCGGTCATATTGGCAATTTAGATTCCACCTTAATTAAATTTGATGTAATGCTTTCCTGTTCCAGTTTTTCCATTACATCGGTTGATAAAAGTTCGCGAACATCTTTCAGTTCAATACCGAAATGGTCAGCAGTTTTTATAATTCCAGAAATCCAACTGTCGCGATCCTCATCCATAAATTTCACTACAGTGTTCGAGAATGTTATACCGTCAACAGCCATCATAATAAGAGCGAGGGATTACCCCTCACTCTCCTGAAACAATGTTTCAAACAATGTTGCGAAATCTTCAGACTCGGTTCTCTGAGCCTCAAAATTTTGCTTGTGAAAAACATTTGCACACTTTTTGACATATTTTGGTGGAATTTCGGATTCCATTTTAACAGTCTCAAGTATGTCTTTGATGCTTTGACGTGCAGCATCCATTCGACACAATTCCACTTCAATTTCTTTGACATACCCTTTCAGCTTTCTACGGCTTTCGGGATCGGAAGGAATAATGATTGAATTCGTCATTAGAGAACAATTCCCATTTCACGACGAATTTCTGCATAACGATTAACAACTGACTTTCGATTGTAACCAGTTTTCGCGACAATCTGATCGATTGTTGGGGGAGTTTTCCGAGTACCCATATAATTAATGATACCGGAGCGAACAGACATCGCGCTATATTTATTTTGTTTTGACATATTTAATTTCCTATATATTTAAAAAATACTCTTTTGAGTGGATGGGATTATATTTGCATTAAAATTAAAATGCAAATTATTGGGTCAATATAATATTATTATTTGGAATTATTATATTTGAATCGTTCGATGCTTCCTGATCTTGAAAGAATCGCTTGTGATATTCACCCACGATACCTTCATCTACTTCAGATGGTTTAAATAATAAATCCGCTGAATTGATATTAAATACGCGTTCGTTCGCAAACATACACCACACAACAAATGATAATTGCTGGTGATCTTGTGGATTCATATAAATGGTTACAGGTTCGATTATATTGTAGATATTACCATTACCGTCATCTGTTACATTATGAACACATGCGATTATTTCTTCACCACTTTTAAATTTAAAGTGGCGTACTACGAATTCTTGTTCTGACATTTAATTATTTCTCTAAAAATTGATTTGAATAAACATTATATCTAGTGTTTAAATTATACACAAATTATTGTGAATAATTATTTATCAAATAATCAGAGAATTTTAATTTACGCCATGTTTATTAATATGCTTCGACCAATATAAAAGAGCGGCGTCGATTGAATCTCTTTCATATTCCCGACTGATCAACATTACGCGAAGATCATCAACTTTTTGAACCTGATATTCTTTAGCGAGGTTGACCGCTGCGCGTAATGTGTTAAAGGTTGAATCATCCATCAAGGTATGATGCTTTTGTTGGACGCTTAAAGAAACCGAAATAATCATCCGTATCAGATCGAGTCAAAGCAGCATCAAATTTCACTCGCTTACCTTTCATCTCATCAAGTGAACCGTCCAAAGAACGTGGAATAGTTCCCCAAACATTAAAACCTCGATCATCCTTGACTGTCATGACATAACGAACACCAAAATCATTTTCTTTAGTGTTAACATTCACGATTGTACCTTCAATGGTCGCACGCGTGCCGTTAGGACATTCTTCTTTATCCGGCATGACAAGTTCATTGGTTTCTAAGTAGAATTCAGCGAATTCCGCAAATCGTTTCGCGTGATGTGATAGAGAATCTTTGTTCTCAACAAACCACAACAATTTCTCAGGATCAGTTTTAGCAAATTCAGGAATTGTTTTGCCGTCGAATTTCCATGGACTTTTAATCCATCGATCACGATTGCGTTCGAAGGCTGTAATATTGAAGAATTTGGCTTCTGATACCCTTTCGGCCAGTACATCTTCAGGTGATCGGTGCGTAATCACACCCAATTCAAATTTCTCACCAACATAAAATTTAGCATCAGGACCAACCATTGCAGTCGCTTTACTAACAGCAGTTTCCCAATCGTTCGACAAGGATGCAACATGATGATCACGATCAACTACATACGAACCGTTGCGAGAATACATAGTCTCTTTGAAGGCATGACGCAATGTGTAGAGCTTATTCAGTCTACCGGATGAAATGTAAAATCTTTCGTTGAACATAATTAATGCCTCTTTTTAATCTATATAATCATTATATTGATTTAGATATAAATTGCAAGTATTAATTCGTTTTATTTTTAATTCGTTTATTGGCTAAATTGAGAGCATCAAGAGAAGCTTTGATATCTTCTAATATATGTGCCTCGTATTCACCGAATTTATCCAGAAATTTCCAATAGATGTCCACATCATTTTGGAGACCTATTAGAATATATTCAATACATCGATTAAAGGAATGGTCATCCATGACATCGTGATATTTGTGCATATGCTGCACCATTTCATGATCCATGACTATGAAAGAGACGTTCTACGCATGGTGGCATATCCTGCTCGATTGACAGTAGCTCTTTCAGATTCTTTTGAAAGACGCACTATTCCACCATAATCGACATTTAAAAATTCCCATCCGTTGTCATTAACCAAATCTTTGACTTTCGATGCCTGTATAGATGTCATTGTGTCATATGCTCTTTCTAAATATTCAGTATTCATAATATAAACTCCATGTTTTATATTATGATTATACTGATATGATTATAATTGTCAATACCAAATATCGAATTCGGTTTCTATTAATCCACCTTTCGCGAGTAACCGAGTATTCATTAATATTGTGCCTAATAAATTCTTACCAATTTTGGATTTACATTTTTCACAATAACAGTCACCCCACAAATTGTCGTGCCATGTATTACCCTCAACCAGCCATTCATCGCCAGTTTCGATTAATAATTTTGACAGATTTTCATTTTGAGCGAATTTTAAACCAACAATTCGAACCATTAATAAAAATTTGTCAGTTTCCCATGTATCCCGTTTTGTGACACATTGACCCTTACGTTTTGCGACACCCGGTTTCGGATTAGAGAGAATATCGGTAATCTCATCTACATTTAAGGTTTTAGCTGCCTGATATAAATGCTCGGAAGTTGGCCAAACAACACCCTCATATTCGATAGGTGCGGGAAAAAAATTACTCAGGAAATGGTATTGCCCATCAAACGAATTAATCATAAATTAACCTCATAATAATGGGCAATATTATACACATTTAATTATATTAATCCATATCTAATTCTTCACATGCCATGTCGTAACCTTCCCAATTATCAACACCAGCCGCCTGAAGACGATTCAGGAAATCTCTATCTTCTTTTAATGAGATATATTCGGACATTGGAATAGTGACTAATTCCCCAGCAGGATCGAGTAGTTGTGGAAGGCTTTCAAATCCTGAACTAAGATCGACCTTTCCATCGTTTGAATATGTTGGTGATGCCATGTTACATTTCCTCTATGGTTTCTAGTGTATCAGCTTTATCTTTATCATCTCGAATTTCAACAAAGATAGGTAAGTAAAGACTTTTAGACGTTCTTTTACCTTCAGTTTCAATTACTTCATTGAAATTCACCGTAACAATTTTATCCTTTAAATTGCTCGTAAAATATAAATCACGCTGTTCATCTGAAAAACCGCTTCCAACGCGCACAAGTAATTTTCCATCTTCTGATTTGCACATGAAAGCGCCCAACTTTCCCTCGTATTTACCGACACCTTCAACAATTTCAGAAATACGCAGATCACAATCCTTCTCAACTTTCATTTTGATGTGAGTTTTTAACCTTTTGGGTTCCCAGATACTGTCTTGATTTTTAATCACAGCACCTTCATAACCACGTTCAATCATCTCTAGATAAAATTGTTGTGCTTGATATTCAGAATCGACAATACGAGTTTCTGCTACACGTAGTTTCGGGAATCCTTTCACAACATTCAACATATCCAAACGTTTCGCATACGGAACATTGAATTTTCTCTCTAGATATTTATCTTGAGGTATAACATCCCATATAACAAAAATGAATTTATCAAATTCTTCTTCTGAGACTGTTCCCTTAATTGATTTTGTGAACAGGCCATTAGATGCTCTTCGTTTCAGATATCCATCACCCTTTTTATTCAGTGCGATTAGCTCACCATCTAACACAAAATCACCAGTAAATGATTTTCTTAGCTCCAGAATCTGATTTTCCAAATCACCATATGTCGTTAATACATTTCCATTTCCACTACGGAGTATGACAGATTCTTTATCAACAAATGCCAGACATCGCGCACCATCCACCTTTTCCTGAATAATTGCGGGATATTTAATACTTTCCATGTTCTTTTTCGTGAACGATCTAGCCTTAGCAACAGTAAATTCCGGAATTAAATCTGGATGTGCTTTGTTGATCGATTTAGCCGAAACGCCAGCCGATAACGAACGTCCGAAAATAAGTTTACCGACTTCCTTTTCGCGACCCGGTAGAAAATCAAAATATTGATCAACCATTCGAAGTGCCTCGTGACCTGTTACACTTCGATTATTAAGAACATTCAATAGTTGAAAGAATTTGTTCCAATAATTTTCCAGATTAAAACGATTGTTTTCATCCATTTCTGGAAGTTCACGAATATAATATTGCTTGAATGGATTGTACATGTATTCAAGAATCGATTTGAAATGTGGTACGCGAATTATTGCCTCTTCCAGTATTTCAATTTTTTTATTGGTCGAAGGTGTTTCACGTAAAAGATCAACAACTTCATATGCTCGTGTTTTTCGGTTGAAATTATATGACATTAAAATTCCTCAATGTAGTCAAGTAAGATTTTCATTCGATTATTTATAAAATAATCCATGATAGCCCTAGGGTTTGCATTTGGGTTTGGTCCAACATTAAATTGATCCATAATGGCTTTGGATATGTGATCTGGAATACACCTCAGATCAATTAATTTTGTGTTTAACGCATACCTATTTAGTTGCTCTTCAGTCAGAAATTCTGAAGGTTCCTGATATAACCATTCATCAAGTTTTTTCTGATAAACGGATTTTTGACGGATTTTATCCGCAAATGAGTTTTCAACTGAGAGAACATTAGGTATATCATCACCAGAATCCCCGCGTATAATTTGTTCTTTTAAAAATAACGCTGGATCACTAGCCTTCAGATATTCTTTTTTTGTCGGTGAAAATTGTGTGAAATTGGGATAGATTCCTAATTGCTTAAAATCTTTATCTGTGGAAATGACAATAGATTTTTCTTTGGTATTTTGGATAATAGTTCCAATGATGTCATCACCTTCGGCACCATCAACTTCGATTACGGAATAAGGAAAATGTTCCGATAAAGCCTTTTGGACTTCATTCATAATTGCATACAACTTTTCGAAATCAACTTCATCATCCTTATCTTTCGCTGCATGTCTTCGAATTTTGTAATGTGGAAAAATACCCTTTCTCCACGATGTGCGGGAATCAACTGCAATTACCATTGTTGACCCATATTCATTATGAAATTTTTTCTTGTATCCTCTAATCGAATTTAACAACATGTGTTTAAATAAATCCGGTTCGAATTTACCTTCCAGTTCCGCATGAAAATTAGCCATAGCTATTTGGCTATAATCAATAATAATCATTTTAATATTATTCCAGATATAAAAAAACGCATAATAACTTTTAAATTATTATGCGTCAAATTATCTGGCACCCCTGAAAGGATTCGAACCTTCAACCAATGGATTAGAAATCCACTGCTCTATCCAATTGAGCTACAGGGATAAGAACATTAATATCCGTTAGTGGTCAACCACGCTTCGAAAAAGTACAATACGAAAACGGTAAAAACTAATAATTCGTTTTTATAGTGAGTTAGCATATTCCAACTCCATGACATAATCATCACTGGAAAGCCTGTTATCTTTTGAATTCTCGACATATTTCATCATCGATTCTTCATCAGTGAAGGATTTTCTGAGCGCGACAAAACCATCTTTGAGTAATACTAAAACAACATTTTTCACTTTTATATCTCCGTTTCATTAAGTAACGGATACAGTATATCAGATCAAATATAAATGTGTCAAATATTTTCTTTAATTAACATTGCGGTGTGTTCTTCAAAAATCGCAAGTCTTTTTTCACCTTCGGCAATTAATTCTCGACCTGTTTTACTAGGTGGAATTAACACACTATCACCAATTTTAATTTCCTCAACATCAGGACCGATACCAACAACCACACCAAATTTGTCAACATCTTCTAGAGATTGTTCGATGTGTATAATATCAGATGAATTTTGAAATACTAATTCACATAAAACACAACTACCCAATAATTTATATTTGACCATAAAAATTAAACCTTCGTTTTTTGTTTATCCAAGCGTAAAGCCGCACTTCTCGGACCGCATGAATATTTGCGCATTGCTGCACGAATTTCTTTTCGCGAATATTCCGAATCAGTATTTTCACTTATTACTTCAACAGATGCAAATTCTTCTGCATGTTCTTCGACCGCACGAGTTTCTTCAACTACTTCGCCTAATACTTCAGCCGTATTTTCAACAACTTCTTCTTTATTTTTTGCTTTATTTTTCTTTGCCATGATTTTTCCTTTAAAATTATTTTCTGTAAATACTGCCTAATTGGATATGTGGTGAATCTAAAAAATCTCGCCACAATGCACCCACTTCGATTTGAACACCTAATTCAATTGCAGCCGTAAAGAATGCTTGAATTACTTTCCTGAAGTATTTATGCTCCCATGTAGTTGAACCATTCACTAATGTGTAAATATCAACTGCATGGCTAAAATCGTCATCTTGAGGTAGGTGTAAACTGTCCATTGTGGTTGATTTACCATCCGCCACATATTGTTTCTGAGTTTCTATATTCCGTACACCTTCAGAGACTCCAAAATCGTAAGGAGACAATTGAATTGCACGCATGGTAACTTTGACTAGATCAGGATGAACACCCTCTAAACGGGATATAGAACGGTTACTGAGATGGTACATAATAATATCAATGTTGTTAATAACATTAATATTTATGCTTTCGTTACATCCCCGTATAATTCGAAGATACGTCTCATATTTTTGGATGTTATACCTTCGTGACAATCTGTACGCACGAATTTATCCTTTTGATAATCCAACATATCTGAATCATCATCTAAAATAATATATGGATCATCTATTGCGTCATGATCCAGTAACCATTTTTCAATTTCATATCCCCTGAATTGATTTTTAGAGATGACAATATCATCAGTTTTCCAATCTTTATGGATGGCGTTTGCTAATTGACCGTAACCGGCGGATGCAAATAACACATAAAAATATTCGCGATTTTTCCCATGACGCCATGTGGAAGATATAATTATTTTTGTTTCTGGAAATTCAATGCAGATTCGATTTAAAAATTGCATACTAGTCTGATCAAAAGCAGACATCCAACAACCACGTTGTCCAGACGCAATACAAGCACGCATAGTGCAGATAACTCCATCAATATCTAGGAATATATTCATTTTTTGGATTTCTTTCGTGAATCGACACCAGCCGCCCACGCTGCATGACCAATCGAATTACGTTCCGCTGTGTACCACAATGGATACCCCTCGCGACCTCTATCGAAAAAAATGAATAGCTTATTACGCTTTGTTGGAGGTCTTTTCAATGAACGTCTATATGCAGCTTCCAAACGCGCATCTTTAAATCTGGGTTTATCGTCTTTCATTAGTAATCAATCGCCGTCATCGTTTTAACATAGAAATCTACTGATTCATCTATGCTGTTTAAATAGATATCCAAACATTTCCTGATTATGGTAACCGTGACACCATTTTTAAATGTCACGGCATATTCGTCATAATCAGGAACTGTTTTCATTTTAGTGACCGTATCCAGCACCAGTTTCATATTTTGGCTTTCCATCCCAAAGACTCGCGGAACTGAAAGAATTCATTCTGATGTAATTACCTTCACCGATTCTTTTGACCATACCTTCATCGTCGTTAGAATAACTACCCGGCACCGCAACAACTTCAGTATATGAACCACCACCATCTCTTGACTTGCCGATTGATTTAATCAGAACTGACTTTTTACCAACCATCTTCACAACTTCGTAAAAATCAACATTAGTCTGTTCATATCCCCACGAATCATAAAAAATACTTCCGACTTTCACGTCATGGGTAAATGCTTTTTTCGCAGCCTTTCGTTCAGCTTTATAGGCAGCATTTCGTTCAGCACTTGCGATGTATTCTGCAATGTGCAGATCACGTCTTTCGGTTGAATGGAATCGATAATTAAAATCGGGTGCTGATCGTTTGCCACCAAAACCCATCGCGGATTTTTCACCAGTGATGTAGATGACAACGTTCAAATCTTCACGCTCGATCTTTTCATCATACGTGGAGGGAGTGTAAAATTCTCTGGTCATTGTTCGTCTCATGATTTTCTCTCACTCAATTAACTATACAACCATTATATCTATTTACATATAAATTACAAGCATTATTTTAAATTAAATTGCGTCATTCCATCCCTGTTGATCAAACTGTTATCACGTTAGCTCCAAAGGACTTCAGGAATGACATTTTATGGAATCTTCACAAAGTGCCATAATATTATATTATTCAAGTTTAATAATATCTCCGGCTCTAATCTGGTACTTTAAAAATAATTTCTAGACTTGACTCTATACTTTAATTTTCATTTTCCCTTCGAGTGATCAACTCACAGATTTCTTAACTCTTTCATTCTTTGCTTTCTCGACATACTCCATCGAGATTTTTTTGATTGTACATTAATTAAATTGGTGCGTCTACGTTTAATCGATTTCGAATGAAATTTAGGTTGACAATTATTCTGATAAAAATTCAACCAACAATATTTACGCTTACTTTCCCATAAATTCAAAATCCATGTGATCGGCAATCCAGTTTCATGAGCATAATGTTTAGCTCGACCAATTATCCAATTAAAATGTTTTAGATATTCGGCTTTATCACGCATAGGGCGATGACCTCTTCTACGCCTTGCTTCGGCATTCTGAACATTTCGAATATATTCCGCCTTCAACGATCTATACCCAGAACATTTATGAATTTCTTTCCAATTCTCAGCCATCACTTTCTTCCCTAACTTTTCCCGAACGAACTACTCTACTAATAACAATATGACACTTTTCGCATTCCCTTTCTTGCATAACGACTGAATCTAAACTGTAATCTCCAAATTTTCCCTTCTCCTTAGCTTCAGACGAATTAAATGGCGTTTGCCATCTACCAAATCGATGCCAGCAACCAAAATTCATAATTAACCCTTTCCATTCTCATATTGTTGTGCCAATGCGATACGAACTTCCAATTCTTCGGCATTCGACCATGTTCCACCAATTCTTCCACCAATATCTTTTTTAGATGCTAACTGATTAATCACGTTTTGTAATTTTTTCATTCGCATCTCATTTTCGTAATTCCGAGACATAAAATCAATCAATCTCGAACTATCCTTTCCATTTAATGAAAAATGAATTGGATCGTCACCATCTTCTAAATCAATATTAAAACTCGCCATTAATTAATCCTCAGTATTATTCATTTTCTTCAAAACATCCACAATCCTTGTATACTCAGCAATATCAGCTTCAGCTCTCCTTAATAACTCTTTCACACCTTCTTTCGGGTCATCGACTGATAGATATGATTGACCCGGCATTCTAGAATCAACCCAATATTTTTTCGAACATTTGCGCCTCGTATAAATCTCGATATATCCGTTATCCATTTCCAACTTGGCGGTAAAATGCCAACCCAAATTTTCCCAAATTTTCGGCTTCCAATTTGCTCCCATGAGTTTACAAAGTTCCTTGCCACGTTTTTCGGCTTCTTCTTTCGTGTAACTTGGCATTAATTATTCCTCTGGTTCTAAATAACCTGTTGCTTTGGCCATTGCTAATGATAGCGAATTTGTTAACGAATCACTTTCTTCCCAAATTCGCTTTTCGGGTATAACTACATATGGCTCCAGACCATCTAAAACCATGTTAATTGTCATCGTTTTACTTAATAGGAGAGCGCACATATACGCTTGCTCTATGTTCTCGCGAGGGTTCCAGTCATCCACATGGCAGTATTGAAGACCATCGTTAGAAAACCACCAATTGTCATACGGATAAGGTTGTTTTGGGTCTATATACATTCCCATCACATTATTCGCTAGATGCTCATTTATATCCATTTTTCTCTCACATGTTTCTCAGCTAATTTATCCAATTCCGCTGGAGACAAACCAACTCCAGTACCACCATAAGCTCGACAATCTCCAAAGTTATTCCAAGCATTAGCCGATGCAAAAATTTCTATCACAGCTTGCAACTTTTCAAGTTCATTTATACGTACATTCTTTCGTTCAATTATGTGAACAATCTCAGCCTGTAAATTCGAATTACACTCTTCAAGTTGAGCAACGTATTCGGGATTTATTTCACCAATCGTGCCACTTATATACTTATCCATCATTCACCTTTATAGTGTGTTGTTTTATCTTCTCTCCACAGCGTGAACAGCTTTCGCTAGTATTACTATATTGGTTTGTTTCTTTTCTGTGTCCATATTTATTACATACCCAAATACGCAATCTCAGCCATCTATCTTTACTCCATGTCTGAGTTTGGTATTTCATCATTCGCCTCTATAGCGTGCAATTCATAGTCACAAATATAGTCAAAATCACCCCAATATTGTCCATCCTCATCACAGTCATCCTCATCCAGTTTATGCGGTCGCTCCTGCCTGTTTACTTGCACAGTATTATGAGTAACCACACCAGCGACCACACCGGCAACTTCCTCATTCCAGCCATCATCAAGATAGTTTTGTATATATTCATGTGCGGCTTTGTCGCGATCTTCTACGTTATCAAATTCTTCATAACCGCAATTAGGATCATAAACAAAAAATCTACTCATCAATCGCACCTATGACATCTGGTTTGGTTTCCTCAATCATATGCAGATCACTGTCAACCACTTCACACCAAACAATATCTGGAGATTCGACAAGTGCAAACTGATTCCAGTAACCATTACCACTAAAATTACGTCCAAGGAAAATAAGTCTTTCGGATTGACCAATCCAGTTATAATTATTTCCGACAATCATTTTATTTTTCATTGCATAGTGCTCTAGCCTTATCCACCTTATCGAAATGAGATGAAAGTTGTTTATTGATCGAAGGAAATAGTATTCGAAAACCTTCTTCATAAGGTTTGATGTGATGCTTACCCAATTGTTTGTAATACCCTTTGAGGAAAGAATCCACACCATATACTGTCATTGCCTGTAATGCTCTAGCTTCAATTTCAGACAGGGTTAAATTAACCGTTAATTCGATTTCTAATTTGGATGAAATTGTAGCCATCAACGCACCTTTTTCAGATATTCGGGAATGACATCAATTGCTTCCCTAAGCCATTTTCTACCATAGTGATCATATGCATTTGCTTGTGCTCTAATCACCGCATCACGCAGTCTTGAAAACTCCGACATTAATTCACTATAACTGGTTTCGTATTGCGCTCTCAATTCAAACTCAGACTTATATGCTTTATCCAAAGTTTCATATAATTGTTTTTCAATCCATTCTGGACCTACTTCGGTTTGGTTTTGAATACGCCAGTTTTTCAAAGATTCCACATCAGTAACAGTTTCTTTGAAATATGGTGCATATGAATTTGAAGATTCATTCACCACAACCTGACCTTCACAGAAATTGCATTCTGATTTTGCCATTAGAGTCTTTATTTGATTGAAAGCTCCAGTTGCTGACATTGGGTTTTCATTCGGCTTCGACCACAATTCATGAACAGCCAATTCCAATCGTCGTAAATATTCTTTATCCATCACTCCCATCATTCCTTACCCATTAATTTTTGTGCTGTGATTTTCACATCAGACAAACGTTGAAGCAATATCTGAATTCGCGGTTGTCGGTGACAATTACATGAACCATTAGTTCCCATCATACCAATTCGATTTGCAATAACACATCCATGATTAGAACAACTTTTTATATCAGCATAAGAATCAAGAAATTGTTCGACCACAGATTCAAGATCAGTGTTTTTTTCAACTAATTCATTATACGCCTTTTGAAGTTTAAAAAATTCTTGGGCATAATGAAGATCGTTCAGGGGAAAGGAATTGCTCATAATATTCTACCTTCTGTTTAACTCGCTTTGAACCACAGCTAAGGTGTTAATAGCTTTGCTTCGCTGGCTTCGCATTACGTGTTTGTATTTGGATAAATCATCGATCAATTTAATCAAGCGAGTCTCTTCAGTTAAAAGATAATCGGTAGATTGAAATTTACTGTTTTTCATGTCTCTTTCCCAAGTCAAGAAATCGTGACACCAATGTCGATGCCACGATTTTCAATGTTAATCCATTCGGCTACCAGCTTCCGCCTTAACTCCAGCTTCTTTCAGAACACCAGCGAAGGCGACTGCAAAGGCGTATTTCGCATCCATGGACTGATTAAATTCACCAACCCAGATATATGCACCCGGCTTATAACCCGATTTTTTGGCATAACCTTTGTTACGCATCCAAACGGCAAATTTGCAATTGGCTGGTTTCACATCGACCCAACCAAAGCCACAAGGCCACCAATTCACTTCATCATATGCAGCAGCACCAGCTTCCATACCAGCGGCATACGCCTTTTCGTAAAGCTCTGCACATTGTTTATCTGACATTGCCATAATTATATTGTCTCCTTTTCATTGAACATACATACATTATATTCAAATTCATATAAGAGTCAAGCATTTTTTATATGAAAATATCCTAGTCCCAGATCATCACAGAAGAATTTATTTTTGTCGTGTTCTTCGTCACTCATTCGATAATATTTGTCACGGTAAAAAACATTTTTAATACCGGATTGCTTCATGTGTTTCAAACAATTATTGCAGGGAGATATCGTTGTATATAAATCAGCAGCGTCGATGGGAATGCCACATTTTGCTGCGAAGATGATTGCATTCATCTCAGCATGAATTTCGTGATTGATTGACCAGAGTCGGTGTGCATCACATCGTTCTGAAAATAGATCACCACAATTAATATATCCCGCTGGTGTGCCATTGTAACCAGTCGAAATAATTCTTTGGTCTTTAACAATAACACATCCAACCTTTAACGATACACAATTGGAAGTTTCAGCAATTTCTTGAGCAATATTCAGGAAGGAATTATGACTGATCATATTTTGAGAATAAAATAGTTAAACATGCAACATTTAACTATTTTATTAATATAATGTCAATACTAATTAAAAATAATAAAGCTTTGTTCGTAATAAAATCGAGTGCGGTTAAATGGCCTAACGATGTCTTCCAACCGACTACCATATAAATCAGGAATATTATCTATCCAAATACGATCAAATGGTTTAGCAAAATACAATTCATTCCGTAACACATTTTGAAGTGTGATCGTTAAAATATTCATTGGATATAAATTTCGATGTTTATTTTTGGGAATAATAATTAAATCATTTTCAGTAGCATTGTCACCAATGAATTTTGTATATCCAAATTTTCTACCAAAATTCATACGTACAACAGCGTATGACATCATAAAGGCCAGCGGTGACATTCTTGTCAGTTGTTCTTCTTCTTTACATACAAATGATTTCCACTGATCGTTCAACGCGATAGCAGATTTCATTATTGAAGCACAATCAATCTGTAGTTGTTCTCTCATTTAAAATATCCCTATGAGGATAAAAACGACCAGAAATATTATCATTATAAAATGCCCTATCGCCACTCGGTAAGAGAGCATATAATACATCACGTTTGAATTGTTCCGCCACTTCTCCATAAGTCCATGAAGTTTTAGAAATATGAAGTGAAATGATTTCTCTTGTGAAATTTCCTTCACCGAATTCTTCCAAATCGTTTTTAAGCGATTCACTTGATCCGTAATATTTTTTCCAATCACTTTCAACATATTTAATTCTCTTGCGTTTTTTACCTTTTAATGGAGGTAATTTTTTCTTAAATTTTAGAATCTTTTTACCGATGTACATTTTACCAGTAATATTATTAGTGATGCAATAAACGAATCCATAATATTTTTCAATATCTATTTCATTTATTTCTTCATTCTGATAAATCCAATTCTTCATGTTCGATTTCTTCTGATCCGCAAAATACACAATGGGTTATGTGATATTTAGCGTCCATTTCAGAATCGATTATAAATTCAGATATACATTCGTTACAGGCTACTCTTATTCTATTTGTCATAATGTTAATTCTCTATATTAGTGTTTTTCAAAAACTAAAAAATATGAATGAAATTTTCTTCCATGCTTTTGATTCCGATGGTTATGACCAATTATTCTATTTTTTGCTAAAAGTATGAAGATATCTTTAGAATAAAATCCAAGTTTTTCAGCTTCGTTAATAATATGAACGTGACTCAACCATTGTTTACCAGAACTAACAGTATCTTGACATTTGAATATTAATACACCATTCTTTTTAAGAATACGATAAAATTCTATTAAGCATCTATCATACCATTCCCATAAATCTTGAATATAACGAAAAGAATTAAATCTTGTGGCAATTATTCCAGTAGTTTTTTGTGTATGTCCAACTATAAATGGTGGATCAAACATAATAGAATTAACACTTTCTCCACCAATAGGTAAATTAGCTGCATCTGATGCTATCGTTTCATTTGTTTGAGGAAATAAATCGAATTTCAACGTTGGAGAGGGAATTTTTCCAGATTTATAAAAATTCCCTTTCGAAAAAGTTGGATCAATATCAATGGTTTTACTCGGAATGTGAAGATTTATTATATCTAAAATAATGTCTTCCTGATTATAATTGATTGTGGAAATTATGTTTTTTGTTGGTTCACTCATCGTCGGATTCTTCCCACGCCCAATTAATTACACAAAAATCTTCGATACAATTTTCATGTGATATTTCATTCTCCTTCCCACACTCTCGCATTTTATGAGACCATGCAGGAAAATAATCCTTTATAATCTGAGTATCCGAAATTTCAACGATATGACCACCTGTCTCATCGTATTCGTTATATGCATATATTGTCATTTCGCTTTCCAATCATTACCATAAATGTCGATCAACGAACGTTTACCGTTAGCATATTGAATGCAATGGGTATTCGTATGATCACCCAGACCGCGTTCATATTCGAGACGCGCAGTAGATTTACCTACTTGATATACACCCTTCTCAATTCGAGCACTATGAGTGTGGCCGATAACCATTTTGTAGGTGGTCTTAGATAATGCACGCGCACTACCACGACTACCATTAGTACCGACATCACCATGCTGTGAATAATCAATACCGTTCAATAAAAATGGTGTATTTCGATCAAGAAATTTATATGCACATTTCAGATATTTAGATATATAAATTTCCAAAGGATCGGTTGTTTTGTCACTCAGAACATTTTTATATTGTTCATATAAAAGTTCGTAAGCAATCAATGCATTAGTTGGGTCTTTTTTAGGGTCAACCTCGCGCAACCAGCGGTTTAAATGATCATTATGATTACTCGGTACAATAAGATTTGTCGAACCTTTTGGAGTAGTATCATTGATATGTCGCACCACTTCATCCAACTCTCTTCGATAATCATTATTACCTTGATGGAATTTCTTAAATTGAATTAGATCATTGTTCCAATGGTGATGTGATCCCGCATATCCATCTAACACATCATGTCTGACTATGAATTTTGGCTTCAATGTTTTAACAATAGATTCATCACCCGTATATGTCGCAACCTTAACATTCGGAGCCATAAATTTAACATGCTCATCACCAGTCGTTAATGCAACGATTGGTTGATTGGGAATGATTTTTTCAGTTGTATAATGAGTATCCAGATCATAGAAATTTCCATTACTATGCGCATTCAATTGACGTATGAATGCATGACCCTTATAAACTTCAACAACCAATGCACCAATGACATGATTGAATTCAGCCTTCGCACCATCTTTAGTTCGACTATAATTTTTAATAGTACATGCGCCAGTTGTGTACATTCGTTTAGGCTTTTTACCACCCGGCGTAGCAACCGGATTCATTGCCTGTTGTGTGTGGCCATAAATTGTCCAACTACTTGCACCAATACCTTCCAATCCAGATAAAGGATTGACAGCGGTCGCACTAATTTTTTCAGGTCGAATCATTACATTCCCACCCAATGATAATTTATTATCCACTAAGTAATTTTCAATATCACGATCCCACCATTTTTTATATTCATCTGAAGCTGTGAATAGTGAAATATTTTTGTAATGAATCGGAACAACTATCAATTTAGCATCGTGATGTGCGCAATATTTTTTTAGATTGTCAACAAATCCCTTGTGTATTTTGGTATTATTTTGTGCAGCGGTAATTACATATTTTACAGATTTTTCTTCTTTCAATGACTGTAGATATTCTGTTGAAATATCAGGTTCAGATTCTTTCAATAATGCTTTTTTTGATTTAGTTTTACAGACTGAACATTTAAATCTTTGATTTCCCCTTTCGTCTTTTCCATTAAGCTGCATTTTTTTACCGCAATGCATAGGTCTTTTTTTTCTACTCATATTTTTTTATGCTCGTTTTTCTTTTATGTGCAACTTTCACACTCTTCCACATCGGAAGATTTTAATTGTTTTAAATAATATAATGTTTTGACCCCAATATTAAATGCGTAAATATGCAATTTCATCAATTCATTATACGAATCTGGTCTCTCGAAATAAGTATCTATAGATTGTGCCTGATCAAGATATATTTGTCTAATTCCAGCTAATTCTATTAATTTATATTGATCACAATCAAATGCTTTTTTATAGTACATATTGTTTTGACGAAAATTCGGGACCAGTGATACAACATTTCTAGTACCCTCATCTTTGTACAAATAATTGACGACAGGTAATATCGATTCAGTTGCATTAATTGCCTTTCCGCTTGTCGCAGTTGGTGCAATGGCCATAGATAAAGCATTGCGCATACCATGGCGCTTAATTCGTTCACCGAGTGCATCCCATTTGGCCATATCGGGTTTATATTCAGTTAATGCTAGTGCTGATTTATTAGCCAAATGAACTGGTGTTATTCCTTCGGCCCATCGAGTCTCACTGAATTTTGCAAACGCACCACGCTCCATGGCTAATATATTTGATGTACTATAAATTCTATAACTTAGATCATCAAATAATTCATGCGTGAATTCCAATGCTTCTTGTGTATCGATCACAATTTTTTCAGATGCTAATAAATTAGTGAAGTTACTGACCCCAATTCCCAAATAACGATAAAGTTGATTTGAATTCATACCCTCTTTCACTGGATAATTAGCGACATCAATTGTATTATCCATCACAGAAACTACGTTATATATCAGAGCATCTTTCTCATGATCTGATAGATAGTAATAATGCATTAGATTGATTGAAGATAAATTACATAATGCGATTTCACCAGCAACATATTTTTTACGAACTTGTCGTTCACCAGATTCGCGAACAATTAATTCTTCATCGATCACCATAGAGGGTAATGACGGTTCCAATATTTCGGTACATAAATTGGAACTGTTGATATAACGATTTGTCATGTTATGGGAATTTACATTTTCTTCATGAAACAAATATATATTCCCAGTTTCGGTGCGCTCTTTCATGATCTGAAAGAATAAATCTCGTGCTGGAATTTTCTTTTTTCTTATCCATGATTTGGATTCGTATTCGCGATATTTTTCTTCGAATGCTTCACCCGTTACTGAAAATAAATCTGGCACATCCTTGGGATCAAACAACGTAACATCTTCATCTTGCAACCATCGATCAATCAATATTTGATTTATTTTAACGGCATACTTTAATCCACGTGCGCGGGATTCTTCTGTACCACCATTCGATTTAAGAACAATCAAATCATGAAAATCGATATGCCACCATTGATAATATATGCAACATGATCCCGGTCTTTTACCACCCTGATTGAATGCTTTCATTGTTGATTCAACAATTTTTAAAAATGGAACTGGTCCAGAACTGTTACCTTGATTTCCTGTAATATAAGAACCCTTCGCACGCAAACGAGTGATATCGAGTGCAGTACCACCCTTAAACTTACTATATATTCCAAGGTTCTTATTAGTGTCCAAAATACTCACTGTATCGTCATCCATGGCGTTTAAAACGCAAGATGATAGCTGTGCATTGCCTGTACCGGAATTCAGTGTAATAGGCGTACCGTTCGTGTATGCGTGCGTCGAAAGATAGTTATATGTTTCAATTATCTTTTCAATACGATTTAATTTTTCCTTCCAATGAATAAACATCGCGACACGCAAATAGACATGTTGAGGTAATTCTAATTTTTTGGTTTTGCTGTAGTTCAAACAATATTTGTCATTGAATGTCACCAAACCTTTATATGTGAATTTCAGATCGCGAGTAGGATCAATATTACCATCAAGTTCGTTTAATTCTTCACTCGAATAAGAATCGTAAACCTCACGAGAATATATATTATGTTGAATAGCCTTTGACACCACATCAGTCAATGGTGGATAATCACCATTATCAATATGCCATGCCTCTTTATAAAGCTGCAACAAATACAATCTAGCTGCATGGTGTTCCCATTGTGGATACATCAGAGAAATTTTTGATGCAGCAGTGCGAATTAATTCTTCATAGACATCCGTGATTTTGATTTTGTTATATAACTTAATTTCAGTTGACGCAAATAAATCATCGGCAAAATACTTGTTACCGTCACACGCCCACATAACGACTTTTTTCATTTTACGTATGTTGTATGGTTCTTCTCTACCATCGCGCTTAATGATGATGATATTGGATGCTGCGATTGATTCTTCCTGTGTTAAATCAACTTCGTTATCCTTTTTAATTTGTGTCTGTAAATTGTCTAGCGTTATTTTATTTCTTTTCATACTTCGAATTTGCCTTCAGGTACATCGTTTTTTATAATTCCAACATTGTATGCGAGACCTTCACTTTCTTGTCCAGCAACATTATCTAGGTCAATATTTTTATACGTCTCAAACCACGTCACCGTATCAGACGGATTTAATTTATTAGAAAGAATATTTAATTTATTCATTCTATCATTTGCATAATAATTTACAAATTCTTCTAATACACCAGAAGTCAAACCGGGGATATGACCAAATGACATTAAATATTTTCCCCATTCAATCTCACTCTTAACAACATCATCGAAAATATTTTTGACCATGTTGTGATACCAATCACTTTTCATTATTTCCGAAAATCCTTCATCCTCATTTTTTGCAAGAATATTTAGTAGGCCACCGAAAACAGAAACATGCATATCTTCATCAAAATTAATTAATTTAATAATGCGAGTGAACCCTTGGATTGAATTTTTATATGCATCATTGATCATATATGTCACCAAAAAACTAACATAAAATTTGATACCTTCTAATGCAAAAATTCGAACTAATAATTCTAATATCATTTTCTTTGATATGTTAGTATCCATATGGTTTGAAATCTCGTAACAATTCGCATAGGATTCGATTTCTTCATCAATCCGCTGTTGTATTTCTGGATAGTCACCAATCTTATCAAACACAGCAGTTGCATCCGGATACATCTCCCTAACGATGTGAGAATATGATAGGGAATGAATTTGTTCGAAATATCCCTGAGTGCGGAATACAGCTTCCCATTCTGGGCTAGTAGTTATTGAACACAAAACAGTATCCAACCCACGAGATTGTGCAGAGTCCATTAACGTTTGGAACAATAAATTCTGTGTGAGTATTTCTTGAATATGCTTCGGTAGATCAGGATATTTAATTCTGTCTGTTACTAAACTTATTTCTTCTGGATTCCAGAAGGCATTTCTCATTCTTGATTCTATTTGTTTAGCAAATCGATATTTGTAAACATCATATCGTTGAAATCCAGAATATTCACCAAAGAATATTTTACGGCTACCAATGTCATCATTTAAAAACTTAGTATCAAGAATTGTCATTTATTTTTTCCAATTGTTAATTATATGTAGTGCTTTCAGACCAGAAAAGGTATTGATATTTATTAAATCATGAATTTGTTCCAGAGACAAATTTTCGTGTTCGGCTAGATCATTTATATCTTTAAATTTCAATTTATTTGTATTTTGCCAGATACAAAATTTTTCATTGGTATTTTTTATTATTTTGTTTATTGTTTGTTTGATAATTTGCGCATTTCTCGGCTCATTATCCCAGATATATGTCACATCATCAAAACCGGGATTATTTAAGCCAGCCGATCCGACAGCTATTGCATTAGGTAGAAACATGGAATCAATTGGACCTTCCACTATCTGCACATTTTTAGAAGGATCAACCCGATCTAATCCAAAAATATAATCTACACTTTCATCCACCTTCAAAGTTAAATATTTTGGCGATACCTGATCGCTAAATGATCTACCTTGAATGGCAATTAATTTTTTATCCTTATCACGATATGCTATAACTAATCGATCATGATCATGTTTAATATTTTCGAATTTCTCTTTATTCCAACTATTCACCCACGATTTAAAATTCTTCGCGTAATAAAAATATGAATAAAACTTTTTCGGAATTTTTCTTTTGATTAATAACTGGACCGCTTTATGATTCTCATCTAAATCTGATATTTTTTCCAATTGATCGACAACAGATGTTTCAGTGAAAATCATTTTCCTTGCAGGTGTGTAATCATAATCATCAATTTCTTTATGCTTATTCCTATCACCAAATTGTTCAACCAGATATGATTTGTAGATATCTTTAAAATAAGATTTGAGAAAATATTTTAATGACATGGAGATAGAACAATTCCAGCATTTAAACCACATTTCGGGTTTTTCATCATGAGGATAAATCCAACCCCTCGCCAGTCTTGAACTCTTTTTACTATCACCACAGACCGGACACCGAAAATTAAATCGATCACTATCAACCTTTCTGAATTTGTCCAGATGGAAAGATAAAACAGCTATATATTTTTTATCTAAGAAGATACTCATTCAATAATTGATTTAAATTTTTTCGGTATATGGATATGCAACATACCACATTTTTTGCATTCAGCATAATATTCATTATCCGATATTACTTCAGATTTACAACTAGCACATTTTAATAACAAACTAGTTTTTATTTTATTGTCATTATCAATTTGCGCGACGATCTTTTTTACTACCAAACTCATTGAATATTCCTATTATTTATTGAATATAAATATCAAATAACTATTAAAAAATTATTTATATGCTATTTTCTAAATTAAACGAAAACAATTTTCTACTCTACGCAAGTAAATGTTACGAGAGTAATGATCCAGTTGGTGTATCTGAACTTAACAAAGATATCAAAATTTTGGTGTATGTCAAAAAACTGTTAAAAAAATATATATCGACCGGCGAAATAAAAGAAAGATTGTTATTAAATCATATTATTATACTGAATAATGTGTTTGGTCCAACCGCGACCACAAGAATGTTATTTTTTTATTGCAATGTAGAAGTATACTCACCATTGAAAACCGTGTTAATATATTTAGAACTACTCCCAGAGCACATACCAGAAGTGGCTTTAGAGAATATTAAAACTGATGGCGCTCTAATCACGGCACTTCACAATTTATAAATATAGATACAACGAAAAATAAGGTAATCGTGCAATGAAATCGTACATTGAATTTATCAATGAAGTTAAATTAGTGGACGGTCATGCAGGAAGATGGAATTATGAACCTTCCGAGACTGATCAATTAAAACATCCATCATATAAAATAATTTCCAAAATGTTCAAACAAGACTTCGGAAAGGATTTGCATGATTTGGAAGATCGTGATGGAGAACTTGATTTTTCATCTATAGTAGATGATATTGTCAATAAATGGAAAAAGGTCGGTATGGATAAGGATAAACCGATATACAGTAAAAAAGGTCAATTCATCAAAGTTTCCAAAAGTGGAATGGGATATATCTGGTTAGTTAAATAATGAGATTTCAAGACAATTTAATATTTGAAGGTTCGGCATTGAATGCCTTTATCGCTATTAAATTCCTACAACTTATGACTAAACCATTTGCAGAATGGGAAGCATTCAAGCTGGGGTTAATCGATGGCGATGGCAAAAAATTAAAGAATGCTAAGACCGACGAAGAAAAAAAGAATATGACAATGTTCCATATTGTGGTTCGAAATATGAAACGTCTAATGGGGAAAATACCCGGCGGTAAAACTAAACTGGCTTCATATGCAGCAGGTCTTTGGCTAATCAAAGAAGAATATAATTTAGGTGAAAGTGATGTTAAATTGTGTCTTCAATATTTGATTGAATGCCTTGAAAAAAACAATCTTGAAATTGAATATCCAAATGTAATGGAGAACGTGACAACCCTTTTAGCACCAAATAAATATATCTTGGATGATAACACCATGCTAATCGTTCGAGAACAGAAAGCACCGATTGGGAACATCATGGGTATGGAGATTTATTCGGCTAAGAACCATATCACAGGTTTGGATGAATTTTTTACAGTAGAAAATATTAAACATTATGGGAAAAATAATGAATGAAGAAATGACAACCGCAAATGCACCAGTCCCAACAACTATGGGACCGAAAGGGAAAGCATTTGGTAAATCATATTTTGATTGTGATCAAAAAACATTTGATGGATGTTACCACGCTCGTTCGAAAGGTCAGCATTGGAAGACTTACTTAAACAAAAATCCCGAACTATCGAACGGGATTAAAACGTTTTTTGCTCAGAACAAGAAAGAGAATTCTGTGTTACTTCGCCATGGTAATTCATATTTGAACGTCAATCGATCTTCGACTAACGTAACAGGATACTTTTAAGTCATTTTATAAGCGGCTAATGCCTCATCCAGATCGCGCTTAAATCTGTATTTCGGATTGAGAGATGCATTTGCTTTCATCTTTGCTTCTTTAAGCGATGGAAAATTATCTGACCAATTAACCAATGTGAATTTACTGAATTTATCGCGAACTTTGATTTCCCATTTACTAGAAGAACGGGATGATCTACAAATACGAATCACTTCAATGTCATACATAAAATCACCACGAACTTCATATACATAGAGGTTCGATTCGTAGCCTTCCATTAAATCGACACGTTCAAATTTTAAGACACCTTCTGACATAATAGAAATCCTCTATTTAAGTAATTTACGGTCGGCACGAATGGACAATTCATTCTTGATCATTCGTTCATCATGCGAGAAATGATCCGATGGAAGTTTTTCAAATTCCCACAACAAAGTATCAGGATTGAATATCAATAATTCTTCGTTTGCGCATGATAAGAAGAAATTTAATTCATCATCGCTATATTTCGACCACTTTTCATCACGTACATTCATTTGCATTTCTCAATTGATGTACAGACAGATTATATCAAATTGGATATAGAGTCAAGTATTAATTATCATTCAATACTTCAGAATACTCTTCCATTATGGAAAAATCGATGGTCTTAAATGCGTCCATGGAAATATTATCAATATCACCTTCAAAATCATAAGCCAGTGTGATATGTGGAATGTATGAGTCATAATCCCACGCGGCGTCATGCTCATTCCTCAATTGGTGATGTCGTTTAACCAGATATGAAGATTCGATCATCAAAACCAGTGCACCACTTAAAATATCGAGTTTTTTAGGTATCGCCACACCACCGGCAATATAACCCAGAGCCTGATAATTATTTGTTAAGGGAGTGCGACTATAAGCAACAGTCGTATGTATCCGGAAGTTAATCGGATAGCCAATAGAAGTCATGTACTCTTGAAGCAATGCCTCAGTACGTTGAGAATAATGAACACCAACATATGTTCCCTGTTGGCGTTCATTGATATATGTCCTAAATGGGGTTAAATTCATTTAAACCTTTTTACCGTTTTCCTTTTCGCGATTTTCGCGTTTATGATCAGATCGAATCTTATTATATTCCATCTTTTCAAGAGCAGCACCAATGATATCGTATCCTTGATTTTTCGCAACACAAATAATTGATTGAACTAGATCACTATATGTTTCCGGTAAAAACGGATCGTCGTCATAATAGTCGATACCAAATCTTGTGATGTGGACACCAATACCAAAATGTTGCACATATATATTATTCTCAGGTGAACAGAAACCACCGATATCATCATCCCTCTCCGGTAATAACATGTCCAACCGCGCACCCAAATCCAATGTTCGAATAAGTGCATCTGCTAGTTCGACTTCACCCATCTTTCGAGTAGGTATCTTGTCATCCATTAAGTTCTTGCGTTCACCTTCGGTCGCTTCTGAAATTTCCGTTGATATCAATTGTATTTTCGTTAATAAACATTGATCTGGATCATCCCACCAACCAATATGACAGTTCCAAGCGTGTATTTGTTCTGCTAAATCATTTAAATCCATATTACATACCATTTTTTAAAAAAACAGATGGTATGTTATATGGACCAATAAATCAAATTATCTTAGATAACTCAATCGCACTTCTAATTTCAGTTGGATATCGTAAAACGGAATAATTAGTATATTCCAATGATTCGGAAAATACGAATGGTCTACCTTTCACACGACTCATAAATTCACCCGTTTTACCGAATATACCCACACCCTGAGACACCGATTTATGATAACCGGGATATCCATTAGGACATTTATTTGTTCCGATTAATGCGGCTTTACCGCTGGCATCCGAATAAATAATCGAATCTTGTTCAAATTCTTCACCCAATGCTAAAAGGTCTTTCTTCAATTTCCCAGTTTTTTTAATATCGAAAACTATGAAGGAATTTTCACCAACTTCGCGTTCATCTGATGAACCATAGTTCTCAATGTATGAACCTTTGATTTTGGTTACACTATAACCTTTGGCCAGTAGCTTATTGAGTAACTGGCGATTGCGTGCCTTGTTCTCAGCTTTCGTATATGGCACGCCAGTGTTACAATCGCGTGCACTACGGAATGCGGTTATCGTCCCATAATCAAATTGTTTCGATTGATTATAGAGACGACTTAATCCCGATTCACTTAAAATTTCACGATATTTTTTCATTCGATTCTTTCAACACACAAATCAATGTAATGATCATAACTGAAATTTGAAGCTCTACCCACTTCCAGATCATCAACACCGAACATTTCAAAAACGTCAACACTACTATATCTTTCGTACAATTCCTTTTCGGAATATACCTTTACAGTAGTATCAGGCACATACAGCTCATAATGTGTTACTTTAAACTTCTTCATTAGTTTTTCACCTCAACAGAATCATAGCAACAATTCATAGTGATGTCAATATAAATCTATTCTTTAAAGGCTTTAACCTTATCAGTAAATGGTACATTATTCGTAACCCACGTAAATAATTGAAGTTTTATTTTCGCATCCGATAAAGGTGGTTTTTTAGGATATTTAAATGTGAGATATTTGAAGTCTTTAATAATAACACGATCTTTACCCGGTTTTTCGCGCTTAGGACGGACCTTTAATTTATTCAATAAATCAAATCCCTGCGCCTCAACATTTTTCCGAATATTATTATCTGATTTATCTTTAGCATGACGATAATCTTTACCATCCGTTTCTTTGAACAGGATCGTATGCTTCTGATTATTCAAAATAACATATATACCACCATTGACAGCTTTAGGCGCTTTACCACCTAAAATATCCCACATGGTATTAGCTGCACCAATATGGGTATCTAATAAAATATCATCAGGCACGACACGTTCGCGTTCACGATTTTGTTTAACAGCGATGGAATAATCTGTTAGTACCCACACGACATGAATATTTTCAGCCTTATATCCAGCCGTAATTAGAGAAGGTAATACCTTACTGATGTCACTCATATCCTTTAGCGTGACATCGAACATTATATTCGGTAAAGTATTCGGATTTCTCATGTTCTGAAGCATTAAATCAAGAGTTTTATCTTTAATCTTAAATTTTCGAACATACTCATGCACAAATGCAACATTTTTGGGGTCTTTCAATGATAACCCCTTCAATTCCGGATGCTTTGACGTTAAATTGGCCAATTTAAGAAACGTTAGTTTCCATGCATCAACATCACGTACTTTAAAATCCGCGATATTGAGGAAATTTTTCGAGGCGAAACCTTTACCCGATCCTGCACCACCGGCAAGAAATACTACTTGACCGTATTTTTTCCCTTGATTGATATTGATCAATTTTTCGGTTAGAAGGTCTTCATTCAAAAATTCGTTATATTGTTTCACGTGAATTTTCCCATTTCCTTAATTGTTTTTCTATAATCCGTATGTAGAATGATGTTACCACCATTCGATTTAAATGCATTTGTGGCTTTGGTTCTATCATCGATTAACAAAGTAGTCGGTTTACCAAATTTACCTTTAGCCTTTGAATTCGGCACCAGAGTAACCGGAAGATTTCCAAACCACCGTTTTACCCATTTATGTTTTTGAGACTGAACTGATTTCGTATTGATCGATCCATAGGCAGACAATATTTGGATTGAGGGAAATAAATTTTTCGCCTCATTCGACATTTCTTTCGCACCAATCATCAACGGCAAATCAATAAAAAATTTATCATTTTCGAATACTTCTGATTTCAATCCTGATTCTTCAAATCCATCCGGACCCATATTCGTCGGAATGTGTTTACCAGTAGCCTGAAATACACCACGCTCAAAATCAGCCAATACACCATCTAAATCAAAATAACAAATTTCAATCATACTAAGGTCTCTGCGTATACATCAAGTACAATTTTCTTCGCTTTCACCATTTTATCAAACCTGATTTCATCAGTATCTTCTAGATATTTGTTGTCAAGAAATGCGTATGTACCTGTTTTAAAGTTCAATTTAATCAAACTGGTGTTAACCCTTGATCCATGTTCAGAAGCAACCCGATAAATTCCTTTCGGATTTATACTTTTAGATCGCAACCACGAAATATCATGCGAATCTAATTTATGTATGACCCATCCGAAAGCTGGATTGCTCTTATTGGAAAACCAACCGATCACTTCATGATTTTTCACACTTGGATGGTTAATTGGGGTCACTCTTCGGTTCGGTTCGCTGTATATCACGTTACTGCCAATTTTGGCATTTCGGATTAACTCAGCATTTCCCTCACTAATAAATTCGTTGTATGTTTTCATTTGAAATATTTATCCGAGTATTTGTCGCGACTATAAATGTCTGATTCATTTTCTTTGACAATCTTTTTCAATTTCGCAAAGAAAGTGATATAAGCTTTCAATATCTTGTTAGCATCTCCAGAAGTCTTTCGCATACTGGTTTTGACAGAACTCATAGCAAGGTGGCGTTCTTTCGGATTAACTGAAAGACTTCCACGATTATTTCTTGATTCGTATTTGTTTTCAGCCTTCAAATCGATTAAGAAAGAGTGAAACATGGGATCATTGTCCCGAATCTTGCTTGTTAACTCGTTCACATCACCAATCAAACCTAAACTGATACCAATTACAGGTGATCCAAACATATTACGTTTAGTGATGGAGAAAAATCCAAACGGGAACTTTTTCTTGAATTCGCGCTCTATTTCAAGCATCAATTCTTCATCAGTTGATATAGATTCATTAACCATAATAACACTAACTCCATTATCAGATGCATATTCATCAATAGTTTCTTTGTGTTCATTATATAATGAATCAGATATAATTACAACCCCACTTTCATTCAATTCTAAATTATTAATGTATCGTGAGAATGGTTTCAAATCTATACCAAAAGTTCTGGCAGTACGTGAAATGGAAAGGTCTTTTGCTTTACCTAATTTTAGTTGTTTTTTGTAAAATTCAGTAGCGGCATCCCAAGTTTTTTTGTCGATCTTTTTACCAATAGCCGTCAACAGTGCGCGATAAATTACAGGTGCTTCGACTTGAAGTTTTCGATTACTGGTCTTGAAGTTTTTCTTGCGCATAACGGTTTTTGAGACTAAATCAAATTCACTATTTCGCTTATCCCATTTCATGACAAACGGAATATTTAATTGACTCTGAAGATCAGTTAAAACCGCTTCGATATCAGGACGCATTTTCGGAAAATATGTGCTATATTTTCGATAGGCTTTGAGAAATATATCACGCAATTCTTCAATTTCAATTTCCCTACTATTTCGAACATCATTCACCCGATCCATAAAATGTCTAGTGAATACGATATCGACACCAATTTTGTCAAATAATTGATCTAATAAAGTTTCTAACTTGCGTAATTCTGCATTAGTTACTGACATGGTTCCTCATATAGTCGAATGCTAACTTGACATCACGTTTACTATCTAAACGCGAATTCAATAAATTGATAATTTTATCTAGATTACCTTTCGACCACTCAGTCTGAAGCTGCTTATTAGTGTCCATAGAAAGCGCACGATCCACAGCTTTGAATTGCGGATCGTGCGTAAGGTCTTCAGGTAGCGCGGCGAGAAGTTCTTTAAATGTCTTCATAAAAAATATTATTCTTTAAATAATATTTATACGCATCTATACTTTGAACGATGAAAACTTCTCGGTTTTTGATTTTCTCATATTGGATATATCCGCTTGATTTGCACCGGGTGGAGGTGGTTGAGGATTTTGTTCTATATCCAAATCAAACAACTTCATTTTAGCTTTATTACAACCAACCGTGAATTTTCTGTAATAATTCACATCATTATAACGATTCTTTAATTGTTTAAATGCTAATTGGCCAGCCATATCCATATCTTCACCACCAATAACACCCAAAAATAAATCAGCAGTTGCCGGTAGTCCAGCCGATTCAGACGTATTGGATAACGATAAATCAGACTTATCCCAACCATCGCGATTGGTTTGCGTAGCAGTCCACAGAGGCACGTTAAATTCAACAGCAAGGCCGCGAAGTTCTTCTGCTATGGATTTCACGTAATTATAAGAATTCTCTGAACTCTTTATTCGTGACGATGCACAAATATTCAAATAATCAACTATGACAATATCCGGAACAAAATTCTTTTTTGTTCGCAATTCGCGAAGTAAGAATCTGAAATGGCCAGCATGTGCCGATGATGTTGGATATTCTTTAATGATCAGCTTACCGGGACTCCTTTCCTTTATACGTTCGATCTTTTTCTCATAAACCACGCGAGACATTTCAGCCATCGAATCGAACGTAACATCCAATAAATTACAATCGATACGTTCACCAATTTTTTCCTCGGACATCTCCATGGTAATATACACGACATTCAAACCAGCTAAAAAATATTGTGCGGCAAAATGACATAACGTACCAGATTTAAATCCACCCGTTGCAGCCATTAAAACATTTAATGTTTTTCGCGTAACACCATTCTTTGTAATTTTATTTAATATGTCGATATCAAACGGAATGTGCTCAACATCATCATGAATGAAATTATATCGTTCAATCGCGTTTTCGATAAAGTCATGACCAATATTAGTATCAAAACTAACCGATAATGCTTTTTGTAGAATTTCCGGAATAGCAGTTTTCGTTAATGACGATTTTTCGTTATCATCTTCCGATATTTCAATTGCAGTAAATAAAGCAATTGAAAGCGCTCTTTCCTGACAAAATTCTTCTGTTGTATCAACTAACCAATTAAAATCAACCGATTCATTAGTCCCTTCAGACAGTGATAAAAATTTTAGTATGGATTCATAAGTATCTTGATCCATACCCTCGTATGACTCGGTATCAATCCTCAATGATGCATATGATGGTTTAGTATTATACTCAATAAAAAATTCATTGATTAATTCAAATATTATTCGAATCTTTTTATCTAAGAAATATTCAGATAATAAAAATGGTATTACTTTACGGGTATATGATTCATCATTGATTAAATTGTGTACGATTAATTCATCAGTCTCCAATGTCAAACCGCTCCGAAATTGCTTTAGAAATCATGTTTTGCAATTGTTGGAGACGTTCCGGTCGCTCTCGGTCGTATAAATAAAGTGATAATTGTACGACATATTCATTTGCGATTATACTCAGATTATCCGAAACCGAATGTTGTTCCAAGACCGAACAGATATCATCAATTTTTTCATTTAAAAAATTATTCATATCCTTTTTTTCTTGTTCTATAATCGATTCTCGTTCAACAATCATAGCTTTTATTTTTTCTTTGACCGCACCCGTAATCTCTTCAAGTTCGGGGCGCTTGAGAACCACACCACTGATGTTCTTAGAATTTTTGTGATTGGAAACATCAATAGATAAAGATGATCCATTGTGTTCAACAATAAATATTGATTCCGATATTTGAGATATTATTTTTAATTCATTTTGCTGCATTTTCAAAATCCTGTACTGTTAAGTTGTCGTCGATTTTATCCATAAAATTCTGGATAATATAATCCGGATTAGCCACATCACCAATTACATCAAAATCGACTTTTAGAATTTTATCTTTATTTTCTTCAAAGTCAATTTTGTGAATAATTATTCGTGTGGTATTTGAGATGAGAATATGAATTAAATCATTTTTATCGATCATAAATTCATATTCAAATCCATCCATTCTAGCCATCGTCTTCAACCATGTCTTCTTCAACCATAGCGCTTCCCGACAGATCAGAACCATAGCAAAATATTTTTTTACAATTCGCATCTATTTGATCTAATATTTCATCAGTGAAATAATTAGCCGGTTTATTTTCGATATGTTTTCGGAATTTTGTTGTACCATCCGGTAATTTAATTTTTGTTGATATCTTTTCAAAGATACCAGCTTCAATCGCTATATCAACCAGACCAAAATATTTGTCTAGACCAGTTTCATAAAATAATCGGGTTTGAACTTTTTTCTGTTCAATCGTCAATCGACCTTTTTGAAGTAATGCGGTAATCAGTGCACCAATAACATCTGTACCATCTTTTTCTTTAGCCTTCTTCAGAAATACAACCGAAGATGCAGCATAGGTTAAACCAGCACCACCACCCATCACCGTTTGGCTGTACATTGATTGAGTTTCATAGACATGATTAGTTAACAACATCGGAACATTCAGCTTGCCACATTTCAATGTCAAAACTCGGAAGGCACCACGAATTAATTTAGATCGAGTCATATCTAATTTTTCCGCACCGCTTGACATATCTTCAACTTCTTTCGTTGTGGACAAGTTGCCAAGTGAATCCAGAATAATTAAAAGATGAGGTTCTTCGCGCTCTTTCTCGGTCGTATCAGCTTCATATTGTTCAATGACCTTCACCGCCTGATGTCGATATTCCTGAACAGTTGCAACCGATATAATAGCCATGCGTTCAGGATCAATACCACGAGATTTTACTACTTCAGAATCTATCGCAGATTCCGACTCAAAATAAATAACGACATTATTAGGGTCTTTGTCAAGAAAGGATTTAACAATTTGCAATGCGTAGTAAGTTTTTCCCACACCAGATTCACCAGCAATGGCCGATATTTTATTTGAGGGAATACCACCATAAATTGAACCAGACAATAATGCATTTAATGCATACGATCCAGTATCTATAAAACCGGCATTATCACCAACCACGCCATCAATAACTAAATTAGCGAAATCATTATTAGTAGATTTCATTAAAGATTCGATTAAACTCATTAAAGTGCACCACGCTGTATTATTGCTAATTTAGAAAATACTTTTCCCAAAGGACTAGTTCTAGGCATCGATTCAATTTCATCAAATGAAATTCTTGCGCCACATGGCATCACCACAGTTTCTTCGTTTTCCAGAGATAGTGCCGCTGTGAAACCATTAATAACGACACCGAAATTTTCCGAAAGAAGTCTTACTTTTTTAATATACATTTATTATTACCTACTTATTTATATAGTTGTTCGGCCCATTCTAACGGATGAATATTTAAAACCGAGTTACCGCGCAAACCAACTTCTTTGAAATATTTGGCTAAACGTTTATTCGTTTTGGACCAAACATTATTGAAGGGTGCTTTACGACATTGGAAATTGCCTTTCGACAAAGCTTCGTGTGCTACATCATCCGATGGATTTTTATTTAGGTGACGAATTAATTTATTCTTTTTATTTTTACTGCAAAGATTTTCATTTTTATAAATTGCGTAATGGCCTTTGCCTTTCATTGAAATCTTTCTACTCATTATTTTTGTATTGCCTCTTAATTTAAATTTGAGGCATTGTTATACAAAAATAATAAAAAATCAAATTATTATTATTTTATTCGAAGAATAATTTTTATTTAATTCGTGAGCGTAACCACGCGGATTGGTAACAAAGCGACAACCGTTAATTTTAGTATCAATTGACGCATGTGTGTGGCCAAATAACCAGAGATTTGCATGATGAAAATGATATTGAAATCCAGAAGAAAAATAATAATCATTGTTGGAACATGATTTATATTCGTCTGGACATAAATAAGGGTCAGGGCCAAAATGTGTAACGACTACATTTTTTTCCGATTTTTTATTTTCTAATTCTTCACGAATAAAATCTTTTGATCTGGAATTTAATTCACAAAGAAAATTATAATTAAATGGTAGATTTCCCAGTCTGATGTAATTTCCATCATTGATACTCGCAAAACTTGCATAGGATGGAGATGACCATAGAGTTGCACCGATGAAATTCACACCACCAATTTTTATACTCTTGTGATTCAGGAAATGAAAATTATTATATCGTTTATCCATTTGATTCAAAATGGATATAACCGTTAAAAAATCCGCACCATAAAATTCATGATTACCGGCGACCATAATAACGTGTTTAAATTTTTGAAGTGCAATCTCTATGTATTTTTCGAACCACAATATCCTTATGTCGGTATTTAGAGACATGATATCCCCGGCAAGAATTAACACCTCACCATCTTGTTCGGGGAATATTTTTTCATCATAAATAAAAAATTCATGATGAATGTCACTCATTAATGAAATATCCATTAATGTCTTACCGGCGAAATAATTTCCTCTGAGTAAGTTTGGCTTCTTTCAGCTACATCTATCATATTTTGACAAAAATTCTTATCATCCAACATGAGTGTTATGCCATAAAGAATTTTTTTATAAGATTCAGGTGAATCTTCATCATACATTAATTTAAAGGTATTACTTAGATTGTGAAGTGATAAGGTTGTACTTTCAGTTAAAAATTCTAATTCTTGCTGATTAAACTTCTTTGTCATTTAGCCCACACCTATATTATTAATAATTATTAGATGGTGTTTGGGTAATAAGGAACACCAGACCGAAGTCTCAAACCCCCAGATTTCAATTACGCAGCTAGTGCGAAATCTCCGTCATAAAGTGCATCATTTGCATTTATTGTTTTTTTGATTTTTTATATGAATCTACATACATTGTCCACATATTTTCGCATCGACATCGATTCCAAGTCATCCCCATCAGAAACATTCGAACCCTGTACCCTGATGCACATTTACTGTACATTTTTCGCCATCTAGAAAGGCTAGGCAGCACTCGTGCATAAGTGCATCTTTCGATCATTTGACATGAGTCAAACGTTTCTGGTGGAGATGGCGGGATTCGAACCCGCGTCTATCAACCTATCATCCGCTTCATACAATGATAAAACTATTTTACATTACTATTTATAAACGGTCAATCGTGCATAATTCTTATTTTCATATTATCCGTATCAATGTTTAATCGTGTGAATACAGGAAATTTTTTAACTGCATCATCCACACGAATTAATAATTTTTCACCCTTCTCCCTAGTGACAGTTGCTAAATGTGATAATTTTCCACCACGTTCAGTAATAATTACATCTGCATTCTTTGTTGCTAATTCAAATTCAACTCCAGCATGTGGAATCACTACACAGGATATATTCCTTGATTTCTTTCGTTCAAAAGAACTAATATGACTATTTGACCAAACTCCATTCTTTAATGGTGGATCATATTCATAAACCATAGCATTGAAATCACTACTTCGAAATTTGTTTGACAGAATAACAAAATCAAAAGAAATTAAATCGTGATATTCATCCTTTATTTTCTGCTCTGCTTCAAATAGTGCAGATGCTTCGAATGAATCAAACTCCCGATAGGCACTCGAATAATCCAGACCAGCACCCAGCATCACATCAGTGTGGAATGGATTATCATTATACATTTTGATACCTGACATCGAAAACGGTCGATATGGTGGAAGCAATGGTGTAATTGCTGGCGACTTGCCAAACACATACCACAGCAAAGCACGCTTAGGAAATTTCAGTGTACACAAATCGTAAGATAATTCCATCCACCCGCATTCACTATCTTTATCGGCGTAATCACGAATATCTTTTTTCAATTCTACCAGCGCGGCTTCCATTTGGGTTTCTCCTTAGTTGTTGTTAAATCAGATAAAGCTTCTTCACTAGCAAGATACTCATTAAGTTCTGGATTAGCTTTAATATATTTTTTAACGTATTTCGTGAATGGTCCTTCGATCAAACCCAACTCAATTAACAATCGACTGGATTTCTCAATATGCGCAATTACAGCAAAATGAACTAATAAATCTTTTGAACTCATAATATTATATCCCATCCATTGCGGCTTTAATTAATTTTTAGGAGAAAATGAAAGATCGTTATTCGGACAAAATCGAAATTCCATATCACTCTTTGTGTAAGGTCCAGTGCAATATTTTCCGTAGATCATATTTTTTTCGTCATCGACCCTAGTGACACAAACAATTTCACCATTGTGTGCATCGAACAAAGTTTCCGTCTTCTTAATCATATTACTGAGTTTCATATCATTTCCTGAAAATTGGAACAGCGACAACTTCCAGATCACACTTGATACAGTTAAGAAGTATGTCACCGTCTTCATTTTTATCATCGGGATCAACCGGATTAACAGTCTTGCATCGAGTACATCTAAATGCAGATGATGATGGTGCTTTCAGATTTGCCGCATATTCAACGGCATCACGCTTTTGTTTGAACCTGTCAACTCCAGAGATTGGAGTACCGGAAGGATCACACACCTCCCATTTATTATCAGGTTCGGATAGTGAGATGATTCCTTCAATCTTATAACTATTCTTGAAAGAATATGCACCTTTATATAGTTTTTTAGTTTTCATAACAGTCCTCTATCTATAGGTGCATTATATCAGAATCAATATATCATGTCAATCACTCATTTGTTCTTTACAGACGGATTTCCAGACATTTTCGATAATTCTTTGTGATATCTGGTCAGGAAAATAGTGATGATCGGCATGATCGTGTTCAACTAACCGATTATCTTTATCCCACAATCCAAAATCATTTCGAATTGATCTACCAGTTGTATGATGTAACATAATCAATTCGTCAAAATTCATTTCACGTATGTGAGCTTTATCATCATCACTTAATTGTTGCAATATATAATCGTGAATTTCTTGTTCGGTTAAAAACGATCCGTCTGGATGACGTACATTATTTTCATTTGTCATAATTATTGCCCAATAAAAAGGGAGATAATAATATCTCCCTTTAATTTAATAGTCAAAAATTGTTAAGTTTATTTTTCGCTATTAGCACGCACTTCGGCAAATGTATATTCCTTAACCACTTCACCATTTTCAAACACAGTTTCGAGAATATTCGAAAGATCAGTTGATTCATTTACAGTAAAATATGTATCATTTTTCTTCACGAGAGCTAATCGACCCGGCTTCGATTTTTTACCTTGATCGGTAACAGGGTCTTTCGATACATTAATCCACTCACCATCGATTTCCATCGCGGAACATTTCATCGCCCACTGTTGAGTATCACGATCCATCCCTTGCAGTAATGCACCACCCATTCCAAATGCGAAATTGTCAGCAGAGAATCCCTTACTGACTGCCATGGATAGAATCGCATCGATAGTGCTATAATTAATACCATCACCTTGAATCAGACGAACGTGTTTTAAAACCTTAAATCCTTTATCATTAACATCTGATCCAAATTTATCATCGAGAATATCCAGCAATCTTCGATTTACGGCAACAGGATCACCAGAGTCAGGACGGATAACAACAGTCGCACCAGAATCGATCACTTCTTGTCGAAGTTCTCCACCCCAGATATTTTCAACGGCATTATATATGTCATATGAATCTGATACGCAAGCAAATATTCCATTTGGTCCATACACTTCGAGCATATTTCGATAGGCTTTGGTTTCGTTTTCGCGGCCACCATACATCATAGTCGAGTGTTCGGATGCTGGAATCGAAAAGCCAGCAACTTCATCGGTATTGTAATTCCGCATGATGAATTGTAATGCAGACACAGTATCAGTACCCATGAAATTCACCAGATGTGCAGCACCACCAATTTCAGATGATTCGAATGATGATACACCACGAGCACCAAAATCGTGCAATTTGAAATAGATATCTTCCGGTGTTCCGGTTTCATTCAAATATTTCATAATCAGTTGTTTAATATTCCAACTAATTGTGGCAACGGTCGATCCATACCATATGGCACGCAGCAATCCGGTTTCGAGATATGAAGTTAGCCAATAACAATTGGGGTCAGTGTTCTCGATAGTAACCAAAGCATTACTAATCGGAACTACATTACCTTCCGGCACCGCTTTGATTCGAACAGGAAGTTTACCACCTAGTTCATTAACAATGTATTCCCAACCTTCGCGATTGAATGGTTCACCGTGAGCCAGTACAATCTTTTCAGCTTCATCGATATCCGCCATGGTCACACCTTTGGCCAGTTCTTTGATATAAGGCTGGATATTGAACACCACAGTCTCATCATATGCGCCACCACGCGCTTCGGCGTAAGAAAAGACACCAGTAGTACCCTTGGGATACTGTGGCCAGTGAGAGAGCTTATACGAGTCTGTATTGAGTATGATATTTTTCATAATAGAAATCCTCTATTTTAATGTTACGAATAATGAAATTATTATTCGGTTATACCTAATGCTGTTTTTTCAGCTTTAGTTAATTTTGACAATGCTGATTTTTTCAATTTTTCCTGTTCCAATCGTTCCACGTCTTTAAGCGGAACAATTTCCATTTTTTTGATACTACCACCACCACCCCATTGCCAGAAACCATCCATCTGCACCGCATAATGAATAATGTCTTCAAGAGTACCTTCAAAAATTCCAAGAAATGGTTGATGGTGTGGTCCACCCATATCGCAATTGGGGTCTTCACCTCGAACTTCCCAGATTCCCTTTTCGCTTAAAAGATGTTGCTCAAGTAATCTTCGACCACTATAACTAACTTCAGTATAATGTGTATAATTTCTATCCATCTCACATACCCCCAGTCATGTTAAGAATGATATCAAGGTGATCTTCAAACATTACTTCACCCATCGAGAAAACTTCATTTAATGGAAACCACCTTGCATCCTTGGCGTCATCATTGGCTTGTATCCGAGGCAATGTTGTTGCGTCCAATTCAATCAAAAATGCATGTGTGAAAATACGTCCACGCTGTGATCGATTAGGCGCATCGAAAACTTTGGAGCGTTTAATATTTCGATCCAAAATGATTGGTTGAACCTTTATACGTGTTTCTTCTTTCAATTCACGCAATGCAGCTTGCCGTACTGTTTCTTTAGGATTTACGAATCCTCCCGGCAATGCCCACTGGCCAATAGCTGGTCTATCACCACGCTGAACTAATAATATGTGACCACTCTGAATAACGACTGCATCAGCGGTAACAAATGGTCCTGAACCCCACTTTTCTTTATATTCCTTTAACCACTGATATTCTTCTTGTAGTCTTCGAAAATCATCTGAAAGAGTCCAACCTTGAAGATAAAATTTCACGTGACTATTCAGAAATTCAAAATCATCAAATGATTTACCTTCAAATAAAGCCTGTCTGATATCAGTTGCATGAATTTCCATTTCAGATTCAACTTCATGAAATTTCCACCGTGGAAACATATCCAGATAAAATGAACTTTCATCTTTGTGGTGACCGACTAAAATTCTTTTTGGTGGATAATCAGTCCAGCCTTTCGGATCAGTTGAATTAACTTTGTTGTTTACGTCAACAATCCAGTTCTGGATATTATAGGTTTGATCGCGAACAGGTAAAATATCGCATGGAATATCGGGGAGCAATGATCTAAGCATCGACTTTCTTTCTTCGAATGAGAAAGGATTTTTTGGAGTTGATGGTTGTCCAACCGAACCAATTATAACAACTATTCGATCTGCTAATTTGGCAGCTTCGTCGAATACTTTGCGGTGACCACTATGTGGTATTTGGAATCTGCCTATGACAACAGCAGTGTCGAATTTTTTGTTCATTTAAGAAATCCTCTTAAAAATGAAGTGGGAAGTTTATTCCTCCCACTATTATTTATACACGATAATTTCTACAGTGTCAATCAACCCTTGTGAAATCTACGTAAAAAGTATCGTCAACATTAATAACTTCCTTTAAATTAGGATTATTAACTAACATCGTTAAATTAGCAGATGGTGTAAATTTCGCAAACGTATTATCTTCGTCCGATCCATTTTCATCATAAGGTTCATTTTTACAAACCGCTTCTAAAGTCAGGTGTTCCGATCCATCCGCGTATGGTTGAATGGCAATTACCCGCATTTTTGCTCTCATTAAAGGCATATTATCTCTCTATTGGTTATTTAAAATATTCAGATTGAATTAATTCGACATCATATGGAGTGATATCGCATGATTGATCTAATCCAAAGGTGAATTCAGCATCTTCTTTATCCTCAACCTGATTCGGATGATTCATCGCAAACAAGCCGTATAACGATAATTTAGTTTCGGATAGATCGACAAATGATTTTAAAAGATCACTAGTCTCGACTCTCGTAGATTCCACATTATTGTATTCACCAACGACTTGCGCATTCAAATCAATCCAAACCATCTCACGAGTTTTTAAATCAAATAATGCAGGAACAGCAACTTTGGATTCCGCACGAAGATCAATCTTTTGATCAACAGTTTTTGGTTGATATATATCACCACCTTCACCCATACCATTCCTAGTCATCCATCCGAAAAATGCTTCTTTATGTTCTTTGAATGTAGGACCACTGAATACATACACAGTCGATAACACATATCGAACACCTTGAAGTATTGCATCATCGATACGAACATCGATAAATTCAGATGCACCATTCGGTGCGCGAGTGATATCACCCGAATGGCATGAATAACTATTTCTCATTGCGGTATATGAATTCTGACCAACTAGTAACATATCAGCATTAAAAAATTGTACACTTAGATCGATATCCTGACCAACCCAATATATAAAGAAGCGTAAAACCTCTTTATCACCAAAAGGAACACGAGTACCACGCGTTAGATTCTTCAACGACTCAGATGCACTTCGCATACCGGATGGTATTGGACATCTTTTTAAACGGTCATCGATCCATACTGGTTTTAATTTATTTTCCACATTGGAACGGGATTGAATTTCTATCATACATTTATCATGTAGAGTCATCCAAGATTCCATTGCACCCAATCCGGATATCTTAATTGATTTCCCAACCGATCCTTTGGGAAGTACAATTCTCGAATCACGATCAGATGAGCGCATTCGCAAGTATCCCATAAACTGTAAAATTACTTTGGTGGAAACACCTTGCAATATTTCACGGAAAAAATCCAGATCAATTGTTAATCCCAAACGTTCGAGTCTACCGATTTCACGAATAGATTCCCCCGGTCTTTTGGACAACAGCTTTAACGCTTCAGATAATTGACCATCCGAAACTAATTTTTCATACTCTGAACGAATCGTGATCAATTTTTTATTACCACGAATTTTCTTCGCTATCTTATTACTCTTGACAGCAAATTTATATTCACCAATGTGTAACATATGGAATACACGAATCCACACATTTGAATAACGTGCGATATCATCATCATTAATAAATCGTTCAAGACATTTAACAACATCCTTTCGAGCTGGACGTGGCAAAGATTTAAATTTGGTATTCTCAGACAGTGAAGCATCACCACCCGAATAATGTGCTAAAACACGCAAGATATCAGTTGCAGTTTTCACAAAAGGAAAAATGCTCTTATTCTGATTGATCGCATAGGCACCAACGATTGCGATATTTTCTTTAAAGGGAATATGTAGATTATATATGGCACCCGACATAACATCGTTATCACGTATCATAAATTCAATCGCTTCACGCGCATGTGAGGTCAAAGAATCATTTGATGCTAGTAAAGTACCCAAAATTCCAAACAATTCACTTGGAAACATAAACCGCAATTGTCTAAATTCAACCTCTTCGAATGAATACTCACGAGGTAAATTCTCAGATGCTGGCATCCAATGACCACGCGTCCAATAATGGACGATAGCATTCATGTACAATTCCAGATATGATTTGTCCATTACCTCTTTAGGGAAACCCTGATACATAGGTTTATGAACGACATCCGCACCCAGACCTTTTTTCAAATAAGAAATAGTATTATTAATGGTATCGAGAATGTTTGATTTCGGCATACCGGATAAATACGTAAACGCATCTTCAGATAGAACATATCCGAGATTCATTAATTCCGCATTAAATGACGCCACTAATAATGTATTCTGATCCTTGAGAAAATCAGAAGAATTTTCGATCAGAATGGAATTTTGATATTGAATCGCGATTTCGTAATTATTCATAATATACATCCGTAAAAAATACTGGAGAGTTAATAGTCTCTTTTTAGTCAGCTTAAATGGCTGATGCTTCGCAGCATCGATGAAGGATGACTATTTATGGCCAGTAATACAAATAAAAAAGAGGAAAGTTATCAAGCTAGAGCACATTCAAAGTATTAGTTAGAAGGATGCTTGATTATAGCCTCTATTCAAAAAAAAAATAAAACGCACTGGAAAGTTGAAAAACTGTTTAGTAATGCCGCTGTTCTACCATTAAACTACCCCTCGTTAGTATCGAGAGGGAAGGATTCGAACCCCCGTTTGCGGCTCCGGTATCAAATAGAAGGATGTTTTTCTATAGCCGGTGCGTGATTGGTATTATGCATATTTAAATATTAATGTCAAATACTTTTTATTTAAATTGCAATTTTATTGGAGATGTCACGATATTTATTTTAGATGGTGGGTCAGGATGGATTCGAACCATCGATCAACGCGTTATGAGCGCGCTGCTTTAGACCGCTAAGCTACTGACCCTAATTTAAATAATCATTATTTACTTGAATATGATTGGGTATTTCACGATCTTCAATATCCAATTTATCCTGTAAATATTCCTGCCTTGACGTATCATATATAACAGGAATTTTTAATACAATTTTGTAATTAGGAAAAACATCATTTGGATTTAACTTCTTAATCCCATACCATTGATTTCCATCAAATATGAGAAAATATCCGGAAACACCTTTATGAATATCCTCACCATTTGCAGTGAATGATAACATAATTAATATTATTATAATAGTGATTTTCATATTAAAATTGGCACCCTCGACAGGATTCGAACCTGCATTTTCATCCAGTTATCTTACTCAACGTTCGTAGCGCTGGGGATTACGAGGGTATTAATTTGGTGGGACTGGTGGGACTCGAACCCACATGACCGAAGTCGCCAGATTTTAAGTCTGGTGCGTATACCTTTCCACCACAGTCCCGTTTATATATTTATATCATTTTGTTTTACTATATATGTATAATAATCGTTCTTGCTTAAAAATAAGATATTCAGCATAAGCATTCATAATCAAATCATTATAAACTTCTTTCCACTGATCACGAACCACCCTATGCATTAAGCTTACTTCTCAGATAATCATATGATCTATGATACTTTTCCAACCTTGCAAAATCCTTTTCCCTCAATCCCTTCATTCTGTGAATGTCGGAATTATGTCTAAGATCGGCCATTTTAACTTTCGTGGCATCTGGATTGGTTGCAATATTTTTAATGTAATCATCATAGGATTCATCATCGTGCGTCAATAAAATTAACGCGTCTAACACTCGGTCAGAGTACCCATATGCAGCTAGATCAGAAATTTCCCAATCGGTATCTTCAATCAAATCGTGTAACACTGCGATAATATTTAATTCAATATCATCTTTCGGCATTTCACGCATGACGAAAATACAATGCATGATATAGGGTACTCCACCCAGATCAGTTTTATTTTCGAAAGCTTCAGCGGCAATTTTAATGGCCTTGCCTAATAATTTATTAGGATTTCTTTTAACTGAAGCTTTCATAGTTCCTCATATTTAGGAGTATTATTTAATATATACAATATAGCATATCTTAAATAAAAAAACAATTATATTGGTCACATAAATATTAAATATTTCTTAGGAATATTTCAATATGAAAAAGATTATGATAACCGAAAAACAACGTCAAGAAGCTAGATTGATGGCAAGTGAAATGGGAGTTTTAAATAATAGCATAACCAAAGGTAAAGGTAATGTAATCGGATTCCTTGGAGAAATTATTGTTCGAGATAAATACAACGGAGAAAGTACCAATACTTATGATTATGATTTAACCATGGGAGGATTTCACGTTGATGTTAAAACTAAACAATGTACCAGTCAACCAAAATCTTATTATGAATGCAGTATTGCTGGATATAACACATCCCAAAAATGTGATGCTTATATATTCGTTAGGATATTAAAAGATTTAAGTGTCGGATGGATTTTAGGATTTAAAATAAAAAATCAATATTTTACGGAAAGTGTTTTTCATAAAAAGGGAGATAAAGACACTAGCAATAATTTTACATTTCATTGTGATAGTTACAATATGAAAATATCCGATCTGAATAAATTGTGACTAATCTTCAGTCACAATTTTTCGTATCAATTCCACAGAAATACCAGTCATATCAGAAATCGCGTATATAGTCATACCCGTTTCAAATAATTTAATCACTTTACTTTCTGACATTATTTCACCGTTCAATAAAGATTGACCGGCATCCAGAGTATCATCGACTAATTCATCTAATTCATCTATTACATCATCGATTAAATCAAACATACCTACCTCTTAATTGTTGTTAAATCTGTTTCTAAATCCGAACCACATTCGGTATCTTTAACTGGTATCAATAGCAACATACAAACGATAAATATTGCAGCCCATGATAAACCTGAAAGTGTGGTAGCCTCATTCATACTCATTATCATTCTCCACTAATTTCGTCTAAGAAAGTTCATATGTTCGGTTATATCTTTTTCCACGGCTTTCGATATTTTTATTTTACCAACCCAATCATCTGTTATACGCAATCTTTTTTGAATTAATTGCGCGTAATGAATTGCCGTAGTTAATTGATCGAAGGTTTCGCAAGATTTAATCACCTTACTTAATTTAACGTATAATTCACCGTTTTTCATATCTAGCCCATTTCTTTTGATATTTTATTTATTTTACATCATCCAATAAAAAAGGCAATATATCGATTAAATATATTGCCTTTAATTACTACTTATTCAACTAGATTTTATTTCAAGGGGAAATAAGACCAGTTAGTTTGACCAGCTTCATCCAACTCGACTACCGATGCCCAGTTTGGATTTGTATCTGAGTCATCTGCTAAATCTTCCAGATTACTATCAATACAACCAGCCAATGCAATCATGTTAGCGTTTTTCGACTCTTTACGAAACGATTTACCAATCATCAAAGCACGAACACCAATAGTCGGGATTGAAACGATTTCACCATTAACTTCGTAATTCGCAGTCGATTCCATATAAAATGGTGCTTTAGTTGATAATGTGCGTGCGTCAATTGAGACCAAAACATAATTGTTAGTTGCAAGATACTGTTCAACCGGCGCATATGGTTGACCACCAACTAAAAGAATCGGCACATCACCAGCTTTACCGCGACGTTCTTCGGGAATTTCGACAATAGTCAAATCCAATTCCATAAACATAGACAAAGCTTTAGCACTCACCAGACTACCACCATAAGAACCAATCGTTTGACCTTTCAATAAATTCAGATCAAGCGGTAATTGTTCTTTCGATGAAAACATGCCACCGACTTTATCCATCCATCCACTACTAGCTGGAGTTGGATTGTAGTCTTTAGGAATCAACATATGAACAGTTTCAGCATGACCACCGGCAATAATTTTCAATCGATTCTTATTGACCTTAGTTGGGTCTTGACGTGCGTAATAATGTAACACATCTTCCTGAACCCATCCGATACTATATTTCTTTGATCCCATACCACGTAAATTATCAATTGATCCTTTCGTGTTAAGAATTTCCAGAGAGCGATCAACTAATTGATCTGAGCAATAATGATCAATGTCATTGGCCATAGAAAAATAATTTCCAGTTGGACCACCCGTACCAAATTTAATTGGTTTTGCTGCAATCGCCATCGAACTAAAAATGGTAACCGCAATGAATAGTAAAAGTTTTTTCATAATATACCTCGTTTAAAACATTGGTTTTGAAGAAGATGAAGGTGACTTTTTAGCAGAGTCACTATCACCAGACATAATCCCTATCACTCCAGCACCGATAGCGAGTGCAAAAAGCATATAAGAAATAATTCGCATAACTTTCGTTGATTTAGATTCAGACATTGTTTACATTTCCTGATCAAGTTGCATGTCACGTGCGCTATTTTCAATTGAAATAATCGCACTGTTAAAATTGGAATCAATTTCGTTGAACGATTCCAGTGAAAGCATTTCTTCCAGTTCTTTGTGACCGGACGCACCGAGCAGAGCCATAGCTTCACCAGCAATATCAGCAAAACGATTCATGTCACGATATTCATTCACCTTGACCTTGAATTTTTTATTTGCTTCGGCACCTGCTTCCAAATTAGCACCCATCACTTCATATGCCGTTTCAACCTTTTTCAACATTTCAAGTTTCCGTTCATAAATCGGCTTTCCTTTATTTTCCGGATTAATACTTGATTTGAGTTGTTGAACTAAAGCACCCATTTTATTTCGAGCTTCGCGTGCTTGTTTCAGACGTTCAGAATTTTTAATGACCTGATTGTCAAGTTGATAAATGGCATTGTCTTTTGCCTCATTCATCATTTTCTTCAATGCTTCATTTTTGAATTTCTGGCGAATGTATGGGTCCATGTTTTTCAGCAGTCGGGTTAAATAGAATGCAGAAATGCCAGTCACACCCGTTAGAATAATTGCGAACATGCCAGTGATGATTTGCGCGGCGAACATTATGAATAACAATGATGTGCCAATAACCACACCACCGAATAATAAATTTCTCGGTGTATTCGTAATTTTTTTATTACGATACGATTCGATGTTGTGCATGGTTTGTTGGTTAGAATTCAAAATTGAATCAAATCCAACATTTGGTGATGCTGTAGAAGTTTGGGACATAATTAATTTCCTATTTTTTGGATTTTGTGGATTATACGCAAATGACAATAAATGTCAATCCCTATAGGGAATTATATATTATGTCAAAACCACATCCAAACTTCTTTTTACCGATTTTCATTAATTCAGAATACAACTCATATCGTCGGTTGTAATTATCTGGAGAGATGCAAGTATCAGACTCAGACCGTATACGCTCTAACTCTTCCGTGATTTCATCTTTAAATAGATACTTAGAAATCAAGATTAATGAATCTGTGTGATGATTACGATTCGTTAAATCCGCAACTTCACTGGCCAGTAATTTTAAACTCATGATTCTATCTCCTTCCAATTTGTATTGGCGAGTTTCCACATAATAGCTGTAATATTAGTCAAACGAATTACTTCATCATTAGTAATATCTGGAAACAGTTCATATAGTTTGACACGAGAATGCTCTAATTCATCCAGCATACTTTTTGGTACGGCTACCATAGTTTTCATAATTTATTCCACTCGATCAAAAATCTTGACTGGGATATCAGGAAACCGACTATCACTACTGTAAAGAAAATTACCACCAAACATCACCCATTTATCCGATTTATACAGATCGATTGGATATGCACGAAGCATTGGTTTACCTGTTGGATATTCTTCAACAATAATGAAATGAGGATCATCGGATTCGGATGGAAGGACATTTCCACGTTCGATCATGTCACCTGTTGCAATAACTCGATCAGCCTTTCCGGAAATTCCACCATTAGTGCAATCACCTAAACCGCTTCGGTAAACGTATGCCCCAATACCTCTTCTTTCTGTGTTCATTATAATCTTCTCCAATTAATTTATATAGAGAATATATCAGATTAAATATATTATTGCAAGCTTTAATAACGAAAAAAGCCAGCACGAAGCTGGCTTTTGAATGGAAGTCCCAGAAGGATTCGAACCTTCGAATGTCAGGTTCAAAACCTGATGCCTTGGACCGCTTGGCTATAGGACTATAAATTGGTCGGTCAGGGGAGATTCGAACTCCCGATGTCCTCGCCCCAAACGAGGTAACTTGCCAGACTAGAATACTGACCGATTGAAACTATTGTAACAATTCTTTATCTTTGCGAGGGTAGCACGAATTACCACCTTTCTGCGTTCCTGCAATCATCACACAAATATAATCCGAATTGTATGGTGCTGGATAAATATACATACGAAAGTTTTTACCATCCGCTTCCAGACTCAAGACCTGAGTTGGAATTTGCTCTCGTGAGGAATCACGCAGTGCACTAAATATTCCAGCTTGTGCAGTAAACGACACAACCAGCAAAGAAATTACTAAAAAAGTCTTTTTCATAAATCACCATATTATTTATTTGGAGCGGGTGACGAGAATCGAACTCGCCATGCTTTCGCGTCTGCTTGGAAGGCAGATTCAACACCTTGTTGACTCACCCGCGTAAAATAATAATTATACAGTAATTTATTTATTTATACAATTATGTATTTATCTTTTTATAATAATCAATAATTATGCATCCCAGAGCGGTAAGCCAGCAGAATGTCTCGTGAGCTTTTCACCAGCAGTTTCCAATAGTCGAGCGGCTAAACCAACTTCAATATCAGATTCAGGTTTCAAACCAATATAAAGCAAGGTCAAACATTTAAATCCATTATCAGCTTCTTCGTCATTTGCATTTGATAACTTCGCTAAATAGCTGTGTGCTGATTTCTTAAACTCTTTAAAATCACATGTCAATGTAGTCATAACAAAAAATCCTCTTCCATAGTTGAAAGAGGATTATATCGGTTTAGCTATGAAACGTCAAGCAATACCCAACTATCATAACCAATAGTCTTTATTCATATCCGCAATGTGTTTTTTTGATATACGAGTAAATACGCCTTTAAAAGAATCGAATATCATATCAATAAAATCGGTTAGAAAATGTTCAAGTAAACTAAATGGCCATATGGTTATCCAGTAAACAATTTTACTTTTGTTCTCAGTTGGTGATAGTCGCTCAATTATCTCATCCTTAGTAAGCTTTCTGACCTTTTCAATTCCCTGAATTTTAGTTATCATATCCGCACAGAATCGATCCCATCTAAACAATGCCCACCCGACACCAAAAGGAATATACAGGAATACTGACCATAATACTGTTTCAGTTGTTAAACCGAATAATATTTTAGTCGATATAATGAAAAGACCGATCATCACTAAGCTGAAAAAATCACGCTCTAGGTGAACAAGAAATAAAATAATGAAAAATGCGGCTATGAAAAACCACCACGAGGATAAAACTAATGTACTAAAAACTAATATACTTTCAAACATACCTTGCCTCTTTTATACTAAATTGATTAAACCTATTCGATTTGTCAATTCCGTATGACTCATTGATCCTCGATTTAAAACTTCGATGTTCAATGATTTGGCGATCCGCAATGCTTGACCAGTACCACCCCTTTCTAAACCATTCATTGTCCAACAGATAACAAAATCCACAGGACTATCCAGATTTTCACCTAAGATAATCATACTATTTCTACCATGCAATTTTTGCGCAATATATGAACAAGCATTCCAATTTGGATGAAATTTAGAAGCGTGCTCAAGTGCGGCATCAGTACATTTATAATGTGTGAATATCTCTTTGATCTTCGTGCTGTATTCAAATGCTTTATCTGCGCCATTAGCACCACCGGAACGAAGGGTAAAACCTCTTTCTTCCAGTTGCGCAGCAATTAGTTTAAATTCATCAAGAATTGGTTGTGGTGTGATTCGTGATCCAATACCAGCATAGTATTTCACATCGAATCCTCATCACAATACAATACGGATGAGGAATTTGTGTCTAGTTCATGACATGCGAAATATTCAGTATTAAGATAGCAATCAGGATTTTTCATTTTATCAATTGCAATAGGATGTTCGGAACACAACAAACGAGCTTCATCCTCATCTTCGGCATTCACAATAAATGCGGTGATCCAATCCCATTCACTTTTCGCGAAGCATTGATCATGTTTAGATTGATAAATTTGAAATAATTTCATAATATAAATATCCCACAAATTGGGGTGAAGCGGGGATTCGAACCCCAGAGCCGGAGTCACAATCCGACTTGATACCCTGATCTACTCCAACATAATTTGGTACGCAACCTCGGACTCGAACCGAGAAAGGTCTAGATTCTAAATCTAGTAGCTGTGCCAATTTGCATTAACCAGTCGCGCATAATTTGGTAGCGCATAGTGAACTCGAATCACTGACCTCCCGGTTATCAGCCGAGTGCTCTAACCAACTGAGCTAATGCGCTATAAATTTGGTAGCGGGTATCGGTAACGCTCCGATCTATCCAAGGTTATGAGCCTCGGTTGGTCACTGTGACCACCCGCGTTAAATTATTTTTACTGCATATCGACCTTTAATAGTCATAAATCGATAATGCGATTTTATTTTAGCAAATTCTTTTGCTGATATTTCATTTTTAAAATATATCATATTTATTTATACGTTTCAAGAATTTATTTCCAGAGTTTACATTTGGAATTTATAATTCGATATTGATCTTCAATTGGACCGACCAACTTACCCGAATAATAATGGATACATTGATCAATACAACGGCCAGACATCAATGGACAATATTTAGACGCCATTAATTCTTGACTTTCTTTTAAATTAGATTCTGCTTCAGATAAATTCATAATAATGGAGACCGCGACCGGATTTGAACCGACGATACCGGATTTGCAATCCGGCGCATTACCACTTTGCTACGCGGTCAATTTAGGTTTAAAATTAAATGTATACTTACTTCGTATTTCTTTCGGCATCCAAGGTACATCACCAAAAGATAAATACTTAATATCCGAAGCACCAAGAAGATTGCGGTCCTTAATAAATTCATCATTTTCAAAATCATACACCCAATTAGCATGATAAATCATTGGAGATGGTAGACCACCATAGATTCCACCTCCACTCGGTTTAACTTTCCATATCTTCTCTTCAATCTTGACAAATAAAACAAACGGTTTTGTTTTATTAATATTCCGTTTCGAAGTGGTGTGGTTATTTTCCACAACAGCACGAGAATGTCTATCCTTTGAAACAACAAATTCCCGAACCTTTGATCTTCCCGTTTCAGCGGAAGAGCCAAATGTAGTTAAAGTTCCAGCGGCGACACCACCTGTTATTTTTAAAAAATCTCTACGTTTCATTCTTCTTCATCCGATAATCGTTCAAGGTGACATTCAACAGGATTGTGACCTGAAATTGTCCAATCACAATATTCTTCTGTTGGGTCTATCTCAAGTGCTGCCATCAACATTGAAATGAGGTTTTGATCTTCACTGACTAATTCAATTTCATCAGTTTCAAGTGAACCGTAAATATCCGAATGCTTACCTAAAGCTTCACCGAAATATATTATTTCACCAATTGCTTTTTCAACATCGATAGGCTTAGCAAAAAATAACCCATCAAGAGTTCCCATTCTACCACAATCCCAATGGAATTTATATAACCCAATCATTTTATTTAACCTAAATTAATGAGAATAATAACCGATATAATTGCCCCAGCAACTACGAAAAGAATTGCTACAGCCTGTCGGTTGTCATATTCTTTCATTGCCTCTTCAGAAGTATCATAAACAATCTTGTCTGGGATTCGTCGTGTTAGAAAACCCCACAACATAACATCATCCTTATATTCGATGGATTCGATAGGTCGTCTCCATAATACCCTGAATAGGATTGTAACCACAACAATGATACCAAACATGAATAAAATCATCACGAGGTCCACACCAGCAATACGCCAGATCACCAATGCAATTGTAATTTTACCAACATCTGTATCTGAGAATTTTTCCGCGATATCAACGACACCCAGTAATGCATATTTGATTGCTTCACCAGTTTCTTTTCCGAGTGATCCAAATTCGGATAAAGTTTCCACCACACCATCTTTCGTAATAGTGGATGGTATAGATTCCTTCATTTTAGCTGCACTTAATGCTAATTCGGCAATCTGCGTTTCCGTCAAACCAGTCGTTGAAACCTCAGCACTAACATTAAATGTTATCAGCATCAAAAAAATAAATAAAATGTTTTTCATGATCATTCTCCAAATTTGGATTTAAGTCTAAGAAAGGTATTGTAATCGGCTTTGTTTTTTTCAACATATCGAACCCATTTAATACATTTGCATTCTAATTCCGTTTTTAATTGCCATAAACCGATAGTCGATGGATGGAATTTAAGCCAATTATTGAACATCGACTCAGTTCCACCCATTTCACCTTTCACTCCGATGAATTTCATACGAGCCTCATAATAGCAACCTTCTGGTGCTTCTTCTTCCTCAAATTGAGTGGCTTCTTTATCAAATATAATTGAATGAATGGGAGATATACTGTATAGCTTCAATAAATCATCGGAAGGTTTGATCGGTTGATCTTCATTAACAGACATATAAATACCCATCCATAATAAAATTGGTAGTTCCTAGAGGAATCGAGCCTCTGACTCCGATATGTAACAACGGTGTTTTGCCATTAAACTAAGGAACTAGGTTAAATTAAAGGACTTTAACAGCCCAACGTTTACCGGCA
>Ga0224506_10000212_pt1 | contig 56792 bp, 62 predicted proteins | sample SF_Jan12_sed_USG_2_FD_169108 | JGI IMG/M metagenome (GOLD analysis project Ga0224506, IMG submission 169108) | Sediment microbial communities from San Francisco Bay, California, United States - SF_Jan12_sed_USGS_8_1 | ecosystem: Environmental > Aquatic > Marine > Sediment | place: USA... | reverse complement strand
CACCATTGCCCGCAAAGATTTATGCCAACGAGGGCGTGGCGCAGATGTTGTTCTTTGAATCCGATGAGGTTTGTGAAACCTCTTATGCTGATCGTGGTGGCAAATATCAGGGACAGCAGGGCGTGACTCTTCCTAAGACTTGATAGTCGGAGTATTGATCTTTCAGATGGTCATAGAGACCAACTGCGACAGGATACGCGAGCAGATTCATTAGTGTTGTGTGTGAGACTGATGACGATCTTCAAGCGTGGGACAGGCCTATCATGGCATTCCACGTCGCACCATTGTGAAACAGCAATTCAAAGCAGAAAATTTTCTTGCAAGTTATCAAATATGTTTTTCAGAGTAATTAATAAGTTTCTTATTCGGTCGCCTAATCGACAAGGTTAGGCAGCAGATATTTTAATAATATTTAAAGATTGGTTTGCAAATTTCATTATAAGGAAGATCAGGTGATAATGACTGAATATATAGATTGTTATCAATTTTGAATTCTTCTTTTATTTTCTTGATGTCTGAACTCGAGAAGATGTCTAACTCCTTTTTCTGTTGAATGTTAGTTAATGTCTTAAGTAAGAGGGTTTTGTCATAATCAGTTATTGAATCTTTACTAACATTTTCTTTTATGCCGAGATATAAAGATAGTGCAGTTAAAGAGGTGGGGTAGTCATTAGTTATTGTCGCTAGATAAGCGATCATTAAATAATCTTCATCCTTTTTGCTTTTCACTGATTTAAAAAAACCTATGGATTTTTTATAACTGTTTTGGTTGATGGCAAGGTATGCAGATAATCTTCTTGTGCTATCTGATAATAGGTCGGAATAATTTATCTCATTTAAATATTGATATTTATTTTTATGCGATAGGTACTCTTGTAGTAACTTTAAAATAAATTTAATTTCATATTTTTTATCTGAAAATAGAGTTTCAGATAAAGCTATCTCTTTCTTTATAGGTTTAGAAAATTTTTCATTCCAACACATAGGATATAAAGTTAACTTGCTGGATAAAGGAAAAGATATTTCCTTGTTGTTTGAAAATAGAACAAAGTTTTCATCAGCGTAATTTATTGAAAGTATATCGGTATCACTAAAATAACGCTGTGCCTTCGGTGTATTTCTGAATATCGCATATTGTACGTTGTATTTTTTTAGGTCATATTCTAGGGTGTCTATATCAGTGATGACGTCTATATAATGTTTATAGAAATCTATGGGGTAAAGAATATTGGTTCGTCCGTCAATAAAAATCTTGAAATTAGGAGGTAGTGCGTAAATTAAATAGCCGCCTGCATTGAATGTATTGAGTACGTTTCCACCTTTATGGAATGACTTTAGATAGTCAGTTGCTTGCGATGGGAAACTGTGATTCATTATGTGACGCATATTCTGTATATGCAAAGGATAATCCTTAATTACCTGTAACCTTTCAATGGGTTTATTCGCAATCTGATAAAAAGAGAAAAAGAACAGGCTTAATGAAGAAGTTATAATGACAAAGCGAATTGGGGTGCTTATCTTCGATATTAACTCTTTGAATCTAATCTCACTAAGTAAATAGGCCAATATGCAAAAAATTACGAGGCTTGTTGCAGGGATTAATCGTATGATGAACCATGAGTTATAAGTTAATACTATAGTGATAAAAGCAAAGCCGTAATGTTTCTTTATTATTGCTAGGCACACTACATAAATTGATGCTATCCATAAAAGGTGAACCATTTTGTTCGTTGAATAAACTGTCTGTGATGATGAATATTCGCTTAAATATTGATGCCATTCACTGTTCATAAAAATAACATTTAATGCAGAATGACTAAAGGTAGGGTTGATGAAGCCAATTAGAAAAATAATGCCTCCCCATAAAAACCACTGACTCCAGCTAAATGAGTCATCACTGGAAATTATTTTGTTGATGGCTCTATCTAGGAACAAGCCAAATATTATAATGTATCCAAAAATAGGGGTGTGATAGTTCACCCAAAAGAGTAGTAATAAGCAAATTGATACCAGTTCTTTGGTGGCAAAATTTTTCCTTGCTTTTACATATAAAGAAAGGCAAAGGATAATAAGGATGTTTGAAATGATATCAGGCCTTATTAGTAACCTTACGTTAATAAAGTAGGTCAGAATAGGCAGTATTATGCAAATAACGAACCAGGGAGTTTTTATTTGCTTTAGGAAAAGGAAGATTGCAAGTAATAGAGCAGTGACATATACCAGTTTAAAAGCCATGAAACCGGGTATTTCACCGAACATAGAAACGAAGGATGCAAGGGTTATTTGAAATAAAACTGGTGCGGAACTAATTTTTTCACCGCTAAAAGTAAAGCTGTAATGATCAATAAATGGTGAGAGTCCGTTTTCAAGTAAATCTCGCCCCATTTGCAGATGCCAATAAGTATCGAGTGCTGACTGAGGGCCTAAGGAGTAACCAACGAGGATAAAATAACAAAGAAGTAAAACTAAACCACTAAAGAATGTCTCAATATTTTTATCAAACCTATTTAACATTCAAGGTAATCTCAATGTTCAACCGTATCTGACTTACTGTTGCCTCATAAATTTTCATATCAACTCCAACTGATTGTTATCCTGCTTCATTTTTTTTGTGTAGGTTAAAAATTATGCATCACAAATCAACTTTGACATTGCTCTGTGCCTAGTGGAGTGGCTTGTTTTCCAGTCAAGGTCACAACTTATTATTTAGGGTGGTGGTTCTTAAGACTATCCCACCATTCCAAGTAGTGCAACTTTGACTGAGTATGATTACAAAAGATGCTAGATAAATAACCTGATAGAATCCCCCTTGATTCAGAATAACCAAAAAATAAAGACATAAACATGAGCATAAAATCAGATAAGTGGATACGTCGCATGGCGGCTGAAGGCATGATCGAGCCATTTGAAGCAGGGCAAATAAGAACAGATGATGCCGGTGGACGTATTGTTTCTTATGGTACCTCTAGTTATGGGTATGATGTGCGTTGTGCTGATGAATTCAAGATATTTACCAATATCAACTCGGCAATTGTCGATCCCAAGGACTTCTCTGAGAGTAGCTTTGTGGATTTCAAAGGAGATGTTTGTATTATCCCACCCAATTCTTTTGCACTAGCGCGCACTGTTGAAAACTTCAAAATTCCACGCAGTGTTTTGACAATATGTCTGGGTAAATCGACTTATGCGCGTTGTGGCATCATTGTTAATGTGACGCCATTAGAACCTGAATGGGAAGGTCATGTGACACTGGAGTTCTCCAATACATCACCATTGCCCGCAAAGATTTATGCCAACGAGGGCGTGGCGCAGATGTTGTTCTTTGAATCCGATGAGGTTTGTGAAACCTCTTATGCTGATCGTGGTGGCAAATATCAGGGACAGCAGGGCGTGACATTACCCAAGACTTAGCTTATTCAGGTAATGTCGTGCGCCAAGTGTGAAATCTTTACCAGGTAAAGAAATGCTTGTACCAGGGCTGGGTCTGCTTCTGAACTGGTGCAGTGGCTGACGCTGTCGGAGTGGCTGGTGTCGTATTGGTGTCTGGCGGTGTGTTTGTAATGGGTTTTTGTTGGCTCTGACTAACATCAATATCAAAACTTAGTTTTTGAACGGAAGCTGCTTTAACACGGCCATTATCCTGGACAACATAGGACTGAATTTCACCCTTTTTATTCTTTGTCGTTACAACGTTAAGCTCAACATGTGCCTTGCCTTGGTGAATTAACGAGCCTTGTTCACTGTTTACCAGCTTTGAGGCAATAAACTGCTTTTGCAGGTGGTCGAGATATTCACTGATTTCTATCTTATTATCTTCAGCATAGGCATTGCTGGTCATGATGAGGATGCAAAACAGGGTGAATAGTATCTTTAGTGTATGCATTTTATTTGACTCTTAATTGTGATGGACGATTCATTCTAACTGTCTTTTTAACAGAATATGGCCTGTCGTGCGAGTTTGGGGCGATGCATATGCCAGAAATGTGATGAAGGTCTAATTTGTTGCTCTAGGTATTATTTCTCAGACTAATGACTTCCCAGTTACGTTCTAGAGCGATAGCTCTCAGCTGATCGTCAGGGTCGACGGCGATTGGGTGTGCGACCTGTTCCAGCAGCGGTAGATCATTGTGTGAATCACTATAGAAATAGCTGTCTTGTAGATTTTTACCCGTTTGCTCCAGCCATTCGTCCAGTTTAGTGATTTTCCCTTGTTGGAAACACGGTGTACCGCTGACTTTCCCCGTGTACTGACCATCGATAATTTCCGGCTCGGTGGCGATTAGATGGTCAACACCAAAGGCTTTGGCGATGGGGCCGGTGACGAAGCTATTGGTAGCGGTGATGATGACAATAGTGTCACCCTGTTCGCGATGTTGCTTGATCTTGTCTTGCCCTGCTCGCGTCATAACAGGACGAATTAATGACTCCATGAACTCTGTGTGTAGGGCTTGTAGTTTATCGAAGTCATTTTCTGCTAAAGGTGTCAGGGCAAAGTTGAGGAATTCATGGATGTCGAGTGTGCCCTGTTTGTATTCCTGATAAAAGCGCAGATTGGCCTGTTCGTACAACTCCTTATCAACCAGTCCTTTGTCACTCAAAAAACAGCCCCAGAGATAGTCGCTGTCATCAGTCAGTAGTGTGTTATCCAGATCAAAAAGCGCAAGAGCCATGCCGTGTTCCAAAACAAGTTTCAAAGAAGGTAGATGGTAAAGGCTTGTGTGGCATCTGACCAGTGAATCGCGCCAGAAAAATGAATGAGTAAAATAAAATCTGGATTTTATGGGGAACCATAGACCTGTTCCATTGTTCGTACTTAGTGTTGTCTGCTACTATTCTTTCTAATTAATAAATTCTTTATGGGTGTAGCATTATAGCTGGCTCATAGAACAGGTGGTTTTGTTTAAGTGATTGATTCAAAAGGTTATAGGGCTAATGTCGGGATTGTTTTATGCAACCCCGAAGGCAAAGTTTTCTGGGCGCGTCGCTGTGGTCAGGATGCATGGCAGTTTCCGCAAGGTGGTATTGATGTAAATGAAACACCGGTGGATGCGATGTATCGTGAGTTACAGGAGGAAACCGGTTTGTTGCCTGAGCACGTTGAAATTGCAGGTCAAACCAGTGACTGGCTACGATATATGATTCCTGATCATTTATTGCGTAAACACTCGAAACCGCTGTGCATCGGTCAGAAACAAATCTGGTTTAACTTGAAACTTATTGGTACTGAAAACGATTTCAATTTGAGTGACTGTGATAAACCTGAATTTGATCGTTGGCGCTGGGTGGATTACTGGTCACCGGTAGATGAAATTATCTCTTTTAAGCGGGATGTCTATAAACAGGCTTTGGAAGAACTGGAGCAATACCTTTAAAAAGCAGGTTGTAGTTCAACCAGCAAGATAACAGCCATCAAGCCGAACACCGGTAGTTCATTAAAAACACGATACCATTTGTGTGAGCGCGCATTCCTGTCTTCTCTGAAATCGATCATCAGTTTGCCGCACCATATATGGTAGATAACGAGAAGAGCCACGATGGCCAGTTTGGCCTGAAACCAGTGACTGGAATAAATCTGTGGGAAATACGTGGCGAGCCAGAGGCCAAGTGCAATAGTAATAATTGCGCCGGGAGTGGCTATGCCCCAAAATAATTTGCGCTCCATGATTTTAAAGCGCTCCTTACTGATAGAATCCCCAGTGCTGGCATGGTAAACGTAAAGTCGTGGTAAATAGAACAAGGCGGCGAACCATGTCACCATAAAAATAATATGAAAAGCTTTAACCCATAACATTTTAATAAACCGCTACACTCTGTCGAAAGCTTCATAATACAGAAAACTGGATAAAGAGTAGAGCTGAAAAGAACAATATGAAATTGAAGATAGTGAAAAAAGAGGCGCAGGCGTGATTTCCGTCGGCATTGTAGGTGGCACTGGTTATACCGGTGTTGAATTGCTGCGTTTGCTGGTCACGCATCCCAAAGTAGACCTGAAAATGGTAACTTCGCGTTCAGAAGCTGGCAAGCTGGTGGCCGATACGTACCCGAATTTGCGTGGGTTCACCGAAGTTTATTTTACTGAACCAGATGTTAAAACGCTGAGCACATGCGATCTGGTGTTTTTTGCTACGCCTAATGGCACCGCGATGAAAATGGTTCCCGAACTGTTAGAGCAAGGTGTTCGTGTGATTGATCTTGCCGCTGACTTCAGATTGAGAGATGCTGCCGAGTGGCAACAATGGTATGGCATGCCACACGCTTGTGAAGATGTTCTGGCTGAAGCAGTTTATGGCTTGCCCGAAATTAATCGTGATGCTGTGCGTACTGCCAAAGTTGTAGCTAATCCTGGTTGTTATCCAACTGCCGTCGGTCTGGGCTTTTTGCCATTGATAGAAAACGGTTTGATTGAGGACCAACATCTGGTCGCTGATGCCAAGTCAGGCGTTAGCGGTGCAGGCCGTGGTGCCAATGTTGCAGCTTTATTGTGCGAAGCCTCAGAAAGTTTTAAACCTTATGCGGTTGAGGGACATCGTCATCTGCCTGAAATTCGCCAGACACTATGTGGTATTTCCGGGCATTCAGTAGGTTTAACTTTTGTGCCACATCTGGTGCCGATGATTCGCGGTATCGAAGCCACTTTATATGCCGTGTTGAAAAAGACTGACGTTGATCTGCAGGCTCTGTACGAAGAACGTTATAAGAATGAACCTTTTGTTGATGTGCTACCGAAAGGCACCATGCCGGAAACACGTTCGGTACGCGGTGCGAATGTCTGCCGGATTTCGGTATTCCAGCCACAAGGAGGGGATACTGTTGTGGTGTCATCGGTGATCGATAACCTGGTCAAAGGCGCTGCAGGCCAGGCCATACAAAATATGAATATTATGTTTGAACTAGAGGAGACAGCAGGTCTTAATCGACCTGCTTTAATGCCCTGATGAATTACAAACCATTACAAACAAGAATTTTAATAACCATTCAACGACCTGGATTATGGGTATTAAATTTTTTCTTCATGCTGTGTGCGATTACTTTTATTTGCTGGTTGGCTTTTGCTTATGGCCAACGCGTCGCCGGTTACGATAAGGCGGAAGCTATCAGTTACATTGAAGATTTAGAAAAACAAATCGAAAAATTAAAGTTAGAAACTTCGGAAAGTCAGCGTCAGACTGCTATGCTTGAGCGTAATAGTACGATTGATGACGGAGCCTCTGATCAGCTTAAAATTTCACTGAGTGAAGCACAGGCTGAATCACTGGAACTTAGGAAAGAACTGACGTTCTATAAGAGTATTATCTCGCCGGGTGACACTAAACGTAGCTTGATAATACAAACGATACAGCTCAAACATGATCAGGTTAATGGTACTTATCAATATCAGATTATGATTACCCAGCGCGGGCGCAATGATAGTTTTGCCAGAGGTAATATTGATGTGACTCTGGGTGGCACCGATGCCGGTCAGGCAAAAGTGATTAAATTAAGTGAGGTTTCGAAGGAAGCTAAAAATCCGATTCGTTTCAATTTGAAATATTTTCAGAAATTTAGTGGCGTGATAACCTTATCGGAAACATTTCAGCCAGAATTTATGAGAGTTAAAGTGAAGGCTAGATCCAGTAAAATAGATCCAATTGATGAACAGTTTGCTTGGGCAGATTTAACAGCGGCAGGAGAATAATGCATGTGGGGCAGTAAAAATAAGATCCGATCATCTAAGATAGAGACCTTGATCGGGCATGATATAGAAATTCGAGGTGATGTTAAGTTCAATGGTGGTTTACATCTGGACGGTAAAATTATTGGCAATGCTATTGCCGAGAATGGCGGCAATTCTGTATTTATCGTAAGTGATAAAGGCTGTGTTGAAGGCGATATCAGCGTTTCATATGCCATTATCAATGGCGAGGTAATCGGCAATGTTTATGCCAGTGAAAAACTGGAACTTTCCGGTCGCGCTCGTATCACCGGTAATGTGCATTATAGTCTGCTTGAAATGGCCAGTGGTGCCGAAGTTAATGGCAAGATGGTTCATGAAAGTGAGAAGAAGCTGCTAGAGCATCATGTCATTGATGATAGCGATGATGAGCATGCGCATGGTATTGAATCTGCTTAAAGAAGACCGGATCCGAGTAAAGGGTGCTTGTGTAATACTTGACTGTTTTACTCGGGTAATGCTACATTAACGGCATCTAATATTTGCAGTAGCATACAGTCATGGTACAGAGTTATGAGTATTGAAGTTTCATTTACCCCTATGCGTCCCAGTGTGATCGAACAGAACGCTGAAATCACTGATGCAGCGGCCGCTAAGGTCAAAAAACTTATTGAAGAAGAAGGTAATCCAAACCTGAAGTTACGCGTTACCGTTAGTGGTGGTGGTTGTTCAGGTTTTCAGTATGGTTTTGATTTTGACGAAAATGTAGGTAATGATGATATCAAAATAGAGAAAGATGGTGTCACTATGTTGATTGATAACATGAGTATGCAGTATCTGGCCGGTTCAGCGGTGGATTATCTCGAAGGGCTGGAAGGTGCACGTTTTGTTATTAGCAATCCTAACGCGAAAACCACCTGTGGTTGCGGGTCTTCATTTTCAGTCTAAGTATCTGAATGATATAAGATTGATGCAAGGCGCGTGTTGCGCCTTTTTTAGTTGTGGAATACATTTAATCTGTTGTTTGTTAAGCTATGCGCTTGTATTTATAGGAAGTGTTTATGAACGAATATGTGCCTGGGCTTGCAGGTGTACCTGCTACAAAATCTACTATTTCATCCATTGATGGTGAAAAAGGCATTCTGGCTTATCGTGGTTACGATATCGGTGAGTTAGTAGAAAATAGCACCTTCGAAGAAACTTCTCTGCTGTTGCTGAATGGCGAATTACCCTCGAGTTATGAGCTCGAAGAATTTGACAGACAGCTGCGCGGCGAACGTCGCGTTAAGTATAACGTTCGTGAAATCATGAAATATTTGCCACCCAGTGGCCGCCCTATGGAAATGCTGCAAACGGCGATATCTAGTCTGGGCATGTTCTACGGCGGTGAAGAAATCTTAACCGATGGTTATGATGAAGAAGACGATTATTTTATTCATTCCATGTCGATAAAAATTATTGCCCGTATGGCGACCATCGTGGCCATGTGGGAGCACGTACGTAACGGCTATGATCCTGTTGAACCACGCGAGGACCTGACTCACGCGGAAAATTTTTTGTACATGATGAAAGGCAAAGAACCTGATCCGCTGGAAGTTCGCATTATGGATGCCTGTCTGGTGCTGCACGCTGAGCATACTATTAACGCTTCAACTTTTACAGCTATGGTCTGTGGCTCAACACTGGCGATGCCCTTTCTGGTGGTTTCAGCCGCCATTGGTGCGCTGGCCGGTCCTCTGCATGGTGGTGCTAATCAGCGTGTGGTTGGTATGCTGGAAGAGATTGGTCGACCCGAGAACGTTGATGACTGGCTGGACATGAGACTGGCAGATAAAGAAGTGATCTGGGGCATGGGGCATCGTGAGTACAAAACAAAAGACCCGCGTGCGACGGTACTGCAAAAATTAATGGCCGAGTATGCTGAGAAAAAAGGCAATCTAAGTCCGATGTTTGAAACTGCGATGGCACTGGAAAAAGCTTGTGAAAAAGAGCTAGGCGTCAAGGGCGTGTATCCGAATGTTGATTATTACTCAGGCATTTTATACACTGAGATGGGCATACCTGCTGATCAGTTCACACCAATTTTTGCAGTAGCGCGTATCTCAGGCTGGATGGCTCATTGGCGTGAGCAGCTTGCTGATAATCGTATTTTCAGACCTACACAAATCTACACAGGTTGTGAGTCGCGTGAATACGTCTCTATGGATAAACGCTAGTAATACTGCCAAGCATTACTGCTTTTTTTGCACCAGTGACTGAAGGTAAATTACCTGTTTGCTGGTTAATGGTTCGTTTCGCTAACCAGGCAAAGGCCATCGCCTCAACCCAATCCGGGTGAACACCACAAACTTCGCTTGATTCTACTTTGCAGTTTGGTAACGCGAGTTGAATTCGCCCCATTAAATAACTATTGTGTACACCACCACCACAAACCAGTAGATGATTAATGTCTGCTGTACTTACAACGGCATCAGCGATACTACGCGCGGTTAATTCGCAAAGGGTGGCTTGCCTATCTGCGGCATTCAGCTTTTCATTGCCACTATTTTTGAGCTGTTGATTGAACCAGTCCAGATTGAATTGCTCGAAACCGGTGCTTTTCGGTGGCGTAGTTTTAAAATAAACATCACTCAAACATAAATTCAGTAAGTCCTCATTGATTTGCCCACTTCGTGCAAACTCACCATTTTTATCAAAGTTTTTATTGTGGGTTTTTGCCATCCACGCATCCATCATATTGTTACCGGGGCCGGTATCAAAGCCAGTAACAGTCAGTGATTTGTCAGCCGGTAATACGGTGATATTTGCAATACCACCAATATTAAGAATGCCGCGAGTTTCAGTTTCGCTTTGGAAAACAGCTTTGTGGAAAGCCGGTGCTAAGGGAGCTCCCTGGCCACCGGCTTTAATGTCAGCAGTTCTAAAATCACTGATTACGCGAATACCAGTTTTTTGTGCCAGTGTTTTTGCATCACCGATCTGTAATGAAAATGGTTGATCTGCATCGGGGCGGTGACGAATGGTCTGGCCGTGATTGCCAATGGCGACAATGTCTTTAGCGGTGAGTTTGGCTTTATCTAATAAGGCCAGAGTGGCTTCGGCAAATATCTCACCGAGGCGAATATCTAAGGCATGCAGCTGGTTGAGTTTATCATCGGCAAGTTCACGGCTGGCCAGAAGCTCTCTATAAACATCGACGGGCAAGGGGTGACTATATGTGCAAATCAGTTTTGGGGTTTTACTGCTGGAAAAATCAACTACGACAGCATCGATGCCATCCATGCTGGTGCCTGACATCAAACCAACATAATACTCAGACATGGCTTGAATCCAAAGTTAGTTGTTTAAAGCAACCTGAGTACGGGTGAGCAGTTCCAGCTGAGCCAGCAAAGGCGTGGTCATCAACTCGAAATCTGCCAGATAGCGTTTAGGGACAGGCTTGGCAGTTGGCAGTTTGACCGTCAACGGGTTACGGTGGACACCATTGACGCGGAACTCATAGTGCAGATGTGGACCTGTTGCAAGACCGGAGCTACCCAGATAGCCAATGGTCTGTCCCTGTTTAACTTTTGAGCCGACACGCAGTTTGCTCTTGTAGCTATTTAGATGTGCGTACAGTGTGCTGTATTTGCTGCCATGCTGAATAATAATGGCACGGCCATAACCGCCTTTACGGCCTCTGTGAACTATCTTGCCATCGCCGGAGGCAACAACTGGTGTGCCACGCTTGGCCGCGTAGTCCACACCTTTGTGTGAACGAAATTTGTGTAGTACAGGATGATAACGTTTGGTGGTGAAACCTGAGCTGATACGAGCGAAGTTCACTGGCGAACGTAAGAAAGTTTTACGCATGCTCTTGCCATCGGGGGTGAAATATTCGGTGCGATTATTTTCAGGATTGGTATAACGAACCGCCTGATAAGTTTTACCCTGATTAATAAACTCAGCCGTCAGGATATTGCCATCTTTAATTTTTTCACCATTACGAAATAGTTCTTCATAAACCACAGTGAAGTGATCACCTTTGCGAATGTCGAGTAAAAAGTCGATGTCCCAGCCAAAGATACCAGCCAGTTCCATAATTAAATTTTGCGAGATGCCCGCTTCCTGCGCTGCCATAAATAGAGATGAGTCAATTGCACCACTGGCGTGAGCTGTACGAGTTTCAATATCGTGTTTGAATGTATCGACTTCGAGTACACCGTTCTTGCGTTCAACCATCAAATAATTTTCATGGTCGATTTCGTAGCGCAGTCCTAGCAAGTTATTTTCACCATCAGTCATGATGCGAAGAATATCTTTGGGATAAATACGAGTTAGTTGTTTAGCGGCTTCACCCGATTTCATCATCTCGGTGAGCTGCTGAGGCTTAATGCCAGCACGATTGAATAATTTGGCCAGACTATCGCCAGATTTAACCTTGAACTCGCGCCACTGTTTTGGGCTGTCATGGTTTATGTCATCGATAATTTTCTGCTGTGCCTGTAGTTCGGGCAAGCTTAATTCAAAGCTCAGACGAACTGCCGTTGCCGCTGTTGGTTCATTTTCAATAAAAGCGGGTAGATGCTCAGAATTTAAGTCATCAGCGGCTAAAATGTCAGCGTCAAGGCCTTCGCTGCCGCTATTAGTACTGGCGATAACTGCACCCAAAACAGCACAGCCAGCGGTAAATAACAGCCAACGTAAACGAGAATGTTTATCGTGCTTTTCTTTAAAACGAAAGTCTTGATTGATGAATGCCATACCGTACCAAATAGAACCCTTGAAATAACTTCAATAAAATAAATGTGTTAATAGCTAGAATGTAGTTGCTAAATACCGATAGGTCAACGTTTTAGACCATCTGCATACAGTCATTTATGCTTCTTTTTTATTCTTATTTTCAACACTTTATCATTATAAGTTGAGAAAGAGTCAAACGGCAGGCATCATATACCGCTTTTAATGTGGAAACCAGTGTGGGAATCAGTAATGAGCAGCAGTGACATATCAATAAATGACCAATTAGAACTCATCAAACGCGGTGCCGATGAAATCCTCGTTGAAGCGGATCTAGTCGCTAAATTGAAAGAAGGTCGACCCCTGCGCATCAAAGCTGGTTTTGACCCCACTGCACCAGATTTGCATCTTGGTCATACCGTGTTGCTCAACAAACTGCGCCAGTTTCAGGATCTTGGCCATGAAATTATTTTCCTGATCGGTGACTTTACCGGCATGATCGGCGATCCTACTGGTAAAAGCGCCACTCGCCCGCCGCTAACCGAAGAAGCCGTCAAGGAAAATGCCAAAAGCTACCGCCAGCAGGTATTTAAAATTCTGGATGAGAGCAAAACTCAGGTGGTGTTCAATTCGCACTGGATGAGCAATCTTGGTGCCGCTGGCATGATCAAACTGGCTGCTAATAGCACCGTGGCAAGAATGCTGGAACGCGATGATTTCAGCAAGCGCTACAAAGGCGGGCAGGCCATCGCCATTCACGAATTCCTCTACCCCTTAATTCAAGGCTACGATTCAGTCGAGCTGAAAGCTGACGTCGAGCTCGGCGGCACCGACCAGAAATTCAACCTGCTGATGGGACGCCAGTTGCAGGAACAGCACGGCCAGAAACCGCAGGTGGTTCTGACCATGCCGATTCTCGAAGGCCTCGACGGCGTGCAGAAAATGTCCAAGTCACTGAACAACTACATCGGTGTTGATGATGCACCCAAGGACATGTTCGGTAAAATCATGTCCATCTCCGATGATTTAATGTGGCGTTATTTTGAATTGCTCAGTTTCCGTCCATTGACAGAAATCGAAGCTTTCAAAACAGACATGGAAGCCGGCAAAAATCCACGCGACATTAAATTCCTGCTCGCTGAAGAAATCATCACACGTTTTCATTCTGAAAATGAAGCGACGGAAGCACGCGAAGGTTTTATTGCGCAATTCGCTAAAAATAAAATTCCCGATGATATTCCAGAGTTTACGTTTGAGGTTGATGCTGAAGGCTATCCTATCGCCAACCTGCTCAAGGATGCCGGTTTAACCGGTAGTACTTCAGATGCACTGCGCATGATTCAGCAGGGGGCAGTGAAGATGGATGGTGAGAAGATTGAAGATAAGAAGTTAAAAGTTCAGGCTGGGTTGGAGAGGGTGTTTCAGGTTGGGAAGAGGAAGTTTGCGAAGATAACTTTGAGTTAGTTTTCCCGTTCCCATGCTCCGCGTGGGAATGCATAACCACTTGGCTTGCCAGTGAGAGGTTCCATCATTATCGGGTATTTTAGTGGGATGGGTGCGGGGCTACCCACCACTGCCGACGGGTCGGCGGCATCCTGGTTTTCTCAGGTGTTCTGTTTATCGAGTTTTGCCCAGGTATCACGTAAGGTGGCAGTGCGATTGAAAATTAATGCGTCACTGCTGCTGTCCTTATCTAATACAAAATAACCGGTACGTTCAAACTGATAATGTTTGTTGGTATTGGCGTTAGCTAGTGATGGCTCCAGCTTGCAGTTTTTCAATACTGTCAGTGACTCTGGATTTAGATGCTCGATATAGTTATCCGTGCTGCCAGGATTCGGGTGCGTAAATAACCTGTCATATGCATTCACCTGTGCATCAATAGCATGCTCGGCAGAAACCCAGTGAATTGTCCCTTTAACTTTGCGACCATCTGGTGATGAACCGCCTTTGGTTTCTGGGTCGTAGCTACAGATCAACTCAATGATTTCGCCCTGTTCATTTTTCACTATGTCGGTGCAGGTGATGTAATAGGCATAACGTAAACGAACTTCGCGACCAACAGACAGGCGGAAGAATTTTTTCGGTGCGTCTTCCATGAAATCATCATGTTCGATGTACAGTGTTTTTGTAAATGGAACGGTGCGTGTGCCCATGTCCGGGTTCTGCGGGTGGTTCTGTGCTTCCATTTCTTCAACTTGACCATCGGGATAATTTTCGATGGTGACTTTGAGTGGATTAATCACACCCATAACACGGATTGCGTGTTCGTTGAGATCTTCACGAATGCAATTTTCCAGCACGGCCATTTCAATCGAGCTATCTTTTCTGGTGACGCCGATACGGTCACAAAAATCGCGAATAGAAGCCGGTGTATAACCACGACGACGAATACCGGAAATGGTGGTCATGCGTGGATCATCCCAGCCGTTGACGTGACCTTCATCAACCAGCTGATGTAATTTGCGTTTACTGGTGATGGTGTATTTCAGTTCCAGACGGGAGAATTCAATCTGCTGCGGATGGCAGGGTGCTTTGACTTCATCGATCACCCAGTCATAAAGCGGGCGATGATCGGCAAATTCCAGTGTGCATAGAGAGTGTGTGATGCCTTCGATGGAATCAGACAGGCAATGGGTGAAATCATACATAGGGTAAATCACCCAATCATCACCAGTGCGGTGATGGTGTGTGCGTTTGATGCGATATAAGGCGGGATCACGCATATTCATATTGGGCGATGCCATATCAATTTTGGCACGTAGTACGTGTGCGCCATCTTCGAATTCACCTTCCTTCATACGCTGGAACATGCCTAAATTTTCTTCCATACTGCGATCACGGTGTGGGCTGTTTTTACCCGCTTCTTTCAAGGTGCCACGATATTCGCGTATTTCATCGGCGCTTAAACTATCGACATAAGCCTTACCTTCGGTGATAAGTTTGACTGCGTACATATATAAATGATTAAAGTAATCTGAAGCATGGTGCAATTCATTCCATTCAAAGCCTAGCCACTTTACGTCTTCTTCAATGGCGTGCATGTACTCGGCTTCTTCTTTGTCGGGGTTGGTGTCGTCAAAACGAAGATTGCATTTACCGCCAAACTGTTTAGCCATGCCAAAGTTCAGGCAGATGGATTTGGCGTGGCCGATATGAAGGTAACCATTTGGTTCAGGCGGGAAACGGGTTTGTATCGCGCTGTGCTTGCCCGTATCTAGATCATCCTGAATAATGTTTTGAATGAAATTGGTGGGGGTAGTTTTTTCTTCGTTAGTCATATCTAGATTACATTTTATTTGTTGCTGATGTATGGCGGCGTATTGTACATGCTTATTTTGACTCTTGCCTTGTGATTAAGTTACTTTTATTTGTTGTGTATCAGGTGGTTACCTGCTTGAATACTGGGCTTTGAATGGTTCTTGTTTAGCGGTTGCGGATTTCTTTTATGATAAGAGGCTTGGATCTTGATCAAATACGGCAAAGTCTTAACCGTGATTGTGAGTTATGGCTGTTTGAAAAAATAGATTCGACTAATGAGCAGGCTTTACTGAAAGTTAAGCAGGGCAGTATATTGCCTCTGGCCTGTTTTGCTGAAGAGCAGACGCAGGGGCGTGGTCGTCGTGGTAAAGTCTGGTTTTCGCCAGCAGGCGGCAGTATATATTTGAGTCTGGCCTGGAAGTTTGACTTGCCGGTGAATGCGCTGGGCTGTTTGCCTTTGGCTATGGGAGTAGCCGTGGCCAGAGTGTTAAAGGATTTAGGCTTGCAGCAAGTCGGACTTAAGTGGCCGAATGATGTGTTGCTTGATGATAAGAAGATTGCGGGTATTCTTATCGAGACCTCGCAGATTACAGCTAAATCAACCACTGCAATTATAGGTGTTGGTCTGAATTTTAAATTGTCCGATGAGTTAGCGGATGTGCCGACGCAACCCTGGACAGATATTGTTTCATCATTGGGTTTAGAATGTCCGCCTGATCGAAATAAGGTGGCGGGTGCATTGTTGCATGAGTGTATAGCTGTCTGTGAAGCCTTTACTCATGCTAAGCATAATTTGATGATGGAGTATCAGGAGCAATATGATGTTTGCATGCGACAGATCGTTAATGTTTATCTAGAAGGTGGACAGGTGATGCAGGGTGTAGTGGATGGTTTCGAGAAAAATGGAGAGATTCGGATTTTAATTGAAGGCGAACCACAACTATTTAATAGCGCGGATATAAGTTTGAGAAAGGCGAGTAATGTTAACGATTGATATTGGCAACAGCGGCATCAAATGGGGTATGTGGCAGGAAGGGCAGCTGATTCTTGCTGAGGATAGTAGTTACGAAAAAGACTCGCTGCATGCTACTTTTGACAAAATTTATTCCGGCGCTCCCTATCAGGATACTGTTTGGGTTTCCTGTGTTGCCGGGCAGGATGTCGAGCAGACGCTGGCGGACTGGATCCGCAAGGAGTGGTCTATAGAACCAATATTTTTGCGTACCACCTCAGAGCTGGGCGGAGTTTTTAATATGTATCCCGAGCCTGAAGACCACGGAGTGGATCGCTGGGCGGCTTTGTTGGGTGCAAAAAAGTTATATAAAGAGCCTGTCTGTATTCTTGATGTGGGTACGGCTGTTACCGTTGATTTGATGGATGCAGGCGGGGTGCATCGAGGCGGTCGAATTATGCCTGGTTTGAACATGATGCGAAATTCCCTGTTACAGAATACAGTGGGTGTGAGAAATGTGGAGGGTGACTGCCCTGGCTTTGCAATTAATACAGCGGATGCTGTGACCAGTGGTACATTGCATATGTTGCAAGCAGGCTTATTGGAAGTATGTGAATCGGCAAGAAAACGTTTAGGTAAAGATATGCGAGTGATAATAACTGGTGGCATGGCGGAGAAAATGTTACCTCTTCTTGATAGGATTGAAGGTATTCATTTGGAGCCACATCTGGTCTTGTATGGTCTGTATTACGCCTCGCAGCAATAAAGACGCTTTGGTCTATATTTTTTAACTGGAAAATAACGATAATTTAATTGGAATAGAAAAGGCATGCGTTGGTTGTTTTTATTTGTATTGGTATTGAACTTTGCTTATGTGGCATGGGAATTGAGTCGGCCAGAAGAAATTGTGAGTATTCCATTAGCGAACAGAAATGCGCCAAAAATTATCCTGCTGAGTGAAATTGGTAAGGATTCGGTTGCTGAGGTGATTTATGAGAGTGAGGCAGCGCCGGAATCCAGTCAAGGTGCAGACGAGAGTATTGTCGTTAAAAGGCAGTGTTTCACCCTGGGGCCGTTCAGGGATTTGGAAAAATTAAGAGCTGTTACCCGAGGTATAAAAAAATATGTCGTCGATGCCTCGTTTAGAAGTCATGATGAAAAAGAGCAGGCAATGTTCTGGGTGTATCTGAAACCGGCTGGGGATTATGACAAGGCAAAAGTTTTGGCGGATCGTTTAAAGTCAAAAAATGTTAAAGATTACTTCATCGTAAAGAAAGAGCCAAAACTAAACGCAATTTCACTGGGGCATTTCAGGGAGAAAAACCGTGCATACGATCATGCGGCAAGCATGGCTAAACTAGGTTTTAAGCCTGAAGTTGAAGCATTGTTCAAGGATTACACGATTTACTGGCTGGATTATGAAGTTGCTTTGGGTGAAATCATTCCTGAAATAACTTTTGAAAAGTACTTATCGGGTAAAATTAATCGTCTGGTCAGAGATTGTTCGTAAAAAAGCTGAAAAAACCCTGTTTTATCTTCAAAAGCGCATTGCTTTAGTTGGCCGCTTTCCCTAAAATTGCCCGCCTGTAAAACGCCGGTGTAGCTCAGTTGGTAGAGCGCCTCACTTGTAATGAGGATGTCGTGGGTTCAACTCCTGTCACCGGCTCCAGTTTTTTTATCAACAGTAGCTCATGTTGCTGTTGACAGTTGCGTTGTGCTCAAGCATTATACGCGGCTTGATTTTGGAGGGGTTCCCGAGCGGCCAAAGGGGGCAGATTGTAAATCTGCTGGTTCTACCTTCGGAGGTTCGAATCCTCCCCCCTCCACCATTTTGATAGGACTGAGTACAGGCTGGAGGCGTTGACAGATTGCGGGTGTAGTTCAATGGTAGAACTTCAGCCTTCCAAGCTGAATACGTGGGTTCGATTCCCATCACCCGCTCCATTTGTATAGAGCACAGAGGGTTTTTGCTCATATAGCTCAGTCGGTAGAGCACTTCCTTGGTAAGGAAGAGGTCACCGGTTCAAATCCGGTTATGAGCTCCATATTATTTATTAAGTATTATTAACAGTAACAATTAAGATCTGGGGAGGCATTTAAAATGTCAAAGGAAAAATTCGAAAGAAACAAGCCCCATGTAAACGTCGGCACAATTGGTCACGTGGATCATGGTAAAACAACACTGACTGCTGCTTTGACCAAAGTAATGGCCGAAGCCCAGGGTGGCGAAGTTAAAGCATTTGATCAAATTGATAATGCACCTGAAGAGCGTGCACGTGGTATCACCATCTCTACCTCACACGTAGAGTATGAAAGTGAAAGCCGTCACTACGCACACGTTGACTGTCCTGGGCATGCTGACTACGTAAAGAACATGATTACCGGTGCGGCTCAAATGGACGGCGCAATTCTGGTATGTTCAGCTGCAGACGGCCCAATGCCACAAACGCGTGAGCACATCCTGTTATCACGTCAGGTAGGCGTGCCTTATGTTCTGGTGTACATGAACAAGGCAGACATGGTTGATGATGAAGAGCTGATCGAATTAGTCGAAATGGAGCTTCGTGAGTTATTGGATGCTTATGACTTCCCAGGCGACGATACTCCGATCATTGTTGGTTCAGCGCTGAAAGCGTTAGAAGGCGACACCTCAGAGATCGGCGTGCCATCAGTGCTTAAATTGGTTGCGGCCATGGATGAATATATTCCACAGCCAGAACGCGCCATTGACCAGCCATTCCTAATGCCAGTTGAGGACGTGTTCTCAATCTCAGGTCGTGGAACAGTAGTAACTGGTCGTATTGAGCGTGGCGTAGTCAACGTTGGTGAAGAAATAGAAATCGTCGGTATTCGCGATACACAAAGTACCACGTGTACCGGTGTAGAAATGTTCCGCAAATTGCTGGATCGTGGAGAAGCAGGTGATAACGTCGGTTTGTTGCTACGTGGTCTGAAACGTGAAGAAGTAGAGCGTGGCCAGGTATGTTGTAAACCCGGCAGCGTAAAACCGCACACAAAATTCGAATGCGAAGTCTATGTACTGAGCAAAGATGAAGGTGGTCGTCACACACCATTCTTCAACAACTACCGTCCACAGTTCTACTTCCGTACCACGGATGTAACTGGTGCATGTGATCTTCCAGAAGGCGTAGAAATGGTTATGCCTGGTGATAACGTGAAAATGGTAGTGACCTTGATTAACCCAATTGCGATGGAAGAAGGCTTACGCTTTGCGATTCGTGAGGGTGGCCGCACCGTTGGTGCTGGTGTTGTATCTAAAATTATTGAGTAATTAGTAGTTTTAGATTGAAAGAGTAATGTGCGGGAGGTGTGGTTTTTTCCATTCCTCCCGTATACAGTTTAGGCCAGTGGCTCAATTGGTAGAGCAGCGGTCTCCAAAACCGCAGGTTGGGGGTTCGAGTCCCTCCTGGCCTGCCAACATTTAGACAGGTAGTTAGCAGATGGTCGCCAAGACCGAAATAGAAGTTACAGATAAGTTAGATACAGTAAAGCTGTTGTTATCAATTACATTATTGGTAGCTGGCGTTGCTGGTTTCTACTATTACGAAACTGAGGGCTTGATTTATCGAGTGCTCGGTTTGCTTGTGTTTGTGCTTATTGCGCTGGGTACGGTCTACACGACGAATCTGGGTCAGTCTGTTGTTGGCTTTGGTCGAGAATCACGCGCTGAAGTGCGTAAAGTGGTTTGGCCTACACGTCAGGAAACAATACAAACAACGTTAATGGTGATTGTTGCCGTAATCGTTCTGGGTATATTTCTCTGGATCATCGATATGATGTTGGTTAATGCAGTGCAGTATTTGACCGGGCGAGGGTGATAATCGGTGTCTAAACAGTGGTATGTAGTGCACGCGTATTCGAATTTTGAGGGCAAGGTAAAAGCCTCAATCGAAGAGCACGTTCGTCTGGCTGGCATGGAAGACATGTTCGGTCAAATTCTAATTCCCACTGAAGAAGTGGTTGAGATTAGAGATGGTGCTAAGCGTCGTTCAGAACGTAAGTTTTTTCCGGGTTATGTTCTGGTTGAGATGGAAATGAATGATGAAACCTGGCATCTGGTTAAAGATGTGCCCAAGGTAATGGGTTTTATTGGTGGTACTAAGGATAAGCCTGCACCAATAACTGAAAAAGAAGCGATGGCAATTATTGGTGCAATTCAGGAAGGGGTTGAGAAGCCTAAGCCTAAAGTTCTGTATCAGCCTGGCGAAGTGGTTCGTGTTACAGAAGGACCGTTTAATGATTTTAATGGCGTAGTTGAAGAAGTTGATTACGCTCGTAACCGTTTGAAAGTAGCGGTATTGATATTTGGTCGCTCAACACCTGTCGAACTTGAGTTCGGTCAGGTAGAGAAAGGCTAGTTTAATAACTTGTCGGGGAGCCTTGACGTAAGAGCAAGGCGTTTGGACCCGGGAGAAAGATCATGGCAAAGAAAGTAGATGCATATATAAAGCTGCAAGTTCCTGCAGGTAGCGCGAATCCAAGTCCACCGGTTGGTCCTGCATTGGGTCAGCACGGTGTTAACATTATGGAGTTTTGTAAGGCGTTCAACGCAAAAACTCAAAGTGTAGAGAAAGACTTGCCGATTCCGGTTGTTATTACTGTTTACAGTGACAAAAGTTTTACCTTTATTACAAAAACACCACCAGCTTCAGTCTTGTTGCTAAAAGCAGCAGGTCTTAAAAGCGGTAGTGCTGTGCCTAATGTAAAAAAAGTGGGCAAAGTGAGTCGTGCTCAACTTGAAGAGATTGCAAGCACTAAAATGGAAGACTTAACTGCTGTAGATATGGATGCCGCAGTCCGTACCATCGCTGGTACTGCTCGCAGTATGGGTCTTGAAACTGAGGGTGTTAAATAATGGCTAAGTTAACAAAACGTGCAAAAGCTATTGCTGAAAAAGTGGTTGCAGATAAGCATTACCCTATTGAAGAAGCTCTAGCTTTATTGAAAGATTTATCTTCGGTTAAATTTACTGAGTCGGTTGATGTTGCTGTCAATCTAGGTGTTGATCCTAAGAAAAGTGACCAGGTAGTTCGTGGTGCAACCGTGTTACCTAATGGTACCGGTAAAGAAGTTCGCGTCGCTGTGTTTACTGATGGTGAAAATGCTGTAGCAGCTAAAGCGGCTGGTGCAGATATCGTTGGTATGGATGATCTTGCTGCACTGGTTAAGAAAGGTGAAATGAATTTTGATGTTGTTATTGCTTCGCCAGATGCAATGCGCGTTGTTGGTCAGTTGGGTCAGATTTTGGGTCCACGTGGTCTGATGCCTAATCCTAAGGTAGGTACTGTAACTCCTGATGTGGCAACAGCTGTTAAGAATGCAAAGTCGGGTCAGGTTCGTTATCGCGTCGACAAGGCTGGTATTATTCATTGTTCAGTGGGGACAGTTAAGTTCGACGTTGCCGCGCTGAAAGAAAATATTCAGGGCTTGATAGAAGCATTGCACAAGTCTAAGCCTACAGCGGCAAAGGGTGTATATGTTCGTCAGGTCGCTGTATCGACAACGATGGGCCCTGGCCTGGTCGTTGATCAGTCTACCTTAGGTTAGTCTGATCGGCTCACGTTATGTTAGTGGGTAAAAGAATTTGAGACATAAATGACCATGTCATTTATGTCTCAATTATTTGACAGCCGAGTTATCGGTGTCGTCAAAGACCGTAGGTGTAGCTCTTTGAGTTGCTTAATTTCCTACGCAGATGGTGAGGCTTTGTGTGGTACTGCAAAGTTAACCGTAGGTGGGTTGCATAATAATGCAGCCTTTTTACTTGGCTGAATTGATTTTTTAAAATCAGTTCATGCTTAATTAGGAGAGCTAAAGTGGCACTAAATCTTGAAAGCAAGAAAAGTATTGTCGCTGAGGTGTCTGCGATTGCTGCCGGTGCGCATTCAGCTATAGCAGCTGAATACCGCGGTTTAAGCGTAGTAGAAATGACTGAATTACGTGTTAAGGCGCGTAATGAAGGTGTTTATCTACGTGTAGTCAAGAATTCTTTGACTAAGCGCGCAGTTGAGGGTACCGAGTTTGCCTGCATGCAGGACTCTTTGGTGGGGCCATTATTAATGGCGTTCTCACAGGAAGATCCAGGTGCAGCGGCTCGTCTCGTAAGTGAGTTTTCGAAAGAACATGACAAGTTAATTGCCAAGGTGATTGCAATTGGTGGCGAAGTGCTTCCAATTGAGCAGCTTGATCGCTTGTCTAAATTACCTAACCGTGATCAGGCTATTGCTCTGCTTATGGCGGTAATGAAAGCACCAATCGAGAAATTCGTACGTACACTCAACGAGCCACACGCGAAACTTGTTCGCACTGTGGCCGCTGTTCGCGATCAGAAAGAAGGTTGATCAAGCAAGCGTAGTAACCGACGCTATTTAAAAAATTAATTTAATCCGGAGAAGAGTAATGGCTGTTTCTAAAGATGATATTCTTGAAACTATTTCCAATATGTCCGTAATGGACGTTGTAGATCTTATTTCTGCAATGGAAGAAAAATTTGGTGTTTCTGCAGCAGCTGCTGTAGCTGCTGCACCTGCTGCTGGTGGCGACGCTGGCGGTGCTGCCGCTGAACAAACAGAGTTTGATGTTGTTCTAGCTGGCATGGGATCTAACAAAGTAGCTGTAATTAAAGCAGTTCGCGCTATTACAGGCCAGGGCCTGAAAGAAGCGAAGGACACTGTTGAAAGTGCACCTGCAACTGTTAAAGAAGGCGCGTCTAAAGACGAAGCTGAAGAGATCAAAAAGCAGCTTGAAGAAGCTGGCGCATCTGTCGAACTTAAATAGACAGAACGCTGGTCACTGGCTTCAGCGACAGGACAGGCTGGTAGCAATTATTTGAAAAAGTAATTGGCTACCGGCCTTTTCCTGTTTCCAGTTTTTAAAAAGCTGATTTTTTACTGTAATAATCGACACGTTATAGAGGACTACTGATGGCATATTCTTTTACCGATAAAAAACGATTTCGCAAGGATTTCGGTAAACGTCCACCTATCTTGGATGTACCTTATTTGTTATCGATGCAAATCGATTCATTTAGAAAATTTCTGCAATCAGATGTGACAGCAGAAAACCGCGCTTCCGTAGGTTTGGAAGGCGCATTCTCATCAGTATTTCCCATTATTAGTTATTCAACTCATGTGCGTTTAGAGTACGTGAGTTACAAGCTAGGTAAACCTGCTTTTGATGTTAAAGAATGTCAATTACGCGGTATGACTTATGCTGCACCACTGCGCGTAGTTTTGCGTTTGGTGATCTTCGATAAGGAAAGCAAAAAACGAGTGACTCCAAAGGAAGTTAAGGAGCAAGAAGTTTATATGGGCGAAATGCCTTTGATGACCGACAACGGTACCTTTGTTATCAATGGCACTGAGCGTGTTATCGTTTCCCAGTTGCATCGTTCTCCTGGTGTGTTGTTTGATCATGATAAGGGTAAAACGCATTCATCAGGTAAGATTTTATATTCTGCCCGCGTTATTCCTTACCGTGGTTCATGGTTGGATTTCGAGTTCGATCCTAAAGATAATGTTTATGTTCGTATTGACCGTCGCCGTAAGTTGCCAGCAACAATACTGTTACGCGCTTTGGGTTATGACAATCAGCAGATTCTTGATATTTTCTTTGATCATGTCGAATACACCTTCACAAAAGAAGGCGTTAGCTTCGATTTGATTCCTGAGCGCCTACGTGGTGAGACCGTGTCTTTTGATATCAAAGCCGGTAAGGAAGTTATTGTTGAGGCTGGTCGACGCGTTACCATGCGTCATATCAAACAACTTGAAAAAGCCAAAATCAAAAAACTCGAAGCCCCCGTTGACTATTTGCTGGGTAAAGCTTTGGCGCACGACATTATTGATACCGAAACCGGTGAGATTATGGCGCCTGCAAACTCTGAGTTTACAGAAGAGTTAATTACTGCTTTGCAGGAAGCTAAGATTAAGAACTTCAAGGTTATCTACACGAATGACCTTGAAGCCGGTCCATTCATCTCTGATACATTAAGAGTCGATACCACGACGACCAAGTTAGAAGCGCAAATAGAAATTTATCGTATGATGCGCCCTGGTGAGCCGCCAACGAAGGACGCCTCGGAAAACCTGTTTAATAATCTGTTCTTCTCTGCTGATCGTTATGACCTTTCCAGCGTTGGTCGTATGAAGTTCAATCGCCGCCTTACTCAGGAAGGCGAAACAGGTCCGGGTATTATTTACGACTATAGCCACTTTAAAGATAAAAAAGATGAGGTCTCGAAGCAGCTGGTTGAAGAGCAGGGCGAAAGATCCGATATGCTTTCTGTAATGAAAGAGCTTATCGCTATTCGTAATGGCGCTGGTGTTGTTGATGATATTGATCATCTGGGTAACCGTCGTATTCGCTGTGTTGGAGAGATGGCTGAAAACGTTTTCCGTGTCGGACTGGTTAGAGTTGAGCGTGCCGTTAAAGAACGTTTAACTACAGCTGAGCAGGAAGGCTGGATGCCACAGGATCTGATTAATGCCAAACCTGTTTCTGCTGCGGTTAAAGAATTCTTTGGTTCAAGTCAGCTGTCGCAGTTTATGGATCAAAACAACCCTCTATCTGAAGTCACGCATAAACGTCGTGTTTCAGCATTAGGACCTGGCGGTCTAACACGCGAACGTGCTGGTTTTGAGGTTCGTGACGTGCATCCAACTCACTATGGTCGTGTTTGCCCTATTGAAACTCCTGAGGGTCCAAATATTGGATTGATTAACTCCCTGGCTGTTTATGCGCGCACCAATGACTATGGTTTTCTGGAAACGCCATACCGTAAGGTAGTGAATAGTAAAGCCACGGGTGAAATTGATTACCTTTCAGCGATTGAAGAAGGTAACTTTGTTATCGCTCAGGCTAATGCCAGTATCGATGATAAAGGCAAGCTCACTGATGAGTTAGTGTCCTGTCGTAGTGGTAACGACTTTACCTTGACTACACCCGAAGAGGTGCAGTACATGGATGTATCACCAAAACAGATCGTTTCCGTCGCGGCATCATTGATTCCATTTCTTGAGCACGATGATGCTAACCGTGCCTTGATGGGGTCAAACATGCAGCGTCAGGCGGTTCCTACTTTACGTGCGCAGAAGCCTCTAGTTGGTACTGGTATGGAGTCTACCGTTGCACTTGATTCTGGTTCATCGGTAGTTGCAAAACGTGGTGGCGTAGTTAATTCAGTTGATGCATCGCGCATCGTAATTCGAGTTAACGATGATGAGGCTGCAGGTGGCAACACCGGTGTCGATATCTATAATTTGACTAAATACACGCGTTCTAACCAGAACACCTGTATGAATCAACGACCTTTAGTGGTCGTTGGTGATGTTATTGCACGCGGTGATTGTATTGCTGATGGTCCGTCCACTGATATGGGTGAGCTGGCGCTAGGTCAAAACATGCTGGTTGCGTTCATGCCCTGGAATGGTTACAACTTCGAGGATTCGATTCTGATTTCAGAGCGAGTTGTTGAAGAAGATCGTTACACCACTATCCATATAGAAGAGAAGAGTTGCGTTGCTCGTGATACTAAACTAGGTTCAGAAGAAATTACTGCTGATATTCCTAATGTAAGTGAAAGCCTGCTATCAAAACTCGACGAGTCTGGTGTGGTTTATGTCGGTGCTGAAGTTAAGGCTAACGATATTCTTGTTGGTAAGGTAACACCAAAAGGTGAGACCCAGCTGACTGCAGAAGAAAAGTTACTGCGTGCGATCTTCGGTGAAAAGGCCTCAGACGTTAAGGATTCATCTCTACGTGTATCTTCTGGTGTTAATGCTACCGTAATCGGTGTGCAGGTTTTCACTCGTGAAGGTGTTGAAAAAGATAAGCGTGCGCTTGAAATTGAAACAATGGAAATCGAAGAAGCGAAAAAGAATATTGATGCACAATGGGAAATCATTGAAAGTGACCTGTTTGCTCGTATCGAATCTTTGATAACCAATAAGCTGGCTGCGAGCGGACCAGAAGGCCTTAAGAAAGGCGCTAAGATTGAAAAATCTTATTTGAAAGATTTAGAGAAAAGCCAGTGGTCAAAAATTTGTCTTAAAGATGAAGATGACAATAAAAAGCTCGAAGCTCTATTTAAACAGCGAAAAGAACAGCGCAAGATGCTGGATGAAATGTTTGAAGAGAAGCGCGGTAAGTTGACAGCCGGTGATGATTTAGCGCCTGGCGTACTGAAAATGGTCAAGGTGTATCTGGCAGTTAAGCGTCGTATGCAACCGGGTGACAAGATGGCTGGTCGTCATGGTAACAAGGGTGTGGTTTCAATGATCGTGCCGGTTGAGGACATGCCTCATACAGAAGATGGTACACCAGTTGATATCGTTTTGAACCCGCTGGGTGTTCCTTCGCGTATGAACGTGGGTCAGATTCTGGAAACACACCTGGGGCTTGCTGCCAGAGGTTTGGGTCTGGTTATCAGTGATATGCTTGATTCAAAAGCCACGGTACCTGCTATCAGAAAATATCTGGATCAGATATACAATCATAATGCTAAGAAAGTTGATCTTAAATCTCTTAGTGATGATGAAATACTTACTTTGGCTAAAAATCTGCGTGAAGGTGTGCCGATGGGAACGCCTGTTTTTGATGGAGCAGAAGAAAGTGATATTCACCGTATGTTTGAATTGGCAAACCTGCCAATTAGTGGCCAAACAACTTTGATCGATGGTCGTACTGGCGAGAAGTTTGATCGTCCGATCACCATTGGTTATAAATACATGCTGAAGCTCAATCACCTGGTTGATGACAAGATGCATGCACGTTCAACCGGCCCATACAGTCTGGTGACGCAACAGCCGCTGGGTGGTAAAGCTCAGTTTGGTGGTCAGCGCTTCGGTGAAATGGAAGTATGGGCATTGGAGGCATATGGCGCTTCCTATACCTTGCAGGAAATGTTGACTGTTAAATCAGATGACGTAGCAGGGCGTAACAAGATGTACAAGAACATCGTAGATGGTGATCATCGTATGGAACCTGGTATGCCTGAGTCATTTAATGTATTGCTGAAAGAAATTCGTGCTTTGGCAATCAATATTGAATTGGCGCAGGAAAAATCATAGTGTTCAGTTTTATGCTGAAACAGGTTATCCACATTAATAAGATTAGACGTTAGGAGTCAGGGCATTGAAAGATTTACTCAAGCTCATTAAGCAGCAGGGTCAAGACGAAGATTTTGACGTAATTAAAATCAGTCTTGCATCACCTCAGCAAATCCAGTCATGGTCATTTGGTGAAGTTAAAAAACCAGAGACTATCAACTATCGTACCTTTAAGCCGGAACGTGATGGTTTATTCTGTGCCAAAATTTTTGGCCCGGTAAAAGATTATGAATGCTTATGTGGTAAGTACAAACGCCTCAAGCATCGCGGTGTGGTTTGTGAGAAGTGTGGCGTTGAGGTAACTCAATCCAAAGTACGTCGTGACCGCATGGGTCATATCGATCTGGCGAGTCCGGTTGCCCACATCTGGTTCCTGAAATCACTGCCTTCGCGCATTGGTTTGTTGCTTGATATGACTTTGCGTGAAATTGAACGCATCCTTTACTTCGAAGCATTCGTGGTGGTTGATCCTGGTTTAACAACCATGGAAAAGGGCCAGCTACTGACTGATGATACTTATCTTGAAGCCATTGAAGAGCATGGTGATGAGTTTGATGCTCGTATGGGTGCGGAAGCGATTCTTGAATTGCTCAATCAAATTAATCTTGATCAGGAAAGAATACAAATTCGTGAAGACATGGGTGCGACCAAGTCTGAGACTAAGCTGAAACGTTTAGCTAAACGTCTGAAGCTGGTTGAGTCATTCATCGCTTCAGGTAATCGTCCAGAATGGATGATTATGACTGTATTACCTGTGCTTCCGCCCGATCTGCGTCCTCTGGTTCCTTTGGATGGTGGTCGTTTTGCGACTTCTGATTTGAATGATCTGTATCGCCGCGTTATCAACCGTAATAATCGTCTACGCCGTCTGCTTGAGTTATATGCGCCTGACATTATTGTGCGTAACGAGAAGCGTATGCTTCAGGAATCTGTTGATGCGCTGCTTGATAACGGCCGTCGTGGGCGTGCCATTACCGGTACCAACAAGCGTCCGCTGAAATCGCTGGCTGACATGATTAAAGGTAAGGGTGGTCGTTTCCGCCAGAACTTGCTGGGTAAACGTGTTGATTACTCCGGTCGTTCAGTGATCGTAGTTGGTCCTACGCTGAAATTGCATCAGTGTGGTTTGCCTAAGAAAATGTCGCTTGAGCTATTCAAACCATTCGTATTCCATAAATTGTTGCGTCGTGGTTTAGCAACAACCATTAAAGCAGCGAAAAAATTAGTTGAAAAAGAAGGCGCCGAAGTTTGGGATATTCTTGAAGAAGTTATTCGCGAACATCCAGTTATGCTTAACCGTGCGCCAACTCTGCATAGATTAGGTATTCAGGCATTTGAGCCGGTATTGATTGAAGGTAAAGCGATTCAGCTGCATCCATTAGTTTGTACTGCATTCAACGCCGATTTCGACGGCGACCAAATGGCTGTCCACGTACCTTTGTCTATTGAAGCGCAGTTAGAAACTCGTGCCTTGATGATGTCGACGAATAATATCTTGTCACCTGCATCAGGTGAGCCGGTTATTGTTCCTTCGCAGGATATTATCCTTGGTCTTTATTACATGACTCGCGAGTCGATTAATGTAGAAGGCGAGGGCATGGTGTTTGCTGATGTCGATGAAGTGCATCGTGCTTATGATAATGGCTTCGCGCATCTGCAGGCAAAAGTTAAAGCCCGTGTAAAAGAAGTTATTTATGATAATGAAGGTAATCTACAGGAACGTGCTGTTATTGCAGATACAACCGTAGGTCGTGCTCTGTTGTCAGAGATTGTTCCACCAGGCCTGCCGTTTTCAGCGATCAATCAGGTTCTCGGTAAGAAGACAATTTCTAATTTAATTAATATGTGTTATCGCCAGGTTGGTTTGAAAGAAACAGTTATCTTTGCTGACCAGCTGATGTACACGGGTTTCCGTTATTCAACAAAATCGGGTGTCTCGATTTGTATTAATGACATGGTGATTCCTGATGAGAAATCTACCATTCTTGAAGCAGCTGAAAGCGAAGTGAAGGAAATACAGAATCAGTACACTTCAGGTCTGGTTACCAATGGTGAGCGCTACAATAAAGTGGTCGATATCTGGTCGCATGCTAATGAAGCCGTCGCCAAAGCGATGATGGACAAGCTTAGTACTGAGGAAGTAGTAGATGCCGAAGGTAAGACAGTAACGCAACTGTCGTTCAACAATATTTATATGATGGCTGATTCCGGTGCTCGTGGTTCAGCTGCCCAGATTCGTCAGTTGGCGGGTATGCGTGGTTTGATGGCTAAACCTGATGGCTCCATTATTGAAACACCGATTACAGCGAACTTCCGTGAAGGTTTGAACGTACTTCAGTACTTTATTTCGACACATGGTGCTCGTAAAGGACTGGCTGATACCGCTTTGAAGACTGCTAACTCCGGTTATCTGACTCGTCGTCTAGTCGATGTCGCGCAGGACATGGTTGTGCTCAATCACGATTGCGGTACTAGCAACGGCAGGGCGATGCAGTCAATTATTGAAGGTGGTGACGTAGTCATGGCTTTGAGTGAATTGGCCCTGGGTCGTGTTATTGCTGAGGATGTAATACCTCGTGATGGTGGTAAAGCAGTTATTCCTGCGGGCACGTTACTTGATGAGCAATGGGTAGAGCGTTTTGACGAGCTTGGTGTTGACGAAGTTAAGGTTAGAACAGTAAGTACCTGTGAAAATAGGCATGGCGTTTGCTCTATGTGTTATGGCCGTGACCTTGCTCGTGGGCATCTTGTTAATAAAGGTGAGGCTGTTGGTGTTATTGCAGCACAATCTATTGGTGAGCCTGGTACTCAGCTGACCATGCGTACTTTTCATATTGGTGGTGCGGCGAGTCGTTCGGCGGCAGCGAACAATATCTCGGTTAAGAATAAAGGTAAGATTCGCTTACATCACATCAATGTCGTAGAAAATTCCACAGGCCATCTTGTGGCGGTATCTCGTTCTGGTGAGCTGGGTGTTGTCGATGAGAGTAACCGTGAGCGTGAACGTTATAAAATTCCTTACGGTGCGGTTATTTCCGTGGCTGAAGATGGTGATGTAGAAGCTGGTCAGATTGTTGCAACCTGGGATCCTCACACCCATCCAATTATTACCGAGGTGAAGGGTAAGGTTCGACTCACTGAGTTTGCCGAAGGCATCAGTGTGCAGAAAGAAATGGATGAGATTACTGGTTTGTCATCTGTTGTTGTTATGGATCCTAAGCAGCGCCCATCTGCCGGTAAAGATATGCGTCCTTTGATTACTCTTGTTGATGACAAGGGTGAAGAGTTATGTATTGCAGGTAGTGAGCAATCGGCGCGATACTTCCTGCCTTCCGGTGCCATCATTAATATTAAAGATGGTGATGATGTTGCCATTGGTGATGTTATTTCACGTATTCCTCAGGAATCCAGTAAGACTCGTGATATTACTGGTGGTCTGCCACGTGTAGCGGATTTATTTGAAGCGCGTAAACCAAAAGAGCCTGCAATCATGGCTGAAGGTTCAGGTGTGGTTAGTTTTGGTAAGGAAACGAAGGGTAAGCAGCGTTTTGTAATTACTCAGGATAATAATGAGGCGATTGAGAGTCTGATTCCTAAATGGCGTCATATCAATGTGTTTGAAGGTGAGCGTGTTGAGGTTGGTGAAGTTATTGCTGACGGTGAACTGAATCCACATGATATTCTGCGCTGGCGTGGCTCTGATGCGCTTGCGACTTATCTGGTAAATGAAATCCAGGATGTATATCGTCTGCAGGGTGTGAAGATTAATGACAAGCACATTGAAGTTATTATTCGTCAAATGTTGCGTAAGTGTGAAATTCTAGATGGTCACGATTCTCGCTATCTCAAGGGTGAAATCATTGAGCGATCGAGTATTGCGGAAGAATCAGAAACGTTAATCGCTGAAGGTAAACGACCTGCAGATGTTCAGCCAATTCTTTTGGGTATTACCAAAGGTTCGCTGGTGACTGAGTCCTTTATCTCTGCGGCCTCCTTCCAGGAAACAACGCGTGTATTGACCGAGGCAGCCGTACGCGGCAGCAGCGATCCATTGCGCGGCCTGAAAGAAAATGTCATCGTGGGTCGTCTAATACCAGCTGGTACGGGTATGGCTTCACATGAAGAGCGTCGTAATCGTCGTACTGCTGCATTAGAAGCTGCTTTTATTTCTAAAGAAGAAATGGTTGCTGCTGAAGAAGTTGAAGAAGTGCTTTCAGCTGAAGTAATTGAAGGCGCTTCACCTGGTAACGAAGCTGAGTCTCAGCAGGACGCGTAAACAAGAATTGTGTTCTTGCCAGGTTAATAACTGGTAAAGCACGTATTGCTAGCAAACAAGGTGGGGTTTTATGTCTGCATCGCTTGACAGATTTGAGTGATGAGCATAGAATTTCGCCTCCGTCGACAGGCCTATTTGGTCTGTCGTTTATTTTGAGCTTGTAGGAATCATCCTCAAACGCCCGTCTGATTGGGTTTTAAAGAAGGTATTAGATGACAACGATTAATCAATTGGTGAGAAAGCCGCGTCAAAGCAAGGTTGTAAAAACCAATGTGCCTGCGCTTGAGGCATGTCCACAACGACGTGGTGTGTGTACCCGTGTGTATACCACGACACCTAAAAAACCTAATTCGGCAATGCGTAAAGTTGCCCGTGTGCGTCTGACGAATGGCTTTGAAGTAACAAGCTATATCGGCGGTGAAGGCCATAACTTGCAAGAACATTCCGTGGTACTAATTCGTGGCGGTCGTGTAAAGGATTTGCCTGGTGTTCGTTATCACGTCGTACGCGGTAGCCTGGATACGCAGGGTGTTGCTAATCGACAGAAAGGCCGTTCTAAATACGGCGTTAAGAAGCCTAAAGGTTAATAGAGATGTCTAGAAGAAGAGAAATTCCCAAGCGTATCGTCCTTCCTGATCCTAAATTCGGAAGTTTGCAGATTGCAAAATTTGTCAACATGATCATGAAAGGTGGTAAAAAATCTACCGCAGAATCAATCATGTATAACGCACTAGATCGCATTACTGAAAAAGCAGATGGTGAGGCTACAGAGGTAATGGAGCAGGCACTGGAAAATGTAAAGCCAATGGTTGAGGTTAAATCTCGCCGTGTTGGTGGTGCAACTTATCAAGTGCCAGTTGAGGTCCGTCCAGATCGTCGTGTAGCTCTAGCTATGCGTTGGATTATTGAGGCTGCGCGTAAGCGCGGTGAGAAATCCATGCAGTTGAAGTTGGCTGGTGAGTTAATGGATGCATCTGAGAATCGCGGTTCCGCTGTCAAGAAGCGCGAAGATACACATCGTATGGCTGAAGCTAATAAGGCATTTGCTCACTTCCGTTGGTAGTGATTTGCTTTCTGGCTTGAGTAGTGGCGCGTACCACACCTATTGATCGTTACCGAAATATCGGCATCATGGCACACATTGATGCGGGTAAGACGACAACAACGGAACGCATTCTTTTTTACACCGGTATTTCACATAAGATAGGCGAAGTACACGATGGCGCTGCTACCATGGATTGGATGGAGCAGGAGCAGGAAAGAGGGATTACTATTACTTCTGCAGCAACCACTTGTTTTTGGAGTGGTATGGATAAGCAGTACAAGCAACACCGTATCAATATTATTGATACGCCGGGGCACGTTGATTTCACAATTGAAGTTGAGCGTTCTCTTCGGGTGCTTGATGGTGCCTGTGCTGTCTTTTGTGCTGTTGGCGGTGTTGAGCCACAGTCCGAAACTGTTTGGCGTCAGGCTAACAAATATTCAGTTCCGAGAATGGTCTTTGTTAATAAGATGGATCGTGTCGGCGCTGATTTTTTACGTGTTGTTGACCAGATAAAAAGTCGTTTGGGTTCAGACCCAGTTGCAATGCAGGTCGCGATTGGTGCAGAGGAAGGTTTTGAAGGTGTAGTCGATCTCATAAAGATGAAGGCAATTCATTGGAGTGAGGGAAATATGGGTTCAGAGTTTTCTGAAAGTAAGATTCCTGAAGAATTATTGGGCTTGTGTCAGGAAAAGCGTGAGCAGATGTTGGAAGCTGCAGCAGAAGCCAATGAAGAATTGATGGATAAGTATCTGGAGCAGGGAGATTTAGCTGCAGAAGATATAAAGCAGGGTATCAGGATACGTACCCTGGCTAACGAGATTGTACCGGCATTCTGTGGTTCTGCTTTTAAGAACAAGGGTGTGCAGGCTATGTTGGATGCGGTGATTGATTACATGCCGTCACCGACTGACGTGCCTGCAATTGAAGGTATTCTTGATGATGAGTCAGTTGGAACTCGACCTTCTTCTGATGATGAGCCTTTTGCGGCTTTGGGTTTTAAGATTGCAACCGACTCTTTTGTTGGTACCCTGACGTTTTTTAGAGTTTATTCGGGTGTGCTCAAAACGGGTGATGCAGTTTATAACCCGGTTAAGGGTAAAAAAGAGCGTGTTGGTAGAATTATGCAAATGCACGCTAACAGTCGTGAAGAGGTAAAAGAGGTCCGTGCAGGTGATATTGCTGCAGCTGTCGGCCTAAAGGATGTTACTACAGGCGATACGCTGTGTGATGTCAGCAAAGTTATAACGCTAGAACGTATGGAGTTCCCTGAACCGGTTATATCGGTAGCGGTTGAGCCCAGAACTCAGGCGGATCAGGAGAAGATGAGTATTGCGCTAGGTAAGCTAGCCCATGAAGATCCATCTTTTCGAGTTGAGTCTGATGAAGAATCAGGGCAGACGATTATTTCAGGCATGGGTGAGTTGCATCTTGAAATTATCGTTGAGCGTATGAAGCGCGAATTTAGCGTTGATGCCAATGTTGGCAATCCGCAAGTTGCTTATCGTGAATGTTTGCGTAAGACGGTTGAGCAGGAAACCAGGTTCGTTCGTCAATCTGGAGGACGCGGTCAGTACGCACATATTTATTTGCGTGTTGAACCATTAGAGCCGGGTTCTGGTTACGAGTTTGTTAGTGAGATAGTTGGTGGTGCAGTGCCTAAGGAATTCGTTCCTGCTGTTGGCAAAGGTGTACAGGATCAAATGAGAAATGGTGTTGTTGCGGGTTACCCAATAGAAGATGTTCGGGTGACTTTATATGACGGTTCTTATCATGATGTTGATTCCAATGAAATGGCATTCAAGATTGCGGGTTCAATGGGGTTTAGGGATGCAGCGCTAAAAGCTGATCCGACTATCCTTGAGCCGATGATGAAGATTGAAGTGGTTACGCCTGAAGATTATATGGGCGATGTCATGGGTGATTTGAATCGCCGACGTGGCATAGTTAGTGGCATGGAAGACGCGCCTGCTGGGAAGATTATAAGAGCAGAGGTGCCCTTATCTGAGATGTTTGGTTATTCTACATCTCTACGTTCCGCGACACAGGGTCGTGCAACATATTCAATGGAATTTGAAAAATACGCTGAAGCGCCAAGTAAAATTACTGACGCGATAGTTAATACAAGAAGAGGCTAGTGCCGGATGTCCGGGGCTGGAATTTAAGTACGAAGGTAATTAGCAATGTCTAAAGAAAAATTCGAAAGAAACAAGCCCCATGTAAACGTCGGCACAATTGGTCACGTGGATCATGGTAAAACAACACTGACTGCTGCTTTGACCAAAGTAATGGCCGAAGCCCAGGGTGGCGAAGTTAAAGCATTTGATCAAATTGATAATGCACCTGAAGAGCGTGCACGTGGTATCACCATCTCTACCTCACACGTAGAGTATGAAAGTGAAAGCCGTCACTACGCACACGTTGACTGTCCTGGGCATGCTGACTACGTAAAGAACATGATTACCGGTGCGGCTCAAATGGACGGCGCAATTCTGGTATGTTCAGCTGCAGACGGCCCAATGCCACAAACGCGTGAGCACATCCTGTTATCACGTCAGGTAGGCGTGCCTTATGTTCTGGTGTACATGAACAAGGCAGACATGGTTGATGATGAAGAGCTGATCGAATTAGTCGAAATGGAGCTTCGTGAGTTATTGGATGCTTATGACTTCCCAGGCGACGATACTCCGATCATTGTTGGTTCAGCGCTGAAAGCGTTAGAAGGCGACACCTCAGAGATCGGCGTGCCATCAGTGCTTAAATTGGTTGCGGCCATGGATGAATATATTCCACAGCCAGAACGCGCCATTGACCAGCCATTCCTAATGCCAGTTGAGGACGTGTTCTCAATCTCAGGTCGTGGAACAGTAGTAACTGGTCGTATTGAGCGTGGCGTAGTCAACGTTGGTGAAGAAATAGAAATCGTCGGTATTCGCGATACACAAAGTACCACGTGTACCGGTGTAGAAATGTTCCGCAAATTGCTGGATCGTGGAGAAGCAGGTGATAACGTCGGTTTGTTGCTACGTGGTCTGAAACGTGAAGAAGTAGAGCGTGGCCAGGTATGTTGTAAACCCGGCAGCGTAAAACCGCACACAAAATTCGAATGCGAAGTCTATGTACTGAGCAAAGATGAAGGTGGTCGTCACACACCATTCTTCAACAACTACCGTCCACAGTTCTACTTCCGTACCACGGATGTAACTGGTGCATGTGATCTTCCAGAAGGCGTAGAAATGGTTATGCCTGGTGATAACGTGAAAATGGTAGTGACCTTGATTAACCCAATTGCGATGGAAGAAGGCTTACGCTTTGCGATTCGTGAGGGTGGCCGCACCGTTGGTGCTGGTGTTGTATCTAAAATTATTGAGTAATTAATTATGGCAAAAACAAATCAGCATATCCGAATTCGTCTAAAGGCATTTGATCATCATCTGATCGATAAGTCTGCTAGCGAAATTGTTGAAACAGCAAAAAGAACCGGTGCTCACGTAAAGGGTCCGATCCCACTGCCAACTAAGAAAGAGCGTTTCACTGTTCTGATCTCTCCGCATGTAAATAAAGATGCACGTGATCAATATGAGATTCGTACGCACAAGAGAATGCTTGATATTGTTGACCCTACAGACAAGACTGTTGACGCTCTAATGAAGCTTGATTTGTCTGCAGGTGTAGATGTGCAAATAAAACTTAACTAAGTAGTAGTACTGAGAGTAAATTTGCTGCTATAATGCGTGGCTTGCTGCTTAGCTAACATAAGATCTCTAAATTTAGGTCGGTTGTTTAAAGTTACGGCGCAAACCTCTTATTATCGTAAGTCCTGATTTTGTTACAGGATACTGCGAAAACAGAACATTGAGCTGCTAGGAAGTGTTAATAGCAAGCTTGGTATATAAAATTTAATTATTGGTCCTGGTTTATGCTGGGATTAAGTGACCGGTTTTACTTTGTATTTAAGTGGCTGGCTCTTTAAGTGGGATACGACATGGCAATTGGTATTGTTGGTACAAAACTAGGTATGACGCGCATCTTTACTGAAGATGGTGAATCAACTCCAGTGAGTGTGATTGAGGTTCAGCCTAACCTTGTAACTCAAATTAAAACGCTTGAAAAAGATGGTTATGAATCTATTCAGGTAACAACAGGTTCTCGTCGCGCAAGCCGGGTGACTAAAGCGATGGCTGGCCACTATGCCAAGGCAGGTGTTCAGGCAGGTCGTGGTCTATGGGAATTTCGCGCTAACTCTGAAGAAATCGGTGATCTTGCGGTAGGTGGCCAGCTCTCGCTGGAAATGTTTGAAGCTGGTCAGAAGGTTGATGTTAGCGGTAAAACAATTGGTAAAGGTTTTCAGGGTGGTATTAAGCGTCATAACTTTTCTATGCAAGATGCTACTCATGGTAACTCTTTGTCGCATCGTTCAAATGGTTCGATTGGTATGTGTCAAACGCCTGGTCGAGTTATTAAGGGTAAGAAGATGTCTGGCCACATGGGTGACAGAAACCGCACCATTCAGTCGCTTGAGCTAGTAAGAATTGATGTTGAGCGCGGCTTGTTGTTGGTTAAGGGTTCAATTCCAGGTTCTAAGGGCGGTAGTGTTGTCGTTAGTTCTGCGGTCAAGGTTTCCTGAGTTTCAGGTTTCAAGTTAGAGATTATTAGAAGAGATTAATAATGGAACTTCAGTTACATAACAGTAAAGAAATGATCGCTGTGTCTGACGCAGTGTTTGCTTCTGACTATAAAGAAAGTCTTGTTCATCAGTTGGTGACTGCGTACTTAGCGGGCGCTAGATCTGGAACAAAGGCTCAGAAGAATCGTGCCGCCGTGCGTGGCGGTGGTGCTAAGCCCTGGAATCAAAAAGGTGGTGGGCGTGCTCGTGCTGGTACTATCCGAAGCCCCTTGTGGCGTAGTGGTGGTGTTACTTTTGCTGCCCAGCCAAGAGATCATTCTCAAAAACTAAATAAAAAGATGTATCGTGCAGGTATTCGTTCTATCTTCTCTGAGCTTGTTCGTAGTGAGCGTCTCAGGGTTGTTGATGACATTACTGTTGATGCGCCAAAAACTAAGCAGTTGCTTGCAAAGCTTAGTGAATTAGGCGTGAACAAAACATTGATTGTTACCGAAACTGGTGATGAAAAATTATATCTGTCTGCAAGAAATCTTCACTTTGTTGAAGTTACAGATATAGTGGGTCTTTCGCCCGTTAGTCTGGTTGCTTATGATGATGTTGTTATTACGGTTGGTGCTGTGCGCGCTATCGAGGAATGGTTGTCATGAACCAAGAACGTTTGTATCAAGTTATAGTTTCGCCGCATGTTTCTGAAAAAGGTACATTGCTGGCTGAAGAGCAAAATCAGCATATCTTCAAGGTCGCTAGTGATGCGACTAAAATTGAAGTTAAGCAGGCAGTAGAGGAACTTTTCAAGGTTAAAGTTGAAAAGGTTCGAATTATGAATGTTAAAGGCAAGGTGAAGCGCTTCGGTGGACGTTTAGGTAAACGTTCCGATTTGCGTAAAGCTTACGTTACCTTGGTTGAAGGTAATGATGTTGATCTTGCTAGTGTTAGCTAGCGCTAAGGGTATTTGAGGCTTTTAATCATGGCATTAGTAAGAACTAAACCTACATCACCTGCGCGTCGTTTCGTCGTTAAGGTTGTAAATAAAGAATTGCATAAAGGCGCACCAGTTCGTGCGCTTACAGAAAGTAAGAATAAGAGTGGTGGCCGTAATAATAACGGTCGAATTACCACACGCCATATTGGTGGTGGTCACAAGCAAAGATACCGTATTGTTGATTTTAAGCGCGATAAGGATGGTATTCCTGCAACTGTTGAGCGTCTTGAGTACGATCCGAATCGCAGTGCCAATCTTGCGTTGCTGCTATATAAAGATGGTGAGCGTCGTTACGTGATCGCACCAAAGGGTCTTAAAGCAGGTGACTCGCTTATTTCTGGTCCAGCAGCTCCAATTAAATTTGGCAATACATTGCCTCTTAGCAACATACCTGTCGGAACACAGATTCATTGTATTGAGATGAAGCCAGGTAAGGGTGCGCAGATAGCAAGAAGCGCAGGTACTTCTGCCCAGCTATTGGCTCGTGATGGGGTGTATGTGACTCTACGTCTTCGTTCTGGTGAGATGCGCAAGATTCATGTTAACTGTAGAGCGACCATTGGTGAAGTAGGTAATTCTGAGCATGGTCTGCGTGTACTAGGTAAGGCTGGTGCTACTCGCTGGAAAGGTGTACGTCCTACGGTTCGTGGTGTTGTTATGAACCCGGTTGATCATCCACATGGTGGTGGTGAGGGTCGTACATCAGGTGGTCGTCATCCTGTATCGCCATGGGGTGTACCTACCAAAGGGTATCGTACAAGATCTAATAAACGTACAGATAATATGCGTCTACGTCGTCGTAGTAAGTGATAAATACAACAGGATTTAAAGAGGATATATAGTGCCACGTTCATTAAAAAAAGGTCCATTTATTGATCATCACCTGTTGGACAAGGTTACAAAAGCTGCAGCAGCTAATGACCGTAAGCCGATAAAAACATGGTCTCGCCGTTCAACGGTGTTTCCTGAAATGGTTGGTCTGACGATTGCTGTGCATAATGGTCGTCAACACGTACCAGTATTAATTAATGAGAATATGGTTGGGCATAAGTTGGGTGAGTTTTCTTTAACCCGTACTTACAAAGGTCATGTCGCTGATAAAAAGTCAAGGTGATATTGTGGAAGTAGTAGCAAAACATAGATTCGCTCGTATATCTGCACAAAAGTGTCGATTGGTTGCAGACCAAATTAGAGGTTTACCAGTTGAGGCAGCGTTAACAGCTTTGACATTCGGCGTAACCAAGTCTTCTGATCTTATGAAGACAATATTAGAGTCTGCCATCGCCAATGCTGAGCATAACGAAGGTGCTGATATAGACGAGTTGAGAGTTTCTAAGGTCATGGTGGATGAAGGTCCAACTATGAAACGTATTCGACCTAGAGCAAAAGGTCGTGCTAACAGAATTTTGAAGCGTACAAGCCATATTACGGTTTGTGTTGCAGATCGCTAAAGAGAGAACGGTTTAATGGGACAAAAAGTACATCCTGTAGGTATTCGTCTTGGTATTTCTGCGGACTGGAGTTCAAAGTGGTACGCCTCAACAGCGGACTTCCCTGATCTTTTAAATGCAGATCTTAAGATCCGTGAATATTTGAGAGAAAAACTTGCAAGTGCAAGTATTAGTCGAATTCAGATTCAGCGTCCAACTCGTTCATGTCACGTAACAATCCACACGGCCAGGCCTGGTGTTGTTATTGGTAAGAAAGGTGCGGATATAGAAATCTTGCGTCAGCAAGTAGCAAAGATTGCTGATATGCACATTAATAATGTGAAGCTTAGTATTGAAGAAATTCGTAAACCTGAGCTGGATGCGCAATTAGTTGCAGAAGGAATTACCCAGCAGTTGGAGCGTCGTGTTATGTTCCGCCGTGCAATGAAGCGTTCAATTCAGAACACTATGCGTATGGGTGCTCAGGGTATAAAAATTAAAATAGGCGGTCGTTTGAATGGCGCAGAGATTGCTCGAAGTGAGCAGTATCATGAAGGTCGTGTACCTTTGCATACTTTGCGTGCTGACATCGATTATGGTTTTGCTGAAGCAAATACGACTTACGGCATTATAGGTGTGAAGGTTTGGATCTATAAGGGCGAAGTTTTTGATTTTCATAACAGAGATGACTCAAAAGCACCTGCAAATGCAGCTGGCTAATTGCTGTTAGAGAATAGAGGATATATAAGTGTTACAACCTAAACGTACAAAATTCCGTAAGCAGTTCAAGGGTAAGAACCGTGGTCTTGCGCAAAACGGTAATAGAGTTAGTTTTGGTGAGTTTGGCTTAAAAGCAGCTGCTCGTGGACGTGTTAGTGCGCGTCAGATTGAAGCGGCTCGTCGCGCCATGACTCGTCATATTAAACGTGGTGGAAAAATCTGGATTCGTGTATTTCCTGATGTTCCGATTTCAGCTAAGCCCTTAGAAGTTCGTATGGGTAAGGGTAAAGGAAATGTTGATCACTGGGTAGCAAAAGTTCAGCCTGGTTTTGTAATGTACGAAATGGAAGGCGTATCAGAAGAATTAGCAAGAGAAGCATTTAAGCTGGCAGCAGCTAAATTGCCGATTAAAACAGTATTTGTATCTCGGACGGTGATGTAATGTCGACTGCACAAGAATATAGAGAAATGTCCGTTGAGGACTTGAATAAAGAATTGATCAATTTGCGACGCGAGCAGTTTAGTCTTCGCATGCAAATGGGTTCAGGTAATGCTCCAAAAACACATTTGTTTTCTGTGGCTAAGCATAACATTGCACGTGTAAAAACAGTGCTTAATGAAAAGAAAGCAGGTAATAAATAATGGCAGCTTCAGAAAATAAGGCTGAAAAATCACAACGTACGCTGACTGGTTCAGTAACGAGTGACGCAATGGATAAGACTGTGACGGTTATGATTGAACGTCGCATTAAGCATCCTGTTTATGGCAAGTACATTACACGCTCAACTAAGTTACATGTTCATGATGAAAATAATGAATGTGGCAAAGGTGATGTCGTCGTTATCGAGCAGTGTCGACCAATATCTAAAACTAAATCCTGGAATTTAGTTGAAGTTGTTGAAAAGTCCACTGCGGTTTAATAGAAAGAATTACAGGAAGCAATCATGATTCAGATGCAAACAATATTGAATGCTGCCGACAACAGTGGTGCTCGCAGAGTGATGTGCATCAAAGTGTTGGGCGGTTCACATCGTCGTTATGCTGGCGTTGGTGATGTAATAAAGGTTAGCATTAAAGATGCTATACCTCGCGGTAAAGTTAAAAAAGGCGAAGTCTACAATGCTGTTGTAGTTCGCACTGCAAAAGGTATTCGTAGAAATGACGGTTCAGTAATTCGCTTTGATTCGAATGCTGCTGTCTTGTTGAATGCAAATTTGCAGCCTATTGGTACTCGTATCTTTGGCCCCGTTACACGTGAGCTAAGAAATGAGCGATTTATGAAAATCATTTCGCTTGCACCAGAAGTGCTGTAGCGGGAGTTTGAGATGAATAGAATTCGTAAAGGCGATCAGGTCATTGTTATTAGTGGTAAGGATAAGGGCCGTCAAGGTACCGTTCTTAATGTGGCTACTGATGATCGAGTATTGATTGAAGCTGTAAACATGGCTAAGAAGCATACTAAAGCTAATCCTATGCAAGGAATTGAAGGCGGTATTATCGAGAAAGAAATGCCACTGCATATTTCAAATATCATGCTGTTTAACCCTATGACTAACAAAGGTGATCGAGTTGGTTTTAAGGTTCTGGAAGATGGACGTAAAGTTCGTTATTTCAAGTCAAATGGCGAAGTAGTAGACGTTTAGGTAATAGAAAATGGCAAGATTAGAACAATATTATCGCGAAACAATCGTCAAGAAATTGATGGCTGAGAGCGGCTTTAAAAATATCATGCAAGTACCTCGTATTGAGAAGGTTACTATTAACATGGGTGTTGGTGAAGCGATTGGCGACAAAAAAGTTTTAGAGCATGCGCTAGCAGATATGGAGAAGTTGACAGGTCAAAAACCTGTTACAACTCTGGCACGAAAATCTGTTGCTGCTTTTAAAGTACGTGATGGCTATCCTATCGGTTGTAAAGTTACTTTGCGAAATGATCAGATGTACGACTTTCTGGACAGGCTGGTTACAATCGCTATTCCGCGTATTCGAGATTTCCGAGGATTAAATCCTAAATCTTTTGATGGTCGTGGTAATTACAGCATGGGTGTTAAAGAGCAAATTATCTTCCCGGAAATTGAGTACGATAAAATTGATAAAATCCGTGGAATGGATATTTGTATTACAACAAGTGCAGCTGATGACGAAGGTGGTCGCGCATTATTGACCGCATTTAATTTTCCATTCAAGGGTAGAGACTAGATATGGCTAAGGTATCAATGAAAATGCGCGAAAAAAAGCGTACTTGCCTAATTAAGAAGTATGCGACAAAACGTACTGAGCTACGTTCTGTGCTTAATGACCAAGAAGCTAGTTTTGATGAAAAAATGGCAGCTCAAAAAACGTTGCAGATGTTGCCAAGAGACTCGGCTGCTGCAAGGCAACGCAATCGTTGTCGTATAACTGGTCGCCCTCATGGTGTATATAGAAAATTTGGTCTTTGCAGAAATAAGTTGCGTGAAGCAGCTATGCGCGGAGACATTCCTGGCCTTGTTAAGGCTAGCTGGTAGGAAAAGGTAAACGATTATGATGTCAGATCCAATAGCAGATTTGCTAACACGTATCCGTAATGGTCAATCAGCGGGTAAAGCTGATGTGGCTATGCCTTCTTCAAAAGCAAAGATTGCAATTGTAGAAGTCATGAAAGCAGAAGGTTATGTAGCAGGTTATTCTGTCAGCGAAGATAGTAAGCCAGTGCTTACTGTTACATTAAAATATTTTGAAGGTCGTCCTGTAATTGAAAAGATTCAGCGCGTTAGTCGTCCAGGTTTACGTATCTATAAAGGTAATGATGAATTACCTAAGGTGTTGAATGGTCTGGGTGTTGCGATTGTTTCAACATCAGCAGGTTTAATGACAGATAGTCAGGCTCGCACAGCGGGTCATGGCGGCGAAGTGCTTTGCACAATATCATAGGTTGAACGATGTCACGAATAGCAAATAAACCGGTAGAAATACCAACTGGCGTTGAAGTCAGTGTTAATGGTCAGACAGTTTCTGTAAAAGGAAAAAATGGTCAAATGTCCATTGATGTGAACGAAAAAGTCACCGTCGAAAAAAATGACAGTGAGCTTCAGTTTTCTGGAAGAGAAGGCGTTTCTGGTTCTGTCTCAATGGCTGGAACTATGCGTTCATTAACCAATAATATAGTTATCGGTGTTTCTCAGGGTTTTGAAAAAAAACTAACGCTGGTAGGTATTGGTTATCGTGCACAAGCGCAGGGTAATGTTCTTAATCTCTCTTTAGGTTTTTCGCATCCTGTAAATTATGCCATTCCTGAAGGAATTACCATCGAGACTCCAAGTCAGACAGAGATTGTAGTTAAAGGATCGGATAAACAAAAAGTTGGTCAGGTATCAGCTGAGATACGTGCTTATCGTCCGCCAGAGCCTTATAAAGGTAAGGGTGTCCGTTATTCAGATGAGCGCGTGCTTCGTAAAGAAGCTAAGAAGAAATAACGTCAATCGAAAGTGAAAGAGACGATACGATGAATTTAAAGAAATCGAATAGATTACGCAGACAAAAGAAAACTAGAGCTAAGATTAGTGAGCTTGGTGCTCATCGCCTTAGCGTGCATCGTACACCACGACATATCTATGCACAGGTTATCTCTGCTGATGATAATAAAGTTGTTGCTAGCGCATCAACACTGCAAAAAGATGTGGCTGCAGATCTCAAATATACCGGCAATATTGATGCAGCAGCAGCAGTAGGTAAGGCAATTGCAGACAAATCAAAATCAGCTGGAATTACTACGGTCGCATTTGATCGTTCTGGTTTCAAGTTTCATGGCAGGGTTAAAGCTTTAGCTGATGCTGCTCGTGAAAATGGCTTGGAGTTCTAATAGGATTTTATAATGGCAAAAACAGATTCACGCGCAGAGAAAAAAGACGACTTCATTGAGAAACTGGTAGCAGTTAATCGTGTTGCAAAAGTAGTTAAAGGTGGTCGTCAGTTTGGTTTTACAGCATTAACAGTCGTTGGTGACGGTAATGGAACAATCGGTTTTGGTTATGGTAAGGCAAAAGAAGTGCCCTTAGCCATTCAAAAAGCAATGGATAAAGCCAGAAAGAATATGCAAAAGGTAGATTTGAATAATGATACCTTGCAGCATGCGATTACAGGTATTCATGGTGCCGCTAATGTTTATATGCAGCCGGCTTCAGAAGGTACTGGTATTATTGCAGGCGGTGCGATGCGAGCAGTATTTGAAGCTGTTGGTGTTAAAAACGTACTAGCTAAAATTAACGGTACACGTAACCCTATTAATGTGGTGCGTGCAACAATTAATGGTCTGACATCAATGTCATCACCTTCTTATGTTGCAGCAAAACGTGGCAAGAAAATCGAAGAAATAATTGGTTAGGTAACGATTGTGGCAAACAAAGAACTCAAAGTAACATTGGTAAAGAGCGTAATAGGTCGATTACCATCACATAAGGCTTGTGTCCGTGGTCTTGGTTTGCGTCGTACGCACCATACCGTGACGGTGATTGATACACCTGAGAACCGTGGCATGATAAACAAAGCTTATTATATGCTTTCAGTCGAGGAGATCTGAACATGTATTTAAATGATCTATCACCTGCTGATGGCAGCAAAAAAGAAAGAAAACGTGTAGGCCGAGGTATTGGTTCAGGCACAGGTAAAACCTGTGGCCGTGGTCATAAAGGTCAAAAATCACGTTCTGGTGGTTTTCATAAAGTAGGTTTTGAAGGTGGTCAGATGCCGCTTCAACGTCGACTTCCAAAAGTAGGTTTCAGTTCTCGTTCTGCGAAACACAGTGCAGAAGTTCGTTTAAATGAACTGACTAATATTGAAGCAGATGTAATTGATATTGCCGTTCTAATTGCCGCTAATATTGTTCCTGCTATTACTAAGAAAGCCAAGGTATTCGCTTCTGGTGAATTGAGCAAGGCTGTAAATCTAAAAGGCATTCAAGTTACACCAGGAGCTCGAAAAGTTATCGAAGCTGCTGGCGGCAAGATTGAAGCTTGATCATCTATAACATATAAAGAAGAAAGTTATAGATATGAGCAGCAAACAGGGTAATTTCCACGAACTGAAACAACGACTTTTGTTTGTGCTCGGTGCCTTAGTCGTCTTTCGTATAGGAACTTTTGTTCCTGTACCAGGCATAGATCCGAATGTACTGTCTACATTATTTGAGCAGCAACAAGGAAGTATCCTTGGTGTCTTTAATATGTTTTCAGGTGGTGCCCTTAGCCGTATGTCGGTATTTGCACTAGGCATAATGCCTTATATTTCTGCGTCTATCATTATGCAGCTATTGGCCGTAACGGTACCCTCTTTAGAGCAAATTAAGAAAGAAGGTGAAGCTGGTCGTCGAAAGATTTCGATGTATACACGTTACTTTACTTTGGTGCTGGCTACCTTCCAGTCGATAGGAATAGCCTCTGCGTTGCAAACGCAGTCTGTAGGTGCTGATGCACTTGTTATTAATCCAGGCATTACTTTTATATTTACTGCCGCGATTACTTTAGTTACCGGCACGATGTTTTTGATGTGGTTAGGTGAGCAGGTGACTGAACGAGGTATTGGTAACGGTATCTCCATAATCATCTTCGCCGGTATTGTTGCAGGCTTGCCTACTGCCATTGGTGGTACTCTGGAGCTAGTGCGAACTGGTGAGCTGCATACTTTGGCAACGATTTTCTTATTTGCTCTGGCTGTCTTAGTAACTGCTTTTGTTATTTATGTAGAACGTGGTCAACGTAGAATTACAGTTAATTATGCCAAGCGTCAGCAAGGTCGACGCTTATATGCGGCACAAAGCAGTCATTTACCGCTTAAGTTGAATATGGCTGGTGTTATACCACCGATTTTTGCTTCAAGTATTATCTTGTTTCCTGCTACTATGGCCAGTTGGGTAGGTCAAAATGAAGGTATGGAGTGGTTACAGGATATTGCCAGTGTTATTTCACCTGGCCAGCCTATATATGTGATGCTGTATGCAGTAGCAATAATATTCTTCTGCTTTTTCTATACCGCTTTGCAGTTTAATGCGCGTGATACAGCTGATAATTTGAAGAAATCTGGTGCATTTATCCCTGGTATTAGACCAGGTGACCAAACGGCTAAATATATTGATAAAGTAATGACACGACTGACCTTTGTTGGTGCGCTATATATAACATTGGTGTGTTTATTACCGGAATTTTTGATTTTGTATTGGAATGTGCCATTTTATTTTGGTGGTACTTCACTACTAATTATCGTTGTAGTAGTCATGGATTTCATGGCGCAGATACAATCGCACTTAATGTCTCATCAATATGAAGGCATTATGAAGAAAGCAAATTTACAAGGCGTTAAGAAATAATATCACTTGTTTTTGCTCTAATTAATTGATTTATAAAGATGTTTTGAATCGAAACTGATTCGGAGAAAGAAAATGAAAGTTCGTGCTTCAGTAAAGAAAATGTGTCGAAATTGCAAAATAGTTAAACGTAGCGGTGTTGTACGCGTTATATGCACAGAACCTCGCCATAAACAACGTCAGGGTTGATTTGGTAAGGTATTCTCAGTAAAATTGCGCGCTTTGTCGCGCGAACAGACGGAAACAGTAAATGGCTCGTATAGCAGGTATAAATATTCCATCTCATAAACATGCTGTTATTGGTTTAACTCATATTTATGGTATTGGTCTTACACGTTCTAAACTTATATGTGAAGCAACAGGTATTGCCACTGATGTAAAGATCAGTGCCTTATCTGAAGAGCAGATCGAAAGCTTAAGAACTGAAGTGGGTAAGTTCATCGTAGAAGGTGACCTTCGCCGTGAAGTGTCAATGAGTATCAAGCGCTTAATGGATTTAGGCTGCTATCGTGGTATTCGCCATCGTCGTGGTTTACCACTTCGTGGCCAACGCACTAAAACTAATGCTAGAACTCGTAAAGGTCCACGTCGACCTGTTACTCGCTAGTCAATAACAGGTAGATTATAAAATGGCAAAGCCAGAAGCACGTAAAAAAGTAAAACGTACTGTCACCGATGGTGTTGCGCATATTTACGCAACATTTAACAATACGATTGTCACTATCACAGATCGACAGGGTAACGCATTAGCATGGGCAACCGCCGGTGGTTCAGGTTTCCGTGGCTCACGTAAGAGTACGCCTTTTGCTGCACAGGTTGCTGCTGAAAAAGCAGGTACACGTGCAAAAGAATATGGCATTAAAAATATGGATGTACTAGTTAAGGGTCCTGGTCCAGGTCGCGACTCAGCTGTACGTTCACTAAATAATATCGGCTTTAAAATAACCAATATTACAGATGTAACACCCATCCCTCATAATGGTTGCCGTCCGCCCAAAAGGCGTCGTGTTTAAGTTCGGAGAGTATTAAGTGGCTAAATATACAGGTCCAAAGTGTAAGCTCAGTCGTCGTGAAGGCGTTGATCTTGAATTGAAATCATCGCTGCGTCCGCTTGAATCTAAGTGCAAACTTGATCAAGTACCAGGCCAACACGGTGCACGTCGCACACGTTTGTCTGACTATGCGTTACAGTTACGTGAAAAACAGAAGCTTCGTCGTATTTACGGTGTTTTAGAAAAACAATTCCGTAATTACTATAAAACTGCAGCGAACCAGAAAGGTTCAACAGGTGAGAACTTGTTGTCATTGCTTGAAACCAGACTCGACAATGTCGTATATCGTAGTGGCTTCGGTGCAACTCGTGCAGAAGCGCGTCAATTGGTTAATCATAAATCTATCCTCGTTAATAATAAGATCGTGAATATCCCGTCTTATAAAGTTAGAGCTAACGATGTAATAGCAATTCGTGATAAATCAAAGAAGCAGACACGTATTACTGATTCGTTGAATATGGCTAAGCAGAAAGGAATTTCTGACTGGATTACTTTGGATGAAGGCAAACTTGAAGCAACATTCAAGAATGTACCAGAGCGTTCTGACTTACCACCGAATATTAATGAACAACTTGTTGTAGAACTTTACTCCAAGTAGAGGAGCGATTACCGCATGTCAGGCACTGATGAAATTCTTACACCTCGTACTATTAGTGTGCAATCGTATAACGATACACACGCTAAGGTGTCACTTGAGCCACTAGAACGTGGTTTTGGACACACACTAGGTAATGCACTACGTCGCATTTTACTGTCTTCAATAGAAGGCAGTGCAATTACAGAAGCAGAAATTGAAGGTGTTGAGCACGAATATAGTGCTATCAACGGCGTTCAAGAAGACGTTTTAGAAATTTTGCTAAATCTGAAAGGTGTTGCGCTGATTATGCACAACAATGATGAGGCTTCAATTACAATCACAGCTAAAGGCCCATGTGTGGTTACAGCTGGTGATATTGAAACGGGTCATGATATTGAAATCGTTAACCCTGATCATGTTATCGCTAATCTGAATAAAGAAGGTAAGCTCAATGTTACTTTGAAAGTAACCAAGGGTCGTGGATATAAACCTTCAACTAAAATGATAAGTGAGACTGCGGAATCTACAGCGATTGGTGTACTTCGTCTTGATGCTTCATTTAGCCCGATACGTCGTGTTTCATACAACGTTGAAAGCGCACGTGTAGCACAAAGTACTAACCTGGATAAATTGATTATTGATCTACAGACCAATGGTACTGTTGATCCTGAAGAAGCTATTCGCACTGCTGCAACTATCCTGCAAGATCAGCTTTCAGCTTTTGTTAATCTGAAAAGTATGGAAGATGAGCAAGAGGTTGATGAGGAAGCAGATATTGATCCAATTCTGTTACGTCCAGTTGACGAGCTAGAGTTGACTGTACGTTCAGCAAACTGTCTTAAAGCAGAAAATATTTATTATATTGGTGATCTTATTCAACGTACTGAAGTTGAGTTGCTGAGAACACCAAACTTAGGTAAGAAATCATTGACAGAAATTAAAGATGTTTTAGCATCCCATGGTCTGTCACTGGGTCTTCAACTGGATAATTGGCCACCAGCCTCTATCCGAGACAAAGAAGCCAGCTAAACAATATAAAGGTTTATTAAAATGCGTCATCGTAAATCAGGTCGTCAATTAAACAGGAATAGCAGTCATCGTAAAGCGATGTTCAGCAACATGGCTAACTCATTGTTAGAGCATGGCATTATTAAAACGACTTTACCAAAAGCAAAAGAATTACGCCGTATAGCGGAGCCTTTGATTACAATGGCTAAGGTTGATTCGGTAGCTAATCGTCGTTTAGCTTTTTCACGTCTGCGTGACAAAGCCAATGTCGGGAAACTATTTTCTGAACTGGGCCCACGTTACAAAGAACGTCCTGGTGGTTACACACGTATTATGAAATGTGGCTTCCGCACAGGTGACGTTGCTCCAATGGCTTACATTGAGTTAGTGGATCGTCCTACAGAAGCCATCGTAGAAGAAGTGGCTGCTGAATAAGTTTATATTTTAAACTTATCGTAAAAAAAAACCGGCTTTGGCCGGTTTTTTTCTGTCTGTAATATCCTGTTAGCCGTTAATTCTTAAAAATTTGTTTAAGGTAATGACCCGTAAATGAACCGGCTACTTTCGCTACATCTTCAGGCGTACCTTGTGCAATGATGTTCCCACCTTTGTAACCACCTTCGGGGCCTAAATCTACAATCCAGTCAGCCATTTTTATTATGTCGAGATTATGCTCAATGACAACAATGGTATTGCCGTGGTCGCGTAAACGTAATAAAACTTCGAGCAATTGTTCAACATCATGAAAATGTAAGCCAGTAGTCGGCTCATCCAGGATGTAAATTGTTTGCCCGGTGTCACGTTTAGATAGTTCTTTCGATAATTTGATACGCTGTGCCTCACCACCTGAGAGTGTGGTGGCACGTTGACCAAGTGTAATGTAAGAAAGCCCAACATCCATCAAGGTTTGTAATTTTCGTCTGATAACTGGGATAGCATCAAAGAAAATGAGTGCATCCTCAACGGTCATCTCTAGTGTTTCATGAATATTTTTGCCTTTGTATTTTATATCCAGAGTCTCACGATTATACCGTTGACCTCTGCAAACATCACAGGTGACATAAACATCGGGTAAGAAATGCATCTCGACCTTGATGACACCATCTCCAGAGCAAGCTTCACAACGGCCACCTTTGACATTAAAGCTGAAGCGTCCGGGTTTGTAACCACGCGAACGTGCTTCCTGTGTGCCAGAAAATAGTTCACGCATAGGCGTAAATAATCCGGTGTAAGTAGCGGGGTTGGAGCGTGGCGTTCTACCAATAGGTGCTTGATCAATTTCGACAACCTTGTCGAAATTTTCTATACCACTGTGTGATACAAAAGGCGCTGCCATCATCGAGTTACGATTAATTTCTCTGGCTAAAATCGCGTACAGGGTGTCATTGATCAATGTTGACTTGCCTGAACCAGAGACCCCGGTAATACAGCATAGGAGTCCAACGGGTAGCTCAAGGTCGACATTGGCAAGATTGTTACCACTGGCGCCCTTTATTGTAAAAGACTTATCCGTTCTTGGTGTGCGATGTTCAGGGATTTTGATTCCTCTTACACCCGACATGAACTGGCCTGTAATCGAGTCAGGTGTGTTAATAATGTCTTCGAAATTTCCTTCGGCAATAATCTCGCCGCCATGAACACCTGCACCAGGACCGATATCAATAATATGGTCTGCATGTCGAATAGCGTCTTCATCATGCTCGACAACGATAACCGTATTACCAATGTCGCGTAAATGCGTCAGTGTCAGCAGTAGTCGGTCATTATCTCGTTGATGTAGACCAATGGAAGGTTCATCAAGGATATACATAACCCCGACAAGTCCTGCCCCTATTTGGCTGGCGAGGCGAATTCGCTGTGATTCACCACCAGACAACGTATCCGAACTCCTATCAAGAGTTAGATAATCCAGGCCAACATTAACTAAAAACTTGAGGCGCGATGATATTTCACTATTAATCTTATCTGCAATTTCACCGCGCTTTCCGGAGAGATTAAGATTGCCAAAAAATTCATGTGCATGAATGATGGGCATGGAAGTAATTTGTGCCAAAGTGTGATCCTGAACAAATACATTCCTTGCTGCTTCATTCAAACGACTGCCTTCACAAGCTGGGCAGGCCTGGTGCGACATATATTTAGCGAGTTCTTCACGCACAACATTTGAATCGGTTTCACGATAACGACGCTCCATATTATGCAAAACACCTTCAAAAGTATGACTGCGTTTCTTGCCACGACGACCACGGTGTCCGGGATAATTGAATTCGATTTTTTCTTTACCGCTCCCGTAGAGAAGAATATTTTTGAATTCTTCTTCAAGTTCACTGAATGGTACTTCAATATCAAAACCATAATGAGCAGATAGCGACTGAATGATGCTGAAGTAATAAGCGTTACGTCGATCCCAGCCTCGAATAGCGCCACCAGCTAGACTGAGTTCAGTGTTAGTGATAACTCGATCAGCATCAAAAAATTGATTGTGACCGAGGCCATCACATTCCGGGCAAGCCCCCGCAGGATTGTTGAAAGAGAATAGGCGTGGTTCCAGTTCCTGCAAACTGTAACCACATTCCTTACAGGAAAAGCGTGCAGAAAAAATAACATCAGTTTTATTTTCATCATCCATAAAGGAGATAGTGGCAACATCATCGGCTAAATTTAAAGCTGTTTCGAAGGATTCAGCGAGTCTTAACTTGATATCATCACGAACTTTGAAGCGGTCAACCACCACTTCGATGGTATGTTTTTTATTGGCTTCAAGTTCAGGGATATCATCCAGTTCATAAACCTGGCCATCAACTCTGGCACGAATAAATCCCTGCTGTTTGAAATCAGCGATTAGAGTATGAAATTCACCTTTGCGGCCTTTAACCACAGGCGCGAGCATCATTAATTTTGAATCAGCAGGTAATTCTATGACGTGATCCACCATCTGGCTGATGGTCTGGGCCTCCAGAGTGCTGCCATGTTTGGGGCAGCGAGGAGTACCTGCTCGCGCATACAAGAGGCGAAGATAGTCGTAGATTTCTGTGGTAGTGCCAACGGTGGATCTAGGATTGTGTGAAGTCGTTTTCTGCTCGATTGAAATTGCCGGAGATAATCCTTCAATATGGTCGACATCCGGCTTTTCCATCATGGATAAAAACTGACGGGCATAAGTGGAGAGTGATTCCACGTAGCGGCGTTGGCCTTCGGCAAAAATAGTATCGAAAGCTAATGAGGACTTACCAGAACCTGATAATCCGGTAATAACGATCAGTTTGTCGCGAGGAATATCAATATTGATATTTTTTAGATTATGAGTGCGAGCACCGCGTATTTTAATTGTATCCATGAAGCCTGTTTCTGTTAGCGATTTCGAGTTTTTAAAAAGCAATCTGGTAGAATGCCTCTTTTTACTAGCTCAGGTCAACCGCTGGTTGCAAATCAGGTTAAAGATGTCGGTATTTCAGGAAAAACTAGGTTCACAGGAAAGACGTGCAGGAATTTCTCTAGCACTGATCTACGCATTCCGCATGTTGGGTCTGTTTATGATTTTGCCGGTGTTTGCCATCTATGCCGAAGATTTGCCTGAGGCTACACCCATGCTGACCGGGCTTGCTCTCGGTATATATGGGTTAACTCAAGCTGTGTTACAGATTCCCTTCGGTATGCTTTCTGACAAGATTGGCCGAAAACCTGTCATCGCAGGTGGCTTGCTTATCTTTGCGGTTGGCAGTTTGGTGGCAGCTTCAGCAGACGGTATCTACGGCATTATCGTGGGCAGGGCGCTACAGGGTTCAGGTGCGATCGCTGCGGCTTTGATGGCGCTGGCTGCTGACCTTTCCACAGAAGAGCATCGAATGCGCATGATGGCGCTGATCGGCATGAGCATAGGTGCGGCCTTTGCAGCCTCAATGGTTCTGGGACCGGTCCTTAATGAGTTTATTGGTGTCTCGGGCATTTTTGCGGGTACTGCCGTGCTAGCGATCATGGGTATCGGTATCTTATATTTGTTTGTACCAAATCCACCGGACAGTCATTTTCATCGTGATGCCGAGCTGCAAACATCGAGCCTGAAAGCGGTCTTGAAAACCGTTGATTTACTTCGTCTGGATGCCGGTATTTTCGCGCTACATTTTGTCTTGATGTCAGTGTTTCTAGTTATACCGCTCGAACTGCGCGATGATGCCGGCTTGGCCTCCGCTCAGCACTGGCAACTTTATCTGCCTGTGTTCATTGTTTCGGTCATCTTGATGGTACCTTTTATTCTTTTGTCAGAACGTAAAGACCTGATGAAACCGGTTTTTGTTGGTTCCATCGCCGGTCTCATCGTAGCCGTACTCGGTTTGCTCAGTGGCCGGGATCTGGCCACCATTACAATTTTTTTGCTGATATTTTTTACCGCCTTCAATCTGCTGGAAGCAAGCCTGCCTTCATTGATTGCTAAAACTGCCAATGCGGAGCAAAAGGGAACGGCCATGGGCGTGTATTCCAGTAGTCAGTTTATGGGAGCCTTTGCGGGTGGTGCGGTGGGTGGCCTGGCTCACAACGCCTGGGGTATTGATGGTGCATACATGACGGCCCTGGCCATGTTGTCGATCTGGCTGCTAATAGCTGTTTTCATGAAAAAACCAAGAAATTTGAGTACCTATTTGATGAAAGTGACAAATGTGACTGAACAAAATCTGCTGGCTGTTAGAGGTGTGGTTGAGGTGGCCATTATTAAGGGTGAGGGTGTCGCTTATCTGAAGGTTCAAAAAAACATATTAGATGAAGAAAAGTTACTATCGATGGCCGTCAAAGACAGTTAAACTGTCCCTGCTTTAAAAGCAGCCAACACATATACCAATAGCGGAGAGCAAGAAAATGGCACGAGGAGTAAACAAAGTAATTTTAGTGGGTAATTGCGGCAAGGATCCAGAAACTCGCTATATGCCAACAGGCGGTGCAGTAACAAATATATCCATTGCGACATCAGAAAGCTGGAAAGATAAACAGTCCGGTGAAACCAAAGAACGTACCGAATGGCATAACATCGTATTTTTCAATCGCTTAGGTGAAATTGCCGGCGAATACCTGAAAAAAGGTTCGCAAATCTACGTTGAAGGTAGCCTGAGAACCCGTAAATGGCAGGACAAGAGCGGACAAGATCGTTATACCACCGAGATTGTCGCCAATGAAATGCAAATGTTAGGTGGTCGACCTGGTGGTGATAGCTATGCGCCTGCACAGGCTCAAAGCAAGCCTGCCAGCAATCAGTCATCGGGTGGTCAGCAGTCGTACAATCAAGCACCTCCGGCCATGGTTGAAGAAGGTTTTGATGACGATATCCCGTTCTAAAAAATGGCAAGCACTAAACTACCAGGATAATGCTTGAAGGCCCCTGTTAATGGGGCCTTCCTGTTTTTAGCCTAGAATCCCGAATCTGCCCATCTGGCGGCCAAATCGGCTAGAATACTTTTTTATTTTCTTATCAGGGCGACCCTATTGGTTGTTACTAAAAGGTAGTTTATGTGCGGTATTGTGGGTGCAGTTGCGGAACGGAATGTAACGCCTATTCTTCTTGAAGGCTTGCGTAGGCTTGAGTACCGAGGTTACGACTCGGCGGGTATTGCTGTGATCGATCAGGGAAACTGTATTGATCGTGTACGCCGTGCCGGGAAGGTGCAAGCTTTGGCTGATGCGCTTGAGATAACGCCACTACAGGGTCAGGTTGGTGTCGCACACACACGCTGGGCAACGCATGGCCAGCCGACTGAGAAAAATGCACATCCTCACGTCTGTAATGAATCCGTGGCCATAGTGCATAATGGCATCATCGAAAATCACAGTGTTTTACGTGAACAACAAAAAGCAGCGGGATTTACTTTTAGTTCAGACACCGATACTGAAGTTGCTGTGCATCAGGTTGAATACTATTTAAAGCAAGGCGAAGATTTATTGTCAGCGGTTAAAAAAGCCGCTGCAGATTTTGAAGGCGCTTATGCGCTAGGTGTAATTTCTGTTGCCGAACCCGGCCGTTTAATCGCCACCCGCAGTGGTAGCCCTTTGGTCATTGGTTTGGGTCTGGGTGAACATTTTGTCGCGTCCGATGCATCGGCTTTGTTACCGGTGACACGTCGTTTTATTTATCTGGAAGAAGGCGACATCGCCGATATTCATGCTGATGCTTTGCTGATCATCGATAAAGATGGTCAGCAAGTTGAGCGTGAAATTCATGAGTCAGATCTCAATGCCGATGCTACCGGAAAGAATGGTTATCGCCATTACATGCTCAAAGAAATTCACGAACAACCCTCCTGTTTGCTTGATGTATTTGAAGGTCGGGTGCTCGATGGAAAATTATCCGAAGCCACCTTTGGTTTAGGTGCGACAGAGATTTTCGATAAAATTAAGTGTGTGCAAATTATTGCCTGTGGCACCAGTTACCATGCAGGGCTGATTGCTAAGTACTGGCTTGAAGGTTTAGTGGGCATTCCTTGTCGCGTCGAAGTTGCCAGTGAGTTCCGTTATCGCAACCCAGTATTGATGCCGGACAGTTTGATAATCACAATTTCACAATCCGGTGAAACCGCAGATACACTGGCCGCTTTGCGTAGCGTAAAAGATCGGGTGAAATCAACACTGGCTATCTGTAATGTACCCGAAAGTTCATTGGTCAGAGAAAGTGAATTGAGTTTAATGACCCGCGCTGGCCCGGAGATTGGCGTCGCCTCGACCAAAGCATTCACCAGTCAATTATTGGCATTGATGATGTTGGTGGTGGCATTGGGCAAAACACGTGGTATGAAACAGGAGCAGGCCACCGAGCTAATGCACGAAGCACTGGCCTTGTCTTCCATTATCGAAACAATCCTGTCGGATAGTAGCGCCATTGAAAAATGGGCAGATAAGTTTACCGATTTAAGCAACACTATTTTCCTTGGTCGTGGTGTTTTGTTCCCCATCGCCCTGGAAGGGGCGCTCAAGCTAAAAGAAATTTCCTATATTCATGCCGATGCCTATCCTGCCGGAGAGCTCAAACACGGCCCGATTGCACTC
>Ga0224506_10000211_pt1 | contig 56908 bp, 43 predicted proteins | sample SF_Jan12_sed_USG_2_FD_169108 | JGI IMG/M metagenome (GOLD analysis project Ga0224506, IMG submission 169108) | Sediment microbial communities from San Francisco Bay, California, United States - SF_Jan12_sed_USGS_8_1 | ecosystem: Environmental > Aquatic > Marine > Sediment | place: USA... | reverse complement strand
GGCTAGTGATAGTGTGGATGTGGTGGTACTGAATCATGCACTGGAATTTTCTCACAATCCTCACCAGGTGCTGCGTGAAGTGGAGCGGGTTCTTGTCCCTGAGGGGCACCTGGTCATCATGATGTTCAATCCCTGGAGCCTGTGGGCAGTCAATCGTTTATTGTTACGCTGGAAAAATACGGCCCCCTGGTGTGGCAAGTTCATTAGTGCGACCCGTAGCAAAGACTGGCTGGCATTATTGGGCTTTGAGGTGGGTCAATCGCGGGGCTATTTTTTTCGGCCGGCACTGCAACAGATGACCATCATGGAGCGGATCGGCTGGTTAGAAAAAATGGGTCAGCGGTTCTGGTCGATATTTGGTGGTGGCTATATGCTGGTCGCCAAGAAAAAAACCGAGACCATGACTCCCATCCGTCCGAAATGGGCTTCACGTCGACGACGTGTGGTGGCAGCAGGACTGGTAGAATCCATGGAATCCTGGCACAAGAAGGCATCCTGATAATGAATAATTCCAATAAAACCGTGCAGGTATACACCGATGGGGCCTGCCGAGGCAATCCGGGCCCAGGTGGCTGGGGCGCAGTAATGCGATTTGGTGAACATGAGAAATTACTGTACGGCGGGGAGTCGGAGACGACCAATAATCGCATGGAACTGATGGCCGCGATTCAGGCCCTGGAGGCCTTAAAGGAGCCCTGTCGGGTCGATGTGACAACTGATTCCAACTACGTCAAACAGGGTATCAGTGAATGGCTGATGAACTGGAAGAAAAATGGCTGGAAAACCGCTAACAGGAAACCGGTAAAAAATATGGATTTATGGCAACGCCTGGACTTGGCTACTCAGCCACATCAGGTAGAATGGCACTGGGTCAAGGGGCATAGCGGTCATCCGGAAAACGAACTGGCAGACCGTCTCGCTAACCAGGGTATCGACGAACTGTAAATACAATTCCAGAGTCCTGGCGTTTGCGTGCCTGTTTAAATAAAAATCACATAAAGAGGGCGCGCCGGTGCGACAAATTGTACTGGATACGGAGACGACTGGGCTTGAACCGAGCCAGGGGCATCGTATTATCGAAATAGGCTGTGTCGAAGTCATAAATCGACGTACAACTCAGAATAGCTTTCATCAATATATCAACCCCCAGCGAGAGATTGATGAAGGGGCCATCGAAGTCCACGGTATTACCAATGAATTCCTTGCTGATAAACCCTTATTCAAAGACATAGCCGAAGATTTTCTACGATTTGTCGATGGCGCCGAATTGGTTATTCATAATGCCCCCTTTGATGTTGGCTTTATTAACCATGAGCTCAAGCTACTTGGATCGTCAATAAGCCAGATTGAGGAAGTTTGTTCTGTACTCGATACCCTGGTCATGGCAAGGCAAATGCATCCAGGGCAGAAGAATAACCTTGATGCATTGTGTAAACGTTATGAAATAGACAATAGTTCTCGCACATTGCATGGCGCCTTACTGGATGCCGAGATTCTTGCCGATGTGTATCTCTCGATGACTGGAGGGCAGGTTGGGCTTTCACTAGGTAACAGCGATAACTCATCAGTAGGCCAGAGTTTAGATTCCGCACCACGGCCTGTGGAACGCACTCAAAGGCTGAGGGTTATTTCAGCATCCACGGAAGAACTGGCCGAACACAAATCCAGAATGACTGCAATCAGCCAGGCCTGCGGAGATAAACCTGTCTGGCAACAGTTGGGTGAAATGGAAGAGGTTTGTTCTGAGTAAATCTTACTTTCGCCCACAGACCATAGAATTATAGTCTCCCACCACCATAGTATTTGCCTTATAAATATTCAAATATTTCAACTGCTTATAGTTTTTTTTCGAATTATGGAAAATATTCGAAATTAAAACTAAAGTTAATTCGTCATTATCCGACAAAGCATAAGAGATTTGTAATGACCTCCAGCCCAGTAGGTTGAAGAGGTTGAGTATGTAACGTTTCCTCCCCCTGCGCAGAAATGCGCAAACACACCCTTGCCCTGCTTATGCGGGGCTTTTTTTTGGCATCAAGCAGGTGAATTTAAAGTTGATTTGGCCATAGTAAAAATAAGCATCTATCGAATGCTCCTATTGGCCATCTAAGGTTTTACAGATTCGTTCCGATACTAACTTATATATAAATGGATTGAATAATAGAATTCACCCACAGGTGGGGGACAAGTTAATTGCCAGGCCTATCAAAATTACGTTTACCATGGTTAAAAGCAATAGCGATACCGGCTTTAGTGACCATAGCAGCAACTGCATGGTTTGCCATGCAGTCAGAGTTGCTGAACGTTTTGATTTTGGCTGGTATTGGACTGTTATGGTGCTGGCGGTTTGCTATAGTTTTTACCACACAGGACAAAGCCAATAAAACTAAAACTGATAATGAACAGAATTTTAAAAAGTGGCAAATGCTTTTAGGCGATATTACTGAGTCAATGAACAAAGAATTTGCAATTATTAATGATGATTTGCAACAGGTAAAAAGTATTGTGTCTGATGTAATTATGGAATTGCAGGGAAGTTTTAATAACCTTAATGAACAGGCAAGATCACAAACCAATCTCGTGCTTGAGGTTGTACACACTTTACAGGAGGGCGGAGACGATGACCCTGAAAGTGATTCAGCAAGCTTCTCTAAATTTACAAAAAACACACAAACACTACTTGATTCATTCGTTGAACAGACTCTGGATGTCAGTGTGCAGAGTATGAATATGATGCATATTATCAATGATACAACTTCTCAGATGGAGCAAGTTGTGAAACTGGTTGCAGACGTTAAAGGAATATCTGACCAGACAAATTTATTGGCCTTGAATGCAGCGATTGAAGCTGCACGGGCAGGTGAGGCAGGGCGTGGTTTTGCTGTTGTGGCTGATGAGGTTAGAAGCCTGTCACAGCATTCAAATAAGTTTAGTGACGAAATAAAGGCGGTAGTAGATAAGGCCAGTGAAAATATTGGTCTGGCACAGGAGACGATGCAGAAGATAGCCTCTAAAGATATGAGCATGGCCATGCAATCAAAAGAAGATGTTAGAAGTATGATTGAAAAAATTGGAAATCAGAATGATATGGTAACTGGTCATCTTGGGAAAGTAGGTTCGGCTACAGATCAGATTAATGAAAGTGTTGGGCGTGCGATTCGTTCCCTACAGTTTGAAGATATGTTACGGCAAATTGTTGAACATACAGGCAAGCATGTCGGTAAAATTGGCATGGTTCTTAATGATATCAATGTAATGTTTGAGAACGTTAATGGTGCAGTTGAGCTGGAAGGTGACGAGCTATTTAATAAGTTTCACAGTATTCGTGATGACATGCATTCATTTGTGGAGAACGATGATTACAAGCCAAATAGAGCGGTTGATCAGTCATCCATGAGTGAAGGCGATGTTGATTTGTTTTAATGTAAGTTAAGAGTAAATAGGAGATATATCATGGCAATTTCACAATCAGTAGCAGATGGTGGTAAGGAAGTGACAATCAGTATTGATGGTCGTTTTGATTTTAATGTGCACCAGGACTTCAGAACTGCATATCGAGATCAAAAGTCAGATGCAAAATACATTATCAAAATGAACGGTACAGACTATATCGATAGTTCCGCTTTGGGTATGTTGCTGCTTCTTCGGGAGCATGCGGGCAATGATAACGCGGATATCACTATTACAGGATGCAAAGATGAAATAAAGAAAATTTTATCTATCGCCAATTTTGAGCGCTTATTTAAAATCAATTAATAAAAATTGATAAAAGCGTATTCTGGTAGCTTGTATGAAGGTTTTAATCGTTGATGATGAACAGGCAAACCGGCTTATACTTCAGGCAATGCTCAAAAAAGGTAACCATGAAGTAATTGAAGCATGTGATGGAAAGCAGGCGGTTGAATTGTTTGATGAGAATCGACCAGATCTTGTTTTGATGGATGTGATGATGCCAGTCATGGACGGCTATGAGGCAACACAAATCATCAAGGAGAAATCAAGCACAGAGTTTGTTCCCGTTATTTTTCTAACAGCAATAACCGATGAAGATGCACTGGTTAAATGTATTGAAAGTGGTGGCGATGATTTTCTAACAAAGCCATATAATCGTACGATACTCCAGGCAAAAATTGCTGCGATGGAACGCATTAGATTGCTCAATCATACGGTATCACTACAAAATAAGGAGTTGGCAGAGTATCATGCATATATTGAGAGGGAGCAGGAGGTAGCGGAAAAAATATTTTCCAAACTCATGCAGCAGGGTGAAACCAATTTACCCATGGTGCATACCTACCGAGAATCAGCTGCAACATTTAATGGGGATATATTTCTCATATCAAGACAACCGTCTGGTGTTGTTTATTTGATGGTGGGGGATTTTACTGGCCATGGACTTGCAGCCGCACTCGGCGCTCTTCCCGCAACTCAGATCTTTTATGCAATGTGCAACAAAGGATTCTCGGTAGAAGAAATTGTTGATGAAATAAATGACAGGCTAAAAAATCTTCTACCAACGGGAATATTTCTCGCTGCATCCATAATTCAACTGGATCCAAGACTTTGTCGAGCTTCCATCTGGCATGGTGGTTTACCCGATCTATTTAAATTTAATTGCTCTGGTCGGGTTATTGAAAAAATACCTTCTACCCATATGCCCTTAGGTGTTTTGGCCAGCGACAATATTAATCACGGTATCGAACAGTATCATTTGGATAAAGGTGATGTGCTACTGATCTATTCTGATGGATTGATTGAAACATTTAATAGTGAAGGGGAGATTTATGGTGAGGACAGATTGGAGGATCTTATCCAGAATTTACCTGAAAACTGCGAAAACAATATAAGTGAAATAGTAAGAGATCTTAATAGTTTCAGGCAAGGAAGCGAGTCTCATGATGATGTTACGCTCGTTGAGTTTGTATGTAATGATGATTTTTTTGAGCCAGGTGATTCCTTGTATGAAACTGATTTACAACCAAAACCAAAAGAATGGAATCTGGCATTTAGTTTTGAACATGATATTCTGAAAAATTACGACCCTATTCCTTCCTTGATGAATGTCCTGCGTGACATACAGGGTCTGCAAAAATACAAAGAAGACATATTTCTGATATTGTCCGAATTGTTTACTAATGCCCTGGATTACGGTGTTTTGCAAATGGACTCAAGCATCAAGATGCATGAGGATGGGTTTGACAAATATTACAAAGAACGAAATAAACGCTTGTCTGAATTGGAAGAAGGATGGATAAAAATAGAAATCTCTGATCGTAAGAACGGTGAAGAGGGATGTTTAACGATCTGCGTGGAAGATAGCGGCAAGGGATTTATACGCAAAGAAGAATCGGATAATGAGAAAAAAGAGAATTTAAGACATGGAAGGGGGCTACCTCTTATTGAATCAATTGCAACTTCATTAAATTATAACAAGGAAGGAAATAGAGTGGAGGTGCTATATGAATGGCGATAATGCTTTATATTCAAAATTTTCTGTTCTTATAGTAGAGGATAATGAAGTTAATCAAAAGGTAACCAGTGCCATGTTAATGCATTTTGGTATTAAAGCTGATATAGCTGAAAATGGTCAGCTTGCTATTGAAAAGGCCAAGCAAACAGGATATGACCTTATACTGATGGACTGTCAAATGCCCGTTATGAATGGTATGGATGCTACAAAAGCCATAAGAAATTTTAATGAAAGTCAGAGGACGAAACCGGACGTTACAATAATTGCAATGACGGCAAATGCCTCAAAAGATGATGTTCAGTCCTATTATGATGCAGGTATGGATGATTTTGCACCAAAGCCAGTTGAACTAGAAATCGTTCAGGGCATTCTTTATAAGTGGTTATCATAATCATCAGGCACAAGATTAATGAGTTCTCTGGATAAAAAAGTCATTTCTGAACTTAAAGCACTCATGGGTGAAAACTTGCTTGAGGTTTTTGAGGCATTTATTCAGTCGTCTAACAAGCTAATGGAAGAGCTTGTTCTGGAAATCAAGTCAGGACAAAATACAAATATTGAAAAAGCAGCACACACCCTAAAAGGAAGCAGTGCAAATATTGGAGCTAAAACATTAAGTGAATTTAGCTCGGTATTAGTTGAGATGGCAAGAGGTAATATAGAGGAAGATTTTATTCATGCTATGAAACAACTCTCTGGTGAGCACAGAAATGTTTTACAAGAAATTAATGAATTTCTCAATGTAAAATAGATATAGCAGTTAGTTACTGAATGTTTATTTAGGTAATAGTTTCAAAAGCTCAGGGTCTTCAAGCAGCTTGTGAGATAGAATCACTGATGTAGCAGACCACACTTGTTGCATATTAGCTCTTCTCCCAATTAATCTCCCCGTTTTACTGTCGTAATATTCCGGCCAGTTATCAAAACTCAACCTGGAAATGGCTACTTGAAAAGCTCGTTCAGCAAGGTCACCTCGACCTGTTTTTAATGCAGCCGCGACGAATGGCCATAAAAGCGCAGGCCAGTTACCTCCATTTTGATAGGACCAGGGTACATTTTTAGGATCACTTCCTGTACGTACCTGCCATTCCAGTCCTTCCATCGCTGGGTAGATGATCTTGACGGGCATAGAGCCGATTAAGTCATCCCAGCGCGATTCATAAAGACGAATGATTTTTTCTGACTGTACATCGGTAGCCAGGCCAAACATGACAGCAATCAGATTACCAAGTGTAAAGAGTCGAAAATCCATCCGACTTGGGCCAATATTTCCAACCAGATACCCACACTGATCGGGTAACCAGTCGGTGACCCAATTGGGGATTGACTCTGGATAGATATTTAAAACATTGACACTATCGGTGCCAAACTGTTCAGTAGTGTATCGATGTATTTCATTTAATCGCTCCATATCCAACCAGTAAAAAATCCGGACATAGTTTTGCAAGGCGCTTTGACGACTGATAGCGGTATCCAGAATGTCAGTTTCACCTTGTCTTCTAGTTGGCTGTTTATCCAGTAAGTGGTGCGTGACTCGCAGGACAGCATAGAATAGGGACTGGATTTCCAGTGGATGTCCATAAATACCCATACGTCGGTCAATCATGGTGCATGCATCGGGCACCAGTAAGGCCGGGCTGACCTCAAATGAGTCTTTCAGGCACAGGTGTAGTATTTGTCTCAGTGTGGACTGAAATTCTTCACTCTTAGCCAACTCCTTATCACCAGTACTTTCTGTATAGATATAAAGCAGAATAACCCACCACATCATTGAGTCAACGGGCGCTACACGGCCAATAGCCTTTTCTCCAAAGTCAGCCTGCAATATTTCTCCTTCGTCAGTTTCAGTTACCCTGAAACTGGCTGGCATCACACCTGGTTGGATTTCATGACCTGCAACTGTGCGTTCTCTTGTACGGAGTGTAAGCACTGTTTTGAGGAAGTTACGCACAATATCAGTGCGTCCATCAGACAGAAATACCAGCGCAGAAGGTACAAAGTCCCGTATAAAACACTCTTCATAGTTCGCAGCAGCCAGATCAGGGGAGCTGAGTGCAGCCACCGTACCAATAGGTTCTCCCTTATGGTAGAGGATGGATTTCTCAAGTATCTGGTAGGCGGTCTTTAATATCGTTTTTGTCATCATTTCCGGGATAGAGTGTAGGGCTGAAAAATACAGTACTAATGATACAATTTTGCACATATCGTACTGAATTTAAAGTTTTATTGATCCAATTAACGGTTGTTTAAATTTCATCGTATATACTTAAAATAACAATGCAAAATCGCTGCCAACTATAAAGCGAATTTGATAGAAATTTCATTCAGCCGCTTCTGGAAATGTCAATGAGCACAACACAAGCTGTCGTCGTCATCGGAGAGGTTTTATTCGACCAATTTGATAATGGTCAGTCGGTATTGGGAGGCGCACCATTTAATGTGGCATGGCACCTGCAAGGCTTTAATCAAAACCCTGTATTCATCAGTCGGGTAGGTGATGATACTTATGGTGAAAAGATAATAAAGACCATGCAGGACTGGGGTATGCGCACCAATGGTGTTCAGCTTGATACTCACTATCCTACCGGGAAGGTTAAGGTTAGCCTGAATAAGGGACAACCGGATTTTGATATTTGTCAGGACGTGGCTTATGACTATATCGATCTCACTCAGGCAGATGAGGCGCTGGTGGATTCTAATATCCCTGTTTTATATCACGGTAGTTTAGTCGCCAGAACACAAAAAGTCTTTGATGCACTGCTTCAGTTTAGACAGGCGGCCGAAGTCAGTTTTGTTGATATTAACTTACGGCCTCCCTGGTGGAATATTTCATCTGCCATGACCCTGATGCAGGGGGCGAATTGGCTTAAGGTCAATGATGATGAACTATACCAGCTAACTAACTGTCAGGATGATTTATCAGAAATGATACTGGCTGCAAGGCGATTATTGACGGAATTGATGATTGATGTATTGGTGCTTACCAGAGGAAGCGAGGGCGCTGTAATTGTTTCAGAACAGGATGTTCACCAGTCCGCCCCAGTCAGAGTGGAGCATATTGTTGATACGGTCGGTGCAGGAGATGCCTTTAGCTCAGTTTGCATCCTGGGTATGCAACAGGGCTGGAACAAACAAGATATTTTACAGCGGGCAGCTGAGTTTGCTGCGCAAGTTTGTCAGCAGCAGGGGGCAACCAGCAGTAATCATGAGATGTATCAAACATTAAGAGAAAAATGGCAGGTCAGATAAACAAAAGCAATAAAGGGATTTACATCGCCCTGATCAGTTTACACGGACTGATACGTAGTAAGGACATGGAGCTTGGACGAGATGCCGATACCGGTGGGCAGATTCTGTATGTTGTTGAGCTGGCAAGGGCTCTGGCAGAAAGACCAGAGGTAAAACGAGTTGACCTGTTTACACGCATGGTCGGTGACCTAAAGGTTTCCCCTGATTACTCAGTACCACTGGAGCCTCTATCAAAGAAAGCCAATATTGTCAGGATCCCGTTTGGACCAAAACGATATTTACGTAAAGAGGTTCTCTGGCCTTATCTGGATGGCTTTATAGATCAGTCCTTACACTATATTCGCCAGCTAGGTCAGGTTCCAGATGTGGTTCATGCGCACTATGCCGATGCAGGTTATGTGGGTGCACGAGTAGCGGGATTACTTGGAGTGCCACTGGTTTTTACAGGGCACTCTCTGGGGAGAGACAAGCTCAAACAATTGTTACATAAAGGAGTTAAACAGGAATCCATTCAGACGCAATACCATATTGAACAAAGGATTGAAGCTGAAGAAATTGCCCTGGGAACAGCCGACCTGGTCATTGCCAGCACCGACCAGGAAGTGCAGGAACAATATGCCAGTTATGAAAATTACCATCCCCGGCGTATGAAGGTGCTTCCTCCAGGAGTAAATCTGGAACGTTTTTATCCACCCAAACGGGGTCTTTTTAAACCTCCTATCCATGCCACTCTCAATCGCTTTCTGGAAAATATTAATAAACCTATGATACTGGCCCTGTCACGGGCGGATGAGAGAAAAAATATTACGACACTAATAACGGCCTATGGTGAATCTGCAAAACTACAGAAGTTGGCCAATCTGGTTATTATTGCGGGTAATCGAGATGACATTCCTGAGATGCCAAAATCACAACGTGAAGTACTGCAACAGGTGATTATGTTAATCGATAAATATGATCTCTATGGCAAGGTTGCCTATCCCAAGCAACATGCCTCAACGGATGTACCGATACTATATCGACTGGCAGCAAGATCCAAAGGCCTTTTCGTCAATCCTGCCCTGACTGAACCCTTTGGACTGACCTTGATTGAAGCAGCCGCAAGTGGCCTGCCGATCATTGCAACCCATGATGGTGGCCCTAAGGACATTATTAACTATTGTAATAATGGACAATTATTTGATCCCTTGGATGTGTCGGCATTACAAAAAGCCCTTTTGAAACCTCTCAAAGACCGTAACCTGTGGCGTCGCTGGTCAAAAAATGGAATAAAAGGAGCTAATAAATATTTTTCATGGCCAGGACATGCGCAAAACTATCTATCCTTGCTAGAAAAAATGAAAAGTAAACGACACATGGTACATATGACCCCGATGGGTAAGAGCCGACTACCCACCGTGGACAGACTGGCCTTTTCAGCTCTGGATAATGCACTGTTTGGCAATGATGAAAGCCTGCAGGGATTGCTTGCATATATATTACGATATTCAAAACAGGCAGGTTTTGGACTGGCCACAGGAAGAACATTGAACTCAGCGATGCGTGCACTAAAACGCAGAAATATTCCTTTACCAGATATTTTGATTACCTCGGTGGGAACAGAAATTCATTATTGTCACCATAAAGGCCGTCTGGTTCAGGATACAGGCTGGCAGCACCATATTGATTACCGCTGGCAACCACAGGATTTGAAAAAGGTTCTCAGGAAAGTAGCTGGTTTGAAATTGCTGGCACAATCCCAACAACGTGAACATAAAATCAGTTATGCCATTGATGTGACTGTTGCACCAAAAATGCATGAAATTAAAAAACAGCTTCGTCACCATGACCTTCATGCCAAGCTGATTTTGTCAGAAGATAAAACCCTGGATATCCTGCCAATTCGTGCCTCAAAGGGCCTGGCCATTCGTTATATCTCCATGAAATGGGGTATTCCACTCGAGCGTATTTTTGTGGCGGGTGACTCGGGGAATGATGAGGAAATGTTGTTAGGTAATACCTTGGCTATGGTGGTGGCCAATCACAGCAAAGAACTTGAGCGCCTTAAAGGAAAGACGCGTATCTATTTTACACAGCATTCACACTCTGAAGGGATTCTTGAAGGTTTGGCATTTTATGACTTTTTGAACGAGATTCGTATTCCTGATGAATTAACGGAGCTGGAGATGGAAGAGGCCTACGAAGAAGCCTACCTTGCCGCTGGTCACATGATCAGTTTCTAGAACAAAAAAAATCTTCATACTGAGGGAAAAAGTGCCGGACACCTTCGAGAATGCCTGCTGCATAATTTCCATTCATATTGAAGAAATCACCCTGGGCAATATATATGTAATTCTGAGTTTTGTTTTTCTGACTTTGCTCTATGACCTGTTGTTTTATTTCTTCAGTTGCATTTGCCACCAGCACAGACTGAATTTCACTGCTTAACACTTCCAGATCATTGCCACTATCACCTGAAAATAATGCCTGCTCATCTGAGTATGATAGAGATTGCATTAGATACCGAATGGCATGTAATTTATTTGCGGAAGAGGGCAGCACATCGAGTAAACCGGTCTGAGTCGTTTCGTCTATGCTCCAGACCAGGCTGGCATGTATGTTTCGATTGTGAAAGCGGGTATTGATTTCATGAAAAAGGGTGACAGTATCAGTATTAACATCAGCATAATAACTCAGCTTATATTTCCCCTGTTTCGATTCTTCCTGAAGTGATAATTCACTTATATCCTGCATTAGCTCAGCCAGGCTGAGCTGGGTATGGGTTCCCCAGTCCTCTGAAATTTTATCGTGCCAGTGATACCATTTTTGCCAGCCATCATTAATTTCATAAATTGTGGTACCAACATCGGCAATTGCATAATCAGGTATGGGAATATCATATTCTTCAATGGCGCTTAACAATAAACTTCTGTCTCGCCCACTTACATAGGCCAGTTTCACTTCAGGTTGGTCAATGAGTTGTTTAAAAATGGCCATGGCCTTTTCTGAGACAGCCTGGGGGCCATTGGGTAGCAGGGTTCGATCCAGATCAGTGCAAAGCAGGATGTTACTTTTTGGTGTCATAACTGGCTGATTTATTTAATGATTCGGTTATACTTTAATAATGCTTAAACAAGACTATATCCTACATGTCCAGCCAGACACAAATAGCCTGAACAGGACGGCAGCTGATTACTGGTTAGCACAGGCCATCCATTCAATCGAATGTTATGGGAGCTTTCATGTTGCACTGACCGGTGGCTCAAGCCCGATTGAGCTTTATCACCTACTGACCACGACTGAGTATGCGGAAAAACTGAACTGGCAATATATCCATATCTATCTGGGTGATGAGCGTTATGTTCCTCACAATCATGCCGATAGTAATTTTGGTATGGCTAGAAAGAATTTACTTGATCACATACCTGTACCTGTTGAAAACCTGCACCCCATTCCAACGAGTTATGAACAAGCTTTTGAGGCGGCTGTAAAATATGAGCAGACGCTTCAGCAATATTTACCCAAAGATCCGAATGGGTTTCCTCAGTTTGATCTTATTATGCTGGGGATGGGTGACGATGGGCATACTGCTTCCTTATTCCCAGAAACGGAAATCCTGCAGCAATTCGATAAACAGGTGGATGCAGTATATGTACAGAAACTGGCAAGCTGGCGTATCAGTCTGACCTATCCCTGCTTGAATCACGCAAGACAGATAATGTTTATGGTCAAAGGAGAAAATAAATCAGAAATACTTAAACAGGTGCTGACAGAAAACAGCCCCATGCAGTATCCAGTACAGGCTGTTTTGGCAAGCGAACAAACTCACTGGTTTATTGATCAGGCGGCAGCCAGTCAGCTCGATTCGTCTTCAGATTGATCAATAGCATTGCGCCAGTAGTGATCATCTCTATCAAATAATTTATTGACTTCGCTGGGTCCCCAGCTTCCGGCTGGGTATGTATGAATAAAATCCCTTTCTGAATCCCACTGTTTAATGATCGGGTCAACAACATCCCAGGCCCAGGAAATTTCATCATAACGCAGGAACAAAGAACGATCGTTTTCAATAATATCTAGTAGTAATGCCTCATAGGCATCCAGTTGATAATCCGCATGGGTACAATAACTGGCGTCAAGGCTGGTGGTATGGGTCAATAACTCCAGACCGGGTTGTTTGACCTGGATCTCTATACGCATGCACTCCTGGGGTTGAATTCCCAGAATAATCCAGTTGGGCTTGATCTTTTCAATCTGGGTCTGTCTGAAAAGTTGTTGTGGCGGGTGTTTAAAACGAATACTGACCACTGAACTGTTCTGTGCCATGCGCTTACCTGTGCGCAAATAAAAAGGCACGTTTTTCCAGCGCCAGTTATCGATATAGAGTTTTAATGCGGCATAGGTTTCCGTAGTGCTATGCCTGGGAACACCTTCTTCTTCCAGATAGCCAGGGACGTTTTCATTTTCTATGGTGCCCGTGCTGTACTGTGCCCGGAATGCATGGGCATTAACTGCGCGTTTGGCAATGGGGCGAATCGATTTGAGAACTTTGACTTTCTCATCTCGTAAGGACTCTGCATCGAGATTGGCAGGCGGTTCCATGGCGACCAGAGTAAGCATCTGTAACAGATGACTCTGGATCATGTCTCGCATGGCACCGACCCCATCATAAAATGCGGCACGATTACCAATGCCAAAAGATTCAGAATGGGTTATCTGAACATGATCGATATAATTTCGGTTCCACAGTGGCTCCAGCATCAGGTTGGCAAACCGAAATACCAACACATTTTGCACCATGGCCTTACCAAGATAATGATCAATACGGAATATCTGCTTCTCATTAAAGTGTTCATGAAGCTTGGCATTTAATATCTGGGCACTTTCGGTGTCATAGCCAAAGGGCTTTTCAATCACCAGCCTGCGCCAGCCGTGTTCTTCCTTGTGTAATCCTGCATCGGCAATGGCCTGACTGACCCGCGAATATTCAGTCGGTGGGATGGCCATATAGAAAATCAGATTTTTTGACAGCTTGTTTTGCTCTATGTAGTCAGTAATCGATTGCAAGGAAGTTTTATCGGTCATCTCACCACTGACCATGTGCAGGCGTTGACATAGCCGCTTAAATACATCCTGCTTTAAACCACCGCGTGCCTTTTCTTCAAGAATCTTTTTAACCTGCTCATGCCATTGGCTATTAGAAAAGTCCCGGCGACTAAAGCCAATGATGGAAGAACCATCGGGGATACGTCCGGCTTCTTCAAGATGATAAATGGCAGGCAGCAGTTTAATACGGGCCAGGTTTCCCGTGGCGCCAAACACAACAAAGGTACAGGGATCTAACATGGAATCAGTTGTCCTTTACAGTGTGGCCACCAAAGGCATTACGCATCATTGACAGCAACTTGTTACCGTAGTCAGCATTCCCCTGGCTGGCAAAACGCATATGCAGTGCCATCGCCAGAACCGGGGCAGGGGTGCCCTGTGCGGTGGCCTCATCCACAGTCCAGCGGCCTTCACCCGAATCTGAAACATAAGGGGCGATTTTATCCAGTTGTTGATCTTCATTCAGGAATTCGGCCATAAGATCCAGTAACCAGCTACGAACCACTGAACTGTGTCGCCATAACTCTGATATCTGGGCCAGGTCGAGATTAAATTCCTGCTTGCCTTTCATTAGTGAAAAACCCTCTGCGAAGGCCTGCATCATGCCGTATTCAATCCCGTTATGAATCATTTTGGTAAAGTGACCTGCGCCAACAGGGCCAACATGGGCCCAACCACGATCCTCGGCGGGTGCCAGTACTTTCAATGCTGGAGTCAGTAGCTTTATGTAATTTGCTTCACCACCCACCATCAGGCAATAACCGTTTTGCAGGCCCCACACACCGCCAGAAGTCCCGGCATCTACAAAGCCGATATCATGTTGCGATAGTAATTGTCCTCGACGTTGTGAATCATGATAGTTGGAGTTACCACCATCGATGATCAGATCACCGGCCTGCAGAAGGTTCATGAGTTCATGTATGGCATTTTCAGTGGGCTCACCGCTGGGCAGCATCAGCCAGATGATGCGGGGGGAGGGGAGTTGCTGGACTATATCTGCCAAAGAGGTGGCCGTTTGCATGCCTTCTTCTTTGGCCAGTTGTTGAGTTATGTCTGGTGAGCGATTAAAACCCATAACCTGGATGCCGCCCCGGCAAAGTCGACGTGCCATATTGGCACCCATTTTTCCAAGTCCGATCATTGCCATTTGCATGCTAATTCACACCCTGAATATTATTTGGATTAACACATTAAACTATAGTTAAAGCATTGCAGATACCCCTTCACAGTAATAAAAATACCGAAAAATAAATTGCCCTTTTAATGCACAAATCCTGCACCAGAATAAGGCAAAATAAATAAAAAAATTAATGCTTTAGAAGCTCAAGACGATATATAGGCAAGGGCGGGGAAGTCTCATATCTGCCATGCTTTTGTGAAGATTGTTGCGGGATTTTACACAAGCCTATGTATTTGAATTTTTACCAATTTACAGCTCGACCTTTCAAGCTCACACCTGATATACGGTTTTTTTACCCGAGTCAGTGTCAGGAAAAGGCTTTGGCTTATCTCCTGTATGGGATAGAGCAGGGTGAAGGATTTGTGGTGATTACCGGTGGTGTTGGGCACGGTAAGACGACCCTGATCCAACGGCTGAGCAAGGAGGTCAAGGCACAGCGGGTCGAAGTGACGCGTATCGCTGCGGCAAATCTGGATGCCGAGAGTATCCTGGAACTGGTCTGTGTCTCTCTGAATATCCCCGTTGAAGGTAAAAGTCGAGTCGGTCTATTTAAGTCACTGGAAGATTTTTTACTCAAACGAAAAACTAAAAATATTCGTGTCCTTCTTGTTATCGATGAAGCACAGACATTAACCCCCGAAGCCCTTGAAGAACTACGCATCCTGACCAATATAGAAGAAGCCGGTAAAGCGGTGTTGCAGATATTTCTGGTCGGACAAATAGAATTACGTCAGACCTTATTAAAACCTCAGTTCGAACATTTACGTCAGCGTATTATTGCGTCTTATCATATAGAGCCGTTCACTCGGGCTGAAACTGAAAAATATATCAAGGCAAGACTGGAGGAAGCGGGTTGGCAAAATGATCCAGTAATACATCCAATTGTGTTTGATTTTATTCAGGAGTGGACCAGTGGTGTGCCCCGTCGTATTAACCTGTTAATGGATCGCCTGTTACTGCTCGGTTATGTTGAAGAAAAACATGAGATTGGGGAAAAAGAGATTGAACAGGCCATCCGTGATATGGAAAAGGAACTGGGGCATCAGAAGCCTAAAAAGCGGGGCAAGATTACCAATGTTTCGGTAGCGAACAAGTTAAACAAAAAAAATAAACGCAAACGGGCTTCCCGCTGATTATTTATATTTGTTAAACAGATTTTTCAGTTTATCTTCCGCCTTATTTTTAAGACGAGCCTTTTTCTCTTTTTGTTTGCGCTTTTCTTCATCGACGACAGAGTTATATTGATGAGTCAGTCGTGCCTTGCGAATCGCAATATCATTCTTCACCATTGAATTCAGATCTTTCAGCTTTTTCTCGGCTTCATCAATTGGCTGGCGGGCCTTTTGTTGAATCTTGTCTCGCAGCTGTTTACGAAAGCCTGCCAGTCGACGGTTTATATGTTCACCCATATTGGCCCGTAAGCGGTTGTCCAGGTCAGAACTGACCTTTGTGGAATAATTATCAAATGTCCCACGTAGTTTTCCATAAATATTAAAATCGCGGGTCTTGTTAATGGATGACAGAAACATCATGGCCATCTCATTGCCGCTGGCGGTATTATTGTATTGAATCGAATGTACATGGGATCTGAAATCAGCCTGGATATTATCATTGACCCGACTGGCGACGAGTTTCAAATCAGACTTGGCCTTATCGAGATAAATGGTCATGTCCTCCCGGTCTATCAATCTGTATTTATTTAATGCGTATTGACTGAGAGTGAAGTTGATTTGATCTTTTTTACTGGATGGGTCTATGTGGTTAAAAGATCCTGTAAGCAGGATAGAACCAATGCCCTTCATCTTGTTTCCGCTAAAACGTAAGCTAACAGGTTTGCGGGTAATATCCTGTTCTCCGGTAATATCCATGATCTTGCCACTAAACCGGCCTTTATCAGTTTCAAAGGAGGCATGGGCCACTTTAATCAGAAAATCGGGTTGTGGATTGTATTCTTTGAAACGGATATCAAGGCCCTTGTGTCGATCTACCTGAGGCTCTTTTCCACCTGAGAAGTCCACATAAGCCATGTAGGGCTCAATTTTTTTATACCAGCCCATGGCCATATTGGTGTATTTTTTGGCTTCCCCACCAAACAGCAGTTGACTGATGTTTCCCACACTGCCTGCTGTGACAGAATACTTACTGGTCAAGCGACGATATTCATCTTCGGGTGAACTTTTCAGTGCCTTGAAATCCTTGTTGAGTTGACCGAGGTCGCCACTGATTTTATTTCTGGAATTGTCGACATAACTCATATCTGATTTGATATCTTTTTTAAGACGTTTCAGATCTTCTATAGCATCTGCCAATGCCTTAATGTCTTTTGTGTTGGTCTGTTTTATTTTATCCAGTCTGGCCTTGTGTTCGTCGACCCTTTTTTCATCCGGCATATCGTGGACAATTTTCTTCCAGCGATCCTGGCTTACCTGAGAGTCGGTCTTGAATTTCTCCGCCATACCGATAGTTTTAATCTCTTCGCGCCCCATGATTTCATCAACATTGGGTATTTTAATGTCTGGCATTGCCAGGCCGGTTTCTTTTTTCTTGCCGTCAGTTGCTGGCCTGGGCTTGGGCTTGGGGGAGGCCGCTTTTTTTATTGCACCACTGGTTTTTCTGGCAGTGTGAAACTGGACACCCTCAACGCGCATTTCATTAATCAGAACTTTGCGTCGCAGGATATTAAGGCTGTCCATATTAAAACGAATTTGTTTGATATCGATAATATTCTGCATGGGAACATCCGGGTTGGTGACCTGCAGCCGACCCAGTTTCATGCCCATAGGAGAAAATTTGAAATCCACCTCTGCCAGCTCTACCTTTGCTCCCACCATGCGGGTACCGGCATATTCAATACTGTTCCTGATAATCGAATCGATAAACAAAATGTAAAACAGGGCCAGGACAACCACAGCCAATGTAAAACCGATCAGACCTTTCCAGCGAATCCATTTTTTCATCACTGGCCCCACCTTATATAAGATCGGACTTTACTGGCCCAATTCTGAACTTTCATGAAACGAGTCAGTTTGAGTTTTTCAATCAGGGCCTTAAGTTGCACTCGGTATTTGCTAATCAGCTGGATGCTGCTCAGGTAAACCGGCACAAACAACAGCAGGGAAATAACCAGGCTGCCCATAACGATGGTGTTATTGAAGTTCTCTATGCGCCAGAGTGTGGAGTTATACATCCAGACCCACAGGCCGTTCAGGGCATCCATTTGTAGCAGCAACAGGCCAACATGATGAAAAAGGGGATCTAGCAAATAACCCAGTAATGCAAACAGGGCAATGCCGGCTGTGAAAGCCGCGCCGTTAACCTTTAACATAAAGACCAAGAATAACACCAGCAGGTTATGCAGGCTCCAAAGGGGAGTAAACCCGACTATCATGGCAAAGGCGATCCCCAGACTGATCTGTTCCGGTTCAATATCCGAATTAAACGCCTTGATGAGTTTGGTGATTTGCCCGAGCATGCTTATTCCTTTGTTGCTGTAACTATAGCAGTCCGATTTTATACAGCAAATCAAACGGGAACCGGCCTGGAAAGTCACCTGACGCTGTATTTTTAGAAGTAGACAGGTACAATAGCCGCTCTTTGATCAACCGTAGTACATAGCAGAATCCATGACCGTCCGAACCCGTTTTGCCCCCAGTCCAACCGGCTACCTCCATGTAGGGGGTGCCCGTACCGCTTTGTTCTCCTGGCTCTACGCCCGCAAGCATGGCGGTAAATTTGTGTTGCGTATTGAAGATACCGATCTTGAGCGTTCCACGACCGAATCCGTCAACGCCATCCTCGAAGGGATGACCTGGCTGGGCCTGGAATATGATGAAGGTCCGTTTTATCAGACCCACCGCTTTGATCGATACAATGAAGTCATCGACCAGTTTCTTGAAGCAGGCAAGGCCTATCGCTGCAATTGCCCGAAGGAACGCCTCGACAAACTGCGTGAAGAACAGATGGCCAATAAACAGAAACCCCGTTATGACGGACATTGTCGGGGCCAGCATGTGGCTCCCGATGAACCCCATGTGATTCGCTTTATCAACCCACAGGAAGGGACAGTTGTATTCGAGGACATGGTGCGTGGCAAGGTGGCCTTTCAGAACTCGGAACTGGATGATCTGATCATTCGTCGGACCGACGGTTCTCCTACTTATAACCTGACCGTGGTCATCGATGATCTGGACATGCAAATCACCCATGTCATCCGTGGTGACGATCACCTCAATAACACCCCAAGACAGATCAATATCCTTAAGGCCATGGGTGCCGAACCACCTCGGTATGGTCACGTCCCGATGATCCTGGGTGACGATGGTGCCCGCCTGTCCAAGCGTCATGGTGCTGTCAGTGTCATGCAATACCATCATGAAGGCTACTTACCTGAAGCCCTGCTGAATTACCTGGTGCGTCTGGGCTGGTCTCATGGGGATCAGGAGATCTTCTCCATTGATGAAATGGTCGAGCTGTTCGATATCGAAGATGTGAACAAGGCACCTTCCGCCTTCAATACCGAAAAACTGCTCTGGTTAAACCAGCATTATATAAAGAGTGATGACCCCGCCCGGGTGGCCCGCCTGTTAAGCCCACACATGGGTGAACTCGGTGTCGATCCTGCTGAGCCGCCTGAGCTAAAAGACGTGGTCGCCATGCAGGCTGATCGAGCAAAGTCACTGTTAGACCTGGCTGTGCTGTGTGCTGTCTTTTACAAAGATGAGATCGAATACAGTGAAAAGGGTGCCAAAAAGAACCTCAAGACCGCCGTTGTCGAGCCCTTGAACAAGGTAAAGGAAAAGATCGCTGCCTTAGAAGACTGGTCACAGGAAAACCTCCATGCCATTATCCACGGCACCGCCGAAGAGCTGGACCTGAAAATGGGCAAAGTCGGCATGCCCCTGCGTTTTGCCATCACCGGTGGCATCGCCTCTGGGGATCTGGACCATACCCTGTATCTCACCGGCAAAGAGGCCTGCATCAAGCGTATAGACCGGGCATTGGAGTATATTCAACAACAGGGCTAAGACACTGAATATTATATTTCAGTAAAATACCAAACCTCTTTCCCCCTCCTAGCAGGAGGGGGCCAGGGGGTGGTGATCAAAGCAAGGCAGAAATAAGATCACCCCACCCTAACCCTCCCCTTGAAGGGGAGGGGATGTGAGGGGGAGAAGTAAGTATTGAACGATAATGTTCACTATTAGGTCGTAAAACCTCCATTTCCCCCTCCTTGCAGGAGGGGGCAGGGGGTGGTGATAAAATATTAAGGCGTATTCTATATATATGAGTCAGGAAACAGACAACAAACCGTCCAATTTCATCCGTCAGATCATCGATGAAGACCTGAAGGCAGGTAAGAACCAGGGCAGGGTGGCAACCCGCTTTCCGCCGGAACCCAATGGCTATCTGCACATCGGTCATGCCAAGTCCATCGTGCTGAACTTTGGTATTGCCGAGGATTACAAAGGTAGCTGCAACCTGCGTTTCGATGACACCAATCCCCACAAGGAAAACATCGAATTCGTCGAAGCCATCCAGAATGATGTGCGCTGGCTGGGTTTCGACTGGGAGGATCGACTGTTCTATGCCTCCAACTATTTTGAACAACTGTACGATTTTGCCGTAGAGCTCATCAAGGCCGGTAAGGCCTATGTCTGTGATCTCAATGCCGAAGAGATCCGCAGCTACCGTGGCACACTCAAGGAGCCAGGTAAGGACAGCCCCTATCGTGATCGCAGCGTGGAAGAAAACCTGGATCTCTTCGCCCGCATGAAGGCGGGAGAGTTTGAAGATGGGGCAAAGGTGGTACGTGCCAAGATCGATATGGCTTCACCGAATATCAATTTGCGTGACCCGACCCTGTACCGCATTCGCCATGGCGTGATTCATCATCAGACCGGTGAGGCCTGGTGTATCTATCCCATGTACGACTACACCCATCCCATCTCCGATGCCCTGGAGGGGATCACCCATTCCCTCTGTACCCTGGAATTTGAAGACCACCGGCCCCTGTACGACTGGATCCTGGACAATATCAGTATCGACTGTCATCCACGCCAGTACGAATTCTCTCGCTTGAACCTGCAATACACCGTGATGAGCAAACGCAAGCTCACCGAGCTGGTGGATGAGGGATTTGTGGAAGGTTGGGATGACCCCCGCATGCCCACCATCGCCGGTCTGCGTCGCCGTGGTTTTAGCCCAGCCTCGATCCGCGACTTCTGCGGCCGCATTGGGGTGACCAAATCCGACAACCTGGTGGAAATGGGGGTGCTGGAAGACTGTATCCGTACCGACCTGAATACCCATGCTCCGCGCCGTATGGCCGTCCTTCACCCCTTGAAGGTGGTCATTACCGACTATCCAGAAGATAAGCTGGAGCAGCTAGATATTGCCAACCATCCCCAGGATGAGGCCATGGGCACCCGCAAAGTACCTTTCAGTCGGGAGGTCTATATCGACCAGAACGACTTCATGGAAGTGGCCCCCAACAAGAAATTCAAACGCCTGGTGGCCGGTGGGGAAGTGCGTCTGCGTGGCGCCTATGTCATCCGCTGCGACGAGGTCATCAAGGATGAAAACGGTGAGGTCATCGAATTGCACTGCAGCCACGATGCCGCCACCCTGGGAGCCAATCCCGAAGGCCGTAAGGTCAAGGGCGTCATCCACTGGGTCTCAGCCACTCAGGCCAAAGAGGCCGAAATCCGGCTCTATGATCGCCTGTTTGGCCATCCCAGCCCGGATGCCACGAAAGATGGTAAGGACTACAAGGACCACATCAACCCAGATTCCCTGCGCACCCTGACCCAGTGCTATGTGGAGGCCAGCCTGGCCGAGGCCGAGCCGGGTGAGACCTGGCAGTTCGAGCGAGAGGGCTACTTCTGCCTCGACAGCCTCCTCAGTAGCCAGGATAAACTGATCTTCAATCGCACCGTTACCCTAAGAGACACCTGGGCCAAGATAGAGCAGGGGAAGTAAGGCATTTTCTGACTTTATCACCACCCTCTAATCCCAGTCGTTCCCGCCATCCATGGCTCCCACGACATTAGCGCATCCTTGCGCGTCATCCTGGTAGGAGGGGAGATTTCTCGCTATTAGCTGGAAGGCATCTTCAGTTTCCTTCCATTCAAATAGCATACTCCATGAAAGTTTCCTCTACTGTTCAGGGGGAGGGTTCCTGGTATTTAAATAGCATTCTCCAGGAAAATTCCCTCCCCTTCCAGGGGAGGGTTAGGGTGGGGTGATCAGATAAGCAATTGTCTGTTGTAATATCCAGGCAATCTGGCAAATAAGAATATTCTCAATTTATGTGGCCCTGTTATTGACATCAATTGCTCCCTAGCGTAAATTGCGCAGCCTGTTTCGGGGGCTATAGCTCAGCTGGGAGAGCGCTTGCATGGCATGCAAGAGGTCGGCGGTTCGATCCCGCCTAGCTCCACCAAAACTCAGGAGAGGATGATGTATCAGTTAGGCCGAATTTCTGTATACATTGGTATTCTCCTGGTAATAGCAGGCATGCTGATTGGATTTGGTAGCATGATGCTAGATACCGATGGAAAAGCCATTACCTGGCTTGGTATCATCCCGGTAGGATTTGTTGCACTATTACTGGGAACTGTCATGACCCAATTGTCGGGTCAGGGAAAAGACATAGTAAGACCGGATTTGGATTAAAACCCGTTTCCGTCCCGTTCATCTAGAGGCCTAGGATATCGCCCTTTCACGGCGAGTACAGGGGTTCGACTCCCCTACGGGACGCCATATAGACAAAGCGAGTTATGTTTACATAACTCGCTTTTTTTATTTCTGACACAAAAAAACTCGTTACCATTTAAACCCTCTTCACTAACTTTCAAATCAAAACATCACAAGGGTAAATATCTCCCAACAAAATGTGAAATTTACACCTCACACAAAATACCTTATTCATTAAACTCAAGATTGTTCCGTACTCTTAGCATAATGAGATTCATATCAAGGACAGCATGGTCTGGTTCACTTTATTGTATGAAAATATTAAATAGAGTATCGTAATTACAGAACTAAGCAGGACGGTTCAAAATAAAATAACAAAGATTAAAAGGAGGTTGTCATGGCTGACTTCGAAGCGGCTGTCACCAAAACACTCATCCACGAGGGTGGGTCCAGAATAACCGATGACCCGGATGATCGGGGCGGTTTAACCAAGTACGGCATTTCCCAACGTTCCTATCCCAATGTCGATATCCGCAACCTGACAGAACAGCAGGCCAAGGACATCTATAAGCGCGACTACTGGGACAAGGTAAAGGGTGATGACATCAATTCCCAGGAGATTGCGGAAAACCTGTTTGATACCGCCGTCAACATGGGACCAAAAGCAGCCAGTCGTCTGGCGCAGATGGCACTGGAACTGGAACCCGTCGATGGCATCATCGGCCCCAAGTCCCTGGCTGCCATCAACACAAAAGACGAAGAGCTGTTCATTGCAGAATTCACCATCGCCAAGATCGCGCGCTATGCCTATATCTGCAATAAAAACCGTTCACAGTCAAAATATCTTTTGGGATGGGTTAACCGGGCACTGGGAGGTGTGGCATGAGTATCTTAAAAAAACTGGTGGGTGGCAGTGATCTGGTTAAATCAGTCGGCGATACCCTGGATAAAGTCACCACCACCGATGAAGAAAGACTGGCCATTCAAATGGAGATGTTCAAGGCAGAGCGTGAGGTCAATGCACAGATACGTCGCATGATCGTCGACCAGAACCTTGGCCAAATAGAACTCAACAAGGAAGAAGCCCGTTCCGGTAAACTGTTCGTCGCCGGCTGGCGACCCGCCATAGGCTGGATCGGTGCCATTGCACTGTTCTATCAGTTCATCATCTATCCATTGTTACTCTGGCTACCGATAGATAATCCCCCCAAACAAATGGAAGCCGATGTCCTGTATACCATCATCACAGGTATGTTAGGCATTGCCGGAATGCGCTCCTTCGACAAACTGAAAAAGACCGACACCAAAGGAGTAAATAAATAAATAATAAAACAAACTCTCTCCCTCCTCATAAGCAATAGACAGAAACTCACCCCCTCCCTGTAAGGAATAGTAATACTCACCCCCTCCTTGCAGGAGGGGGCAGGGGGGTGGTGATACTATAAGTCGTTAAAAGGACTAACCATGAAGTATCAAGCTAGACTGAAGAAGTTCTAGCAGATATATTGAGGCATATTGGATCACCCCACCCTAACCAGTCACTCTCAGCATCCATGCTTCCCGTGACACTAGTACATCCTTGTACGTCGTCCCCTGGAAGGGGAGGGGATAAAAGAGGAACATAGTATTAAGGTGCTGAACCATGTTTCAGTAAAACTTCAAACTTCTTCCCCTCCTTGCAGGAGGGGGCAGGGGGGTGGTGATAATACAATTGGTTAAAAGGACTAACCATGAAACAACTAGCAAGGAAATTGAGAAATAGCCCAACTGATGCTGAACGTCATATATGGCGTTATTTAAGGAAAAGGCAACTGCAAGGCTATAAATTTAGAAGACAAGAGGTATTAGGAGACTATATCGTTGACTTCGTATGTTTAGACACAAAGTTAATCATCGAAATAGATGGAAGCCAGCATATCGAACAAAAAAATTTGGATAACACCAGAACAGAATATCTTAATCAACTTGGTTATAAAGTAGTTAGATACTGGAACCATGAAGTATTAAGACAGACTGAAGAAGTCTTAGCAGATATATTGAGGCATATTGGATCACCCCACCCTAACCCTCCCCTGCAAGGGGAGGGAATGCAAGAGGATGAATTAAAGAATTGAACAATGATGTTCACTACAAGTTGATAAAACCTCACTCACCCCCCCCATAAGGAATAGAAACACTCACCCCCTCCTCGCAGGAGGGGGCAGGGGGGTGGTGATCAAACCAGCTCATCAACTAAATAACTGTACAAACCTTAACCACCACCCCTCTCAATCATCCACATAACAACACCCAATAACATCCCACAAACTTAGTTTTAGTCTAAAGACAAATTCCTAAACCTGTACCAATTCTCAATTACTGCCCATCGCTATGCAATCACACAACAAATAGGATATATTTGAACAAATACAAACCAAATTGAGCCAAGGACGCCTGATGTATGACAAGACCTTAGTCAAAGACGCTCACGGTCGTCATTACACAATACTCAAATACGTTAGCCCCCAGATCCAGGCTCAGCTGAGCCCGAAGGAATTTCTGGATCAGCAACACGCCCACCGTTTTTTACAGGACCTGGACGTCCCCACCGGTTACTGGCAGGGCCTGCTCAGCGAAGTCAGCAGCTACGCCAGCCCCATCATGAACGAATTCGAACTGGAAGGGGCCGTCAGTGAAGTCATCGCCTCCGGTCAGCTCAAGGTCTTTGCCGTCAGCCTCCCAGCCTCTGACAGCAGCCCCGAAAAACGCACCATCACCACCAGTGAAGCACACTATGCCTTCATCAAACCCGAAGCCCAGCTACTGAGTGACGGTGAAGCCCTGCACTTTCAGAACGAAGCCGAAGCCCAGGCCCTGCTGGATAAAATCAACCCGGATGAAAAGAAGCTGCGCAGCATCGCCACCGAACTCAACATCCCCGTTGCCGCCAACTCCAGCTCAGCAGAAATCAGCAAGGCCATCGCCAACTCCCTGGCCAAAGGTGAATCCGTTATCCTGCACGACCTCAGAGCCTCAGCTTCACCGGAAATAATGGAAGAAGTCGTCGCCGGCGCAGCCGCCGCCGAAGAAGCCGGACTCGGGCCAGAAGATCAAAAACAGGAAGAACAGAAAGAAGAGCAGCCCTGTACCTTCACCAAATACACCGTTGAATGCAGCCACGGTCGCAAGGTAGAACTCGACCCGGACAAACAGGAAGAGGCCAAGGTCAAACGAATGGAACTGGTCTCCATGTCAGACAGGGTAGACAAAGACAAACAGGAAACCGTCACCATCACACTTGATCTACAATCACCCTGTTGCGCCCATGAAAAAGAACAAGTCAACGTCAACCAGGACCTGGCAAGCTATGTAGGCGAAACCTACGGGCAGGAAGTCGTCGTCCGAACGCCAAGCAAATACCTCGACTTTAAAGAAAACCACTTCCGTTACGTCTGGCTACCCAGCGTCAAACCCTACAAATACAGAATCACCCCCTCAGTAAACTACTGCGATGCCACAAAATTCAAAGGCAAAGGGCGTAGTGTGCCGGTATATGTCTATCCGGAGATGAAATGGGAATGGTCGACGACGATTAATTTTGGAAGTCTTGAATTTGTGCCAGGTGAGTCTGAAGTTAAGTATAAGGACTTCAAGATAGGGGCTGATTCTAATGTTGTTCTTACCTATGATGGTGAAAAGATTGATGCTAAAGAACAATATGAAAAATATATTAAAAAACCTATGGAAGGGTTTAAAAAAGTATGTGATACCGTAAGTAAAGTATTGGAAGTTATTAATGATCCAAAAGCCGCGTTGATGCGGATTGGATCAAATGCCGTCTCCGCAAAACCAAAAGATGGTTCTGATAATAAAGACGGAAATGCATCAAGACTTCTCGTTGATTGGCCAAATCTCAACATAAAGTACACTTCTAAACTTGAGGAGTCAGACAGACCTGAGTTTGTAGACCATGACTTTAGTTTAAAAATAGAAGCTAAGCCATTATTGGATATTGATATTCAGGTAGATGTGCTTGACTCTATGATTTCGGTAGCCCCATCCCCTGTTGCAGAATTAATGCGATATGCAAAAAAACGTATCGAAGAGGAATTTGAAGATGATCAGAAAGTAGGGATTCGAGGAGAGCTGGATATTATCTTTACCGTAAAGTCAACAATTAATATCAATGAGGCAGAACTAAAAGGTAAACATAATGTTGCTGCTAGCGAATCTGAAGTTAAGCCTATTAAAGGTGATATAAAGATTCCAGCGAAGCTTAAAGGTGCAGTGAAAGCTGAAGGTAAGTGGTTTATTATATCCTTTAATGTACACTATAAAATGAAGGGCGAAACTGAGTGGTCTGGAGAGTTTGAGTTTGGAAATGATAAGAAGGGTATCTATTTTTCCAATACAGTTGAATTTAAAGGCGTTGATGTCACGCTAACAAAATATGAGGAAGTCAAAGCAGAAGTAGAGTCTGACAAGAAAGTGAATGACGGATTCTTTGATGATGCAGGGTTTTCAGCTGAATCAGACTCAGGTTCTGCAGAAGTAAAAATGGAAGATGGAAAGGTTAAAGGAGAGGCAACTGCCAAAGTAGAAGAAGAGAGAAGGTGGAGTTGGTTAAAGCCTAAAGAAGACAAGAAAAAAGATAATCCTCCCAAGTATTACATTGTAAAGCGTTAAATTAAAAAATGAGAAAACTGGTATTCCTTATAGGTATGATAATGATGAATGCAGTAATTGCCGATACAGATTACAAACAGCCGATATATTCAATAGAGTTTAATATTTACGGAACCGGAGCGGTAATCAAGCTTAATGATATACCTGTGCATGTAAATGAAGCCACAGGTCAGACATCCGCCGAGAAACCTGTTCCAGAATCCATTGTAGATGGGAAGAATATACTTGCTATTAAGACTTTTCCACTAGAAGAAGACGGGGGGAAATATCAGCCGGGAGCTTATGCTGAGGCAGTTCTCTCTATTCGAGAAAAGGATGCTCCATTAAATCAAAACAAACCATTGCTTCAGATTAAAGTAAATCCAACAGAATCAGAAGAGAAGATATTTTATGGAACAATCCGTGAAACTGGTGATAGCGAACCAAAACTTTTATCTCATTCTGAAAAGTCTCTGGTTGCAGGTAGAGCTGTAAATATTAGTTCCCCTTTTCCTCGATGGGCCTGGCAGGACGGACAAAAAATCGAGAAAACAAAAGATGAATTTATTAGTCTGGTTAAAAAATATAAAGAAGTGTGGGAAGCACTTAAATCAGAAAACATGACCAGAATTAAAAGCTTTTACGATCCTGCGGCAAAGGAATTTGCCAAAGCGTATCATTATGATGATATATCACAGGGACATAAAATAATGAATACAGGCGGGATGATAGAAGAGTCAGACTGGGTGCTTGGGGATATTAACAAGTTTCTAAAAAAACGAAAATATACAATTAAGGTGTATGCCAATGGCAAGATGGCCGAAGTCGTTGATACACAGGATTATAAATCACCCATTATGTATTTAAACCCAAAAACACGGCTGATCAGTTTCCAAAAATTCGGTTTTTACAAAAACCAGAAAGGTGAATGGGTGATGATTCGTTAGCAAGTACTAAATTGAAGAGGCGCAATCATATTGCGCCCTACGTTCTATAAACCATTCAAACAATAAACATTACGACAAAGCGTCTTAAAATCCCGACCAGTGTGTTTGCATTAAAGCGTCGATTAACGGCAGAATAGCGCTGGTACTGTGTTAACAATAAAAAAACAAAAAACTTTCTGGAACTATTCTAAATCTAACCGGAAATCAGAGACTTAAAATGTGAAGTCCATCACACTCGAATGGACGAGCATTGCATACGATTATCAGGTATTTTAGACTATTAACAATAAATAAAGTCTGGAAATAAAATAAACAAGAACAGGGATATCTTAGGATTAACCTTACTTAAATTACCAGCTCCGACAAAGGCAACGGGTAAAGCGTAACCCGTTCGCAAAGCCTTGTGCTCATTTACAGTGAGCAGCCGGGTTGCCGAAGAGCGAAGGACTGACCCACCGTCAGGTGGATGTAGATGGATATCGACATGGATATAACAACAACAAAACAGGCAGGTACCTTGTCATTGCGACACAGGTCGGCATCCCCGACGCTGTTCAATCAGCCAACCGCCCAGCCCCATCACAGCACCCGGTCAAACATCCAGACACGCCTCGAATTAACGTATACCTATATATATGGAGTCTCTCTATGAAGTCCCTGATGATCGCTCGTCGTTTTTCCTATCTCATCACCATCGCCATTAGCCTGGTGTTAATCCAGGGCTGTAGTGGTGGAGGCGGCGGTGGAGGTGGTGGTACACCACCAGCTGACCCTAAATACAGCATTGGTGGAACGGTAAGTGGGTTGAATGGAACGCTTGTTCTGAAGAACAAAGAGGAACCTAACAAAGAGATTACTGGAGATGGTAGCTATAAGATAGCTAGCGAGTTGGATGATAAAACAGACTACGCTGTTTCCATCGTTTCATCCCCTGACACTCAAAAGTGCACCATCAGCAATGAAAATGGCAGTGTAGATGGAGCAGATGTTAGTAATATCAATGTCAACTGTGTTACACATCAGGATGCTAGTGGTATATACACAGGGACTGCAGAATTAAACACTGAACCAACCAAAGCTATGCCAACTGATTTTAAAGGTATTATCCATAGCAATCGATTTTATGTGTTTAGCAGTACAGAAAACGTTTTGTATGATGGTGTAGTAACAAGTATTACTGGAAGTGATTTGATTGCTAACGCAAAAGTTTACCATGATGGTGTCTTTAAGGAGAGTGTGAATGTAATTGGATTTGTTTTGTCAGAAGACAAAATTACATTAACATTAAACGGAGCAGGTGTAGGTAGTGGCACAATTAATTTAATCTATGATGATGTATATAAAGTTCCAGCAACTGAATCAAGAATAAACACAGGGATGGATGAGGTGAATCACTGGAGTGGTAAAACATATACATTAAAAGGTGAGCAAGGTGGAGGCTTTTTATTTGATCTTCTAGATATGGTTGATTTAGTCTATGGCTATGAAAAGCCGTATTTAGATCCCTCATGCGACTATCAGGATGACACACCTGGAGCATTCAGTTTGCCAGACTCTACAAAAAATATTTATGAGTTTAAAGAGTTTCCCGTGTTAGAAGTGGCTGGAGGATGCACGTACAAAGGAACTGGGTTCAATGGATTTGCAACTGTCGTAAATACTGGTTTGGGTTCTGATAAAGGTCTTTGGTTTGTGATTACTAATGCTGAGCATTCAGTGTTTGGCGTATATGACAAGCCTTAATTATAAAAGATACATATGGTGAAATTGCGTTGTGATGTATGTGTAGAACAATACGTCGCAACTTCAGGTATGTTAATAACTAATCCCTAGTTTGGAAAAAATAAAGAATGAACATTAAGTTTACCAATCCATCAGATTCAGTGAAAGTCTCTAAATATTCAAAGACTGTCTTAACAGAGATCATGAAAGAATCAGGCCTAACCAAAATTATAATTACCAGTACGGCTCGGACTGTGGCTGATCAGGCCAGAATAATGTATTCCAATATTGAGAAACATGGTGCCAATGAGCAAAAACGTCTCTATAGTGGGTATGGTGATAAGGTTATAGATGTTTACGTTGACCTAAAAAGCAAAGGCAAGACTCGCGCTGAAATTATTTCTGCCATGCAGAAAAAAATCATTACACTGGGGCCTAGCAAGGTTTCAAGTCATGTAGCCGATTTTTCTAAGCTTAATGTGGTCGATATAGCACCCAGCAGCATACCAAAAGGTCTGCAACTCAAATTTGAAAAAGCAGTAGCCGACGACAGCCGGATTAAACGGTTTTTTAAGCCCCCCAAAGATCCCGCATATCACCTGGAAATCACCCAGTAAGTGACATTCTATGAAATCAATTATTATTTTAATATTTTCGGCAGTGGGGTTATTGCTAAACATAAATATTTCAATTGCTGATGATAGCTGTGTTTTTGATAAAAACTATTTTTCAAATAAAACATACAAGACAAAGAAACTGGTTAAGTCTTACGTCTGGAATGAAAGCAATCAGACCGCAAATATACTAACCAGTTCAGGGAGTCTGATAACGGCACAGCACTGGGACTGTCGCCATATTGGCATAAAAGCAATTATGTTGCTGAATAGTGTTGAGGCAGGAAATGAGTCAATTGTTAGAAATAAGTTATCTGAAATAATTGAGATATTTGTTAGAAAACAGGATAGAAGTTCAGTACAACAGTCAGTTACAAATATGAAATGTCTGGATGAAACGAGATGTCGACATAATTTCACAATAGAGGGTTATTCAGAGTTTTATATTGAGACTGAACGGCAGCAGGACAGTATGACAATATTACTTAAATATTATTCAAGTTGATTTGTCTTTAGAAAGATTAACTACAGAAATTATTAGAAAGTATAAATAATTAAAGAAACACATATACCCAATAAAAAAACAAGGGTGTATCACAGGGGCAGGAAAATGAACAAGTCGTTATCGACTCGCGTACGATATGGATTGGCCTATCTACAGGCCGGTGTCTTCACGGTGCTATTCAGCAACATGGTCTGGGTGCCTTATGCCCTTGCCAATCCTGAAGGGGGTACGGTCACTGGTGGCAGTGGTACTATCACCCAGCCCAATTCAAATACCACCAACATCAACCAGAACAGCCAGAACATGGCTATCGACTGGCATAGCTATAACGTCGGCAAAAACGAAGTCGTTAACTATTATCAACCCAACTCCAGCGCCCTTTCTCTTAACCGAGTCACTGGCACCGCCAGCGCCTCGCAGATCTTTGGCCAGATCAATGCCAATGGGCAGGTGATCCTGCTTAATCCTCATGGGGTGGTCTTTCAGCCCGGCTCTATCGTCAATACCGGGGGTATTGTTGCCGGAACCCTGAACATGAACCCCACTGATTTTATGAATGGTAACTATGCCATGTCTGAATTTGTGGATGCCGATGGCAAGATCATCAATGGCAAGGTGGTTAACTTCGGCATTATCAATGCCGCAGTGGGTGGCAATGTCGCCCTGATCGGTAAACAGGTACAAAACGATGGCCTGATCGCCGCCAAACTGGGTTCGGTAACACTGGCTGCAGGTAAAGAAGCGGTACTGACTTTCGATCAACAGGGACTGCTGGGTGTGAAAGTTACCAAGGAAGTTCTGCAATCTGAGATCGGCGTTGACCCGGCGGTATTAAATAGTGGTGAGATCCTGGCCGAAGGGGGGCAGGTGTTACTCACGGCCAGTGTCAGTCAGGATGTGTTCTCCGGCGCGGTAAATACCAGTGGTGTAGATGCGGCCACCAGTGTGGTGATCCATGAAGATGGCAGCTTTACTCTGGGTGGAGGTGCCGATGTAGTGAACAGTGGTAGTGTTGATGTTTCCCAGGCTACCTCTGGTAACGCTAAATTAACAACAGCTGTAACCCGCTATAACAAAAAGCATGTCATCCCAGCACAGAATACCGTTACCGATCAAAATACCGTAGTCATTAAACTGCAGGAAGACGGCAGTTTAAACACCGCCGAAAATGCCATTCTCGATTCACTATTAGCAAGAGATTATAACGACAGTAACGACCAGAACACTTCAAACCGTGGTGGCCGTATTGCCCTATTAGGTCAGAACGTTACCAGCAGTGGTGATCTCCATGCCGATGCTAGCAATGGCAACGGCGGTGAGATCGAACTTCATGCCATGGACACCTCCCTGTTAACCAATAACAGCAAAACAACCGCCCGATCTGAAGCCAATGGCAAAGGTGGCATCGTCAAGGTGCTGGGTGACAAGGTAGGGTTGTTCGATCAATCAACCGTGGATGTATCGGGTGCCAATGGAGGTGGGCAGGCCTTGATTGGTGGGGATTATCAGGGGAAGAATTCCAGTATACGTAATGCAAGACGAACATTTGTAAGTTCTGGTAGCACACTTTATGCCGATGCTCTGTTAAAAGGTGATGGTGGCAAACTTATTAACTGGGGTGATGAGTATACCTGGTTCTACGGTTCGGCTTATGCAAGAGGTGGGACTGAGTTAGGTGATGGTGGGCTGGTTGAAATATCTGGCAAAGGTCTGTCATTTGATGGTGCAGTTGATACATCGACAGTTAATGGTGAAACAGGAACACTACTATTCGACCCTGATAATATAGAAATAGAGAATAGTTATCAAGAAGACAATCCTGATTCTGATGACGATGATGAATTAAATGCAAATGTTCCTGACGGGCAGTTAGCTGGAAGAATACTTGCAGCCGATGGTGGAACAGATACTTTTAAAATAAGTGAGAAAAAGCTGCAGAATATAAATAAAGATACAAATATCATACTACAGGCTAATAAAGACATTAAGGTAAAAAACCTTAAAGATGATTTGCTTGCTTTAAAGATGGATTCTGGTAATTCCGTAACCATGATTGCTGATTTCAATAACGATGGAGTCGGAGAATTTAAAATGGATGACTACAATGACGTAATTAGTACTGCAGGAGGTAGTGTAATTATTAAGGGTGCCAGTGTTTCTGTCGGAAAAATAGTTACTAGAGGTGGAGCAGGTGTCACTGGCGGCGAAATTCAAATTGAGGCAACTAGTGATGCAGGGAACATCAATCTTTATGGTGATCTTGACTCTTCCGGTAATGGTGCATCTGCTAATGGCGGTAATGTGACTTTGACTGGTGATGTAACCCTTCATAGGGATATCACAATTAATGCAGAAAGAGGTACATCTGGTACAAATGGGAATGTGTTATTTAAAAATACACTAGTTGGTCTTACAAATCGCAATCAGGCACTGACTATAACTGCAAATAATGTGGATTTTGAAGGAAATGTTGGAGTTGGAGATACTAATCGATTAGGTGATTTAACAATTAATGCAACAGGTCGTGTTGATGCGACAACCAGAGAAGTAGGGTCTGGTGACATTGTAACTAGACATAATATAAATTCTGGCTCTCTTGATGTTAACAGCTCTACCAGTTTTACCAGCGGTAATATTGATATTGTCGGTGCTGATGGTGATGCAGGGGTTAATGGTGAAAAGGTAGAGATTGATTCCAGTGGGAATATTGATGTTCGTAGCGTTAATACCACTGGTAGTAATAACCGTAATGGTGGACAGATTACATTGCGATCGATTAGTGGTGCTATCACAACAGGTTCATTGACATCTGATGGTGGTAACACAACTACTGGCGCTAATGGAAATGATGGAAATAATGGTGGTGATATTACGATATCAACTGATTCAAGCATCCAAATTAATAGTGCAATATCTACTGTTGGTACCAATGGTAATGATAGGTTTGGAACAGCACCAGGTAGACCAGGAGGAAATGGAGGGGCAGTCAGCCTAACATCTGATACTGGAAATATTACGCTTGCTAGTTCAATAACAACTAATGGTGGTAATGGAAATAATGCTGATAATAACCCAGACCATGATGATACAGCTAATGGCGGAAATGCAGGAAAAATAGAAATTATTCAAACGGACAAGTCTGGAATTATATATTTGCAGGGTGATTTGTTAGCAAAAGGTGGACAAATGGAACCGGGTGATGGCTCTGCTATCGGAGGTGTCTTAAATGGTGTGGGTGGTAATGTTTTACTCGATGGCAATGTAAGACTTGATAATAATATTACAATCGATGCAAGAACAAATGGGACTTTGGGAACACTTACGCATGGCGATGTTGAGGTTACAGGTACAGTCGTTAGTGACAATGACAGGGCCAGAAATCTTATTATCTATGGAAAAAATGTTTCATTCCGCGACAATGTTGGCCAGGGAGCTAACAATCGCTTAAATCAGCTTAATATTACAGCAACAGGCAATGTCGAAGCCGTCACACGTGATATTGATGATGTCATCACTGACAGACACAGCATCACTGCTAGTTCTCTAAATGTTGCGCAGTCAACTCAATTCATCTCTGGCAATATCGATACCCAGGGTAATCTACTTAACCCCGAAGCTTTAATACCAACTGTTACTATAAATGCAGCCAGTGGTATTCTCACAGTTGGTGATATTGATACCAGTGGAATTGCGGCTAGTGGTAACTCCGATGGCTATAACGGAGGCAATGTTACGCTGAATGCCAGCGATATCGTTGTTGGTAAAATTGATACATCAGGAGGAGCTGCTAGTGGCGCTGGTATACGAAATGGTGGACATGCAGGCCAGGTTACAATAACTGCAACTGATGATGCTAATAATGGTACACCAAGTATTACCTTGGCAGGAGATATTGATACTCGGGGAGGTGCGGCTGGTGACGATGGTGGAACGGTAGGTAATGCCACAACAACCTCACTTACATTAGCTGGCGCCAATAATCCATCAGGAACAATTGCCATTACTCATACTGGTAACTTCACTTCATCTATTGTTGCAACTGGTACAGGGGGTACAGATACTATAAATGCAGCAGTACGTAATAATGCATGGGCTATAACCTCAGCGACAAGCGGTACGCTTAACTCTAATTTTACGTTTAATAATATAGAGCGGTTGGTAGGAAATACCGGTGTCGATATTTATACCTTACATGGTACCGCTATTTTTACAGGTTCATTTATTGGAGGAACAGGTAGTTCCGTTGATGAAGTAAGGGGTGGGAACCGCACTAACATATGGTCGATCACCAATACAGGGAATACAGGTGAAGTAACTGGGTTAAGTGGAACCTATTCGGGAGTTGAGAAACTGGTTGGTAGTGGACAAAAGGATACATTTAATCTTCATGCGACTCATGATTTCGATGGCAGCATAGATGGTGGTGGCGGAACGTTGGATGAGGTTAAGGGAGCAAACCAGGAAAATATCTGGACAATAACTGGGGCAGGGAATACCGGTGAGGTAACGGGTTTGACTGGTACCTTTACAGCTGTGGAGATTCTTACAGGTAATGAAGGCCGCGATGAATTTAATATGCATGACACAATCAATTTTAGTGGGAAGGTAGATGGGGCTGGTGGTACCAATGATAAATTAATCGCAGGGAATATGGCGATAAATAACTGGAATGTCACCGATGCAGGTATTGGTACATTGAATCTTGTTACTAGCTTTGACGGAATAGAAAATCTTACAGGAAATGCTGGCCAGGATAATTTTGATTTCCAGGTGGGTGGCTCGATAAGTGGGTTAGTTGATGGTGATGGAGGCGATACTGACACACTGGATTTGCTTGACGCGAACGGTGGTTATACTGTTCAGTTGGGAACAACTGTGGATTCAAATATCAATGTGGACAACATTGAAACGATAACCGCTGCTGGAACGGGTAATGAAATCATTGGAGCCAATCAACAAAACACGTGGAAAATAGGTGCAACAACATCTGTTGAACCTACCTCAGGTGCTGCTTCGGATAATACAACTACTTTTTCAGGTTTTGACACCATTACAGGTGGGCTCGGTATAGATGTTTTTGATATAAGCGCCAATTACGCTGGAACTATAAATGGTGGTTTGGCTGCTGATACCAGTGGCGATACTTTTAAAATATTGGCTGATATGGCCGGTTTGACATATGGTGGTAAGCTAAATGGTAGTGATGGAAATGACACCTTCGATATACAGGCCGCTAATGTCACGTTTACCCAACAGATTGATGGAGGTGGTGGTACTGGTGATACGATCCAAGGGCATGATGAGGCGAATTATTGGAATATCACTGGTAATAACACTGGCACAATCTCGGTTTTAACGGTAACTGGACCACCAGCAACTGTAGGTGCACAAAGACTTAGCTTTACAGGCATAGAAAATATGACTGGCGGTACTGCAGATGATTATTTTGCAATGGGAGCAGGTACAACAACATTTGGTGGAACAATCAATGGTGGTGTTGATACCGGATACGATGTCTTTGACATTGCCGGATGGTCGGGTACTGAAACTGAAGTCCCAATGGACAGGGTATTAAATTTTGAGTTACTTCAAGGTGGGGGTGCAGGTAGTGGACTCTATATTAGTGGAGATGGTAATTTTACTTGGCAAATAACAGGTGAAAACTCTGGAAAAATCGGCGAAATGGCATTCAGTAATTTTGCCGACCTTTATGGTAGTGACGATCCTGCTGGTAACGATACATTCATTCTGAAAGATGCAGGGCGAGTAACCGGTTCTATCAATGGCCGTGGTGGTACTAATACTCTCGAAACTGGGGATACAACGCCTGATGATGCCTGGGATATCAATAATATCTGGATAGTTGATGATAACCGTTCTGGTCGTGTTTACCGATCTGCAGAAGGTTTAGTTTTTGCAACTGACTTCACCGGTATTGATAACCTCGTGGGTGGTGAAGGTGTTGATGCCTTTACGATTAGTGGAGTAGGGGTTGTTACGAATAACGTTAATGGATCGGGTGGACGAAATTCACTGACTATTAATAAAGGTGAGAACACATGGAACATCAATGGCGATTATGCAGGAACTGTGACCACAGGTATTGGTACAGGATTTTCGAATATACATGAAGTAACTGGTAGTACGGATAATGACTCTTTCGGTTTTGGGGCGAATGATGGACATGTCGATAAAATTACAGGTGGTGGCGGGACAGATAGTATCACTGGCCATAATCTAACAAATGATTGGGAGATTGATGGGGTCGATGCAGGGACACTCTCAAACACTGCAACATCTACAATAGTGAATCCTCCTTATTCTGGAAAAATTCGCTTTGAAGGAATAACAAGACTGATTGGTAATAGCCGTGTTGATACTTTTAATATAACTTCAACAGGTGTCAACATGACTGATTTAGTATCGCCTGCACAATTCAATATTGATGGCAGAGGCGGCACTGACCGAATTGTTGGGGCGAATGAAAATAGTTACTGGGTAGTCAATGGCGCAAACCAAGGTGCAATATATACAAATTCAATTGATAATATCGAGAAACTCCGTTTTGACGATGTAGAAGAACTCCATGGCCATGCTACAGGCGGTGATGATTACTTTAAGATTGATACTGGTGGTTCCATAGTCGATATTAATGGTGGTGGTGGTACTAATACACTGGAAGGCCGCAGTGATATCGAATCTCGTTGGGAGATTAATACAACCAACAGAATCAGAAATCATTCCAACTCAGCAATCTATGTCAGTTCATTTAGTAATATCCAGACGGCGCTCGGCGCGGGGAATGTTGATCGGTTCAATATCAGCACTAACTTTGCTGGTGTGCTTAATGGCGGTGGAGGCAATGACTTCTTTACTATTCAGACAACAGGGCTGGCTGATGTAAATGTTGTCGGTGGTGATGGTAATGATACCTTTACTGCAGAAGATGAGTCTAACTATTGGCGAGTGGTTGGTAATGGTCAGGTCAATGTTTATTCAGCTGACCCTGGTGATAACCCTCCCGCTAATTCAGAGAAATTTAATATTTCACAGATTGAGCACCTTACAGGCGGAGATCAGGGCGATGATTTTGTGTTTGTGGGCACTGGTTTCGTCGCTGGCCAGATACTTGGTGGCGGTGGTAGTGACACAGTTAATATTTCTGCACTTGGTGGTTTGCGACGTGTTCTGTTAGGCACGGCTGGCGATCTCAATGATGCTGTATCAGATATTTATCTAAATATCGATGGTGTTGAAGGTGTAACTGGGAATAACAATTCCATGCTCTATGGGGAAAATACCGGTAATGCATGGGATATAACGGGTCAGAATGCTGGCACAGTTACTCGAGATTCAGATGATTTTGAAGTTGGCTTTTCTGGATTCAATCGCTTGGTTGGTGGTAATGGTGATGATCGTTTCTCTTTTAGTGCTGATCCTTCTTTAATAAATGGCCTGATAATGACTAGCATCAATGGTGGTGCTGGAGGAACAAACCGTATTACAGGGGCGGATTACAATACATTTTGGCGAATTACTAATTCTAACTCAGGTCTATTATCAAGAAATGAGATTGGCACGAATAGATATTTGAATAGCTTCTCTAATATTCAGGAGCTGTATGGTAATAGTGCAGCCGATAGCTTTATTTTAGTCGGAAATTTAGCAGAGATTACAGGAGTTATTAATGGAGGCGCCTATGACGTTGATGATGAGACGACATATAACACATTAACAGCAAGCGAATCGTTCATCAATGAATGGAATATTACTGACAATAATATTGGAAATGTGACACGCGTGAATCGGTTTGAAAGTATTCAGAACCTGACTGGCGCGAATTCAAAGAATGATACATATATATTTGCTGTAGATGGTTCTTTAGATGGCCTCATCGACGGACGGGGTCATGCTGCTGGTGAAGGTGATAATGTCTATATGACCAGCCTTGAGGGTGCCATTACCGTGGTGATGGATGAGGACGTTACTAATATTGAATTTTTGTATGGTAATGATCATGTCGATTCTGAACTTATCGGTACAACAGGAACCAATACCTGGGTTGTTACCGGTGTGAATACCGGGACAATTAACACGACCACTGAATTCCACGATTTCAGAAATCTCTCCGGAAACGATTCAATTGAGAATTCCGAATCAGTTGATTTGTTCACGATTAATAATGGCGGTGAAATTACCGGGCTTATTGATGGGGCCGGTGGTGCATCGGATGAGTTGAATTTAGAAGCCCTTGGCGATGTCGTTGTTGTGTTGGGAGACGGCACTATGCCAGCCGATGATGATCTGGTCTATGCCAATCCTGACCCTGATATTCCAGATGAAATGGATATTGCTAATGCAGATAAGATTCGTGTTGATGGTGTTGAGACGATCATAGCGAATGCCGCTGCAGACGACAGACTGATAGTTGGACCAAATAGGAATAATACTTGGCGTATTAACCAGGAAAATAATGGTACTGTAGAGCCCACTGACCTGGAAGTAGTGCCAGCCAATCAAAAGGTTAGCTTTAGAAACTTTAATCACGTCAGGGGTGGAGATCAAAATGACATCTTCAGAGTGGGTGAGAATGGATCTGTAACAGGGCTTATTGATGGGGCTGCACATCCTGATGGCGGTGGGGACATCATTAACTCACTTAAAGATGGTAACGAGTTTACACTAGGTGGAGATATTTCCGTTAAAGGTCTCAGGATTATTAATTTCGAAGGTATCAGTGCAGTAAATGGCATTTTGAAGGCTAGAAATGGAACAACCACTACATGGCTTATTACAGGTGACGGATTTGGTGTGGTTTCAGATACAGGGATTGGAGATGAAATACCAGCAGCTAGTATGACCTTTGAAGGATTCACAACTTTAAATGGTGGGGACGGAGTCGATAATTATACTGTTGAAGACGAGGGTGTTTATGCAGGGACAATGAACGGTAATGAACAGAATGATACCCTTACTGTCAATGCTGGTGGCACTTTTAATGGTGTATTTAACGGTAACTCGGGACAGGATGACATCACGTTAAATACAGGTAGTACGGTTAATGGCACCATAAACGGTAATGAAGATCTCGATAGCCTTACAGTTACGCTATCAGGAGTTGAAAATGGAAGTGTTCGGTTTAATGGCGGAGATGATGGATCGTTAGATGTTATTACCATCAATGGAAACGCCGGTGAAGATACCTACGCTGAGCAGTATAACCCAAACATTGCTGATCCGAGCGGTCACGATCAGATGGTATACCAGAACCAGACTAATGGTACTGCATTCACGGTTAATATCGCAGAGACTGAAACCAAGAATGATAATGTTGTGGCAGATTTGACGGTAAACGGGACATCTGCTGCAGATGAAATTACACTGACGGATTCGACTTACCATGTAAACACTGCAGTGAATTCGAATTCAGTGAACTATACCAATAAAGATAATATTACCCTTGCAGGTGGAGATACAGATACCGTCACGATTGCATCTAACATCAACCTCAACACCATCACCCTGATGGGCCAGACCATTAATAGTGGCACAAACCGTATTACGGCCACGGATCTGTTCCTCAACCAGGCAGACAATACAAATATCCTGACCAATGTGGAAAATATTAACATCCTGAACTCAGGGCTGGTTAATATTAGTGATAATGGCGCGGTGAACATCGCCAGTATGAATACTTCGGGGAATGTCACCCTGTCGGCAACTGATGTGACAAGTAGTGGCGGTCTAATAAGTAGCGGTACGCTGAACATCAACGCTACTGGTGATATTGATCTGTTTGATGCCGCGAACCAGAACCAGTTCTCTGGGCCACTGAACTTGTCGGCGGTGAATATCAATCTGAATAACGCTATCCTGGTCGACCTGGGTAATATTACAGCCACAGGTAATCTGGATGTGGTATCAAACCCGGGTATTACCGACTCGGGTAATATCCTTGTTGATGGTATCGCAACATTTACGACTGAGAATGATATTGTGCTGGATTCTGAGGGTAACGACTTAAATGTTGTTAACCTGACGGCAAGAAATGCTCGGATTGTGGATGAAGATGACCTGACAGTTCAGTTAGCCACTATTACTGAGCATCTTGAAACCGATTCTCATGGTCTGGCGATTGGTTCAATTAGGGCCGATACGGTTGACCTTGATGCAGGTGATGGCGGAATTACTGATACACAGGGTGGTGTGAATATCTATGCTGAAGAAATCAAATTACGCTCAACTACTGGGATTGGATCAGGCATTGGTGAAAATGGCGATCCACTTGAGGTGAATACAGCATATCTGGATGTCATGAATGATATTGCGAATGCTAACGACTCGGTTGTGAATATCCTGAACCACCGTGATGTGTTTGTGAAGAATCTAACCAATACAGGTAGTATTCGATTTGTGAATAATGGCGATGTGACAGTTGCCAATATCAATGCAGGTTTGACGTCAAATCAGGGTTCAGGCCATATTAATCTACGCGTGAGTGGTTCATTGTATGGTTCTGTACCCCCTGAACAGATTGCTGATATAACAGGTAACTCTGGTTTAATATATGTAGAAGGGCAGATAGGGACAATTAATCGGCCAGTAGTATTACGCTTTAATGGCCCATTACACCTTTACTCACAGGTTTCAACTATCCGGTTCTTTAATGACATAACACCGGTTCCATTCTTCGATACTTCTGATATTACCCGTGTATTGTCACAGAACTATAATGTGTTGCAGCTGATCGATGTGGAATCTCTGGCTGAGATCGATCCGGCTATCTTTACCGAGGTTCGAAATTACTATCATGAAGACCTGGCTATTATGATGCCAGTCGATCAACTCTATTCAGATGATGAAGAAGAGCGTCGCCGTAAGATGTCGGAGAAATTACAACAATAATATTAAATCTTCAGGATTTTAGATAAATTTTACAATTAGGGAGTGTGGCATGATTCAGATCATGCCGGTATGAAAATAATAATGTGTAGTTATAATAAAGCGTTGTTCTTTAAGAGACTCTTTTGCCTGGTATGTTTGTTTACCGTTAATAGTCAGGCCACAGCAGGCTTTCTGGATATGCCGGAGATTACCGAAACACCGGAGTTGCGTGGCAAAACCATGGTACGCGATATTGATATTCCTTCGGTGCGAGATCGAAATCCTGATCCTAAGTCAGGTCCTCGTTTGGCTGTGCGTCAGTTTCGAATTCAGGGACTGGTGGAATATCCTGATCTGGGTATTACCCGAGAAGCCATTAACAGCATGGTGGAAAGTATTCGTCAGGATTTGATGGCAGAGGGGAAGTTGCTACCCTCAGGTTATACCATCAGGGAATTGGGTGAGCTTTCTGATTTACTGGTGGAAATAGAAGACCAGACCCTAAAGCGTCACGTCACTCCGCTTGAGGTACAACGATTGGTCTGGCTGGTACGTGATCAGCGTTCTAAACGTGGTATTCATCTCGGACAGATCGAGGCCGTTGCAGATCGTATAACCAAGTTCTATCGCGAGCGAGGCTTCATTCTAGCCAAGGCCTATATCCCCAAACAGGAAGTGCGCGATGGTATTGTCAGTTTGACACTGTTACTTGGTATGTTAGGTGAAGTGAATGTGCAGGGGAGCGATCTTTATTCCGAGTCAGATATCCGAGATGTTTTCGATGATATGTTGACCAAGCCGATCACCAATGACCGTGTAGAGGAAAATCTTTATCTGTTAAACGATTATCCCGGTCTGGTGGTGGATGGCTACTTTGAGCCAGGTTATCAGGTGGGCGATACGCGACTGAATGTGAATGTGAAAAGTGAACAGCGTTTTTCCTCTAACTTGCGTATCGATAATCATGGTTCTGAAGATACCGGCTTATATCGTGCCTATGCAGACATCCAGATCAATAATACTCTGGGAATTGCTGATGCTCTGAATATCAGTGTGTTAGAAGCAGAGTCTCCCAGTAACACCAGTTATTATCGTGCGTTTTACCGCTTTAATCTGTTTTCTCCCAGGCTCAGAATGATCCTGGGGGCTTCCCGTAACCAGTATTTTGTTGACCAAACTGAAGAAGTCAAAATTAGCGGTGAAGTGAACATCATGGATGCCACCTTACAATATGTTTTGCAAAGAAGCAGAGCGGCTAACCATAATGTTGAACTTAAGTATGAAGATATGGAATCAGAGCTAGACATTGGGGCTATCGATGCCAATGATGAAAAAATCCTGGTAACTTCACTTATTTATAATTATGACTTTTTGAATGAAAAAGATAGAAATCTGCATCAGGGAAATATCAAGCTCAAGTCGTATGAATATGTGTTTGGTGCCAAGACGGATCAAAAGAAAGAAGTGGAATTTGTAACTCTGGACTACACCCTGATGAGTTTTATCAGCTTGTTTGATGCAGACACCCGCTTAGTGATGCGTGCTAATGCGCAATATTCTGAGACTACACTTTCCACTTTGCAACGCTTTAATCTGGGTGGTGCCACACGGGCCAGGGCCTATCAACCAAATTTATTTACTGCAGATGATGCCTTCTATATGGGGATTGACTGGTTATTCAGTTCACCCTCATTTATGGATGTGAATATAGGTGAAAACTTTAATCTGAAAAAGGCAATCAGCCCGTTTATTTTTGTTGATTATGCCTATGGTGTTCAAAACAACACATCAACCGTGAATAACACTGCCGAGCTGACAAACTGGGGGATAGGTCTTCAGTTACACAGCGGAGGGTTTAGAGGAAACCTGCAGTACGCATTTCCTACTGCACAAAAATTTTCCCATCCTGATGGTGTGAACTTTAAAGAAGAGGATAGGCTGGTGTTTGATATCTCATACAGTTTTTAGTTTGATTACTAATTAACCAGTTAAATCTGTGTATTGTTTGTAAAAAATGTGAACAGCATCACACCATTTGATTCGGATGATGGGCAAATTAAGCCTGTTTAAATGAAAAGTTTTAGACTTAAACTTGTTCTAAAGATGATAAATAAAATAATTTTAAATTAGGTCTAAATCCTTGATAAATAACCTTATTTTGGCTAATTTTAAGTTGATAGCGATGTTTAATTTGGTTAATATCTGTACTGTTAAATTAAGTAAATAATTTATTTCAATCAAAAAGGACGAAAAGAAAATGACTATAGCGTTAGAGTATGAAGGTGTGAAAGGAAACTGCACAGCAGAAGGTTATGAAGATCATATCACTTGTCTGTCAGTCCAATTTGGTGTGGGACGTGGAATTTCTATGGAGCCAGGTAATTGCTCTAATCGTGAATCAACCCGCCCAACTATTACCGAAATTACATTGACCAAAGAAGCGGATAGCTCCTGTACTTCTTTGTTTAAAGATGCTGTAACCGGTAACAAAGGTACTAAAGCAGTACTTAAATTCCTGCGTACGGGTTCTGACAAAATTGATGAATTCATGAGCTATACGCTTGAGAATTGTATGATCAGTAACTACAGCATTTCTGCAGAAGCAGATACTCCTCCTTATGAAACTATCTGTTTGAGCTTTACCAAAATTGTTGTTAATTACAATGATTCTGATGCATCTAATGCAGGTGGCAGCCCACAGCGTGTTGGTTACGACCTCGAGTTGGCCAAACCGTTATAATAAATGTGATTCTGGGGCTGCCTGATTCTGGCAGCTCCATTTTCTATCACAAATAACAATAATATCGTTTCCGAACTTTGAAACGGATGTTCACTTGATCTTGCATCGATAAAGGCTTATCTGCATGGCTCTATACACTCAGGACGAACGGTTAATCTCCATCGAATCCCCATTGGCAAAAGATGAACTTTTGTTGACGGCTTTTCAGGGGAGTGAGCATCTTTCCAGGATATTTGAATTTCAGATTGATGTCCTATCCTATAATCTTCAGATTTCTCCCGAAAAACTGATTGGTGAAAAAGTTACCCTTACCATTCAGAATGATCAGGAGAGAACATTTAACGGCTATATCAGCCACTTCTATTTTGGCGAAATCAAGGCCAATAACCTGCGTGAATATCGCCTGACTATGGTGCCCTGGTTGTGGTTCCTTGGTAAAACGCAGAATCAGAGAATTTTTCAAAATAAAACCACAAAGGACATAGTGTCCAAGGTGTTTGATGATCTGGGTTTTAAAGACTATGAATTTAAAACCAGTTCAGGATCTACCCGTGAGTATTGTGTGCAGTACGGTGAGAGTGATCTGAATTTTATTTCTCGACTGCTGGAAGAAGATGGCTTTGCCTATTTCTTCAAGCAGGAAGACAAGAACCACAAAATGGTCATCGTTGACCAGAAAAATGCCTATGAGGCCTGTGTTGAGGCTGAGGTCAGTTATTCAAAAGGTAATCGTCCTGGTACTCAGATAAATATCTGGGAACATAAGTATGAGTTCAGAAAAGGCAAGTGGACGATTAATGATTATAACTTCGAAGAACCTGCCAAGGATTTAATGACCGAGGTTAAATCAAAAAATAACTTTGCCAATGTAAGCAAGTTTGAGCATTATGAATTTCCCTCTATGTATGATACTGGCATGGGTAGCAACCTGGTACGGGTGCGTATGGAGGCTGAAGAGGCTCCGATAGATACGGTCAAGGCCAGTAGTGACTGCAGTACTTTCTATGCTGGTGGTAAGTTTAAGCTCAACAAGCATGATAATAAAAATGAAATGGGTGAATACATAATTACGGCAATTCACCATTCTGCTTACGATTCATCTTATTTCAGCGGTAATCAAGGTTCTTCAGAATATCGAAATAATTTTGTCTGTATGCCAGCTGAAGTCCATTTTCGACCCCAGCGCACGCACATTAAACCTGTTATGAAAGGTCCACAGACGGCGGTTGTGACTGGCCCCAGCGGTGAAGAAATATATATTGATGAACATGGCAGAATCAAAGTCCAGTTCATGTGGGACAGGGAGGGCAGGAAAGATGAGAATACAACCTGCTTTCTGAGAGTTGTTCAGTCCTGGGCTGGTAATGGCTGGGGCACTTCTTTTATCCCACGTATTGGCCATGAAGTGATTGTTAATTTCCTTGATGGTGATCCAGACCGGCCATTGGTGACTGGTTCCGTTTATAATGGTGCCAATAAACCTGTTTATCCTTCCAAGACACAAAGTGGAATCAAAACCCGTTCCACCAAGGGTGGATCAACAGCCAATTTTAATGAGCTACGTTTTGAAGATAAAAAAGGTTCTGAGCAAGTATATCTGCATGCTGAAAAAGATCTGGATTCCAAGATCGAAAATAACGAAACACACACCGTTGACAAGGATCGCACCAAGACTATAGGTGAGAATGAAACATCATCAATTGGTAAGAACCGAGATAAATCAGTTGGTGAAAATCAGACTGAAAGTATTGGTAAAAACAAGACCATTGATGTTGGTGAAAATCATAAAGAGACCATTGGTAAAGACAAGACACTGGATGTTACAGGCAATCATTCGGAATCCATTGGCAAAAACATGACGATTTCTATTGGTAAGAACCTTTCAGAAGAAGTGACAGGTGCTTACAATGAAGATGTTACAAAAGAATACAGCCTCAAGGCCAAGAAAATTACCATGAATGCGGATGACGAAATCCTGCTTAAAACCGGTTCAGCATCGATCCTGTTAAAGAAAAATGGCGACATTACCATCAAAGGAAAAAATATCAACATTAAGGGATCGGGTGATGTCATTATCAAGGGTAGCAAGGTCGCTACTAACTAGCTTATGTCAAAAGAAACGGATGAGTCTCCATTTGAATTAAAAGTCTGTTCTGACAACAGTCGGAACATCATTCCCGGTGAAATTGTTATTGGAACCATTGTTGGACTTGATGCCAGTTCTCAGCCCCTGGTCGAATTCCCGGAAAATCCACAAAAGTCACCACTTCCAGCGGTTTCCACACAAGCAATATATAACAGGCATATCGGAAGAGAGGCCGCTCTGTTGTTTGCCAATGGTGATCCTGCACAGCCGGTTATTATGGGGCTGCTTCATAACCCACTCAATGAAATGCTGGAGACCTTTGAAGAGCCTGTAACTGAAATTGAACAGGCTATTGTTGAAAAACCAGATAAGATTGATGATCTGACTGTCGATGGTAAACGAATCACAATTGAAGGGCATGAAGAAATCGTACTCAAGTGTGGTGCTTCCAGCATTACGCTGACAAAAGAAGGTAAAATTCTTATTCGTGGAAAGTATTTGATGAATCGTTCCACAGGTGTCAACCGGATTCTGGGAGGCACGGTTCAAATTAACTGATATTCTGACTTACCTTAACAAAAGACAACAACATTATAATAATGGTATGAATATTTTGCTTTTTAGGCCGTGAGGGGATGATGTCCCAGTATAATCAGATAGAAAACCCATATCAGGAAATATTTGATCAGTACGCTGATGTATCCTCTTTTTTGTGGGTGCTGCGATCTCTGGCCGTGCACCGTCCGCATTATTCAATTCAGGATATTATTAAACTGGAAAAAAGGATTCAAGCACAGCTTGATGGACTCATGTCTTCTATTGATGAAGGCTGGAAGGCTTGTGATAAGGGACTTGAAATCGGTGAGGCAGGCGAAGTATTTACTGCTAGTGTATTTGCCATTCGTAGCCATGAGATGAGCCATATTCGTACAGCTGTTGAAATTGGCCTGTCAAATGAAGATGCCGAGAAGGGACTGATTTCGGCCATGGGTTGGTTACCTGAAAATCTGGCCCATCCCTGGATTGATAAATTCCTTAATGGCAAAGACCTCAGGCATAAATATCTAGGTGTTGCTAGCTGTGGAGTACGTCGCCATGATCCCGGTGATGTTTTATCGTTGCTTGCTTCTCGCGATGACTGCCAGGCAGATCCGAAATTATATTCCCGTGTTATTCGCCTGATTGGAGAGCTACGCCGTCAGGATCTGATGCCACTTGTTTTACAGTCACTGACCTCAGACAGTCAGGATATCAGATTCTGGGCTGCATGGACGTCCATTTTACTAGGTGATAAGAGAGGGCTTAAGCTTATTAAGCCGTTTGTTTTTCTCGATTCCATCTATCGCAAAAAAGCCATTGATATTGCCTTTCGTGCTTTATCCGTTGATGTGGCAAGGAACTGGATTTCGGAAATGGCTGCAGAAAAAGTTGCAGAGAAATTTATTATTCGTGCAACAAGTGTTCTGGGCGATCCACATGCGGTTAACTGGTTAATAAACAAAATGAAGAAACCACCTTTGTCACGCCTGGCAGGTGAAGCTTTTAGCATGATTACCGGCGCTGATTTTGAAAAGCTGGGAATGGTTGTTCAAAGTGAACTGGCTAACGAAAATTCACTTGATGATGGTGATACCGCAAGTGTGGAATATGATCTGGATGATGATTTGACACAGCCCGATACACAGAAAGTCATACGATTGTGGCAACAACATGGAAAAAATTTCATTGTTGGGAAGCGCTATTTTCTGGGAAGACCCATTGATCAGACTGTACTTAATCGATCATTGATTTATGGTTTACAAAGGCAGCGTGAATTTGCAGCAATGGAATTGGCGATGATTGAGTCTGGCCAACCTCTTGTTAATACAAGTGCCAGGCAACATTAAGGGACATCATCAATGCTTGAGGTCATTAATCACACTCCATTAGAGTCCAGACTTTTTCCCAGTCTGGATGTCAGCGGTTATGACTATGCCACAATTGTCATGAAAGGGAATTTTACCATTAGCGATGCAAGTAAAAACCTGGTTTTTAATGAAGAACCAGCCGAAATATTTGAAGCTGATGTTTATTTTGGTGAGACAAATGAATCCAGTGTTCGCTATGAATCTGATACTTCCATGTATAAAAGGCGCTCTGATATCGTGATCAATGGACATGCCTATGCGCCTGCAGGCCGTAAAGTGAGCTCGGTTGATGCGATAGTAAAAGTGGCTAACAAACAAAAAACTTGCAGAGTAACAGGTGACCGTTATTGGGAAAAGTCGACTCGATCAGTGATGTCATGGAATATGAGTCAACCACAGACCTTTGAGAAAATGCCAATTGTCTATGAAAGGGCCTTTGGTGGTATCGACTTAGAAACATTAGATACAGATTCACCAGAATTTTCTCCCCATAATCCCATAGGTACCGGCTTCCTTGGAGATAAGAGTAAGCAAATAGAGGGAATAGTCATACCGAATATAGAAGACCCTCGTTATTTGATAAGTGACTACAAGGACAAACCGCCTGTTAGTGGTTTTGGCTTTATTAGTCGCTCGTGGCAACCACGGATGGCATTGGCCGGTACGTATGATGATAAATGGATGCAGGAAAGAAATCCGCTGTTACCGCTGGATTTTAATGATAATTATTTTAATGGCGCACATCCCGATCTGATTTGTGATGGGGTTTTGCAAGGTGGCGAAGCGGTGAGCCTTGCCAATTTGAGTGAAAATGGTCTTATGGAGTTTAATTTACCTGTATGGAATGAGAAAGTAGTGGTTTCCATTAAAGGTAAAAAACAGGAATTCAAACCATCACTGGATACAGTCGTAATTGAGCCCGATATCCGAAACGTCATGATTACCTGGCGGGTGACTGTACCGTGCTACAAACAGTTTTTATATCTGGACTCGGTTAAAATAGGGAAGAAGCGTCAACATGGGTAATGCGAATGATATTGTTATTACTGCCGTCGGTGCCTTGATGCCAGTTGGTCCAGATGCCGAGCAATCAGTAGCGGCGATAAAGGCGGGGATTAGTCGCATAAGCGAACATGCCTATTACACCTGTACACCCGATGATCCTGAGTGGGATGAAGAATTACCACTGTTTGTTTCTGATGTGCCTATTCTGGATCCGTTTCTGGATGGGGAAGAGCGTCTTATTCAACTTGCACTGCCTGCTTTGACTGAATTAATGGCAAAGGCAAAATTTAAGCGTGAGCTTATATCAGAAACCGGTTTCTTATTGTCATTACCCAATGCTGATAAGGCTGTGGAGCAATCAAATATTAACGAAAAAATACTCCCTGAATTGTTTAAAAGAACTGGTCTATCCACCTTTAAATTATGGAAGAAGAGCCAACTTGGCCAGACTGGAACTTTTGCGTTATTAAAAAGTGCTGTAGAAAAATTACGTAGCCAGGATATTCAGTATTGTGTTGTTGGTGGTGTGGATTCATATCTTCTTGAGGACAGGTTAGATTATTTAGATGAAAACTGGCGTATACGTACAGACCGTAATGTTGATGGATTTATACCTGGTGAAGGGGCGGTAATGCTTCTTGTGGAAACAGAGGTAACGGCAAAAGAACGAGGTATGCCTATACTTGCACGGTTGGGTAATATGGGAGAAGGGATAGAACCGGAAACCATTAGTTCCAGAAAAAATAGTACCGGCAAGGGCCTGACCGATGCTGTTTTATCAGCTGTGGGAGAAAGTAGTACCACAGGATTTAAAGACGTCTATTGTAGTCTAAACGGTGAGAGCTATTTTGCATTTGAGTGGGGTCTCCTTCAGACTCGACTCAGTCGTTTATTCGAAGGGATGGAGAATCTTTATCATCCAGCTGAATATTGCGGTGATACAGGTGCGACTACAGGTGCCTTATTGATATTGAATGCGATACATAATCTTAATAGTGACGAAAATACCGTACCACAAAGCCTGTTATGGACATCATCAGATAATGATAATAGAATGGCCCTTACCCTTTTCAAGGGTGATGGATAAAGGAGATAAGCATGGGAGCAAGTACCAACGTTAATCATCGAACGGTTGTTCATAAGGATAGCGGGGGAGTGGCGATCAACTTTCCCGATGTGTGCAAGACACAATGTGGCCCACCAGTTATTCCAATTCCTTATCCCAATATTGCCAAATCGAGTGATACTGCCAAAGGCAGCAAGGATGTCAAAGTCGACGGCAATCCAATTATGTTAAAAGATTCTAATTTCTCTACCAGTACCGGTGATGAACCCGGATCTCTTGGTGGTGTTGTTTCTGGATGCACCAAAGGCAAGGCAGAATTTATTAACTATTCCTTCGATGTAAAAATAGAAGGTAAGAATGTCCCACGCCTTGCTGATATGATGATCCAGAATAAAAATTCTGCTGCAAATACTCCGCCGATGCCGGAGGTGCAGGCACCGTTGGTGGTTGTGCCAAAAGTAGAGGATGATGATAGCGATGACGATAATGAATTGCTCAGCATTGAGCCAACAGAATAAGGGTAAAAATCATGGCTGGTGGAAATAACACAAAATTTCAATGGGTGAATTTAGAAAAAAATCCTCTTTATGTTGCGGATGGAATAGATTCAGAAGAGCGGCTGGATTATTTGCATTTTGATTGTGAGTTTAAAAAAGCTAAGCCGGCCATGTTTAAAATTAGGTTAGTGCCTGTTGGTAATCAGGCGAAATACTTAAAAAGTGAACTTAAACGTAATAAAAATTTCAGAAAAAGGATCTCGGTTGCTCATTCTAATGGTGGAAATAAAAAAGTAAAGCTTGAAGCGAATGCTTATTTACCCGCCGCCGGAGGAAATAAGTATAAAGTTGAAGCTAAATACAAAGGGAAAGTTATACAGTCAAAGATGGAGGTTCAAGCAGTCCGAAGGTTGTATTATCAAGTAATATCAATGAGTGGTGTTACTATTCCGGCATCTTTGCAATCTTTTGAAGAAGATTTTATAAATGAGAATAATAACCTGTTTATTGAGTTGATAGAAAAAGGGATCGGCTCTAACCCAATGACTTTTATCAAAACAGTCACCAGAATCTATGATCCTGCTAATCCCAGTCCTCAACAAGTTAAGTTACTGAATAATCATTATGATGTGCAGTTTAGAGATGCGGCCAGGGACGTCTATTCAATTCAGAATTATTCTCCATATGCTGTTGCGATAGTATTCTCAAATTATATTGCCACACTTATGAAAACTCCTTTGGAATTTATATTGAACAAAAATGCTAATACAGATCCGCGTGTTAGTTTCGGCAATAATTTTATTACAATTAACGTTGTTGATGTAACAGGTAAAAATCGTTTCTTATGGCATAATTTGACTGGTGATGAAATTATTAATGATCCTAAGCATTGGCTTGAGAGAGGTACTGCAGTATTTATAGATGCAACAGGACGGCAAATTAATATCATAGATAATGACATTACTATAAATGGAGCTCAAAGAGGGGCAGAAGGAGGTCATAATCAACTTAGAATTAATATATCTGCTGCATTATCCAACTTTATGAATAATAATCGTGTCACGCTTAAGCTTACTGTTAGAACAGTCAAGGGTTTTTCAGGAGGTTTTAGCTATAACGGCTTAAACATGATTACAGTTGCAACCAAAGCATGGTGGACTCCAAGTCGGGAACAAAAAATGTTGCAAATACTAAATCATGAAATGGGTCATAAAATAGGCATGGTTGCTTATGGTGAAAAGAAAAAGAGTAAGGCCCCATACAAAAATAATAGTGATTTTATTGAAAATAAACTTTTGCCAAATTCACCACCTAAATTGTACGGAGAAAATAGAGGTGTAAATGACCAAGGGCATCTTGGTCCCCATTGTAGTGCTGGTTGTAATTATGATAAACCAAACAAAAGATGGTCAGGTGTGCCTGGATGTGTAATGTTTGGGTCAACAGGGCTTAAAGATGCAACATCTGGCCAGTATAATGTAACTCCTAAAGATTTTTGTCCAGATTGTTTAAAAATAGTTCGTAAACTAGATTTGGATGGTTCAAGAATACCGGGTTTAAAAGATCAGTTTTAATGATTTCTTATGGGAAAAAAAACAGAAGTTTTAATTTTTGTTGGCAAAAGTCAACTATTGCACTTTATTTAATATTAGCACTCTATAGTTGTTCTTTTCATACTGGGTTAGCTACAGGTAAAAATATGACTGATTCAAAGACTCAATACGTTATTCCTGATGACTGTGATTTTTCAACTGTGGGAGAGGTTTTTGTTGATAATGATTGTACTCCGATTATCAGTGACTTTTTAGGATTTGTCATTAATCTACCCAAGGAACATTATTATGGCGACAATGAAAAATTGCTTTTCGGCGGTTTTACCTTTTTACCAGTATGTGGTGCATATAGAATACCGAATGGTGTTTTACAAGGTGGTGAAATTGAGGATGATATCCTTTTAGTGGCAGTTGACACGAAAACTCATGAGGTTTATTCAGGAAGGTATCGAATGCCCGGGGTAGAAGAAGATATGCCGCCAGAATTTAGTGAACCTTCGGTTGAAGCTAAACCAGGAACATTCGTTGGTGGTGGATACTTTAACTATAATCTTGCTGCGGTAGTAGGACTTCCAAAAAAACCTGCTGAATATATAGTTTATGTCACAGCAGGAAAGTATAAATCGAATGTTCGGACAGTAAAAGTTATGAAGAAATAGAATTCCTTGTAATATTAATTAAGATGCTTGCTATATAAAATGACCTTTAATAAAACAGAGTGCGGTATTGAGATAACAGCATTGGAGCAGTGTAAACTAAAAGAAGGTATCCAAGCGGATGTATTATTTAGAGTTCCATATCCAGATACCGGTATTCCAGACGAACCATCAAAAATCCCCAACCATATTGCTATGGTTGTAATGCACTATACAAGTTACACTTCATGTAAGCCATTTTATGAAATTGTTATGTTCGAAGACGATGTAACTTTTACTGATGGTTATTGTGAAGGTAGATTTCGATTAAATGTAATGCAGCATATACCGTTTGAAGACAAAGGGGAATATGAAATAATTGTTTCTCTGGGAGTTTATCTCTCAGACATTATAAAGGTGACTGTTTCATAAAAAGTATTACATTGGAAGTATCATGCATATATAAAAACATATACAAATGATGATGGAATTATAAATTTGATTAATTTGTATAGTCTATACTTTTAATAGTATATTCAGAAGTGAGAAATAAAACATCATATTATTTATTAGGTGATTGAAGGTGGTATGGTTGAACAGGGTCAAACACATCACCAAATAAACTATGCAAAGTCAGGTTTTGCGCCGCCTTTTTCCCTCTTTTAGTTTTCATGTCCTGCCAGGGAACCATAAACATAATTTGAGGAAGTTCTTTATTTCCTTTAATAAACGTAGTATCCAGTTCAAGTTCGTCTTCAGCAAAAACGACCGGCGCTGCTATTAATAAGGCTGTCAATATTGATAGTTTATACAAATTACTCATGGTCTTATCCTTTCTTCATGGATGCCTTTAATTGATCCAGCCACTGAACGGTCTTTTTGTCTTTATACTTTGTCAGGGCCAGGTATTTCTGGTAATGGTTAATTGCTTTGGGAATATCCTGAATATAGATATCGTAGACTAATGCCAGGTTGTAGTGGGCGAGGGCATAATTGTCTTTTATCTCAATGGCTCTTAGATAATAATCCCGTGCTTTTACGATATTACCTTTTTGTTTTTCGATAAAACCCATCATGTTCAAGGCTTGTGGCATTTCAGGATTTCTTGCCAGGGCCTTTTGTAGTCGTTGCTCGGCTTCTTCAAGTTTGTTGCGTTTAATGCTAATCAGAGCAAGATTGGCCCAGGGGCCAGCCAGGGCCTGTTGATCATCCGCGAAGTCTTTTAGAGCAGCTTCAGCTTTATCCAGCTTGCCTTCATTTATCAGCGCCAGGATTTCCTTATATTTGGCAATGTCAGCTTCGCTGGTCTGCTTTAGGGCCTTGTCAATATCCTGAGCAGATACTTTATCCGGCTGAGTCTCCTGAGTTGCACACCCAGTCAAAATGGCTGCAATAACTAAAGTATTAATGAATAACGTTGATATACGCATCGACTTTTACATCTCTCTTATACCGAGCAGGAAACAGGCTTTCCAGAGTGCTCAGGCTGTTTTTAATCCACTGGTTGTAGACACCATGTTTCATGTGGGCCAGGTTGGCTTCATGGAATTCAATGGCCTTTTCTTCAAATGGAAAGGCCTTGTCTTCCAGCAAAATGGTGTATTGCTCCAGTTCGTCTTTGTTCAGGTTTTTTGGTCGTTCAGATTCAAGCAGGGATTTGCTGAATGAGCGATAAATTTCGGCAATATTATGGGTTGCCTCGGTAGCTGTATCTGCCACACCATATACAGAGGCGCGACCAAAGAGTTTGACAGCCGACTGCATGGCGAATTTTTTCTTACGCAAAGTCGTTTTTAGAGGCAGCGTAAGTTTGAGGTTTTCAAATTGCGAGTATCGATCTTTAGCAAGATTAAGTGCAGCAGACGATGCAATAAATTTAGTTCTATCATTCTTTAACTTTTTTGAAGCCCGACGATCGGCCTTGAGTATTTTGTTGCGCCATTTGTCCGCATTGGATGTATCTCCCTGTTGCGCATATAAGCTGACAATTTTCTCCATTGACTCCATATATTGTGGGAAAGGTCGAGAATATTTATTGGCGTAATTCTGATAGGCTTTGATGGCTTCAGGATAGTTCTGCCTGGACTCATAAAGTTCAGCGGCTTTCCATAGAGCGGCAATTTTGACCTCGTTATCACTTTCCAGTTTGGCAACATTTTCAAATTCTTTGGCCGCCATTATATCCTGGCCAGATTTGAGGTATACCGCTGACAGCTTTCGAGATATGTCTCCTGATAACTTATGGCCAGGATATAGAGATTGAAACTGTTTAATATAATAGATTGCAGTGTTCCACTTTTCTTTTGCCATGGTCAGGGCAATTGCGTCATACAAACCTGTAGCAGCATATTTGGAGCCAGGAGCCAGCTTTCCTATACGCGCAAAGTTATATAGAGCAAGATCCATATTGTCTTTGGCGGAATCCTCTTCACCCTGTTTGTAGATAGACATGGCAAGTTTGTTTTCCAGTTCTTTGAATGTTTTGGGGCCGATTCTTTCAAATGACATGGCATTTTGATAATTGGCCTCGGCCAGTTTGTATTGTCCAAGTTTGTAACTCGAATGAGCCTTGATGATATTGGCTCTGAGTGAAGCTTTTGAAAGGGCTTCTTCTGGTACCAGCTCTGCCAGGTTGATGGCCATTTGGTACTTGCCAGACTTGAATGCCAGTTCTGCGGCATGAGTAATAATGTTTTTAGAACGCTTGTCTGCAGGGTAGAGCTGGGTATATAACAAAGAGTATTTCAGGTGTTTGTCAAGATAGGTCTGCTTTTGCTCTGAGTCTTTTGTACGACTGTATAGTTTGCTACTGGTTGTGATGGTGGCATAAGCTGCCTGCTTGTTCAGGATAATGTCGGTATCAAAGGCAGCCAGTTCGTACTGTTTTAATGCACTTTCGTAAGCGCGTCCGCGAGCTAATAGTTCGGCATACATGAAGTGAATATTGTCCTTCTTGGCCTGGTTTGAATAGTGCTTCAGGTAACGCTCATACCATTTTTGTGCCTCAAGAAAGAATTTTTTCTTTTTGAAATCATGGTATTTACCATGATTGTCGCTGGCAACAGTGATGATATTGTCTTTCAGTTTTTGTGAAGCAGTTTGATAGATTTTGAAATTATTATTTTTTACCCAGTATGTGTTTTTCGGATTGTACTTTTCGTAGAACTCATCCAGGGACTGATATACTTTATTGGCAAATCCACCTTTTTTCCAGATATCGAAAATCCTTAGATGTGCCAGTGGAATACTGGGTGAGTTGGGATGCATTTTGATATAGTACTTGTGGGCATCAACCGCATCAGAGAACCGGTGTTGTTTCTCATATATTTCACCAACATGGGCATAGGTGTAATAGAGATATTTAAAATCTGGCTTATCAGCAAAGTACTTATTGAGTTTTTCAACCCCACCGAGATAGGAGAAG
>Ga0224506_10000210_pt1 | contig 56924 bp, 43 predicted proteins | sample SF_Jan12_sed_USG_2_FD_169108 | JGI IMG/M metagenome (GOLD analysis project Ga0224506, IMG submission 169108) | Sediment microbial communities from San Francisco Bay, California, United States - SF_Jan12_sed_USGS_8_1 | ecosystem: Environmental > Aquatic > Marine > Sediment | place: USA... | reverse complement strand
AGACAGACGATTGTGACACTATCCGGCTTTTTTTCTTGTAACTCTGCGAGTGCTGTCGTGGGTTCAATTTGTGTGGCATTCATGGGTGTCCCCTTTGTCTGGGAGAGAATGGTTTGTATCCTTTGATATGGTCTTTGTTCCGCTGAAATTGTGACAGGAGTATACCAGGTTGTGGGTTCCTTTTAGATACGTTTCCTCAGAAGTTTCCAGAAAACCCTTGGAAATCAACTCGTTCGACTATAATATGCGATTTTTAGGAGTGTCAAGGAAATCCGAGTCTTGGGAGAGTGGGGTGTTCAAAATATCTCGTCCAGCAAGGCCGTAGACGTTTTGGCGAGCGGAGCGTACACGGAGAGTACGTGAGCACGACAAAGGGGCGAGAACGCTGCTGGCGGATTTTTTCAACACTTCACATAGAAGAAGGTGCTGATGCGTCGATTAGTTGAAAGTGTTCCGAATATTAGTGAGGGCCGGGATCAGGCGATCATTGGCAAGTTAGTCGCGGGTGTACAATCCATTCCCAGCGTGGCCCTGTTGGATGTGCATGTTGATCCTGACCACCATCGGTCGGTGTTCACGATGGTCGGTGAACCTGCCGCCATGGACACGGCACTTTTTGGTTTAGTTCGACAGGCCCAACAACTTATTGATCTCAATCAGCACCAAGGTGAGCATCCACGAATTGGGGCTGTGGATGTGGTACCCTGGATTCCCTTGCAAGGGGTCACCATGGATGATTGCGTGATCTATGCCAATGATCTCGGAGCACGAATTGGGCAGGAGCTGGAGATTCCAGTCTATCTCTATGAACAGGCTGGTCGGGTTTCCAAGCGGGCAAAGTTGGAAATGGTCCGTCGGGGAGGGCTATTGGCTTTGGGCAGGCGCATGACAATCGATCAGGATTGGCAGCCGGATTATGGTCCAGCCGTCATCCACCCAACGGCCGGAGCGATGGCAGTGGGTGCGCGGTTTTTTCTGATTGCTTTCAATGTTGTGCTCCAGAGCAATAATCTGGCGTTGGCCCAGTCTATCGCCACGTCCATTCGGACATCGAATGGCGGGTTGCCAGCTTTGAAGGCCATGGGAGTGCCGTTAGGCAGTCGAGGATTAGTCCAAGTGTCCATGAATCTCACAGACTATCGAAAAACGTCGTTGCGCCGGGCCTTTTATCGCGTGTGCCGGGAGGCCCTGCGATGGGAGGTCGAAATTGCGGAAAGCGAGATTGTAGGGTTAGTGCCTCAGGCGGCATGGGATGAAACGTTAACACACGATCTCAAGTTGAGATTGATGAAATCCGATCCAGTCATAGAATATCGTCTAGAACAATCCCCTGTTTTTTGATACATTTGAGGGGACATCCTATATAACCTAAGTGACTTAATTGGTTGACTATTGAGGAGGTGTTGTTATGAATCAAGCAGCTGAAGGGCGGGAAGCATTGAGAGAGAGTAAGTTCGGACATTTAACGGTCGGCTCGATTATGGAAACGCAGGTGCAAAGTGCGACGAAAGACGCCAAGGCCGAAATGTTGGCCTCGTATATGATGGAAGGTTTTGGGTCAGTGCCCATTGTCGATGAGCACAACAAACTTGTTGGAATCGTGTCAGAATTTGATCTGTTAGCGGCACTTCGCAAAGGACAAAAATTAGAAGATGTGACGGCAGAAGACATCCTGACAGCCAATCCGATTTCTGTCACCAAAGATACGGATGTGATGACTTTGGTTGATGTCCTCCAAAACAATCATCTCATTCGCGTGCCAGTTGTCGATAATAAAGCCCACCTCATTGGCATTGTGGCGCGTCGAGATCTGCTACGGGGCTATTTGCAAACGTCGGGGAGTTGATGCTCCCCGAGGCGTTGTGCTACTCCTTTCTCACCGTGCGGAGTTTTCTTATTTCCCAACACATTGAATGGTGATCCGCTTATTCCCTGATTCGGGATGAGTGTGGATCTCGTGCGTATGCCTTGATCATGATGAACGATCGAGTGAATCAGATTGTCAGCGCCCCGTGGTTTGAGCGCATCATTATTGCGTTCATTCTGATTAACGGGGTGATTTTAGGCATGGAAACCTCGCCGGCGCTGGTAGAGCACTATGGCGGCCTGATGCATTTGGGCAATCATGTCATTCTTGGGATTTTTATTCTTGAAGCCTGCTTGAAAATGATTGCGGTGGCGCCTTGCGTTGATCGATATTTCCGCGATGGGTGGAACGTATTTGATTTTTCCGTCATCGTCTTTTCGTTGATCCCTGCCACCGGTGATTTTGCGATGATTGCGCGGTTAGCTCGCTTGCTGCGGGTGGTACGGCTGGTCTCGACCATTCCCGAACTCCGGTTAATTGTGTCGACGTTGGTGCGATCAATTCCTAGCATGATCCATGTCATGACCCTCATGGGTGTCATTTTTTATATCTATGCCATTACGGGGTATCAGTTGTTCCATGACCATGACCCGACACATTGGCGATCATTGGGTATTTCGCTCTTGACCTTGTTTCGTGTGGTGACACTGGAAGATTGGACCGATGTCATGTATACGGCGATGGAGTTTCATTATCTGTCATGGCTCTACTTTGTCAGTTTTGTCATATTAGGGACGTTTGTCGTCATCAATTTATTTATTGCGGTGGTCATTAATAATCTGGACGAAGCTAAAGCCGAACGTCTCGCAGAGCTTCAGGGACCTGTCACGCAAACGGAGATTCTCAAGGATTTGAGAGAGACGCAAATAGCCCTTCAGCGTTTGGAGGAGCGTTTGAATCGAACATCTTAGGAAAGGGAATCTGAGAAGAACATTACTACGAGGCAGGGATTGAACAGCGACTAGGCGAGATGCCTAGCCGCTGTGGTATGAAGAATTACTGACGAATGCCGTTCGTCCAAGCGACGGTTGGCCCGACATTGAGGGGGGCGGGTTTCGTGCATTTTTTGCCACGATTGCCATAACTAATAGTCGAGGTTTTAATCGGGCAGGTGCCAAATGCGGTTCCGAATTCGACAACCCCCTTTATTACCGTTAACGTTGATTGACCATCAGGACTCACGAGAAGGTCAAATTCCGTTCCTTTCACAGCCGCTGTGGCCACTGGGGTTTCAATCTCCAGGGGTTTCGGTCCACCCTGTGTATCGACCCACACTTCTCCCTGTTTCAGACGAAGAATGCGGGTAAAGCCGCTGGCTTTCTCCCAGCGCGACAAGATGGTGAATTCAGTATTTTCGTTGAGGGCCACCTGAATACCGTTACTGAATTCTATCAGGGCTTGACTGGCAGCCTCGGTTTTCAAAACATCCCCTTCATATAATTGAAGATTGCCATTGCCTTCCAGGCGTTCTTCAATTCCGTCCATCCGCACAATTACAAATCCCCCAATGCCTTTTTTGGCGGTCCCGACGGATTCCTGTTCGGCCAACGCGGAGGTGGCAAACCCGCCAGATGTGAGAAACAGAGTCAAAACCCCAAGGCCGAAGAGCGCACGTTTAAGATAGGAAAGTACCCTCATATGGTGTCATCCTTTCTGCAGATTCAGATCAAAATTCGTTTGTAATGTTCTGGTCATGGTGAACAGAGGTTTCCATGCAACTGGGCTATTTTGAGGCCACGACTCGAATAGGTTTCCGACCCACTGGAACGGTGGCTAGTACCTGATTCGTCCCAGTATCAAGAATGCGGACATCGTTCGATCCTGTATGCCCGACGTACAAACGCGTTCCGACAGAATTGGCCCATATGCCATTCGGTCCCTCGCCGACGTCGATTTGTCCGGCGATGGTTGGGGTATCCGTATTAGCGCTGACAATGACGACTTTATTCAGACCGGCGACCGTCACATAGGCATTGGGTCCTGCGGTGCCTTTGAAGGCAAAGGCAATCTGTTGTGGAGCGGGACCGACTTCGATGGTTTGAACCACTTCATTTGACGATGGGTCGATGATGTAGAGATCCTGACTACCGGTGTTGGTGCCCCAAATTCGTCCATCGGGACCGAGAATGAGAAAGTGAGGATTCGCGCCGACAGGAATGCGCTTGATGACTTGATGGGCAGCGGTATCAATGACATTCACCATTTTGTCTTGCGAACTCACGTAGGCCAAGCGGCCATCTTTGGAAAAGGCAATGCCCATGGGGCCCTTGCTTACCGGGATGGTTCCCAAAATTCGGTAAATGGTGGTGTCGATGATGGAAATCGTGTCGTTTCCAATATTGGCCACCCATGCATGCCGGTTGTCATTGGTGAGGGTCACCACATGTGCGCGGTTGCCGGTATAGATGGACGCGATGGTTTCCATGGCATCGGTATCAATCACTGAGATTCGACCTGAGGCTAAATTGGTGGCCCATAATTGTTTCCCATTGCGAGCCAACGAAAGGTCGTGGGTGGCATGGTTGAGCGTATCAATCTCCCCTATTGGTTGGAACGTACTTCCATCAATAACACTCACCGAATTCGAACTTTCATTGGCCACGTACACTTTGGTTTGTTCGACCTGTAATTGAGCAGGCGGAGCAAATGTGGAGCAGCTGGTGAGGAATCCGATCGTGAGAAATCCCCAGAGGGGCGAGAAGCCAATCATCTTGTGATTCATACAATAACCTCCTTCTTGAAAAATTACTGAACCCTCGAATAGGGATAGCGTAAGAAAAGGCGCATGATTCTCTATGGCGCCTGGACCCGCCCTAATATTAGTTGCCCTTCAAACTCTCCTTTTTTGACGGGATGCTGGTTCTGTCCTGTGACTTGCGGCACATGAGTGGATACATAGGAATAGGCTTCGTCGACGGTGACCACACCATCGGCATCATAATCGGCTCCACCCTTCAAGCCCTGCAAGAGATAATAGGTAAAGACCCCATGACCAAGATCGTCGCGTTCTTCACTGACTTCTCCAGCACGGCTGGCTGTGAGCACCACGCGTCCCTTCCCTTTGGCAAGACGTGTCAAAAATTTATCAGAGACCGTCGCTCGTCGGCTAGCCGTCGAAAAGGTTCGTCCAGCCGTGGCCCCACTATAGCAAGAATCAGTAATGAAGATAACGCGATCAGCTGAGAGTCGATGAAAAATGGTCTCGACTTCCCGCATGGGTAAGCCGGTGGAATACAAATCTTTGGGATCAGCATCAAAAGGAATGAGATATTTTTCCAATCCATCTCCATCTGGGCTCATGGCATCAGTTTCCGGCGCGCCATGACCGGCGTAATAAATAATCACAGTATCTTGCGGTCCGGCTTTTCTCTTCAGATCGGTCCCCAACGACCGTTTGAGGTTAAACAGGGTGGCTTGGTCATTCGCCAGGAGCGTGATCTGGTCTTCAGGGACACCGACCTGTTGCCGGAGATAATCATGGAAGGCGATCGCATCTTTGTCAGCATATTTCAAAGGCCGAACCTGTTCATACTGCGAAATGCCGATCACGACCGCCCAAATTTTCCCCTTATCCACCAGTCGTGTGACATTGAGTGTTCTGGTTGATGACAATTGTTTCTCGTCAAACGCGGTAATCACGATTTCGTTGCCGCCTTCCCGGAGTTGAACCGATTCGGAAAACTCTAAGGTCGGTTGAACAGAGGGGCCATCCCCAACGACGACGACACCGCGGCCTTGGCGACGAACAAGTAATTCGTTATTCACGCGGACTTCAATACGCGAAATGCCCTTTTCACTGGCGGCTGCACCGGTGAGTTGAATACGATCGACTTTGACCTCTTTCCCATCTAACGGTGTAGCCAGGGCAATGGCGGGAGGTGTCGCCTGGAAGGTCTTGGCACTGGTGTATTCATCCAGTTGGGAGCGGAGCTGTTGGAGTTCTCCACGAAATTGCTGCAAGGCCTCTTCTGCTTGTTGTCGCTCGGCCTGTTCCCGCTGCAGTTTTTCTTGCATAGTCGACAGTTCGGTTGTTTGGGCCTTGGCCATGGTGTCCAGTTGTGCTCGAAGCGTTTCCATTTCTTGTTCTTGTTCCTGGAGGGCTTGCGCGGCCTGTTCCCGTTCGCGTCGTTCCCGAGCCGATTCTTGCTGGCTGTGAGACTGTTTTTCTTCTTGCGTCGCGGCCAGGTCGGCAACCTTCGCCCGGAGTTCCTCAACTTCTTGTTCGCGTTGTTTCAAATCTTCAGTCATTTTGGCTCGAGCGACTTCAGCTTCCTCCAGTTTTTCGCTTAACGTAATAAATTGTGCGGTCTTCGAGTTTTCCAATCCTTGGATCGTGGGAGTCGGTATGTCGCCTTTCAGGGCAAGAGTGGCAACCGAAACCTGACTCTTTGCAATCCATCCGGTTTCCTGGTCTGAGAGTTTCACGCGGTACCAGTCGCCCAATTCGCCATTAATGGAAAGCGTCTGATCTTGTTCAATGGAAGCAATGACTGAGGTTTGAGGACCTGCGCCACTAAAGATCGTGGCTGACGCATCCGTGACCGTGCCCAGTTTGTTTGTGGCCAGAATGGGTTGGGCTGGTTGCCCATCCACCGGAAGCTGGAGGTCTTCATTCAGAAAAACCTTTTGCAATTTTTCTTGAATAAACAGGTTAAATTGAACCTGATCTGCTGGCAGGTCAGGCCAAACCGTAAAGCTCATTCTGACCTGTTTGGACTCATCCGGGTTGAGTGTTCCAAATCGAACCATATGGGGACGGATCTTCAGATGTTGGTCGGGGGCGTTCGTCATCTCCACCCAGGTGTCAGGGGCCAGGACGGTTCCGACGTTGCGAAGTGTCAACAGGAGGTCAACCGCCTCACCTTTTTGAATCCGTCCATCGCCGTTGCCTACGGATTGGCCACTGCCATCATCCAAAATTTGATAGTTATAGGCGAAGCGAGGTCGTTGGGATCCACTAATGGACAGAGCCGCATGAAGGGGATCAGGAACAAAGCCATTGAATTCTTTAAAGGACACGTCGACGCCAGTTTCAGACGACGAAAAATCTTCAGGAACGTCAATAGTGACCGATTCCGATTTCCGTTGGCCGGCCTCAATTTTCCCAAAATATAACAAGTGTCCATCAAATAACGGGTGAGGACTCTTGGTCGTCGCCTGGAATCGATACAAGGGACCTTTTCCCGTATTGTTCACCATGACATGGATTGTTAAGTGCTGGCCTGGCTTGACTTCATGGGGTTGAACAACCAGTCGTGCTTTGGGATATGGGGGAGGAGATGGCGGTGGCCCAGTTTCACTATCGCGCTCTTGAATCTCGGGTTGAGGGGTAGTTCCTCGGGAGACAATCGTGGTGGAAGGGTTGGGAGTTCGAAGGCGAACGAGGCGGTCACGGCCGCCCGAAGCTAGGGCATGGTCATGGGCCGTCAGGGCTAGAGCCCAGACGGGGCCTTGATGTTCTGTGAGTGAGCTTAATTCTCGTCCGCTTTTGGTATCCCAGATGCGGATGGTCCCATCGACTCCGGCCGAAATCACATGGTGGCCATCTGGTGAGAACACGACGGCTTGAACCGCGCCCGTGTGACCCTGCATCAGCCCGCGTTCCCGTCCCGTGGCGAGATCCCAAAGCCGCACGGTGGAATCAGCCGATCCACTCACAAGAAGTTGGCCATCAGGAGAAAATGCGACCGAATGAACGGCCTGAGTATGGCCGGAAAACGTGTGTTGTTGGCGGCCACTGGAAGGATCCCACAAGTGAACGAGGCGGTCGCTGTTCCCCGTGGCGAGGAGGTGCCCATCCGGGGAATAGGCCACCGCAAACATGATCCCAAATCCACTTTTCATGGCCTTCAGGGTCTGTCCTGTTTTCCAATCCCACAGATAAAGGCTGCCTCCATCTCCAACTGTGGCCAAGGTTTGGCCATCCGGAGAAAAACTGAGAGATCGAATGTTGCCAAAACGAATACTAAACGAGTTCAGTTCCTTCCCGGTCGATGTATCCCAAATGCGACATGTGCGATCTGATCCGCCAGAAGCCACATAACGATTGTCCGGGGAGAAGGCCAGCGTGTGAATCGTGCTGGTATGGCCTTTAAGAATATGACGGAGATGGCCACTGGTTCTGTCCCACAAGCGAACGGTTTGATCACTTCCGCCAGAAGCCAACATTTCTCCATTAGGAGAAAAGGCCAGAGCAAAAATTTCCCCATAATGCCCGGTCAGGGTTCGTGTCGGGGTATCTTGAGCAAAGGTTCCCGAGGGAATCAGGCTGAAAAATAGGCAGAGAAAGAAAAAGGAATAAAAAAAGCGAGTAATCCTGAGAGCCATATGAGATGAGGGTTGGGAGCTCGACATAGGGGGCACCTTACAGTAAAGAAATTCCGTCCGAATACCCAGTCTGTCGGTGTGTGGGGAAAAAGGGTTCATGTCTTTGGTGCGTAGGGTGAGGGGGCCAACCGGATTCACCAAATGGTCTTCATCTCGCTTTTATCCAAGAAGGAAAGCCAAATTTCGCTGAAAGTTCCCTCTATAGTAAAGAATGGATAGATAAAGGGCCAGGGCTTTAATCAAAGTTATAGTTAAAAACACCTAGTAAATGAAAATTTGTTGAACTGTTGAGCTATATCATTCGACTGATTTGCTAAGGTTAGGGAGCGACGAGGCTTTCTGAGGCTAGAAATGACCACGGGAAATATTGTTAAGGAGGTCAGCTATGCGATTCAACCCGTTCATCACATGTCTGTTTTCTATGCTCACCATAGTGAGCGGGTCCACATTGGCCTTGGCTGAAACGGCTTCGACCATGACAGTGGAGTTGCCCACTGCTATCCACTTCCTTTCTCCGGTGGGAGACGATCTAAAGATGGGGCCGGGAATCTTTGAGGTAGAAATTGCTGAGGCGTGGCTCAAATTGGTTCCCGCGGGTCAAGGAAGAATAGAAGCGGTGTTGTTGGATGCTATTTCTGGTACACACGAAGAGACGCTGAGCGAAAGAATCGTTCGATTAGAGGCCGATCCAGAGAATCAAGATGTTTTTTACCTGGCCATATTATTGGCAGATGGGACGGGACTGGAAGCCATTGGGACGAAAAGTGGCATTCGGCCGCGTGGGTGGAGATCGGCGTTTGTGGGTAAGTTCCGTAAGGCTAGGACCTTCACGGCCCGCCCGAAAATTTTAGTGCCAGGATCGATTGGCCAAGCCCAACCAGCGGTACCACTAAAAAAGGTTTCTAAGACCCCATTGCTACGAGTCTTGGGCATTCCTAAGGCCTGTGAGAGTAAAAAGATTGAAAAAGTCAGGGCGAAGGCCAGTTCAAAATGGGATGCCGAAAAAATTGATTGCCAGTTGACATTAGAAAACGGTTGGATCATCACGAAAAAACTCATTTTTGAAGGAGCGAAAGCCAATAGAGTCACGCTTGATTGTCAGAAGGCCACACTGGGTGATGGTACGGATAAAGATATGATTGAAGTGCGGTCAAGAAAATATAAAGACAAACCTAAAGAACATCCCGATTTTGAAAAGCTACCATGGAAATGGGAACCCCCTCAGAATGTGACCATCAAAAATTGCAACATCATCGGGTCTGTCCGTGTGTGGGGGATGGCCACTAACGGGGAAGGTAATCCGAAAGAATACCTAGACAAGGAAATCTGTATCCCAATGACGGTCCCCCAGAGGTGTCAAAAGCTGGAAAAACCAAATTCCAATGAACTCAAAAAATCATCCAGGAAACCCGGGCATGCCGGACGCGTACAAGCCAATGCCCCGAAGAATATCGTGTTTGACAATGTCACCATCACCGGAGTTGGCAGAAATCCGTTTTATTTATCACCTGGCGTAACCTATACCACATTAATCAATTCTACGATGAACGGAAAATCGGATAAGGTGGCCATCTACTTAGATGCTGAATCAGCGTACAACACCATTAAAAATAATTCTATAAATGTTGTTACAGCAAAGGATAAATGGGAAAACCTTCCAGGTATGACAAGTCGGGGTTGGCCATTAATCGCAATTGATGGTTCAGCTGGAAATAAAATAATGAATAACAAATTTTCTAGCCTTAACCACGGAGGTATTTATTTGTATAGAAATTGCGGAGAAGGGGGAATCATCAGGCATACGACTCCCTCACATAATGAAATCATTAATAATATTTTCTATTACAACAAATACAACGGGAGTAAGCCTGCAATATATTTCGGTTCTCGCGATTATGGGCGCCTGCAAAGGCTTGGACACTGTAACGATGATGATGGCAAACCTTTTGGGAGTAGTGCTTCTGAAAAAGACTATGCTCGGCATAACGTGGTGATGCACAATCAATTCTATAAAAGAAAAATTTTGGTGCAATCTGGTCAACCTTTTCCCACAGTACGTGAAGCACAGATCAGTGATTTGGTGAAAACCAAGAATCCGAAAGTGAATACCCCCAATTATATTGAGCATAACCAAATGGTCACGCCACAAACGGTTGTGAAAAAGCGCCGTGCTGGTTGCTATCTCCCCGACGCCAGCCCAAACTTTCTCTTGGATGGGCGATCGCTGGGCACACTGAAAGACTCCGGGAACAAGGCCTGTCTCACGCAGTCGTCTTGCACAGATGGGGAGCTGAGTCGGTCAAACGCCTCTGATTGTCGTGTGAACAAAGTGGACTTCAGTTGCCAAGTGAGTGAGAACAACAAGGGTTGTCAGAAAGTCGTGGCCTGTCCATCCGGGAAAAAACTCGTTGGAGCCAAGGCTGCCTGCAATTTAGAGTTCGGCACGGTTTCGAGTAACGCCTTGCAACCGATCCTCCCAAATCTCATAAAGGTCCTCAAGGCGTCGGATAAGGTCTCTGCGGGCAGTTGTCATGTCGGGGGCAACAAACTACAAAGCGGGCAAAAAGAAATTGCCATCAATGAAAGTTCTCCAAGTGTGGCGATAGGTTGCAAGGAACATGACAAAAATGGGGGAGATTGCCACATCAAGGGGATACTCTACTGTCAATAATGAGAGTAGGCCTCATTCAAAATAGGGCGTTACTGAAAAGCAGAATCACCATTCCTACTCTTCTTATTTCAGAGGGGAATTCTCCAAATGACACGTACATGTACCGGGAGGCAAAAAAATATGGGAATTCAGCCATTCGTAAAATTTCTCGGATCACTGATACTTTTTTGGGGAAGTGTGGGGATGGCGCATGCTGATCGCCCTAACCCATTAACTGTAGATTTTCCAACTCCCATTCATTTTCTGACTCCTGGAGGAGAAGATGTGGTCATTCCAGCTGGAATGTATCAGGTAGAAGTGGCAGAGGCTTGGTTGAAATTGATACCTGATGGAGAGCGGAGATTGGAAGCCATCTTGGTAGATGCCACTTCAGGGACGCACGAAGAAACGTTGACGGAGTCAGCGGTTCGATTAGAGGGAGAATCAGAGAATCCCGATGTCTTTCATTTGGCCATGTTGTTGTCAGATGGGACGGGACTGGAAGCCATTGGGACCCAAAGCGGTATTCGGCCGCGTGGGTGGAGATCGGCGTTTGTGAGCAAGCTCAGTAACGCCAAAACTTTCGTGTCTCCCCAAAGGGCATATGTCTCAAGGCCTGGTTCACAAACGCAAGCTCAATTACGGCAACCGAAAATTCCACTACCTGGTTCTGGGAGCCAAACATTAGCGCCGGTTTCACCTGTCCTAAAGTCCATCAAATCCATTCACTATCGCGGGAACTTTCCCAGTCACCGTAAAAACGGATGGAGTGACGCATTACAAGGTGTGGCTAACGATGACAAGCATTGGTTTTTTACGCAAGTCGGGCGACTCTGGAAATTTCCGATATCCCACGATTTGAATACGAAGGTGTACCAGCCAGACTCCTCGAAAGGTATTCTCGCGGTGTCAATCCCGAAAACCTTACGTGACAAAGGATACAACCATTTTGGGGATTTAGATTATTTTGATGGGTATGTGTTCATACCCCTGGAGGGGTATCAGATAGAATGGCGAGATTTAGCTTTACACCCGAAGAAGATTGGGGTCACACCCAGGATCGCCGTATTTCGCGCCTCGACCCTTTCGTATGTTGGATCATTCCTGCTGCCTGAACAGACTCATGCCGGATGGTGTGCCATCCATCCAATAACGAAGCGGCTTTATTCATCTAATAACCACATTTCCTCCACAAATCCCCTCTTTGTCTATGCCTTTGACTGGGGGCAACTCAAGACAGCAACGGCATCTTCCATTTTGTCATGGCAGGCATCCCCCCAAAAGGAATTCCTCTTTGATGGACAGGGCCAAAATAAAATGACGATCAAACCCTACCTTCAGGGAGGAGATTTCTCAGCGTATGGGGAAGAACTCTACATCGTGAATGGGAAAGCGGACAAATTTACAAACACGGATGGAGGCATTTGGGTTTTTTCCGGCAATGACCACAGGCTGCTGAAGCGGTCGTCTCAGAGCGGGGAGTTTAAGTTCGAATTTCACCCGGGTTGGAGCAAATATGAGGAGCCGGAAGGGATCACTATTTGGGATGTACCGAGTGGGAAGGCGCCACGAATTCCCCGCAGCCAGGCCCATGTGATCCTCCTCGATAACGATGCGGATACGGACGAATGGTATTTCAAGCATTACGAGGTGATTCGTTGACGCGAGGTAGTTTTTTCTGTTTTTGTGGGGAACGCGAAGAAAATCGAGATGGGGAGGCAACCTACCACCTAGTGCGATGAGCCAAACGAGTCTTGTTGATCCATTTTCGACTCTGTCCTCAATCTGACGGCAAGAACGAATATATTTATGACTAGAGATTCAAAAATGGAGGAGCTCGCTCGCGACAGTCCATTCTCCTACACCTGTCACCAGTGTTCACGCTGTTGCTATGACAAACGTATTCAGGTGAATCCGTATGAAGTGGCGAGATTGGCTCAAAATAAGGGGCTCTCCACGACTGAATTAATTGCCAACTATTTAGAGCTGGGGAAACCGTACTTAGATAATCAATCTGATGGGGCCTGTGTGTTTTTGACGGATCAAGGGTGTGGTGTGCATGCGGATCGTCCGCTTGTCTGCCGTATCTACCCGTTAGAGCAACGGTTGACGGGTGAAGGACGCGAATCGTTTCACTATGCAAGGCCTCATCCAGAAACCGAAGGGATGTATGGTCAGGCAGGAACCGTCAAAGATTTTCTGATGGCCCAAGGACTCCCGCCTTTTCTGGAAGTGCGAGACCGTTACGTGGCCGTCGTGTATCGGTTGCTAGATATCCTTGCTCAAGACGTCGAAGACCATGAAGATGCACTTGAGACCGCGAAAGACGTTTTCAGTGACGACGCTTCCATCCAGCAAGCCTTAGGAGAATGGTTGGATATGGATGTCGTGGTGGCCCGTCATTGTCAGGCGCATCGCCTCAATGAACCCTTTGATCTTGAAGAACGACTCACGGTATATCTTGAAGTCATGGAAGATTGGATCAATCACCACTCAATAGGAGGCAATCATGAAAATCAAACCTAAGAATTCCAAGGTGCTGAATCGAACGAAAACTATCGCGGCTACGGTTGCCGCCTTGGGAGCCGCGATTGGAGTCAGTATGGGTGATGTTCTGGCTGGATCGCCGAATGTACAAGTTCCCGAATCTGGGAAATCAGCGATATCTAGTCAAAAACTCCAAAAACCAGATGTCCGAACCCCAAAGGTCGAACGGGAATTGAAGAAACGACCACCGACCGTTAGTGGAAAAGTTTTTCGTCCGGATGTTCGAGCAGACAAAAGTTCGAGTTCTGGCCTCCAGAAGCGTCTCGATGCACAAAGAGAAAAAAGTGGCATTATTATTGAAGGCCGGCCTGGTGTGAAGGGCAGTAAAATTGCAAAATAACGCGCAGTCATACCAAGGTACGTGTGATCAATTTAAATTAACCCATGGTTGAGAGCGGATTGCAAGTCACAATCCGTGAGTTCGGTTTGCTCATTTGTGCTGGATGGAGAGGGCTTTTTTTCAGTCTGAAGATTCTTGCAGGGGATAGTTGAGAAAGATCCGGCGGGTCGGGGCTTTACATTGTTGAAGGAAGCGAAGCAGTTCAAATAACCGAAGAGGCCCTTGAGCGGTACAATCAATCACTCCCTCCTCATTCACTCGCCAGACACAGTGGTTCGCACGAAGGAGAGACATGCCTTCTTCACAGGATCGGCTTATTGCCATTGTGGTGTTCATCTTCTTTTTCCTCCCTTAGTGCCGGTGGTCCATAGAATTGGCGAGGACCTTCGCGCAGTCGGAACAACAGACTTCCTGGTTGGAGACAGACACCAACCGAATATAATGTTCGCACCGGACGCAATACAGATATCCTGATCCATAAAATCGATAGGGATAGGTAGGCAATAACCTATGCCAATTGACAGTTTCGATTGGCAGCATGGGACCGGTCAGGGACAGCATGGTATCAGCCTTTCATATCCATATGATGCCGTGATTACGGTCGCCATAGCCAAAACATCGACAACAGTCCCAGTAGACTGATTCCGCTGATGGTGATGAAAAATGTGCTTTCCATACATCTTGCCTTTCTAATGGGGGCAGTCGTTTGTAGTCAGTTCCTGATTCACATGAAACGCAACCTTGATGCCACAACAGGCCTGCCGGCATTGAACCAGCAGGGAATCAGTCAACTTATTGATTTTCAAGGAAAAAATAAGAGAGAAACTGCTTGTGGCCTGGGAATCTTTGGGCGTATTGAATGAGGGGTGTATAGAGGTGGGTACAGCCTGTTTCTAAAACATTGAAAAGCAGATGACCGTTCGAAGAGATCCCGCATGGGTAGGGGAAGGCTTTGAGCCTGTCCAGCTTTCTTGCTGGGAGCACCCAAGAGGCCCGAACTGCTTCCAGAGTGGAATGGTTCGGACTCTCGGGGATCTATCGGGTCGATGCATCAGAAGCCATCAAGCTCGTAGGGGGTGGCAGGTCGATCCGAAGATATTCCCGACGACCGACATGTTTGATGGGTTCTTACCGTCGTGGTACCAACGAAGGTGACTTCAGTCCGGTGGGCGGTTGAAGCCTCTGTCTGGTGGCACTTGGCGTCGTCATCGTTGAGGAAGCCGTAATGCCGTTCGGGCTCAATTGAATAAATTGATTGCCCGATCGCAGAATGAGTCGTTCCTGGTTTGGCGTGGTGTCGATGAGGACTTCATTGATTGTTCCTGATAAGGACTGACTTTGAAAGAGCGATTGGAATTTATTGGCCGGTAAGGAGGAAGGTGGCAGGTCTTTGCCATTCCACAGACTTCCAATGACCACGGGCCGATTCGGGTCACCATGCTCAAAGGCCAGCACCACTTCATCGCCCATGTCGGGAATCCACATGGCCGTATTCCCCACGCCCGTGGCAATTTGAGCCACCCGGACCCAGCCGGCGTCTCCTTCGGTTTTATTAGTGAAGGCCGGGTTTCGCCATGGGAATCGCACCCGGACGCGGCCAAATTCATCGACATGCTTCACTTCTCCTTCCGGGCCAACGACGAGCCCAGGGAGAACGCCGGACACGACAGGGTGCGGGGTCGTGGGAGTAGGCCGGAAAATCACATTGGTGGGCAGACAGGTGAAGGTATTCCGGTAGGATTTGGGTGTGCCTTCATGCTCGACTCCGGTGATCACGTATTCTTGGTTGAAATCCTGACGGGGATGTCCCACGAGGAGGAACCGAAATCCCGCTTGCAGTTGAGGGTAGGTCGATTCTCCCCGGCAAGCCTCCCCCTCGGTTACGTGCGCATCGAGTCGGAGCCTGGCCACACGTTGTGACTCTTGTGGGGAGGCCACTGGAGCGGGGAAGATGTCTTCCCGGAGATCGGAGAATTGGGGTGATTGAACCGAGGCGGTCAAATTGATGTGTGGAATGCGCCAATTGAAGTCTCCTGCTTGCGTCCGACCCGAATGAAGTCCTTGCCCGCGGGAGAACACGGTGATTGAGGGAGACGCTTTGGCACTGAAGAGGAGTTTCCCGGGAGGGAGGATAGGAAAAGCGGTGTTGGCATCTCCAAGGATGACCTTTTCTCCGGATGCGGTAGGTTCAAAGTGGTAGTGAATGCCCTCGTCTTCCAAGAGCCGTGAAACAAATGCCAGTTCAGATTCTTGATACTGGAGCGTTAATTCTTGAGGTGGAAACGAGGCATTCAACCTCATTTCAAAATCAGAAATTCCGGCTTCATTGAGAAGAGTGTTGATAATTTGGACGGGCGTCATATCCTCAAAGGTCCGGCTGGTGACGCGGTAGGCCAGACGATTGAAGACGGGCACCAGTCGCACTCGATACTGACCTTGTCGCCCTGATACGCCCATCTGTTCCACGCGCTCCACCATGCCGGCGACGGATCGGCCCCTGGCCACCGCAATCTGAAAGGGCTGGCCGACGATGTTGTCAAAGTTCAGTGCAGGGTGAGGGACGGTGAGGTCAATCTCAAACGCGAATGGCTCTGAAATGCCTTCGGTGCCGGAAAATTGTACGACCGACCCTTGGGAAAGAGCCGCCAGATCCGGATTGACCGCCGCCTGTCCAGTGGCCAGGATGCCGAGGGCCAATGTGAGGAAGGTAAGCATGAGGAATGGTTTCTTGAACATCAGTAGCCTCCTTACATTGAATCGAAATAGCAATGAATGCAAGTCACCTGTTGAGGAGTCGAATGTGGGTGACACCCAGCATATCAGTTATTTCCGGCCTGTCTTCACCGGCCCCTCAATATAGTTTTTTAAGGTAACTTCACTTATTTATCCCAGAAATCGCACACAAAGCGGAGGCTGTCGATGTAAATGCCATGCCGTCCACGAATGGCTTTGCCGACTTTTCCCGATGGGCAGTGAAATCTACCACTGTTGGAGGAGTAATTAGTCCCAAACTGGGCAACGCATCGCCCAGACCCTGTTCTACACTCAGTGCTGGTAGAAAATTCCGGCATTTTTTGGGCTGGCAGCCATGGGCTGCAAGGAAGGAACCCGGATTCAATAAACTGACCTGAAAGTACCGAGATCCCCTGTACCACATCGCCTTGATTGCACCGAGTGGGGCGGGCCAATCCTCCACTCCCACCAACCGGCCCTCTTGTGAACTCATTGCCCAGGGCACCAGTTTGTGGATTGACTTGTTGGCAAATAATGCCAATGGCATCGAGCCACATTCCACTTTTATAAGTCACTCCGACGAGGACCGATTGGTTACCGCAATCCAGGTTATAGGAACGATTGCCTCCACTTCCTCCAAATAACGGGGTAGAAAATTCAGTTGGCGTCGTGCTCTGAGAGGTTGAACTCAGCGTTCGTAATCGCTGAATCGTTAACAATGAAAGAGTGCCTCTCGAACGAATGCCGCTATAGCTGCCGATGGCTTCCAGGCGTTTGCCGTCCGGCAACAGTAAGGCTAGGTGGTGGGTGTTGGGCTGTTCGCCTTCAGCCGACAGTGCCATGGGTGTCGTGAGGGATTCCTCATGTGTGGCCGACTGGGCTTCCAATAAGGCCGCATCCACAGTTTGTCGGCCGCTTGGCGTCACCCGGAGCCATGCTTCGGCAGGTTCGACGGCATAGTCTCCAGCAGGTAACACCACATCACTGCCCTCGGCGTTGGTAAAGTGCACGGGTTGTTCAAGGGTCACTGTCGTATCGGCGAATGCCGACGGGACCGCTAAGGCGACAAGGTACAGAACCGCGCCTGTCATGAATGAAAAAATACTTCCAATGTGGTTTCGCATACTTCCTCCTTTTGACGTTGGTATTGTTAAATCTCTTGCGGGTATATTCCCCGCTGCTCGCGGCGTAAACTACTCGCATGGGCAACAATTCAGACACTAGAATTGAAAATAACTCGGGAAGCATGGCCATGAAAATATGATAGGGAAATATGACCAACAACAGGGAGACGCCTATCAGAAGTTATACACTAATCACCAGTTGGCACTCTTCTAATACCCGTCCGCTTGCGGCGGGGATCATTTATTAACAATTGATTTTTTAGAACGACTATCTTTTCACCATCCGTACTGGCAAACGAGAACCCTATTTATCCCAGTTGTCGCAGACAAAACGTGCGCTATCGACATATAGGCCATATTTTCCCCTGAAGGCTTTCCCAGCCATGCCAGCAGGGCAAAAGAAGAGATCGCTGGGAGCCCCCCCGCTTCCGCCAAATGCCAGACAGGCTGCCGTGCCGGGATTACAGATCTGACTGGACACCGGCGCTTTTCGTGAAGGCTCCCACCGGCTACAGCGCATATGGAATTCATTGATGTATTGCCCGGAAAACGCTTTGATGCCTTGAGCCACGTCCCCGGCGCGACATCGAGCGATCCTGGCTTGACCTCCGCTACCCCCCACGGGGCCCCTGGTGAATTCCCGTTCCAAGGCTCCGGTTTGGGGATTGACCTGCTGACAGATAATCCCTAAGGCATCCATCCATAGGCCAGCCTTATAAATTGCTCCAACCATGACGGACCCACTGCCACAATCCAGATTATAGGAACGGGTCCCTCCACTTCCTCCAAACCTCGGCGTCGAAAATTCAGTATTGGTCGTGCTGGAAAGCGTACGCAAACGTTGTAGGGTTAATAGGGAAAACCCGCGAGAGCGGATGCCACTATAGCTTCCGATCGCTTCCAGCCGCTTACCATCCGGCAGCAGAAGGGCAAGATGATGCGTATCAGGGGATTCTCCTTGAGTCGAGACGCCGAGCGGAGCCTTGAGGGTTTCTTCATGCCTGGCTACCTGGGCTTCCAACAACAGGGCATCGACGGCTTGCCCCTCGCTCGGCGTGACGCGGAGCCATGCATCAGCGGCGTTAACCTCATAGTCCCCTGCATCCAGCACCACATCACTTCCCTCCGCAGTGGTGAAGTGCACCGATTGGTCTAGAGTAATGGTTGTGTCGGCGAAAGTTGTTCCTATCCCCGACGTAAACAACGAAAGAAGAAACGTTCCGGCTATGAGTAAAAACATCGCTCGTCTACGCGTTCGCATAATACCTCCTTGGTCATCTCATTGAATGTATGGTGAACATTGAACATCGTATTCTGGGTCTTCCCACTGAGGGTTTTACCAAATGTTGCCTGCGCCGGGGGTGTAGGAAGCAGAGACCACGCTATTCGTAATCAAGGTGTCTGATTGCACTACCCCACTAAATTTCGAGGTTGCAGCTTGTGCGTTGATCGCGGAGGCTAGGATTTTGATGACACTTCCTTGAATGGTCACGATGCTAGCTTGCCCAATCGTCACCCGACCGGCGTTGTCGACCTGGATTGCTGAGGCCATGAGGTTCAATTGACCTTGAAGCGTATTCACGAGACTCGTTAACGAGCTGACTTGTTGCTCAAGGGTCTGGACCCGCTGCGAAACCGGGTCCATGGGTTGCACCGGAGATGTCGGCAGTGGTTTAGATTTTTGGATGACAGAGCTCTGTTTTGTTTGAGTGGGAATACGTGTAGCCTGTTGTTGGCGTGCTCTCGTTTGGGACGTCCGCTGGCGGGTCACCGCCCGCGATCGAATCCCACTCACCGAGCCAATGGACTCAAACCCTATTCCCCCGGGTAGTAATAACACTATATGTTGCTGATCGCCTTCTTCATGTGTAGCGAATGCCTCTGGGGCATCAAGGGGTTCTTCGTGCGTCGTGTGGATGGCTTCAAGTAGCCACGCTTCTCTCCGTTCTCCCGGAATGACGCGTAGCCATTCCTCGGCCGCTTCCACGGCATACGACCCCGCATCGAGCACCACGTCACTTCCTTCGGCCGTGGTGAAATGGACCGGTTGCTCCAGTGTCACGGTGGTATCAGCTAAGGCCGGCTGGCTCCCTGCTACACACCAGGCCATAATCGCCCCTGCCATGGCTACAAAAAGAGCGGGTTTGTGGTTTCGCATAACGCCTCCTTAAATAGGGGGTTTTTGAGAATTCATGTTTTAGACTTCCGACTCCATCATTCAAGGCTTGGGATGAATTTGAAAATTATTTATCCCAGGTATCACACACAAAACGGGTACTGTCGATGTACCAGCCGTATCTCCCGCGAAAGGCTTTGCCCACTTTTCCGGAGGGGCAGAAAAACGATTCGTTATACCCTCCGCTTCCGCTCCCGAAACTCCTGCAAGTCCCTTCTTCGCAATGCACCGTTGTGGAATATCGAGGTTGCTTCTGTGCAGTGAGCCAATCTCGGCAAAAAAATGTTCCACCATTCACAAATTGGCCTGATCGTACGACGATGCCTTGGACGGCTTGCCCTTGTGGACATCGGGAAGTTTTCGCCGTGCCGCCGACACCACCAACCGGTCCACGAGTAAACTCATCTCCCAGGAATCCGGTTTGGGAATTCACTCGTTGGCAAATGATTCCTAACGCATCCAACCAAGACCCGCTCTTATAAATTGCCCCCACCATTATGCTGCCACCGCCACAATCAAGGTTATATGAATTCGTGCCCCCTCCTCCTCCAAATACTGGAGTGGAGTATTCAGTTGATGCGGTACTTTTGGTGCTTGAAAGAGTTTTTAAACGTTGAATGGACAGCAAGGAGAGAGTACCCCTGGATCGGAGGCCGCTGTAGCTGCCGATGGCTTCCAGGCGCTTGCCACCGGGTAGAAGAAGAGCCAGGTGATGGACATCCGGCGATTCTCCCTGAGTGGATATGGCCAACGGTTCGGTGAGCGATTCGTCATGGGTGGCTGATTGGGCTTCCAAGAGCAGCGCATCGACAGTTTGCCCGCCACTCGTGGTCACGCGTAGCCATGTGTCGGCCAGGGCGAGTTCATACTGCCCGGCAGCAAGTGCCACATCGCTGCCCTCAGCATTGAAAAAGTGCACGGGTTGCTCCAAGGTCACGGTCGTGTCGGCCAGGGCCGGGGAAAGGCCCGCCATCCACCAACTAATGCATGCCCCGGTTAGGGTTAACAAGATCCTGGTTTTGCTCTGTCGCATAAGACCTCCATCCGTTGAATACAAGGAAAAATTCCTGCCTATCAAGACCGTTCTTTGATTATCGAACCGCTGCCTCAGCCAGTTGCAACACGCTTCGGTTATACCGTTCCAAGGCTTTTCGAGTATCTTCTGTATGCGTGGTGGCTAAAATAATAATTTGTTGTTTCGAGGGTAGGTACCGGAGCAGCGCTGACAATGGACCGGCATGCCGTTGAATCGCGGCGTAGGATCGATTGTTTTTTAACGCATCTTTGGCTTCATCGATAACTTTGCCATAGGCATAATGGGCTCCGGCTTTGACGCTCCCGACAATGATGGTATTGATGAGCGCCTTCCATGTAATATCTGGTATCACCTTCGCAACGCCAGAGGCGATACCGCCCACTTCGGGTACGAGGCCGGCGACACTCTGAGCGACTGTTCCTCCTAGCTGTTCTCCAAAGTCCAGCGTCTCGACTGCGGATCGAATGAGGAAACTTCCCCCGCCAGGTATTTCACTATCGAGATAGTTTTTCCCGACCACTCGGATGATTTCCATGCCAATGTCGATATAGAGGGACTCGGTCCATGGAGCATTTGGGTCGAGGGCCGTACGGACCCCACTCAAGGCCTGCTGGCGTTGTGAGGGGTTATTCAAGAACTTTGTCAGGGACTCGACCTGCGATGCGGCTCTGTACAACTCGCGTGGGTTTAGCAATTGGTCGGCCAACACCGCATTTTTGATGTCGAGGATGTCCCCCAAACCTGGCACGACGTCTTTCAATAACTCTTTGGCGTCGTCACCGGCGAGTCCTCGACTCACGATGCTGTTGGAGATTGCCCTGGCATGGGCCGTCTCTGGGTATTGTGGCGGAAGACTTCTGGCTTGAATTCTGGCTTGTGCGATGTCCTGGGGACTTAAGGCCAGTGCGGCTGACAGAAGGTCACCGATTTGTTGACTCAAGCTTCCGTACAGAATGGGGGCCACCTGGTTGTCAAACATGCGTTGTCCTTGAACCTTGATTGTTTGCTGGAGTTGCCCGGATGTTGCCTGCATGTTCTGAAAGTGGGGACGGACGAACTGCATGAGGCAGCGCCCGCCTGGTCCCTTGTTTGCTAATTTTTCGAGAGATCGAAACGCCATGCCGATGAGTTCTGGTCCCTGGGGAGCGGTGCGGGAAGGATTCCGAAGGGCTTGCAGTTGTTCCGCCATGATGTCCCCAAAGCTTTCTTCCCAGTCTTTCATGACTTCTAAAAATAACCAGTTGGCAAACTCAGGCGGGCTTGCGACAAAACGTTGAACCAGTTGGGGCACATTCACAGACCCCTGACCAGATTGTTGTCGGAGACAGGCGAACAACGGTTCCAGGTTGAGTTTTCTGACCGCCTCCAGGGTTTGAATTTCGCTTTGGAGTGTTGCGACCATGGGATTGTTTTGGACGTTGTTGATCTGCGTTTGGACTGCACCCCCGATGGCTTGCCCCACTTGTCTGGCCCCTTGTTCGACCGCCCGTTTGGCTCGTAGTGCTGCCGCTCTAGCGTCTTGTGCTCCCTGTTGCACTCCACGTTGAACGCGAGAGGCGGCCTGCCTGGCACGGCGTTGGGCTTGTTGCGCAGCTTGTTGAGTGCGCTGTCGTGCTTGGTCAACGGCTTGTTGGCCCTGCTGAGCAGCTTGTTGCGCCGCTTCTTGAGCTTGTTGGGCTGCCTGTTGAGCGGCCTCCTGCGCCTGCTGAGCGGCTTGCTGAGCCGCGTTGGCTGCGTCGGAAGCCGCATCGTTGGCTGTGGATGAGGCCTGGTTGTAGGCATTGGTCGCGGTTTTTTTGGCGTTGTTAAACGCTTGCCCGAGATTGAACCCTCTCGGGCGAATCCCACTGTAGGTGCCGGTGGCTTCCAAGCTTTGCTGGCCAGGAAGCAGCAGCATGACAAATTGAAGGTCGGCTTCCTCGGGGGAGTCCCCAGAAAAAGCCATGGCCAAGGGATAATCAATAGCCAAGGGATGGGCGTGTCGATCGACTTCGATGAGTACCGCATCCCGTCGTTCTCCCGGCACTAAGCGAATCCATTCGTCTGCCGATTCCACATCATAGAGGCCTGGCCCGACTTCTACGTCGCTCCCGTCCGCCGCTAGGAAGTGCACCGCCTTCTCTAAGTGAATCGAGGTAAAGGGATCGTCGATGTTCCCCTGGCTCGTCGCGGGAAACCAACAGAGCGATACAGAAATACAGATGAGAATGCATAAGGGGGTTCGATGCCTCATAGTCGAGCTCCTATTCGTAGAAATGTAAGAGATGAGGAAATGTCTAGGGGACGAAGACTGTGGTACTACCAGAGACCACTTTTCCTCCGGCGACGGTACTCGTGACATGTGCGACCGACTTGCTGCCGTTGTTCAGTTTGACTTGGGGAGCTTTGAGGTGGAGAGTTGCGGCCCCTTCAATGTTTGTGTTTTTTCCGCTCTTGACCAACACATCCTTTCCGCTGGTCAGACTGAGATCTTCGCCTACTGTGAGGTTGGTGTCTTTTCCCGCCGTCATCGTGAGGGCTTGTACTGCGTTCAGGCTAAGATTCTCAGCCTGGATGGTCGTGCCGTTTTGGCTAATGTGAACGACCGACCGAAGGGCATTCACTTGACCCTGAAGGTGGGCGACTTGTTGTTTCAATGCCGTGATTTGTTGGTTCAGGTATTCCGGGGTGATTTGTAATTGTTGGACTGAGCCCCGTTGTTGTTGCATGGGCGGTCGTTGAATCTGACGTGTTCCGGGGTCGGCGGCCTGGGCCACGGAAGTCATAAGCACACAGGTTGTGATGGCTATGGTCATAAAGATGTGCATGATTCGCCTCCTGATGATTGAGTTGAGATCGTTGGTAGGGTACGTCGTTTCCATTGATGGTTTCCGTCTATGGTTGCAGGGCGAGTCGCCAGTCCTGATTGCTAAGCCCGCGTCTAAAAAAGTATCGACGCCAATGAGGCAAAGAAGCCCTCAGATAAAGCCAATTTTTTTCCATCGGTGGTGAAGATTGTTGTGAGGTCTGTGTCATGGTTCTCTCCTGAACGGGTTTCTCCCAGCTTGCGCGGTCATTACTTTTGCGGAAGACTGGGGTTTAGGTTTTGTCTTCGCGGCTGTCTGCGTGACTTTGGCTGAAGCGGGACAACCTTCTGCTGAGTGAACGGGACCGTGTTTTTTCTGGGAACTGTCTGTTGTGAAACTCCACTGGATTCAACACCGGGAAATTGCGTCAATTGGGCGGTTTCGCAATACATTTCGATTTGGACGTGCGGGGTCCCCTCTCTGGTCACGGGAGCCATTCTGAAAATTCCAAGATTATTCAGCGCCAACGTCGCTAAGACGGTTTGCCCATCCGAAGACAGCCATTCCAGGACACCGTGCTTGGTATTGCCGGCCAGCTGTCCTTGAAGTACAAAGGCCGAAAACCAGGCCGTAAACGGTCCAGCCTGATGGTAAGGAATTGTGATGACCACATTTCCGACCTGGAGACGTCCACCCCTTACGCGAGATTCCCCAGCGCTTCCTCCGTCCCGATAGCTAATGATTTCCTGCTTCACGACAAAGGGCTCAATGCGTTGAACGAAGGCACAGGCCTGTTCCAGCCCTTGAATTTGCAGTCGAAATCGTCCTGTGTGGAAGCCACTTTGATTTGCCGGAGGTGGGGCCACGGCCTGCCCGGAGGCCGGTTGATACCCGATCCTTTCGGGCGTCACCGTCATTTGCCAATAGGTTGGTTCATTCGTGGTAACGTCTAACCCAGGGAACACGACTTCTTTGATCAGCGCATTCTGGAGTTCCCGCCGCTCGATGATTTGACCGTTTTGGTTGACGAACGCGATGGCTCCATTTTTCCTAGGATTTTGGCGATTCAAGGTTTTGGCAATCCATTGAAAGAACGGTCCGGACATATTGGCTCCGAAGGTCAGGACTATGTCTTCATATTTCAGCCTGCCCAGACGTTTACTCAAAACCGTGGAATTGCCATCTTGATAGGAAATAATCTCTCCCGAGACGAACCCGCTTTCCAGCGACTGCAAGGGACCCACTGTGGCACCATCGAGTTCAAGCACATACCGAATGGTACTCTCAGTTTGAATGACTCGGGCGGATTGTGCCGCATACACAGAATGAGATCGCTCTGTCAGGAATGGCCATCCACATGCCAGGATCCCTCCTGTGAAGATGGCGGTTTTCGTGAGGAACTCTCTCCGGCTTTGGGCGGTTGAGTGTGTGTGGGATCGATGTGTTAATTTCGGGCGTTGCATGGATCGCTTCCTTTCATGAAGGCTGGCTGAGGCCAGAAGGTATTAGCATTCGTTCATGCTTCAGGCTTTGGTTGGCTCACGGGTCAATTGGTCGTCACTTTGGAACCCTTAATGATTACCGGGCCAGACCCTTTGATGACAACCTTGTTCCCTTTAATATCGATATCCCCGTTCTTATTGAGGACAATAGAGGATTTACCGGCTTGTAAGGTTAAGCGATCACCGGCGGTAATGATCATCTGTTTTCCTACGGCCATGGTTCGGTTGATGCCCACGTTTTCTGCCAAGCTCTGTCCAACCGTGAGGGTCATATCCTTACCGATCCTCGTGCTTTGATTGGTGCCGACGGTGCGGTTATGGTTGAGACCGATCGTTTCCGTTTGGGTTTTCCCCACCTCTGTGAGTTGATCCGCGCTCACGGAGCTCTTGGCATTGCCTCCGGTCACCTCCTGTTTGTGCTGTCTGGCACGTATAACTAGCGTGCCGTCTTTGGCAACGTTGATAAGGGACCGGACTGTGCCCAGTTCTTGTTGAAGAGCTGATATCTGTCGCTGTAATTGCTGAATCTGTTGAGCGGTCTTGGGGTCGGCGGCGTGCGACACGGAAGTGTGGAATAACAGGCCTATTGTGAGTGCTATAAGGAGGGTGCGCATCATTCAATTCCTTTCCAAGCTAGGGAGACAAGAATCGCTGTAATTGTTTCTCGGTTGTTAGCAGGTCTGTCGCACGAACCTCCTTTGTGGTTCAATCCTTTTTGGCATTTATCAGGACCAAGGATTTGGGATAGCGGGTAGTGTACTGAGGCTAACAAAAAAATGTGAAGTAAATCACAGCTTTTGATAAGGGGTCAGACTCGAATTTGTTGAAAGCGTTTCCATTTCTAATCACAGAGTACTCGTCTGACTACATTTTACGGCTCGGTCGGTTACGGGGTGTTGGCTTGATGCCCGAAGGCGGCGGGTTCAGTGAGGCCGACTTGTTCCAGCAAAGTTGCTCGTTGAGTGAGGAGGTCGGTGTTTCCGGGTTTATCATGAATCAGGGTTTGTAAGGCAGTTATCGCGTCGTACCATTGTCCTTTTTGGGCGTAGCCTTCCGGAGAATAGAGCGGGTGAGCCCTAAGAGGTAGCGATCGGCCTGGACGAGAATTGCTTGATAGCGTCCCCGAAAAGGAGGGCCATCGGTATGATGCAGGTGATTGTTAGCGCTGGGTAGAGAGCCCGTTCACATGCGGCATGCCCCCGCACGAGGTTGCCGCGGGGCGTGTGGACCAACAAATGGTTATGGTTGGCTATGAACAAGAGGCGTGGATCTCGAGTCCAATGCGCTGGCGGGCTGCTGCTAGTGTCTCAATAAACGCCCCGTCATCCTCGTGCTGGTGAAAGATCCGTTGGTACCCTCGGCCACGATTCATGACGTGGTCACACGCATCCTCAAAGTGGAGGCGGAGCGGCCGAGGCCTACGGAGGAGCCGACGCGGATTAAGATATTAAATCAAATCTTGAACACTTTTTTGCTAAATTCCCTTGTTAGTTGAAGTCGAGACCGTCCATGAAAATCCCAACTCCTTTGTCCATTTCGGCTTGAGACTTTTTATTCCAGAAACGTTGGGCCGCCAGTGCCCATTTCAACTCGAAGCCCTCCTAGGCCTCCGATGGTAGTGCCCTGAAAGTGTAGAATATTGACTCCGTGAATAAGGTATTTTTCTATTGTGAAGTCGGTAAATTTCTACTGTGGGTGCTCGATGCCCATTATCTCGTTTTTATTTAGAAATATCTTCAGCGTGTCGTCTACAGCCAAACGCCCTCGAATCACGGCGGGAAAGTCGGCACTCTGGACCACCCTAAAGCGAATTTCAAATGTCGATGTTCCGAGTGGGACATCAAGCCATCGAGATTTCCCATTCGCAACTATCCAGGCCGGGTACGGATTCCGCACCCTGGCGGTTATACCCCTCGGAACGATGACCATAGACGTGAAACGTATCCGCATTTTCCCAGATTTTGTAGTGGGTATCACTTCCCGCCCGTCCTGGCACTTGCTCGTCCCTCACAGCCAACTTGTGTTCAGAATAGTCTGAGCGATAACCCGTTGAGAAAAGACCTGATGGGCGTACTACGGGAAGGCCTCAGGGAAAACGAACCTCGCCCGCATCCCGAGCGGTCGTGCCGCCTGCCCTGCTGTCGATGCTCTGTACCTTGATCCCGGCCCTGCTGAAATCGACCCTCAGGTACTTGTTGAACTCGGCGCTGCCAGAGTAGAAGACCGGCACCTGCTTGCCTGTGGAGGTGCCTGTGGGTGTCAGTATCCATTGCTGTGTGTTGTCATTCTGTGCTGGTCGAGTGACGAGCCGAAAGTCGTTTGCCGCATTTTCATGTGCATCCATGTAGCGGCCATTGGACTTTTGCTGGATGGTGTACGTGTTGTTGCCGAGGGGCGTCAAGATCCATTGCTGTGTGTTGTCGCCCTGCGCTGGTCGGGTAACGAGTCGAAAGTCGTTTGCCGCATTTTCATGTGCATCCATGTAGCGGCCATTGGACTTTTGGTGGATGGTGTACGTATTGGTGGTGCCCACGACGGGTGTCAGCATCCATTTCTGTGAGGTGTCATTCTGCGCTGGTCGGGTAACGAGCCGAAAGTCGTTTGCCGGATTTTCATGTGCATCCATGTAGCGGCCATTGGACTTTTGCTGGATGGTGTACGTATTGGATCCCACGGAGGTCGTGAGGAATTGGCAGGTCGCCGACTGCTTCCCCACCCAATGGTGGATGTGTCCCGCGAAGATCGCTCGCACGTTCGCGTACTTGTCGAGGATCGTCATGAACTGGTCCCAGCCGGGGGTTTGCGGGTTGAACTTGTTCCCGGGATTGGAGCAACCCGGGCGCTCGGTTGTTTGAATCTGGTGCATATTGAGGATGACATTTTTCGATTTGGCCCTTGCCAGGTCCGAGTCGAGCCAGCCAAGGGACTGCCGGATATCCAGATCGAATGCATGGACACCGACTCTGTAGCCGTAGGTGGTTTTGAAGGAATAGGCTGGATAGTTGTTCAGCTGCACGAAATGAACATCACCGATATCCCAGGAGTAAGCCAAGCTGCCATGAATATTGCGATGATTGCTCAAGTTCGCGGTGTTGTTCGTCTCCCAGTAGTCGAAACTGATCGGGTATCCTCTTTGCTTAAGTTTGTTGACCGAGTTCCTCAGGAAGAAGATCGATCTAGCCGCGCAAGAATTCCGGGTTCGATCGAAGTGAACGGTAGGGCTAAAGCCATCGGAGCCGCAATCTGTGCCAATGGGTTCATGGAGGTTGTTCTCGTAATCGTGGTTACCGAGCCCTGGATAGAGGTTGATCTTGCTCGTCTCGAACGGAGTAGTGTAGATCTGGTTGAACTTATTGAACTCATCTGCAAGAGGGTTACTATCAAATAATCCCTCAATTACCCCTAGGCCGTAGGGTCCCCCCGGGCCGTTGGGGCCCCTGCCGTAGGCCGTGATATCACCATTGATGATGATCCCCGCGAACTTCTCCCGGCCCACCTGCTCGATCAGCTTTGTAATACTCTGGGCGTGGTCCTGGTTGCTCTTGGTTCCTGCGGACCCCTCGTTATTGTCGACTCCCCCGGTGGCACTGCAGTATTCGCATCTCCAATAGATCTGTGGATCCGACATGATCACCATGGAGAAGTCCTTGCCGCTGGCACGCGCATTGTCGAAGAAGGTCGGCGTATCATCGAAGGTTAAGATCCATCTCTGGGATTCGTCATTCTGTGCCCCTCGGGTGACAACACGGAAGTCGTTTGCCGAATCTGGATAGGCATCCAGATATCGGCCATTGACCTGTTGTTGAATGGTGAAGGTGTTATTGCCCAGGGGGGTCAGAATCCATCTCTGGGATTCGTCATTCTGTGCCCCTCGGGTGACGCCGCGGAAGTCGTTTGCCGAATCTGGATAGGCATCCAGATATCGGCCATTGAGCTGTTGCTGGATGGTGTAGGTGTTCACCGTCTTCAATGCCTCCGCCACCGGAATACTAGCTGCAGCCGGTTGGCCGGGGGTGGCTGTGCTTGCAGTCGGTTGCCCAGGCGCCACAATGGCCACGGGGATATTTCGCATGTAAGTCCCCCCCGCGAAGGTGAAGCCCGTAAACTGTCTGTTGCTGATGATCAGTTTGAACTCGAGCAAGGCCTGGTTGGACTCGCGCTGGCCCTGTGCATAATACGGATTATCGGTCCCTGTGAGGAGCCGCTGGTTGGCGAGATCCGGCGTCAATCGCCACTTGACCGTAGCATTGTTAGCATTGTTTCTCCACCAGAGCTGTCCGGCCGAGTCCTGCTCGATCCGGCCTTTGTGCCAGTCGTTCTGTACCGGATTGTGCTGGTAGGTCCCAGGTAACATCGCCGCCGTGACAGGCCCTAGTACTTGAGCCTGCACTTGGGGTCGCACTTGAGGCTGAACTGCGGCTTGTGCTTGGGGCTGGGGGGAGGTTCGCTGGTACGTTCCACCAGCGAAGGTAAAGCCGGTGATTTGTCCATTACTAATGACGAGTTTGAACTCGCGCTGGCCCTGTGCATAATACGGATTATCGGTCCCTGTGAGGAGCCGCTGGTTGGCCAGGTCCGGCGTCAAATGCCAACTGGCCCCCGCTTTGTTCGTCCAACGTAGTCCAGTGCCGTCTTTTTTGATGGAGCCAATGTGCCAGTTGTTCTGCACAGGGTTGTGCTGATAGTCCCCAGGCACCATGTCCACCGTCACTCCTATTCCGCGTGTAATAACTTCTTGGTCGGAGTAGGTTTGCGCTTCCCCCTCCATGCCCTCTTGGGCTTCCCCACTTGTGCCCTGGGTCTGCTCAGTATCCCCCTGGGCCCATAGCACTCCCGGCAGCGCCACACACACCGCCAGCACCGCCGCGACTCCCATGTGTCGAATGTTCCTATGTTGAAGATTCATCCCGCACCTCCCGTTAGTATTTAACAAGCTTCTATTGCAAGAAGAATCCGAGACCCATCTTTAGGTCATTGATGGGTAGCTGTTTCTCTCCTTCGACTTTTGCACCCCAGAAGGGTGCTGGATCCTATACCCATTCTCATGTATGCACAATGCCCCTCAAAAGGAGGGGCAGGGCTGGGTAATGTCATGACTGACCGGTGCCATTTTCTTCAGAGATCTCCGTAATCTTTGTGTGTCGATTGGACGGGGGAAATGGTTCACATATTTTTTTGGCGTATCTCGATATTGAGAGGCTGGGGATACGGGAAGGGAAATTATTGACAGTTACGAGAAAGGCCAGGTTTCGGCCTGGCAGCTGAGGTCTTTCTTGGATAGATGGACCCGTGATTTGGCGAGAAGCCGTTACGGCGTGTTGGCTTGTTGAACGAAGGCGGCGGCTTCGGTGAGTCCGACTTGTTCCAGTAAAGCTGCTTGTTGAGTGAGGAGGTCGGTGTTTCCGGGTTTGGCTTGGATGAGGGTTTGTAGGGCGCTTATCGCATCGTACCATTGCCCTTTTTGTGCATAGCCTTCCGGTGAATAGATAAGCGAGTTGGCCGAACCTGCTGGGGCCTGAATGCGTTTGATGGCGCCGCTGGCTGTAGGGGACTCTGAAATGGCCGAGGCCATCATTCTGACCGTCCACCGGTAGGGCACATCGGGAAGCAGGCTGATGCCATAGTCCTCTAAGCGCAACTCATGAATGCCGGCTTGGAGTGGGGGCAGTAATCGAATATCCAGTAGCACGTCCAAATGGCCTTCTTCCGCAATCATGACATCTAGGGGATGCTGGGTCGCTTGTGACAGGTACCAATAGAGCACGGGGTGTTCTTGACTCGTATGGCCGACATGATTGGGGGCTAAGGCGAAGACGGATGCATATTGCGAATCGGAACTTATTCCATCAATGCGCAATCCCGGTTGGTCGGGCGCGGGTGCTTGATAGATGATGACCGGCGATTCTTCTACGATGATCGCAGGCGGGGCTGGAGGATCGGGAATCGTGACGGTTTGTGGGAGAGCAGGTGGTTCGGGTTCTGGAATGATGGGCGCAACAGGCGGTGGCTCAACTGGGAGAACCGGAACCACGGGAGGAATGGGCAATTCTGCTACGGGGGCAATGGGCGGTGGTCCTTGGCCTGGGGTTGGTTTGGGGAATTCTTTAGAACTGCCGGTGGCTTCGAGTCGAATGCCTCCAGGCAGCAAAAGATTCATCAGAAATTCATGGTTTTTCCCATAGCGAGTTAACGCCATGGGCGAGAACAATTCATACTGTTCATGGGCGAGCGCTTGGGCGCGAATGAGAAATTCTTGTTTATCCGCCACGGCGGTCACACGTAATTCCTCTGGCCCGGCTTGTTCGACCAAATATTTTCCGGGTGGAAGGGTGATTGGATTTCCATTGACGGTGGGAAAGTGAATGGCTCGGTTCAGTACGATATTAGGCGCCGCTGCCTGAAGAGCATGAGGTGTGCTCCAGCACACCACCACACTCACCAAGATCAGGCTGACAATCTTTGGCCAACTGGGGAATGCTAGGGGGTGATTCAATTTCTTACCTAAAGAGATTTTTTCATGTTTGCGGTAAATGTCTTTAACATTCATACCTTACGTGATTTTTAATGACTGTGCAATTCCAACCATGAAGAAAACGCGTAGTTCCGCTCTCTTTTCTGGGAGAAGGTACGCGCGGATTGGCACGGGTAGAACGTGTTGCTCCCTGCTGGATAGCAGGTATACCAGCCCTTTTGGGGAAACCGAAAGACGGATGGGGGAAGGGCTAAGATTGAGTGGTGTTGGGATTTTGAGGTTGAGCGGGGGTTGTAGGAAGGGGAGAGCGCCAACGATCTTGACGGCGAGTAATTTCCTCTTCTGGAACTCGGGTTTCCCATTCTTCGACGGGACCGGACGGGGTTCGGTCCCACCAAGTGGGGAGGATTGATGGAGTTGGTTTTGTGGGTTGTTCAACCATTGTGTTTAAGGCCCTTTACTCAAAAAGTGTTCCATTCCCACATCACTATGTGGGGAATTGTCTGCAAATTTGCCAGTTTTCTCGGTGAAAACAGGTTGGTTTGTCATTTAAGCAAAGACAGTGCCATGCCTGTTCCCTGTCGAACCTCTCGTCCCTCTGATTGATCTTCAGAAGGAGAAATGCTAGCAATCATGAGGTATTTTGACATTTGAGAAAAGAAGGGAGATAAGTGAGAGAGGCCACCTGATCCATCGACTCACTTCCATTGTGTCCCACAATTTGTATCTTTTTCGATAAGAGATGAATCACTTGAGAGGGGAATAGATTCGGAATGTAGCGCATTCAACTTTGGCCAAGTGAGCAGCCGTCATCGAGGTTGGAAATAAACGGTCTTTCCAAAAACGCCGGTTACTCGAAGTAACACCCTTTGCAAGACGATTCAAAAGAATCTTGTAACTACGTAGCCAAGATTTATTGAGGGATCGATAGGGTTTGGATGTCCTGCAACAACAGCGGAGATCTTGACGATGAGGAAGATAGGAGCATGAAGTGTTCTGTCTTTAAGAGTTGAAACTTCGTGAAAAAAGATATTCCACGCATGTGACATTGTTGTTGGCGAGCTGGTTCGTGAGGCACTTTTCACGAAAGTTGAGTCAGAAATGATGGTAGAGGCACACGGTGTGACTGATTATTTCAAAGGGCAAACGATGATGTTGTTAGCTGAGATTGGGGCATGTTCATTATGCCCAGTTTGCCAAACACGAGTTACATTGACAAAAGCGTTGATAGCAACATTTCTGACCTTTGGTCGCGCATTTCATATTGCCCCCTCATGAACGTCGGCGCTGCTGCAAGCGATGTCGGTACAGTATGAGCGCGATGCCGAACAGGAGCAACGCAGCCCCAAAGGGCACTAATAGAATGAACAGAGAGGGGTCCCCCTCGCTGGCCCATACTCCGCCCAGAAAGAAGCCGCAGGGTACAAGCACAGACGCTGCCCGCAACAGTTTCAAGGGGGCATTTCTGGCCTCCGCAGCAGGGATGAGCGCGCGCGCGGAATATCCCATGACGACGACGAGCAGGCCCAGTAACGTGCCGTGTGCGTGGGCCAGCGTCCAAAGATCCCGTCTCAGGCTGACCTCTAGGTAGAATGGTGATTTGAAAAGGTGCAGTGCCTCCAATGTCAGGCCGAGACACACCGAGATCAACACCATAACCCAACCATGAACCAGGCAGGTGCGAGTGGGTTCATCTGTATGCGGTTCCGATAAGCCGGCCACTCTCACTCTCCGATGCTGATGATCTTGGTTTCTCGAAGCCGTTTAAAGCGTTCGGCGTCCGCGGATGGCAGTTCATAGTCAGAGGTCAGCCAAGAACCGGGTGGAACGGAGGGAAACCGTTTCTTGGGAAAGTCCCGCCAAATGTGGCGAAGTTTGTCTACCTTGGGGTTTCGCTGCTGCCGTGGGTCTAAATAATCGAATGTTTCCAGCACTTCGAGGCGACCGGGTAATTCCAGCTTAGCCCACAAGCCTAATAGGCTCTTCCGCGACATCCACCGCACCGCGGGGTAGTCGTCCTCGAGACCTTCGAGCAGTAGTGGCACCAAAAAGGCTTGCTCCTCCAGCGCCAGTGGGCTGTCCGAACGTGCCGCGAGGCCTGCTGCCACGACTCTTTGGACAACGTCGCCGCCGAGTAACGCCGCCGTGGCGGCCGACATGTCCACTGGTGTGCCGTCGCCTCTAAACTCCGGGACTCGGTAGGCCTCGCCCCACCAGTCGCGAGCGGTCTGGGCTGCCCACAGTGCTGAGCGATCCGAATGACAGTTCGTGCAGGCGTTTGGCCTGGCAGACTCCGCGTCTCGTGCCGGGTCCGGGACTTCGATCCGGTGACTGCGGTGGATTTCCAAAATCCCATATACGGCTTTTGGCATGTGGCATTCGTAGCAGTGCGATCCGGAACTCTCGGCCTTGTGCATTGAGTGGGACGAGACGTTATCGACGAGCTCTTGATGGCAAGTTCGACAGGCCTGGTTGGTGCGCATTGCGGGTTCGATCATTCCTCGCACGTCACCGCCATGCAAGGTGTGGCAGGAGATACAGGTCAACTCGCCCTCGCGAAAGCATCGGGACTGGAGAATCCCCTGGTACTCGTAGGCTGATAATCGCGGGGTGCCATCCTTCCAGAACCGCAGCTGGAACATCTTCTCGTCGGAACCTGGCGCCGGTGTCTCGTGGAACACAGGCGTGATTGAGTCCTGTAGGTCCTCTCCGGGTCGGTAAACCGGGCCCTTGGTCATAAAGGTTCGGATAGCGGACAACGGTTTGGGCAAACGTTGGCCGTGGCACTGTCCGCATACGTCGACGCTGCGCTCCTTGGACAGTTTCGCCGGGTTAACGATGGTTGGGTCGTGGCGGCCGGTGAGGTGCAACCAATATCGGCGCAACGGGTTGCGGTTTCGCGTGGCGTGTTCGGCCCCGGGGGCATGGCAGGCTTCGCAGGCGATGCCCAGTTCCGCGACAGATGTCTGAAAGCGGCCGCCGAAAGCTATGTCAACAGCCTCGCCCCGACTTGCGCGTGCCGAGAGCTCATCAAAATTCGTACTGCCCGGTTTGGGTCCTGTGTTGTGACAGAACACACAATTCTGGTTCCACAGTGTCACGCCGGCGTCGTACGGCTGGTTGTCCGGCTGGAGAAAAATTCCGTTGAGGTGGATCCAGCGCTGTTCCTCGATGTGCCAGACTAGTGGGATGCGGTAATAGTTGTCCGCATCGTCGTTGGGGCCGTCGACCAGGTATTGTTGGTAGCGATGAGAGCCCACGGTGCGCAGCACCTCGAGGGTACGGAATATCTCCCCGGCCGGGTTCAGGTACTCCACGAAGAAGCTATCCCCGCGACGCACCGGCCGAGCGGATACCCCCTGGAACGTCACGGTCTGACCATCGAAGGCCCCTACCACGCTCTTGGGCGAGGCCTCCTGGGTCATCGTGCGATGGAAGGTACGGTGCCAGGATTTGTGGTGGTCTGGATGGCACGAGCGGCAGGCTGTCGACCCGACCCAGTTTGATTCCCGATGAGCCAAAGCTTCATCGAGACCAGAGAGGAAGTCTTGCAGATTGTATACGACAGTGAACGCCACCAGAGCGATCGCGACAGCACCGAGGCCCCTGTAGGGGCGGGTCATAGGGACTCCGGCAAGGAGCGGACGATGCCTGCGAAGAGTAATGCGCCGGACTGGTCGTCACGAATGGCGAAAAAGAAGGGGCGGTCCGCCACGAATTCGAACGGAGGATCCAGGTTGACTGACGTTGATCCCATCTCGATCCCCGTTGCCGCCGCGGCCTCGGAACCTTTTTCGTCCACCTCGATGAAGGTCTTATGGACGACTTCGCTGATAGCCACCGATCCTGTCGTCATGGCAGAGAAGTCTGCGGCGTCGCTAAACGCAGCCGCCATCCCGAGCGCGTTCAGGGCGGGCTTCAGCTTCGTCGAAAACGCCGCGCGGAAGCGGGGTAGGACAACCGTGCCCTCCCTCATCGACAAGGAACTCACTGCTGCAAGCCAAGCTTCGCCATCAAGAACTTTCAGCCATTCTTCCAGGTTTTCCTTCGAGGGCAGAACGACATACATGGCAAACCGGCCCTTGCCGTAGGGCAGGCGGACGATCTCGATTTCTCCTTTGTGGTAGCCCCATTCAGCCAAGCGTTCCATCATCTTGACCTGTCTCGCAGGTTCATTTGTCGGATGGAAGTCCCGTGGGCGTGTGGCCTCCTCTTTGAACGGTGCGGTCCATGCGCCCTTGAAGTAGAGTGCGTTGATCAAGTAGACCTGGGTAGATTTTGGGATTGGGCCTGTAATAATCGAGTCGATCTTGTCGTCTGTGGCCTTCTGGACCCAGGAGTTGATAATCCCAGGAGCCCCGGCGGCTTCGAAGTCCAGGGTCTGAATCTTGGCGTCAAAACTTTCCCGGCTGCGCGTCATGAAGGGCGGGGCCAGTTGCATGCCTTTGCGGACCCATATGGAGTTCGCATTGGCTAATTGCAGATCCGCGTTTGTGCTCGTGAGGCTCCGGTTAAGAGATGCCCAGGTTGGGTTAAACTGATCGAACGTGGTCCCAACCGGGAGACCGATGGTTGACGCGATGCCTTCGCGGGTTTTTCCCGCGGAGCCGTTCCAAGCCAACACCAGCGCCGACGCTATCCCATGGGGCGATATCAGAACCTGGGCGCCTCCCTCCTCCTTGGCGACGTAGCGGAGCAATGATAGGCCAAGATCGAGGCTGAGGTTGTCGGCGGCCGTAGACTTCAGGTCGGCCGTTTGGACCGGAGATCCCGGCTGCCTGGCTGCCTGGGGCGTGTTTCGATCCGTGCTTTCGGCCATGCAGGCCGTGGCTAGAAGAATGGTGATGCACAAGGTTATGGGTCTGAGCATCTTGCCTCCATTTTCTGCACACCACTAGAGTCGGGTGCTGTGTCGTTCCCCCGCCAGCGGCGGGGGAACGACAGTTGAGATAACGACGGACTCACCCTACCAGTTGACTGCGAGCCCTCCCCGCACGTCGGCCGCGGTATCACGGTTCGCATACCGCTTCACCACGAACTTGTAGTACCCGGTGATCTGCGGGTCAAAGTTCACCATCTCATAGGAGTTGTCCCAACTCCCTGATCCGGCAACATACGCCCCGTTTGGAGCGTAGACCGCCAGATCCCAGTCCTGACCGATGGGATGGCTATCGCCCAGGTGCGCCAGAGTGTAGTTGCCCCGGTTGAGCCAGGTCACCACGGCCCGCACTTTCGCAACGGCCGAATTAAAATAGACGTACCGGATGACCTGTTGGCTCGCATCAAACCAGCTATTGTTGCCGCCTTCCCACCACCAGCCATACCAGTTGTAATAGTCACTAATCCAATCAATGCCACCCACACCGACCTTAGATACGCCCCCGACGATCGGATCCGTCGCACCGGACATGATTTGCGCTTTCATCAGCTGTGGATGCGTCCGCATCCAACTAGATGCGTCGTTGCCCACCATCGCGGCCATGAAGGCCGCCGCATGCGGGGTGGCTTGACTCGTGCCGCTCATGTTGATGCCCATGGCCGTGATGTTTACACCGGGGGCTGAGATCTCAGGTTTCTCAGTCTTCGCTCCCGACGGGCCGTAACAAGAGAAGGAGGCCCAGGAATTATTGGCGTCATCGTAGGCCCCAACCCCGATGGTGTTCAGGCCGTTACTGGGGGAGCCCACAAAGTCCGAGGCGTTGGGGCAGGTTTTGGTGGATCCGGTGTTCCCGGAAGCGAAGAACACCGCGACCCGGTTATTATAGGCCAAGTTGTCCCACGACGCCGAGGCCGAGTTGTAGCCGCCATAATTGATATAGCCCCAGGACTGGCTGGCCACATGAATAGGGTTGAAATACAGATCCCAAAACGTCGGGAGGCTGTATCCGCCCCGGCAGTAGATGTTGGCGTCCGGGGCAACGCCCCGCAGGATGCCGACGACGTTCTTGTTATGATTATCGGGAGCCGAAGAATCCAGCTTTGTATACTTCGTGACGAAGCCTGCGTTGGGGCAGCCCGTTTCCGACATATAGATTCCGACTCCGTTCCCCCTGTGGCCGGTCGCCACAGCAAAATTCATTCCCGTATCGGGCATGGCACTGGCAAGCATGGTGGTCGGCTCCACATAATCCTCAATGGCGATGATGTCGTCCCCACTTGTCTTCGCGACCCGGTCGATTTCCGCTGGGGTTAACTCCAGGGTGACAACATCATAGCCGTTGGCCTGAGCCTCCTGGAAAGCGGGAACCTTGTCCCACCCGTACTGTTTGCCGAGCTTCTCTTTCCTGGCCTTGTTTTTTTCCTGAATAGTCTTCGCCCGTTCCTTGGCCGCTTTGCTGCGCGTTTGGCCGTGGTTCTCGACTTCGGCGGCCGTGGCCGGCTTGCCGTCCAGGATAAACTTTACGACCGGTTCTTTTCCCTCACCCCCGAGGACGTGTACTTCGCCACTAGCTGGGGCGACACCGTCCACCGTCTCTGAGACAAAACCGATGTTGACTTTGACCTTTTGGTCCTTTTGGGTCTTGGCCAGTTTTTGCTTAAGTCGGCCGGTTACCTTATCCCTCTTTTGCCTGACGCCCTCACTCCCCGGATCCTTCGGCATAGCGAGGGTAGCGCCGTCTTTTGGTAACTGGACCTGAGGGCGACCAGCTTGGGGCTGGATCTTCAGGCCCGGTACACCGCGGCCTGTGACTTCGCCTGGCTCCTCCATTGGTTCCATCAATGGTGTTCCGTCCGGGATAATTTGATCGGGCTGAGTTTCCTCGGCCTGCACTTGGATCGGACTCGTGCCGAACAGGCTGAACAACATCAAAGCGGGAATTATTGCCATTACTCGTTTCATGGTCAGCGATCTCCTCTGAATTATAGGTAATTTAAAAAGTATTTTATGGTCGCGAGCGAACTACAGTACCTGTGGAATTGTTAGGGAGTCAATTTCAGGAAAAACTCTGGAATTGATTGTTCCTACGCTCCCAAACGACAACTATCTGGCCAATCCAATGCTGGTGATGGCCCTCGATCATTTGAAATTTTACTCCTTTCATGGCGGTCTCCTTACAGAAAGTGAAACCATGTTTGCTGATTACAGGGCGGGTTTCTTGTTTACTGCTAAGAGGGAATTCTCATTGATAAATAGAAACCACCGCAGGAGAATTCTACGGCGGGCCTCGGGAAGTCATACGTAATTGGTATTTCAAGCTCATAATAGTGAGGTATGAAGTTTGGAGACCCTTGCCTTGCATGGTGAAAAAAACAAAAAAAGCTTATGATTCTGTCCTTTCAAGAAGTTAGTCGTACTCACGAATAAAAAGTTCAAAGTATTTTGAGGAACCTATTAACTCCCTGTTCTTGAACTGCGGCGGGAAATTGTAGTGCAAATTACAAAAAAAGAATATACATACGAGAACCATTGTGGAAATTTACGGTAAGTGACTCAGCTTTTTCTCTGTTAGTCGGAAGCACTGTAAAAACGGTTCAAAATTAAAAAAGTACAATTTTTCAACTAGTTAGCATCGTCATGCTTGTATTCAATGAACGGAAAAAATCATTGATACGATGGTGAAACAGGTGCAAGAGGTTGATTTCTCCAAAGAGCTCGTTATTGTCAATGATGGTTTTACCGATGGAACTCCGGAATGGCTATATGAGTGGGTAGGTCAGGTCTGTGTAGGGGAAAATGAGCGTCGCAAAGAATCTTGGGAGTCAAGGACGGATCGTCTTCAGGTCCGGGTGTTCACTCACCAACACGATTAAGGGAAAGGGACAGTTTGAAAAACGGGATTTCAGCATGCCAGAGGGGAAGTTGTGATCGTGTAGGAGGCTGATTTGGAGTAGACCCTAGAAGATTATTCTCAGCTGTTGGAGCCGCTGAAGGTTGGCTGGGCTCTTATTAATAAAGAGCCCGCCCAGCTAAAAGGGTTTCTTCATGTTAGTGGACTTCATGAATGTAATTTTCCTAACCTGAGGGTTGGTTCCAATTCAATCCACCCAGGTATAGCCCCCTTGAAGCGTAATGCTTGTGAGGACATCTTGGAGTCTTTGCCAACCAGCGCTACTTGCTGGTTTGAACTGTTTGGAAAGCCCCTTGGTCCATCCAGGACTGGCCACAATACCGGCCAAGCGCGAAAAGTCTGGGAAGGCTTGTCCTTTAGGCCACGCCCATACAAAATCAATCCCAACACCGAAGCTACTTTGGTCAGTATAGCCTGGTACTCCTTGTTGGCCAGGAATATGTTTTTCCTCGTTAAAGATTAATTGCCAGGGAATGGTCACTCCTACAGCGAAATATCCTCCTTTTAAATCGCCGATGGTTTTGACTTTTTGAGGATTCCACCAAGGAACCTGGATCACAACGCTGCCTTTTAACCCAGGAACACTGACGGTTGGGCCCACGAATCTATAGACATGAAAATCCTTCAGTTGAAGTCCATCGGAGAAATCCTTGGCTTGAAAGGCCACGCCCAATCCCCCTTCTACGCCCACGGCCCAGGGGCTTACCCCAGCCGCTTGTCCACCGAGGCTTAGGACCCAATCTCCTGCCCCTCTTGATCGGATGCCACTCGTGTCGGGACCCATCAGGGCCATGAATTCTTTGTGCGTGGTGGGAAAGCCTTTTTCGCAGATATTGTTGGGTTGGAGTATCGACGCGATTTTTTTGAGGTTAATCGGGTTGTTAAAATCGAGAGCTTTTAAAGCCAGCTCTCGAATTTTGTCTTCGTATTGTTGGACAACTCGATCGGCGGCGGCGGCAGCATCTCGAACGAATTTGGTATTTTTCTTGAGTTCTTCGACGGCTCCTTCAATATAGGCATATCCTTTTTTTTGTAATTCTGCCTTTTTGGCTTGTGCCTGGAAGTATGTTTTACAGGTTTGAATGGTAGCTTGCTGTGCGAAGTACGCTGCCTTCGCGGCTGTTTCATTGGCGAGGCGTTCGGCCTCTTGCTTGGCTTTTATTGCAGCAATTCTGGCGGACTCGGCCGTCCTGGCCGCGGTAGCCCGTGCTGCACTGGCCTTTGCGGCGGCACGGGCACGAGCCCTGGCTGCGGCTTTTTTTGCCCGGGCTTTGGCTTTGCTAGCCCAGCCGCGGGGGCGCACTCCGTCATAGGTGCCGTTGGCCTCAAGACTGGTCCCATCCGGGAGGAGCAATTGCACGTAATGGAGATTGAGCTCGGCCGCATTATCACCCGGTATCGACAACGCGATGGGGATTTCTGCCCCGACTTCATGCGTCCCTTTTTCGCTTTCAAGTAGAAGAGCATTCTCTCGCTCTTTCCCTGGAATAAGCTTGATCCATTCTTCGGCGGCTTCCACTGTATATTGTCCCGCATCGGCAATGACCGGACTGCCATCGGTCCCAAGGAAATACACCCGTTTTTCAAGAATAATGGTGGTGGGTTCATCTGAAATGGAGGCCTGAACGGAGAGTAGTGGAGACAAGAGGGTACAGGCCACTAAAATACCAAAGAATTTTTTCAAAAAGGGGGCTCGCATGATTTTTCCCTTTTTTTTAGGAGATGACAAAACGCCCACATGTTCGTTGTTATCTGATGAGTCGTAATGAGGTGGCCAATGGTTCAGTTGCAGTGAACGGCAAAATAATTAGAGTGGCATGCTTGGAGATGACCGTCATTTTCGCCTGCTTAACTAGTCATGTCTCTCCTTTAAAAATGGCCACCACCTCCACCTTGAAGCGTGATCCGGCCTAATGGCCCAGCCGACATGACGGAATTGGCTAGCCCGGCGCCCACACCAGGTCCTACCACGACACCAACTACGCGCACATGTGGCTTAAGGCCTATGAAGAAATCGATTCCAATGTTTATTTCCTTTCCACCCCCACCTTTAAATGGCGGCACACCTTGTTCTCCCGGAACCCAGTTGGCGATCTTGGCCCACTTAGAAAGGGGAACGGTAAATCCAACGGCGGTGTAGCCCCCTTGTAAATTCTGGAGGGACTCCCAGGCCCCAAATTGAATTTGGGCTTTTGCTGAAGCCTGTGTCATTTGGCCGGTTAGCCCCGCAAACCAATATCCTTTGGTCTCATCTGCGTTCCAAGCCCCTCCCAGTCCTCCTTCAGCTCCGCCAATAAGCCAGGTTCCGCCTAATTGCATGCCAAGACTATAGGCATGGAACCCTCCTCGAGAACGGACCTGGCTTTCTTTTTTGACAATAGAATCAATTGTTCGTTTTAAAGAGGGAACCCCTCGTTCACAGATGCCGTCAATGGAGGAAAAGGGTTTCAGCTTTTGAAGATTTTCGGGTTTATTAAATTTTAAAGCCGATTTCACGGCCGTATCGATGACGGCTTGTTGCTGCTTCTGAAAATTTTCAACTTCGGTGGCGATCTTATCCAGTAATTTGGCATCATTCCGGACTTTTTGCATCTGTTCTTTAGCAAATTTGAGCGGAATATCCACGAGTTTGGCAACCGCACCCGGGGCCTTGAAAAGGGTTTTGCAGGCCAACGCGGGTCCGTTTTTCCCCACCCATTTGGCTCCCTTGATCACGGCTTGGCTTCCTTTTTCTATAACGGCTTTGGTTTTGGCTAAGGCCACTTTGGATGTGGTCAATCCGGTCTTTACCCCTTTGTTAATCCCTTTATTGATATTTTGTATGACCGGGTTTTTGGTAGCCTGTTTGAATTTGGCCCCGACAGCTTTGAAGAGGTTTTGACGTTTTTGGGTGCGCTGAGGTCGTTTTTTATTAAACAATCCCCGTGTTTCAATTCCGCTATACGTGCCAGTGGCTTCCAGGCTTGTTCCTGTCGGTAACAACAGGAGGATTTGGTGGACATCGAGTTCGTGAAGGATGCCACCTGGGAGGGAAAGGGCCAAGGGATCTAGTATCCCTGTTTCGTGTGTGCCCTGCGTGGCGTCGAGCAGAAGAGCATGTTGGGGATTGTTTCCTGGCACGAGACGAATCCAGGATTGCGTGGCTTTGGCGGTATACATTCCAGCTTCGACTAGAATCGGACTTCCATCCGGACCGGTGAAATAGGCCGGTTGCTCGAGAGTGATGGTCTCTGGATCGGTATAGTCCAAAAACTCTTCGAGATTGTCGGGAATCGCCCGTGACACAATTTGAGGTTCGCTACCCAGGGCCTGGAGACTATGTCCGTCGGGATACAAAAGAACCAGTAGATCGGCGTGGGGAAGGTCCATGTGTGTTCCTGAGGGGATGAGCGCCATAGGAAAAGGGACTTCAATCTGATGCTGTTCTTCCGTCGCATCCAACGAGAAAGAATTGCCATCCAGACTTTCTAAGGTAATTTGGTAATCCCCAGCTTTGACGGAATAGGTCCCTTGCGGAACAAGGACATCCTCGCCATTGGGATCCTGAAATTGAAGAGATTTTTCTAGGGCAACTGACATAATGCCACGAGGGTCAGAGGCTTGGGCTATTCCCAGGGCGGGAAAGATGGCCCAGGCAAGGATGAGGCTCAGAATTTTTGGGGTGAGAGAGACAAACATTTAGTAATTCCTTTGATGACCGGGGTGGATAATGTTTCTATTGGTTAATACTTGATGAGTCGTAAGGGTAATGCTTTTGGTTCACTTCCCTGCAGAATTGCGTTAGCACACCGATGATACCTCTGCCCGGTTTTGGGAAACAATCTGGAAACTTTGCAAATTGCCGTTTTTATAGAAGGCGAAGAAAGGAGAAACCTAGGGTAGTGTCCTGAGGTGTAGCTCTGCTGAGGAATTGTCAGACTAGATCTTTTATGAACTGCCAAGCTGTGTGGAAGTCTCGTGTAATTTACCTGAATGGCATTGACCAGCGTATGTTCCTGCGAAAAATTATTTTTCAAAGGGGGAGTATGACAGAGAATGAAAAAGAGAAGGGGTGTGGAAATCCCACTGCCCCGTCTAACGGGACAGTGGGATGAAAGAAGAAGATGACAATCGAATGGACTATCAATTCGATTAATAGAGATGATTACTCATGGATCATTGAACCAGCATAGGTCGCTGCGGCTTGGATGTCTCCAGCTCCACCAGGCACGGCAATCGAGACTCCTCCTGGGCTTACGACGAATCCAAGAAATTTATGCTTGTCTGCGGGGTTGAAGACAAAGTCCAGTGCGACTGAATAGTCGACCCCTACCGCCATGGAGGCCCCGCCAGTTGCCGGTGCGGCGGCCGCTTTCCAAAGAATGCTGGGATTTGCACCTACTCCATAAGCCAGTCCCCAATCTTTTAAATCTGTTGAGGCATTTAATTTAGGATAAAACCCGATTTGGAATAAGGTTTCGGCGCCAACATCCATGTAACCAACTTGAGGACCGATAAAAGAATACACATCGTGATCGTTCTTATAGTCGGTGATAATCATAATCCCGAGTTGAAGGCCGGCCATCTTACCTTCGAGGGCGACGGCGAATCCGTAAGTCATATAAAAATGCCCCGTACCTCTTGTGCGGATCGGAGAATTGGTGTTGCTAAGTCGTTCGCCCCCATGGAGTTTGACGAGCTTGCTCACCGTGTCCGACGCCGAACGTTCGCACAGTTGTTTGGCAGAAAACAGGGCAAAGTATTTTTTGAGATTTTGGGGAGTGCTCATGGTTTTCACGATGCGATTGACCTCCACCAAAGCTTGTCCATCGAGCTTAAGGTGGTTTTGGATTTCTTTCTCCATTTGTTGTTGCAATTTGAGATCTTTCTTAATCTTGTCGGTAAATTTGCTTCCCATCCCAGACACTTTCCCCATGATGGGGGCTAAGGGATTAAACTTGGCCAGTTTACCTGCTGCTTTGCCCACGGCATTCACCCCTTTTATCGCACCGACTGCTGCGCGACAGACGACAATGTCTTTACCTTTCAGGATTTGTTGCCCAACGAATTTGGCTTGCTTGGCTGTCCAATTGGCTGCATGGGTGACCCCTTTTCCCGCTTGGCCGACCGCCCATTTTGAAGCAGACACTCCTTTGTTAATTCCACCCCCCACAGCTTTCGTACCTTGTTCCGTCACTTGAGCCACTTTTTTAAATGCGGGGCTCTTGGTCGCTTTTGTAAACTTGGCCCCCACTTTGTTGAAAATGCTGGCTCTTTTTTTTGCTCTCTTTGATTTTCTTTTTTTATCCCAAAAACCGCGGTCTTGAATGCCACTATAGGATCCTACAGCTTCGAGACTGTCTCCTGTTGGTAAGAGCACCATGAGGTAATGAACATCTAATTCTTCCGGTGTCTCGCCGGGGAGGGACAGAGCGAGGAGGTCTGGGATCCCTGTATCTTGCGTCTCGTGTTTGGCTTCTATCAGCAGAGGGGGTTGGTTTTGATCTGGAATTAGTCGAATCCCTGAGGGAGAACTTTCTGCTGTGTAGGTGCCGGGCTGTACCAGCGTGGGATTACCCTCGGGCGAAAAAAAGTGAACTGGTTTGTCGAACGTCACTAACGATGGATCGATAAATTCAAGATCCTCGGCAGTTGGTTCCATGGTCCCCCGAGAGGTGATCTCCGGATCTCTTCCTAGGGCTTCGAGAGTCTTTCCGTCCGGATAGTACACGGCCAGAAGATGGGCCTGGGTTGTGGCGTCATCATCGGAGGAGAGTAAAACCATGTCGGGGGCAGGAATTTCCGTGCCATGTGATCCTTCGTTGGCGTCAATGGTGATGGCTTGTGAATTGCTCCCGGTTAAAGTCAATTGGTCCTCTCCCGCTTTTACTGAATAGTCTCCAGCAGGCACGAGCACATTCTCTCCTTCCAAGTCGGGAAACTGAATTGTTTTTTCTAGAGTCACTGTTAGGGGTGCAGGAGATTCCGTGGCCTGGGCAGGAAGGAGTGGGAAAAATAGGGTACTGACTAAGCACAGATTTAGAATTTTCTTTAATGGAGCAACGTGCATGAGGTTTTCCTTTCGAAGTGTTCCATAAAAGGTTGCCGATAGTGTTGTTTCCTGTTGAGTCGAACCAAACGGAGATATGGTTCACCACTCAATTGAAATATCGTGAACACCGGAGTTGTCTAGGGAGGCCCCATGAAACGGGAACGACGATGGAAAGTCAAGGAAATGTGGGGTTTTGAAGGGGAATAAGCTTCTGGTAAAAAACCCAGCCTGGCTTTCCTGCGAAAGCCATGCTGCTTGCAGATGGCTATCGACTATTTACGGCAGTGGCTAATTGGGTCACGCTGCCATTGAAGAGATTCAACGCCTCTCTCGTGTCCTTTAAATTCGTATCAGCCAGATGAAGTAACAGATCTTTAGAGAGGATATTCAAGATGCCCTGAAGATGAGGGGTTTGGGCTCGAATGTCCCGTGGAAGTTTTCCCTGCTGAAGCGCCAATTTTCCCTGGTCCATGGCGTGATTATAACTTGCATGCAATGCTGTCATGGCACCCCACCGGATAACGGGCACGAGACCTTGATTCCAGACCGCATCCATGGCCTCTTCGACAACCGCACACACTGCGGCACCCGCTTCGGGGACAAGGCCGCAAAGAGCTGATGCGACTTTTTCTACCGTGCCTTCGGACAATTGAATAAGGCCCACGGCTTCATTGACCAGAAATCCACCATGGCCCGGCCGATCACTATCGATATATTTGTGCCCCATGGCTCGAACAATCTCGACACCCAATTCTAGACGGAACAATTCCGGCCATTGGGCTTGAGGGTGGAGCGCTTGCTGAACATTTGTGACCGCCACGGATTGGGCTCCCGGATTTCCTAAGGCTTTTGTGAATGACTGGATGGCGGTCGTGCCTTTCTGCAATTGCAGAATCAGATATTTGGCATAGACCCCGTTCGCGACGGCCTGCATTTCCTCTTCTGATAGCAGCACACCGCTATCCTGTCTGGTTAGTATCCTGGTCAGGCCTTTGCCAATGGCTTCATGCAGCGCAGGCGCGATATGCGTGTCGAAGATCGCCTTCATTTGAGTTTGAAGGGTTCTTTGCAGTTGATCAGCCGCTGTTTTTAGCGCCGGTCGAGGTTTATTGATGAGGGGGGACAAACACCGAGCGCCTGGATGAGTGGCCGCCAGTCGCTCCCAACTATCAAAAGCCATATCAATGATCAGGCCGGCTTGTGGAGGTTGATCCATTCCGTTCCGAAGCATTTGAAGATTAGGACCCATGACGTAGGAAAAGTTAGTTCGCATCTGGTCCATCTGGTCTTTAATCAACCATTGGCTGAATGCCCCCGGGTCGCTTTGAAATTGATCGACATAACCCAACAGATTCGCTCGGGATTGGTCTCTGGCAGCATCCAAACACTGAATCAATGGAATGAGGTCGGTACGAAGCTTATTGGTAGCGGTCACAAGAGTCGTCGAGAGCGTTTCGGTTACCTGTTCTGCGGCCTGTTTGGCCTTCAACGCTGCGAGGCGTGCAGCGTCCGCCGTCTGTTGGGCTTTCGCAGCTGCGGCTCGTCTGGCCGCCTCTGCCCTGGCTCTTGATCTGGCTGCGGCCTGTCTCGCGGCATCCCCAAGTCCTCGCGATTGGATGCCACTATACGTTCCGGTGGCCACCAGGCTGGTGCCGTCAGGATTCAGAAACTGCACGACATGGACGTCGGTTTCGTCCGGTTCCGTGCCCGGGGTGGAAATGACGATGGGAATTTCCACTTTGACTTCATGCGTCCCTGGTTGCGCTTCAATCAACAACGCATCATGGCGTTCGGTTCCTGGAATGAGCCGCAGCCATTCCTGCGCAGGCTCGACGGAATAATTTCCAGGATTGGCCAGGACATCACTCCCATCCGTTCCGAGAAAATGCACGGCCTGGCCGAGGTTGATGGTTGTTGTTTCATCTGGTGTCGAGGCCAGAGCCGGAAGACCGGCCTGAACGAGAAGACTCAGGAACATAGTACTGAGCAGCTGTTTGGCCAATGGAACTTGCATTGGGTTCACCTCTTGGATGAAAAGGGGGGAAAAAGAATGGGCATTGACGCTTGTATTTGTTGAGTCGTCCTTAAAATGGGTTCGGTTCAAAAAAGTTGAAAATAAGAAAGAATTCTGAGTGTGATGGTCAATCAGAAGGGAATGTTCAGGGAATGTCAAGAAAAGATTTTGGTTTTAGAAAGGAAGGGAAATTGGAATGAGTTGCTTGCCCTGCCGGCTACTGCAAGACGTTTTTCAGTGTCTCGTCCTCCCCGGGTTAATGGCCTGAGCCTGACCCGCCAGCCGGTTCCCCGAAATTATGTGGCTTCTTTTTGGGGGAACCTTCAACTCTTCTCTTCGCGGACTTGCCCGACCAGTTTTTTGAGTTCCTTTAAGTCCAGTGCTCCAGGGGACAGTTTCGTGCCGATGATAAACCCTGGCGTCCCATTGATTCCCAGTTCCCTGGCGAGCGCACGATTACGTTCAATGATCGCCTCTATGGCAGGAGTCTGCATGTCCTTGGACAGTTGTTCTATATCCAACCCGACTCCTGACGCAATATTGAAGATACCATCCTGAGTCAGCTCTTCTTTGGAAGCCAGCAAGGCTTCGTGAAAGGCCATATGTTTGCCTTGGATTTTCGAGGCCAGGGCTGCGCGCGAGGCGACTTCGGAGGCTTTTCCAAGGATGGGGAAATCTTTGTACACGACCCGCACATTGGGATCGTCTTGTTGCAGTTGCGTCACCGCACCGGCCGCACGCTTGCAGTATCCGCATCGATAGTCGAAGAACTCTACGACAGTGACATCGCCATCGACGTTGCCACTAACGGGTGAGCCTGGATCGTTCAATAGCTCGGCTTGTTTGGTGGCGATCATCTGGCGGGTACGTTCCTGTTTCTCGGCCTGGCGGGTGGCCTGCAAAATTCGTAAGGATTGCTCGATGACTTCAGGGTGTGTACGAAGGTACTGTTCTACTACTTGCTCCACCGCTTGCTGAAAGGCCGGATCTGATGGTGAGACAGCAGGTTCGGCATAGATCAACATGGGGAACAGACCGAGGGTCCCAGCCAACATTAGTGCGCAAAGAGATGTGCGAATATGTGTTTTTCGATAAGGCATATCAGTCTCCTTATAGGTGTGAATGTGTTGAAGGTCTTCCTATGGCTTCTTGACGCAGGACCGACATCTTCTGATCAGCGATTGCCGTGCCTTGGCATCTAAGTGCAGGCGACCCTGTTCTAGCGTGACTCGCCCGATTGATGGCATGGGGTTCAAATGAGAGGCCGAACTTTTTGAAGAGTCACGAGCGTCCGGTTCCTTAAAGTCATCGTCCAAGGCCACACGACCTTGTTGCAAGATCACCCCTGTATATCGCCTACGCGGTGAAAATGCTGAGCTGCTGGGGATTTTCCCACTACGGGAGCGAACCACTCCCTTCATCAAACCTTCTGCATCCAACCCTTGTCCATCAGGGAGAAACAGCAAAAGATGGAGGGATGCGGGGTTTTCTGCATCTTTGATTAAAAGCGTGGAGGGAGCCAAAAGAGGTTCGGCGTGGTGGAATGTTGTGGCACGAACGACGTGGGCCTCTTGTGTTTCCGTCGCAACGAATTGCAAATGGTTGGAAAGCGTTGGTGTAAGCTGATAGGTGCCAGTAGTGAATTCCACTGGGTTGCCCTGGGCGTCAGAAAATTCCATGACTTGGTCGATCTGTAGAGTTATGAATGGAGGTTTTGACTCTCCAGTGCCCTCAAGAATTTCGTGGTCTGGAGAATAGGAAGGATCCGGTGCACCTCCCATATACAGGCAACCTTGAAGAATGAGGCAGAGCGTTACTGGGATGAGGGTGCGCATGGCGTCTTTTGAGCTTTCAAATGATGATTTTTCTCAGCAGTGAATGGGAGTCTACATTGAACTTCAGCATGGTTCTACTTCGTCACGCATGGCTGAGCGCGGCATATGCTTTGGAAGGATGGTTGTCGAGTCTGTCGAAGCCGATTGAGAAAAGGTTCAATGTGGATACGTTGCGTTGCAAGAAGGCGAAGAGCAAGGAGACGGGAAGAGCCATTCCACGGAAGGGGTTTGCCAGCAAATGCTGTGGGGATGAAATCTGTTTTGTTCGCTGGTCGGGTGGATCAGCACCGTGGCGGTCGCATCCGAGGGGACTGAAGGGACGTAAGATGAGGGCGAGAAACTTGTCTGGCATTGAAACGCCCCTTGGGAATGATGCGACCTTTTACAAAGTTGGTTGAGGAACGATACTCCGAGTGGCAATTATCTGCAATATCCCGAATCGAATAAGGGCTCTCAGTGGGTCACCCTATTGGTGGAGAGCCTTTGGCTTTTTCCTCAGAGTCTTGGTGAGTTCCCAAACGCCAAGGCTGTTAAGCAATATCTTTCGGTAATTGGAGGATGGTTCCCTGACAAGGACTATGCTGTTTATTGCCCTGTGGGATGGAAGGAGAAATCTCCGGAAAATGAGGAGGAGGTCCAGGGGGATTGCTTCCCATTGGTATCTAGCTCGACCCCTTGCAGGACGCGTTTAAACACCTGTTCCACTGGGATGCCTGGCGCAGAAATATGTTGAAGCAAATGCTTCGTGTAGAGGCCATTTCGGTCGTCCCCGTCACTCGCCACATTTCCGGGACTGGTGGCATAGGCGATCAATGTGCCTTTCACCGCTGAACTGCTGACAACCGCGAGTCCTCGACTGGATGACCGAAAACTTTTGGCAAACGGGTTATCCCGACAGGCATCGAGGATGACCATGTTGAGACCATTGCGCGCTTCGCCCATTTTGCCGAGCACCTGACCAATGTTGACCGCCTTATAGCGGACATCGCTTTCACTCTCAATCGTGGCGTTGACGGGGATGAGATAGTTTTCTCCACCCACTTGGACACCATGACCGGCGTAATAAAAGAGGCCGATGCCACCCTGATACAATTGCCGACCGAATTCGCTAATGGCAGATTCCATGTCTTCTTGTCCAGCATTCAGCTTGAGGGTCACGTCGAACCCGAGTTTCATGAGGGTATCCCCCATATCCTGCGCGTCATTGGCAGGATTGCGAAGACTGCCCACCTCGTATTGGCTATTGCCGATCACGAGAGCCGTGCGGTTCCCCATTTCTGTTGGACGGAGGAGCGTGGCTGGTGTCGTCGGAGCGAGAGAGGTGTGGGTGGGTGCTGTACTTTTTGACGTGACCAGATTGGTGGTAGGGGAGGAATGTTTTTCTGTGTAGACGGTCACTTGCAATGAGCCGGAATTGTCTGTGATCCAGGGAAATGGATCATTGATCGCAAAAAAGAGTTCCCCATTTCCTGTGGCTCGAAGTGCGAGCTCTGGTCCCACTTCAAACGGTTTGCCATTTTCCCCGATTTTTCCCATGAGGGCAGCTAAGGGAATCCAGGGGACTTCTTTCCCAAGGTCCGATGAGAGTCCTTCCGGGCCGCTCCATAGACCGAATGCGGGAGCCGGGCTCCATTTTCCCATGGCAAGAATCTTCACGCTATCTCCCGATTCCACTTGCACGTCGGAACGTTGCCAGGGTTTATTGGCCTGTATCGTGGCGGTGTGCCCTTGGAGGTGGGAGGTGTCTATTCCAGAGGCGGGTTCATAGTTGGCTTGGGTGGCGTCATATGACTGTGACGGACGGAAACAGCCCGGCATCACGAGGAGCAACAGAAGGAAAAGAATCAGTCCTATGAAGCCTGGGTTATTGAAAGAATGACATCGCATCTTCATCTCTCATGTTCTCCTCGTAACTCGGTTTCAGTCATTCGCCCTCATTGAGGACCCAAAAATTGTTCTGAGGTTTTAGGGATGACCTTGAAATGTCTCGCACGCTCATGAATTTTACGGGGGCTTCTTCGTAAGGTCAAAAACAGATTGTGGAAGTTGGTTTGTTTGAATAAGGGAGGAGGATTTCTACCTTATTGATGGCGGAACCAGCGGGTGATGAAGAGAGCTTCCTCTGTGAGTGGAGAGAGAAACGGAGGAGGCGAACGATTTTTAGCTTTTCTCGATCATATTGACGGTGGAAAGATGATGTGTGCGAACCTTAGGGATCTTCTGTTAAACGGCTTTTTGCGTGTACTGGATTTTGGCGGCAATCAAGAACAGCATAGATTCGAATAATGTTCTGCTCAACATTGTAATAAATGGCGAATGGAAAACGTTTTTCAAGACACCGATGATAACCAAAGAATTTTTGATGAACGGCGGTGTACATAAGAAGAGCGTCGATTTCGGCATACAACGAGTCTAAAAAATACGAGCCGAGTTGAGGTTTCGGTCTTCGTAGAAATGAAAGCCCTTGATCAAATCTTCTTGGGCTTCATTGAGTATTTCAATTTTCACGAGAGCAAATTTCGAAGGCGGCTTTTGGTCCCTTCCCAGTCTTGGAAGCTGGATTGACTTTGGCTCAGGCGCTCGTGGCGTTCATCCAGAGTGGTTTGATGTCAGGCGGGGGACTCAATGGCTTCTGGGGTGCGACCAAGATCTTCCCAAAACATTTCCATCAGGACAAGTTTTTCTTGGAGAGTCATTTCATGCAGAGGTACGTTGGCAGGCATGTTGTCAGTATACAATAAGGAAGGCTGAATTGGCATCCCTGGGGCCGTAAAGGGTAATTACCCCAGGCGATTTATTGATGCCTGAACCAGCGGGTGATGCGGAGGTCTTCTCCTGCCGTTTTGACGAAGTAGGTCGTGGGGAGTAATTGTTGTTGGGTACTTTGTGAGGTTTGAAAACCTTTCAAAGCCAGAAAATGAGAGTCACTCCAACGCCTTTCTCTATGGCCAATGATGAAGCACTATTGATAGGCAGGTTCAAGTGCCAATTTCACAGGGTTCACCTTGATCGTCCTTGCCCGTTCCTCAGCTTTCGCTGAGTCATAGGCAAACTGCAGTCGCATCCATTGATCGGGATTACTCCCGAAGGCCTTCGACAAACGAATGGCCATCTCCCATGACAGATCAGACTTTTCATTGACCAACTGGCTGAGCGTCTGCCTGGTCACCCCAAGGATCTTGGCCCCTTCCGTGATCGTGAGCCCATAGGGCTCCAAACAGCCGACCCGTACGCCAAGACCCGGGTGCGGAGGGTTTTTCATCTTTAAAGCGGGCTTCTTCATCGTGACATCCTTTCGCTTAATGGTAGTCTTCAAAATTCACATCAAGGGCCACCCCTTGTTCAAAGCGGAAGGTGATCCGCCAGTTGGCCCGAACAGTGATACTCCACTCGTCCTGTCGGTCCCCTGTCAAGGGATGGAGGTTAAACGAATGCAAATCCAAATCTTCCACAGCTTCGGCGGTGTGTAATTCACCCAAAATCAGTCGAATCTTTTCCACCATATCCGGCGGCAACCGCCGAGGGTCATCGTGTTCAAAGAACCGTTTCAACCCCCGATGTTTAAACCTGCCGATCATCTCTAAATCGTAAGGTGTCAGGTGACACCTGTCAAGTTGCAAAGGAGAGCACAATGAGGTCACATGCTCTCTCGCAGCGACCAGAATTTTTCGTTATATGACGGACGCGCTTTGGAGTGGTGAGCCAATGGTCTTCTCGTTCCAACGACCGGCAGGGATGACGGAGACACTGTGTCAGGATGCTATTACTGATGCCGGAACCAGCGGGTGATGCGGAGGTCTTCGCCGGCGGTTTTGACGAAGTAGGTGGTGGGGAGTAGTTGTTGTTGCGAACGTTGTGAGGTCTTGAAGGCAAAAGGCGATGCACCGGGATGTGCGCCGGAATAGCCGTTGGGGATGATGGCAGGTTCGCTGACGGCCAAGAGTTTTTCTGCTGGATGGCGTTCGCGGCCGCTGATGGTGGCGAGGATTTGTTCGATGTCAGGGCGACGTTCATGCGAGGCCACGACAAAGATGGTTTCCACGCCCTTGAATTGATCCAGACTGAACCAATTGTTGCCCTCGGGCAACAGATATTGCTGCCCGGCTTTTACCGGGTTCGCAAAGGGGCTGGCCGTCGACGGGAAGATTCCCTGTGCCCAGGCTGAGCCATCCACCGCAATGACATACACGTAACAATTGGTGTTCGCGCGAAACATCACCCGGAATTTGTCGCCGGCTTGTGGGTTGCCTCGCCCATCGAAGAGCGTCTCACCATCCTGTATGGGTAGATACGACGACACACCATTGACCAGATGTTTTTTGACGAGCAACACGTCCAAGCTGATCGGGATGCTCGGGGCTTCTCCCATGGCTATAGGTTCCGTCTGATAGCCAGGAGTGCCCTCATACGGATGTTGCGTTGACGGGTCAACCATCATTCCTTCCTGGCCATCATTACCTGGATACGGTTGTCCTTGTTGTGGGTACTGCGGTTGCATGGGCTGAGATGGAGAGCCCGGTGGTTCCTGATACGGGTATTCATTTTGCTCATAAGTTGGATACCCAGATGGCGGTGCTGGTTGTTGGGGGATGTTCGGGTTGTTGGCGTATGGGTTCCCTTGCGAAAATTGGTTCGGATCTTGAGTGTTCGGGTACGGCGAATTTCCTTCATATTGGGGTTGCGAATTTTGATAAGGGTCGTACCCTTGCTGGGAGTAGTCCGGTGATGGTGGATAGCCTTGCTCAATTGGGTATTCCCGAGTTTGATAACTAGGTTGGGAATAGCCTCCTGCTTGGGGGTTGGAAAACGCCGTGCTGCCTTGGGCCATATACGGATTGGTCCGTTGCTGTAAGGCCGTTAAGAGTGTTTGCATATTTTGTTCATGAATTTCATCGTGATTGTTGACAGCTGAATCCAACAAGCTGGCACCAAATTGGACGAGCGGCGGAATAATGATGGCTGCAGCTGGACATCCTGCCAGAAAGAGACAGAGTAGGAGGAGGAGCCAGGGTTTTCGTGTGGGGGATTGAAACATAGCCGAGTCAGATTTGAAATGGATTCTCGTTAACTGCCTGCCGGAATGACGAAGTGTTATTTTTTTCTTCTATTCATGCCGGAACCAGCGGGTAAGGCGCAGATCTTCCCCGGCCGTCTTTGAGAAATAACTCGTCGGCATGATGGTTTGATTCGCTCCTGATTCTTGAGGAAGGCTGAACGCTTTTTTGCTTGGTCGGGCCGCGCCCACTCCGTACGGCACCATGGCGACCTTGGTGACCTGTTGCGGCGTTTCAGTGGCCGGTCGTTCATGGCCAGCAATGCTCTGCAACACTTCTTCGAGGTCCTGTCGTTTTTCTTGTGATGCGACAAAAAATATTGTTTCAATACCCTTGAATTGATCCAAGCTGAACCAATTGTTGCCTTCTGGTAGTACATATTGTTCGCCCGCCTTCACCGGATTGGCCAACGGTGAGGTGGGGGGTGGGAAAATTCCCTGTGCCCAACCTGAGCCATCGATGGCGACGACATACACATAGCCATCGGTCTGTGGCCGGAACATGATTCTGAATTTGTCACCCGCCTTTACATTTCCACGCCCGTCTTTCAGCACATCACCGTCGTTGATGGGCAACATGACAACGGCACCGTTTCTCGTGGTTTTCTTCACCATCATCACATCTAACCCTATTGGGCTTCCAACTGTTCCTCCTGGTTCTGAATACCCTGTTTGTGCGTTTGGATCTTGCGGGTAGCCCTGTTGGGCATAGGGATCTTGAGGAGGTTGTTGCTGGCCATACGGATCTTGCGGATACCCTGTTTGGGCATAAGGGTCTTGTTGTGTGGGTTGTTGGCCATAGGGGTCGTTGGGGTAGCCAGGTTGCGCCGGTTGCTGGGCATAGGGGTCGTTGGGGTAGCCAGGTTGCGCCGGTTGCTGGGCATAGGGATCGCTGGGGTAGCCGGGTTGTGCTGGTTGTTGGCCATAGGGATCTTGCGGATAGCCTTGTTGGGCATACGGGTCGTTGGGATAGCTCGGCTGCTGTCCGTATGGACTTTGTGCCTGCTGTTGACCATAGGGGTCGTATCCCCCGGATTGATAAGCCGGATCATTTCCGTAGGGCTGGTTCGGTTGGTTGCCAGGAGGATAGGCCTGAACCTGTTGTTGCGGGTGGCATGGTTCACTTGGGAATCGTGCATGCGGCAATTGTCCTGGTACGCCACGAGGGTGTACCTCCCCTTGAACATTCGGATGAAATTGTTCTTGTGGTATTCCTTCATCAAAAGTCTGAAATTGTCCTTGGTTTTCAAGCCCAGGTTCAACAGGTACTCCTTCCTGTGGGAATCCTTCTTGAAATTGCCCTTGGTCGACAATGCCAGGGTTGATCGGAAATCCTGTGTTGGGGTCAACCTGTGCTTCCGGTTGTCCAAAATTGTCTTGTCCCGGGTACCCAGAGGGGTCTTGAACGGGGTAGCCAGTGTTGGGATCCGGAATGGGGTAGCCCGAATTGGGGTCTTGGATAGGATATCCCGTATTGGGATCGATTGGATTTTCATACCCATAACCTGGTTGAGCCCCTTGATTATCATAGGGATTGCCTTGTTCGATCACTTGTTGTTGTGATTTTTTCTTTTTGGATGTGACCAGTTTGGTCAGAAGTTTATTGAGTTTCCCAGTATATTTCCCGCTGTAATTCTGTGCAGCGGTGGCGAGTAAGCTCCCCCCAATATTGGCCAGAGGACTCAAAATGGACTGCTGGATGAATGAGGTGGTTTCAGGGCTAAAGAATGACTGGTCTGCGTTCGGTTGGCACGGATCTCCTTGCGCCATCGAGCCTGAGCCATTGGGTGTGGCACACCCAGTGAGCATCGTCATCATTACCAATATGGCTGTCATGGATGTGATTTTCGTGTTCTTCATGGAAAGCCTCTACTCATGCCGGAACCAACGAGTAATTCGTAAGGCCTCTCCGGCTTTTTGGGTGAAATAGGTGGTTGGGATGAGTCCTTGGTCTTGTCCTGGAGCCTTGGGTAATCCTTGGCCGATGATAAATGGGGTGGCACCTGTCTGGCTTCGATGAAACCCAGCTGGGATGATTGGCGCTTCGGTGACTTGCTGAGGTGTGGCCTTGGGATGGCGTTCCCTCCCTGCGATGCTTGCGAGGATGTCTTCAATGTCTTGGCGTTTATCGGGGGAGGCAACAAAGAAGAGCGTTTCGATGCCTTTAAATTGATCCAGGCTCAACCAATTATTACTTTCAGGAATAATATATTGTTGGCCCTTTTTCACGGGATTGGCGAACGGGCTCGTGAGGCTGGGGAACAGACCTTGTGCCCAAGCTGACCCATCAATGGCAATGACATACACGTAGCAATCACTATTGGCTCGAAACATGATGCGAAATTTGTCTCCAGCTTGTGCGTTGCCCCGTCCGTCCTTCAGCACGTCGCCATCCTTAATGGGAATCATGGTTTCGGCCCCATTCATGATCGCTTTTTTCACAAGGGCGACATCCATTCCTATGGGAACTCCAACGGTTCCCCCCTGGTCGGAATATCCTGATGGCGCGTTCGGATCTTGCGGGTAGCCTGGCTGGGCATACGGGTCGTTGGGATAGCCAGGTTGGGCCGGCTGTTGAGCATAGGGACCTTGCGGATAGCCTGGCTGGGCATACGGGTCGTTGGGATAGCCAGGTTGGGCC
>Ga0224506_10000208_pt1 | contig 57018 bp, 39 predicted proteins | sample SF_Jan12_sed_USG_2_FD_169108 | JGI IMG/M metagenome (GOLD analysis project Ga0224506, IMG submission 169108) | Sediment microbial communities from San Francisco Bay, California, United States - SF_Jan12_sed_USGS_8_1 | ecosystem: Environmental > Aquatic > Marine > Sediment | place: USA... | reverse complement strand
GGGCTCAACCGTACTGATCCCTTAACCCAACACTCTGGATATACATTGAACAATCACTGGTTACAAAATGCTATCGAAGCCATCGCCGAACGCGGCCGTGAATTACTCGGTCTCGATAGCAACGAGGTCAACACACTGGATATTCATGCACTTTGCCAGCAGTTACTTGCTGGTCAGGGTGAAGCATCCGGTATTGCGCTGTCACAGGAAATACTGCAAAGCTACAAACGCATGAGTGATGAAGAGAAACTGGCATTCTTTACGATGCTGGACGAATCATTCCGTCCTGATTTTGAACAAATTCAGGGCGTCATGGCCAGTTATCAGCAGTCTCGCTCTGCCGAAGATTTGATTGCCTTAACAACGGCCGTTGAAGCCCCCAGACAGGAGCTGTTTCGTCGCCTGAACATGGCACCTAACGGCACGGCCAATCTGGTTGCTTTACGCGCTGACTTGTTACAGATTTTACGTAGCAATCCTTCACTAAGAACCGTAGATGCCGATTTAAAACACCTGCTCTCTTCCTGGTTTAACCGAGGCTTTCTGCAGTTAAGCAGCATTGACTGGAGTAGCCCGGCGCAAGTGCTGGAAAAGCTGATCAACTACGAATCAGTTCATGAAATACAAGGCTGGGACGATTTACGCAGACGGCTAATGAAAGATCGCCGCTGTTTTGCCTTCTTTCATCCCGCCATGCCCAATGAACCGCTCATTTTTGTTGAGGTAGCATTTGTCAATGGCCTGTCGAATGAAGTGACTAGCCTGATTAACCCGGCAGCAGAAGAAATTGACCCGCAACAGGCCGATACAGCCATTTTCTATTCAATTAACAATACCCAGGCCGGCTTACGCGGCATTTCATTTGGTAACTTTTTAATCAAACAGGTATTGACCGAGTTAACTAATGAGTTTCCACGGATAAAAACCTCATCAACGTTATCCCCTGTTCCCAGCTTCAGAAAGGCGCTTGAAAAATGGTTATCATCAGACGAAACATCAGCACAACAGGCTGAGTTTGAAGGCATTTTAAAGCGTAATACCCCGCGCCTTATAGCAATCGCCAGCGAACTTAAACTGACACCTGAGCCGAATCATAAACAGCAACTGAAAAAGCTGCTGGATGAGCATCTGGATAAGGATAATATTGAACTTGGCCTGCTGCTTAATGAACTGGCACTGAGCTATCTGACTATGCCAACACAGCAGGGAAAACTGGCCGATCCGGTTGCTATGTTTCATTTATCAAACGGTGCCCGCCTTGAACGGCTCAATCCCTTTGCCGATATGTCTGAGCACGGCATTGCTACTTCATATGGCATGATGGTCAATTATCTATATGATATGAACGACGTCGAATCCAATCATGAAGCCTTTGTCAGTAAGGGCAGCATCGTGATGTCAGACTCACTCACAAAAGAGCTGAAGAAGCTGCTGCGACCGGCCACCTGAAAAAACAATCATCTCAAGCCGTGTTTTATTTACCAGCAATGTAAACAGCTAAATAAAACACGCTTTTAACTCTCATAAACCCACCTGTCTCCAGTCATTATCCACTTAGTCTTTGACTGAGATATCTGCTTGCTTTCTTATCTGATTACTTCTATATGATACTCAATTGCAGACTGTTTATAAGCAGCTATGAATATGTCATTCGACCTGTATGCAGGAAATATTAATTATAATAGGTAAAAAAATTGTCGAATTTGATTATTGTCTCATGTTACACCCATACCCCAGATATCGTACTACTGGAATATTTATTAACCCAACTACAGGAACAAACGGAGCTCAAGTGGCAGCTTGCTAATGATATGTCAGGCAACATTGCCATCATTGATATTGATGATACGGCAGGACAAGAGTTATACCAGCAGATATCTTCACAAAAAAAACCACCTGTAATCATAACACTGTCAACAGACACGCCTGAGGATGACACACAGTTACATTTAGCCAAACCTCTACACTCTGATAATTTTATTGCGCTTGCTAAATCTGTCATTCAGCAATACCCTGACATTACCCAGAAAAAAGATTTAACAGACGACGTGACTTCTGCCGTTAATGCGCAGAGAACAAGCCCCCCTGTTAAATCAGATTGCAGCTCCGCTATCAAACGACCATCACACAGACGCTTATACAATCTTCTGATTGATGAGAGTAGTCTGTACCAGGGTTCCTTTAAAGTTACCTATAATGAAATCAGTATTATTATCGATTTATCATTAAAGCAGTTTTTTTGCACTCATAAACTCATGATGCTTTCAATGATGTGTAAAGCAGACATCAATAGATTACAGATTGATGAAATCCCTAAACAGGAAATGATAAAAACAGAGCTGGAAAGAACACCCCGCCCACTCTCAGAGTTAATCTGGTGCTGCGCCCTTCTCGGTTCATCCGGTGAACTGATCGATGGCATTAACGAAAACACCCCGTTACACTTAAAAGTCTGGCCAGATTTAAAATCTTTAATTCATTTGCCGCGGCACATTACTCTTTCTGCCTTCATGTCAAAAGAAACAGCCACCATCAGTGAAATCTCTGCTCAGACCCGGATAATCGAGGAAAATATTATTGATTTTGTTAATGCCTGTAAAGTTCTTAACTATCTGGATAAAAGTTTAATATTACCCGCAGACAATAATCAAGCTGCTGCCTCACCTGAAGACAACAACAAAGCTGCCAGACCAAATAATTCAAATAAACAAATTCTAATTATTGATGACAGCCTGATCGCCAGAAAAGCAGCCGCCAAGCCGCTAAAGGCATACGGCTTTGATATTCTGGAAGCAAACGACGGTTTTGATGCACTGGGAAAACTCGATAAAATATTACCGGACCTCATTATTCTTGATCTGATTATGCCGGGAATAGATGGTTACAAGGTGGTGGATTTATTAAAGAATGCCGATAAATTTAAACATCTACCCATCATCATGGTGACGTCCAAAGACAGTCTGATGGATAAAGTTAAAGGTAAAATGAGTGATACCGATGCCTACCTTACAAAACCTTTCAAGGATGACGTACTGCTTAAAACCGTTATCAAGGCACTGGAAAAACATCAGAGTTTGTAGTCGTTATAACCGCAGGCTTTAGGCCTGAAACCTGCTCATGATAACAAAGGAGCCGGCATGGACTTAAAGCGTGTTGTCATCCAGCGGTAAATCAAACAGGGTCTCCACTTTTGTAAAATTCCCTGCCATGCGCCCCAGCGGATCGAGTGCCCGTAAATCAATCCGTCCATTACTGATCAACTCATCCTCAACATGGTAACGCTGCATACGTCCGACTACCAGATAATCACTTCCCAGCTTAAGCATATGCTCTACCGTACATTCCATACTAATTTTAGCTTCTGCAACGCGCGGGGTTTTGATAATTTCACATGCTGCCGATGTTACACCTGCGCGCACAAATTCATCGACTTCCGGCGGGTAGTTAACCGCTGTCTCATGCATTGCATTTGCCAGTGCTACCGAAACAATATTAATGACAAACTCCTGAGTTTCACGCAGGTTTGTCAGTGTATCTTTTGCATAGTCTTCGCCACCGGTACGCGGTCCGATAGAAATCGCCAGCATCGGTGGTTCACGTGAAGCGACAGTAAAGAAACTAAATGGCGCAAGATTTAATATGCCACCCCGGCTGCGTGATGAAACCCAGGCGATAGGACGGGGCACAACAGAACCCGCCAGTAATTTATAAACAGAATGGGCATCTATCTCAGATGGATCAATAATCATAGGTATTAGGCTGCATCAGTTTTGGTAACCGGCGTGATTATACATCAGGGATGAGTTATAGAAATAATATCAGTGACTAATTTTTAGGCCTGAAGGCTTTAATAAAATTTTCATCTGTTTCAAGATAAGGCCCCTCAATCAGTTCAATACAATATGGCACAGCCGGAAAAACAGCATCAAGGCACTCACGAATTGATTTAGGCTTGCCAGGAAGGTTGATAATCAAAGTTTTATTGCGGATACCGGCTGTCTGTCTCGATAAGATTGCCGTCGCTACATATTGCAAGCTGACTTGCCGCATTAACTCGCCAAAGCCTGGCAGCATTTTATCACAGACCTTCTCTGTGGCTTCCGGTACGAGATCCCGCGGTGCCGGCCCCGTTCCGCCCGTAGTGACTACCAAACAACATTGATGCATATCGGCAAGCTCTATTAAAGCGGCTTCTACAACAGCCTGATCATCAGCGATCACTTTATAGACAGGCTCCCATACAGATTGTAAATAATCATTCAGTGTATCAATAATTGCCGGACCGGATATATCCTCATACACACCCGTGCTGGCTCTGTCAGATGCTGTCAGAACGCCTATTTTTATCTTTGCCATTTCATCACTCACAGTAAAACAAGGTAAAAGTGATCATAGCTTAGCAGCTATAAATAACGATAAATTTACACAGATCAAGTTTCAGCAAATATGATTTAACTATAAACACAATAATACTCACTATGCTACGGCAACTTATGATATGCCTATGAGTTATGAGAACACCAGCTGCGTCATAGCTAGACTTTCAGTCTCAGGTCAGTATTGCACTAAACTCGCCCGTCCATAGGCTTTATTCTGCGCTATCATTAGAAATACATGATTTTGTAACAAATATTTTCTTGTACAGACTTATGCTGGCAGCTTATTAAGCAAATATTCTGAGCTTAAAACACCCGTTGAAATATACATTATGAAACAACAGCCATGCGTTCAACGTCCTTCATTTTATTAGTCTGCGCGCGTATCAGCCTTTGCATTACCTTAAGTGAAGTTCTATCAACTTTCAGTGCTGCTTCAACCCACACATCAGTAATATCATGTAATTCTTTCTGCGTGATAGGCGCTGCCAGCATCTTTGCTTTATGCATAGCAACGCGGGCCAGGTATTTTTTACTGTGTTGCTGAATATAGTTTCTGACAGCCCGTTCACCATCACCGTCACGCACCAGTACATCCACCACTCCGAGTTCATATAATTCTTCAGCTGTGTACATTTTTCCTGACATTATAATTTCTTCTGCAACATGCATTGAAACACGCCTGGATAAAAAACTGTACGCACCCATACCCGGAAACAAATTAAACAGTATCTCAGGAAAACCAAGACGTGAACTTTCTTCAGCGACAATAGTATTACAGGAAAGAGCACACTCAAAACCACCACCCAGTGCATTACCCTGAACCAGAGCGATCGATGTTATATCTTTACCAAACTGATTAAGGGCAGCATAGCTAAGATCTACGCATGCATACGCATATTCAGTCAGCCCAGTGCGATCGGACGATTCAATACAGTGTGAGAAATAATCCAGGTCACCGCCAAGATTAAACACACCGGGTGTTTTTGAAGCGGCAACTAAGTATTTTACATCATTATTTTTCATAGCAGGATGCAATAACTTATCCTGAAGCATGTCGAACTCACTCAACAAACCCGGCGTAAAACAAGGTCTTGGACTGGCATTCATATAACACCATATTGTATTTATCTCTCGCTCATAATTTACATTTAACTCGGAAAAATCATTGTTCAGTAATCTATCAGGGGTATAAAAATTTTTTATATTCATCGCATCGCTCCATAAATTTATGTCAAAAAAACATCTTTCATCAACGGATAAAACAAAAAGCATTTATCGTGCCAATGTAATATTCATTGAGGACTGGCACTGCAAGATTTCGATCAATATTTATTAAGGCTTTTGTAGTTAAATATAATACTAAGTATAAAAATTTAAGAAAAACTTTTATTTGACATCATATTCATATCAACAGGATTTGCTTGAAATACTCTCTTCCATAAATGCTGAGAGCGCTTTGATTGACTGATATTCAAACAGATCGGTAATATCCACTTTGTCAGGGTAACTATCATCAATACACTGATGCATTTCTGAAAGCGCCAGTGAGCTGATACCAAGTTCAAAAAAATTGTCATTTAAACCCAGCGTTTGATTATCAAGAGCAATGCTGCATATTGCGATAAGATTTTGTTGTAGCGATGTAAGATCAGTATTTACTTCAGAAAAATCCTGTTCATCAAAACGGGAAAGCTGTTTCAATACTTCATCGTATTCTCCGGCCTGGAAATCATCAGCCAGAATTCTTCGCTGAAATTTACCACTGGTCGTTTTGGGAATACGGTTAACCGGAATAACCCGATCAACATTCAAACCGCACTGTTCGTTCATGGTATGTATTATTTGCTTTGAAGTCTGAATAAACTCTTTCAGCTCCGCACGAAAAATAACAAACACCAACAATTCATCACGCTGTTTTATTTCATTCCATACGCCATAAACAGCCACCTTACCCAGCTCAAAGCCATCGCTGTGAATTAATACTGACTCAAGATCGTGCGGGTAATAATTTTGTCCGTGTGCAAAAATAATTTCTTTACTGCGACCAGTAACAACCAGCTCCTTATTACTAATAAAACCCAGATCACCGGTATCGAGCCAGCCATCAAAAGTCATGACCTGCTGAGTTGCCTGATAATCACGGTAATAGCCCTGAGTAACAGTAGGTCCGTGTATAAAAATACTGCCTATGGTGTTTTCCTCATACACATTACCTTTCATATCGCCAATTCGTATTTCCATATCGGGAACGGCATAGCCGACAACAGGAAAGCTGACGCTATTGGTATCCGCCGGTTCCAGATAGCTAACTATGCTACCGACTTTTAGCTTGTGCCTGTCTACATAGACAGCGCGGTAATTCTTTCCCCATGCAGGGAAAGCAACCGCCAGTGTCGCTTCAGCAAGACCATATACAGGCAACATACTGCTTTTCTTTAAACCATATGCTGACATTCTATCCAAAAACTCATCACATAAGCGACTTGAAATCGGCTCTGCTCCGTTCAGAATGACACGCACACAGGACAAATCCATGCCAGCTATTTTTTTATCCGCCAGTGCTTTCAGAAAATGTTTGTAGCCAAAATTAGGTGAACAAATAACACTGGCTCGTTTTTCACTGACTTTTTGCAGCCATAGTATGGGTCGTCTGCTGAACAGATCTGTCGACATAATACTGTGTTCCATATAGGCGATAATCATATTAATATGAAAACCTATCAATCCCATATCATGGGTTAATGGCATCCAGCTTAACGATATATCCTCTTTGCTGTAACCTCCGGCAGAAGCCTTGGCGAGAACATTCAGTATCAGGTTTTTATGCGTTAATACCACACCTTTGGGTTCACTGGTCGAGCCTGAAGAGAACTGTATAAAACAAACATCATCCTCCTGGGCATTGTGCCTGATACCGGAGTGTGACATGTCATTGCAACTCTCCTGTAGTAGCGTGCTGTTTTTTATTTTTTCAAATTCATTTTGACGATTATTTTCACACGCATATTTTTTTATTCGCTCAAGCTGAGCTTTATCAGTGTAAACGAAGGGAGATTGTAATTTATTATAGATTTTAAACAGTTTCGAGCGGTGTTCATCACTGATACCCACAGCTACTGGTACCGGTATAATGCCACCCAGAACAGCTCCCCAGAATGCATATAAAAAATATTCATTATTACGCAGAAAAATAATCAGCTCATCACCGGGCTTCAAACCCTGGTTTTGAAAAAGATACAACATAGCTAATGCACGCTGATGCAACTGCTTAAAGGTTATTTTTGTTTCGCTGTCCTTACCTTCGATAAAAGTAAGGCTGCGTTCATCGGTGCAGTTTTTTTCCAGTGCTTCTGTCAAAGTAGTAAAAGCAGACATTTAATATTCCTTCATTTTTTAATCGTTTATCTTTTTTGTAGTTTCATCATTACCGGGTGTTTACTACGCATATTAATTTCCGGTGACAGTTCTAATGGCTGATCATAAATACGACTTAATTTAAAGTGGCGCGCCATAACACCAATATGAATCTGCATTTCAACAGTCGCAAAAAAATCACCAATACAACGCCTTGGTCCTGCAGAAAACGGAATGAAGGCCTGTTTATGCTGATGCTTTATCATATCCTCAGAAAACCGATCGGGATCATAGCGCTCAGCTTGCGGCCAGAAATCAGGCTGCCTATGCAAATAATACGGTGATATAAAAATATCACTACCTGCCGGTATTATGTACTCACCCAGTCTGTCATCATTAATTGCTTTACGGGTAAACAGCCATACAGGGGGGTAGTACCGCAGCGCCTCACTGACAACCTGCTTGACATAACTGAGCTGATTCAGGTCATCAAAACCTGGGATATCCTGATAGCTTGCACTGTCTACTTCGGCATGAACTTTTGCTTCGACCTCGGGAAATTGTGAGATAAAATACCAGACCCAGTTCAGCGTTATTGCACTGGTCTCATGTCCGGCAATTATCATTGTCATCAGTTCATCCAGCAACTCCTGGTTCGACATCGCTGCACCGGTTTCCTTATCCCGCGAATCCATGAACATGGCCAGAAAATCATAGCGCAACGGTTTTTCTTTATGCCGTTTATGAATTAACATCAGCAGAATTTTCCTCAGCTCACGAAACTTCAGCACCAGTTGAATATCACGCGCCGGATCACTGGTAAGTATTGAAAACGGATTGCCACCCTGTTCTTTTATCATGTTATCCAGATCATCACTGAATAAGGACCGCAGTACTATATCTAATGCCAGTTCACTCGATACTTTCGAAATATCGATAATTTCTTCTGTCTCTGCCTGCCTCTGCCATTTGGCATACAAATCGAGATTACAGTTTTTGATTTGCTCAGACAACTTGCCAATCACCTTGCAATTAAAAGAGGGCTGCATCATACGCCGTTGTCGGCGCCAGAAAGACCCGTCACTGACAATAATGCCATTCCCTAACAGCATCTTCACACGATCAAAACCAACCCCTTTTATATAGTTTTCGTGGTTTTTTAATAATATGTGCTTGATGTAATCCGGGTGATTAACAAGGTAGCTTTCATTTTTTCGTGTAGTTGATGGAATCCGGCAAATGTCACCGTAACGGGTGATTAACTCTGCTATTTTTTCAAATGACTCCTTCGTCATATTAAGATCGAAAGACTCCGCAGGACCCGGAGGGTGTCGCTGATTGTTCTGGATGATTGCTGTCATAACTTTCCTTGTGTTGCAGCTTTAATTACTCTGCTACGCCCGCCTCAGCTATTTACGATAGCAGCACGGTATAAAACAGGCTAAACAATAAACTCCACGTTTATTGTGACCTTCAAGCTATGAAAAACTGTCGCTTTTGTCAATAGTTCATATTGAGCATTTCAGTAAACTGCAATAAGCTAGTCATGTATATTCTTGATTTAGCCAGGGACGACAGTTTATGCGCACTATGACAGTAAAACGCCGTATAACTTATGCCATCATCCAGCCACTCATTAGAACTTTTCTTTATCTGATATGGTGGAGTTGCAGGGTAAAAACCATAACCGGCGATGAGTATTCTCAGCAATTAGTCAAAAAAGGTGAACCCATTATTCCCTGCTACTGGCATCAGATGCATATATTTGGTACATGGTATATGCGCAAGTTACAGAAACGCGGACTTAAAATAGGCTTTCTTATCAGCCCTTCTGTCGATGGTGAAGTGATCGTAAAGCTGGTTAAATCATGGGGTGCAACCGCTATTCGCGGTTCTAGTACTCATACCGGCGCTAAGGCCATGCGGGATATGTATAATACGATTGTCACTGATAAAGTTTCACCCGTCACCACTTCGGATGGACCTACCGGCCCTGTACATCAGTTTAAGTCCGGTGCCGTCATATTATCGCAACTTTCTCAGGCACCCATGCTACCGATAGCCTATGCGGCGAGCAGGTACTGGCAACTTAGATCCTGGGATAAGTTTATTATTCCAAAACCATTTTCTACTATAGCCATCGCTGTTGGAAAACCACATTACATAGAAAAAAAATTATCCCCTGATGAAGTTGAAAGCGAACGATTAAAAATACAGCAAGCAATGATGAACTGTATTGAAAAGGCAAATAACACTATCTCAACAAAAATCTCGGCTAGTGCACATAAAGTCAATGAATAATCAATCAGGCTGATTTTTTAACAGTGCAACACCGGACAGTTATTCTTTTAAAAACTAAAATAATTCAATACCATTTTCTATATGACTGGGTTTAAGAATACCTGTGTCTGCCGGATAGTAGTCGTTACACACCTTATTTCTACCGTTTTCTTCCGCGTCATACCAAAGACTTGTCCATTAAATCATATATTAAAGAACGCTATATCTTACTATTGATAAAAACATTGAAAAAAAAGTAGCGACGCAATCACCGTTATAGAAAATTTTCTGCCCGCTCAACCAGGCACTCATAAGAACCCATCTCAAATATTCGACAGACCAGTGGCCGTATCTCATAAATGGTACACATCATGGTTTTTCGGTCCAGAGCAGCGCACCAGCCATCATCTCGTTGAGCCATACTCTCACCTCCCCATTCGTCGCGTGCTATAAAGTAATCCGGCACACCCGTCTCTGTGATCAGCATAACTTCAAGGCGACAGCAACATGCTTCACAGTTTGCACAGGTCGCATGCGGATCCGGAAATTGTGTTGTGTTTAATACCATAACCACCCATGAAGGCAACATTGTAGACTAAGATCATTTTATAGCCGGCATTCTACCTATACTTTGGCTTAAACGCCCTTTGATTTTTAACCGCGTAATATTTATCTGGCATATAGTTTCAAGCGCATTACTCTTTCAGCTAGTGAACTACAGTGCCAATATGTGCCAGATAATGCATAAAAAGACCGGGCATTTACTTCATTTAATGATTTAAGTCTATAAACCTGCTATGATTGTTGCTAAATCTCTGGTGTACGTCGGTCTACACCTTTTTTCACCACGCTAATCTTTACTGATTTGCCTCGATATACACAATAAGTTTCAGCCTAGACCGTTCCAATTCCATATGTGCTAATCATATGTATTAGACAGGCCGATCCACGGAGAACACCTTAGCATGTCATTTGAATCACTCGGTTTAATCCCCGAATTACTTCTTGCCGTATCCGAAAAAGGTTACAGCACACCATCACCCATACAACAGCAAGCCATTCCTCCCGTTCTCGAAGGCCGGGACATTATGGGTGGCGCCCAAACGGGTACAGGTAAAACAGCCGGATTTACTCTGCCATTATTACAGCGGCTAGTTCAGTCTGATAAAAAACTCAACGGCAAACGCCCTGTCAGGGCTTTAATCTTAACACCCACACGCGAACTCGCAGCACAGGTTGCTGAAAGCGTTGTTATATACGGTAAACACCTGCCTTTAAAATCCACTGTGATTTTTGGTGGCGTTAGCATAAACCCTCAAATCAAGAAATTACGCGATGGCATTGATATTTTGACCGCAACACCCGGTCGATTACTTGACCATGTCAGCCAGAAAACCGTTGATCTTTCACAGGTAGAAATTTTAGTGCTTGATGAAGCTGACCGTATGCTGGATATGGGCTTTATCCGCGATATACGAAAGCTATTAGCTTTATTACCAAAGCAAAAGCAGACTCTGCTATTTTCAGCCACCTTTTCTGATGAAATCAAACGGCTTTCTAATGACCTGTTACGCTCACCGGTTCTGGTAGAAGTAGCACAGCGTAATACTGCATCAGAAACCGTTGCTCAGGTTGTGCACCCGGTTGATAAATCCCGTAAACGAGAATTGCTTTCATACCTGATTGGATCAAATAACTGGCAACAGGTTCTGGTCTTTACCCGCACAAAACACGGTGCCAACAGACTGGTTGAACAGCTAATCACTGATGGCATCTCGGCAGCCGCGATCCACGGAAACAAAAGTCAGGGCGCACGCACCAAAGCTTTAGCCAGCTTTAAATCCGGTGATGTACGTGTTCTTGTCGCAACGGATATTGCAGCCCGTGGTATTGATATTAATCAGTTACCACACGTTGTTAATTATGAGCTGCCGAATGTAGCCGAAGACTATGTTCACCGGATTGGCCGGACAGGTCGAGCCGGTAATGAAGGTGAAGCAATGTCACTGGTGTGCGTTGATGAACTGAAATTATTAAAAGACATTGAACGGCTCATTAAACGCGATATTCCAAAAGTCATTTTTGATGATTACAAACCTGACCCCTCCATAAAGCCTGAACCAATACAAAATGGCCGAGGACAGCAACAAAGAGCAAACAGGCCTGCCCGCAACAAGGCGGACACCAGCCGGAACAAATCAAGCCGCTCTGGACGAAGAGCCGCATAAATTAACCAGGGGAAAAAGCTTCATGACCAATACCAGCAAAACAAAACGTAAGTTTAATGTAGAGTCTATTGAAGAAGTCAGCACCCCTGAAGGCATGTCGGGAGACAACTGGCATCGCTATATAATTGGCGAAGGAAACTCTAAAATAGAGGGTCTGAGACCCGGCTCACTAAAAAATGTGACCGCACATGCGCAAGAGTATTGTGACGAGCTCAATGACAGAATCAGCAGGGGCGGGTCCACTTATTCGCCTCGTGCTAAACAGAAGTAATAACAGCGGCTGGTTTTCTCTGACACCTCCCTCTCAGGGCTAAGTCATGTGAATAATCAGCCGTTTTGTCTACGTCTACCCACGAAAGCCGGCAAAACCCCATGCCGTCTGAAATAACGGTTTTTCATTAAGAGTTAACAACCCCTAGAAATAATTATCCATTTTAGTAGTCAGGCTGTATAGAATATTTATATCAACAGAACTTAACTGCCGGCTCCGTCAGCTATTTTTCCCTGTACCGGGAGTATTTTATACTCGTAAATCACTCAACTTTTTACAAGCGGTAATCTCACCCAGAATGTCGATCCGTTATCTATTTCACTTTTAACACCAATCTCACCGCCCATCCGCTCAACCAGATCTTTACAAATAACCAGCCCTATTCCGGTGCCTTCTGTTTCTGCTTTAACATTCAGGCGTTCAAAAGGTGAGAATAATTTACCAATATCACTTTGAGATATTCCATAGCCGGTATCAGTCACACCAATATTGACATATTTTTCATCCTGCACTTTACAACTGATGATTACGCTACCCTGGTGACGGTTATATTTAACAGCATTACTAAGAAGATTTAATAAAACCTGCTTTAGGCGTGTATAATCAGCCCGCAGCTTTAACCCTTTGCTACCGGCTTTATTGATTAATTCAATCCCATGCTGGCCTGCCTGAACCGTAATCAATTTTAAACACTGATCCAGTACATCATCTAACTCTACATCTTCAATCTTTAACCTGATCTTACCCGACTCAATGGCTGCTAAATCAAGTGTGTCATTAACCAGCTCTAATAAATGCCTGCCTGCATTAAATATTTCACTAATACTGTCATTGTGCTCTGCATCATATTCATCTGCATTCATTAAGATCAGTTCCGCATAACCTAGTATTGCATTTAATGGTGTTCTTAAATCATGACTCATTTTCGATAGAAAGTCTGATTTAGCTTTATCTGCCATTTCTGCACGCCTCTTTTGCTGCAATGAAGCAACATAGAACTGCCGACTTGCTATTAGATTACGTACACGCGCCAGCAACTCCTCCTCTATTAGAGGCTTAATCACATAATCACTTACACTAAGACTAAACAATTCGATGCGGCGTGAAACATCATCGAACCCCGTCAGAGCCAGAATAGGTATATCTCCTTTATCACCATCAAGCCGGCGTATATAATTAGTTAATGTCACACCGGTCATACGACCTTCTAGCACTATATCTGTAATCACAAGATCGTATTCATGATTTAAAAAAGATTCAAATGCCTCTTCAGCCGTTGCAAATGCATCTACTTTTAGCCCGCGTTTAGTGAATATTGATGTAACCATTGCACGCTGTGACAGACTATCTTCTACATACAATATGCGACCGCGCATAGGTTTTTTCAGTGAAGTAAACCGGTGAATGAAATTAATAAGCTGCTGGATATTATTTTTTTGAAATACTTCTGTAACACCTGATTTCAGTGCATTAGCATAAACCACTTTAGAATCTTTTGATGTGAACAGGACAATCGGAGTATGTTTATATTCACTAATCTTACGCACAGTCTTAGTAAATGAAATACCATCACCGTCTTCCAGGTGCATAGATACACAGACAAAATCAAACAACTCAGATTTAAGTTTTTCTATTCCCTCTGTAAGGTTATGACAAACAACCGGACTTATGTCAGATTCCTGAGCAAAAGCCTCACCCAATATATTATGAAACAGCCTTGAGTCATCTAAAACTAGAACTTTCATTAACGTCTACCCATACTCCCACTACTAAAGCCTGTACCTATATTTTTGTATACCCTGACAGGACACACCTGCCAGTATCACTTTATCAGGCATTAAATATTAACGACCAAAAGCCACACCACTATCCAGATATCAATAGACTGATAAGAGCGGAAACCAGTGACATTAAAGCCATGCATGATGATAAGTGTAGTATTAAATTATTAAAATCACACATCTAAGAAAGAATTTTTTAGTCTAAAAGACTGTACTGATACTTGTACGAGAAAGTATTTAGAAAATACCTTATCAGAGTATCTGCTATATATGGCCAGCGACTGATGCCATTACTTCTTGCTGAGCAGTTTTGCATTGATCTCTACCGATCTTACGTAGAGACCAATGGATTCCAGCCAGCCCCTGATATGTTTAGCCTGAATCACTAAAAACCTAAGGCCACGGCCAGTGCAAAAGGCATAATCACAATACTGCCCAGATTGGCCAGCATCACAATCGATGCCACTTTTTCCGGCTCCTGCTTATATTGTTCCGAAACAAGAAAGTTTAGAACTGCCGGTGGCAGCGCACCAAAGATAATTAACATGCTCTGCTGCAATGGCGGCAACTCCAGTACCAGAGAAATCAGCCACACCATCGCCAGACCCGTTGCAGGAGAAATAACGGCTCCCGCCACACCCAGATGCCAATCCTTATATGAAATACCGGTAAGACGAACACCTAAAGAAAATAGCAGTAACGGAATAGCTACATCACCAATCATCTTTATCATTATGCTTAATGGCTCCCATATTGGCATACCAAAGCCGCCCACCAGCAGACCCAATATAGTCGACATAATCATTGGCATCTTTAACAGGGTGAAGACATTAATTCGTCTGTCCAGCATGTAAATACCGACGGTAAAATGCAGTACCATTTCAATAATAAATAGAACCACCGCCACCGGAACTGCTTTTTCACCAAATGCCAGTAAGGCGAGAGGCAAACCCATATTACCCGAGTTATTGAACATCATTGGTGGTATAAATGTTTTGTAATCTACTTTAAGTAAACGTACAAAAGGCCAGGCCAGTAAGCCCGAACCCAGCACCACAGCAGTTCCTGCCAGCGCAAGATCCACATACAGTGTTAAATCAAATGACTTACTGGCAAGTGCACTAAATATCAGCGCAGGAAGAAACAAATCCATATTTAGCTGATTGACTTGCGTCATATCAGGTCGCTTATAACGTCCATATAAATAACCCACGCCGGCAATCGCGAAGACAGGGAAAATAATTGATAATACTTTGATGATCATATGGAATTAACTCTTGATTTGTTTATAAGTGTGAGCCTGATGCATTAGCGGCAAATTATAAACAACTTTTCTGCAGACTGATATGGGATTATCAGAAGATCCACCAGTTCTTTTAGTTGAAAGATGTCAGTGTTTCTTACTTAGAGTCACCTGCTGACATTACTGATATAAATTCCTGCGGTTTATCAAAACCGAATATAGAGACAGACATGATAACCAGCGGGACTGAGGTAGCGTTTCAGTTCTTACCGTTTTTCTAAGACAGATATTTTTTTATTGCGTCGAGCAACTCCAAAGGCGGGAAGGGCTTTGCCAGATATTCATCTGCTCCTGCGGCCATACCCGCATTAATATTATCACTGTCTGCGTATCCGGATAACAAAATAACAGGTAACCCTTTTGTTGATTCATTTTTTCTCAGCACCTTACAGACCTCAATACCATTCATTACCGGCATACCAACATCAAGCAGTAATAAATCAGGCATTCTTTCCTCTATACATTTAATGCATTCAACACCATCATTAACACATTTAATTTCATAATCATCCTCCAGAATTTCCCCAAGGATATCTCTGTTGATCGCTTCATCATCTGCAGCAAGTATATATTTCATTTTGTAAATCTCTGATATTCTCTAACTGAAGTAAAATACTGAAATAATCATATTAATCTCTTAATATAGCTTAATATTCCACCCTGTCTATCAGGTATACTATTAAACCTGCCTGACGTAAAACGACACTAACGTTATCTGCATCATTTTTGACCCGCTTCCCACTTGTTTCTTTCGACAATACTTTATTCTTCTGATTCAGTACTATTCGTGACTATAAAGTCCCGGCATATAACGCCCACACCAAACACTTTCATTAGAATCTTTATCCATATGAATATGTAAAAAATTTGTCAATTTATAATATCCATGATTTAAGCCGCTTGTTATTAACTAACATAACATCATACTCAGATAATTCTACTTACATTTAGATCTTTGATTACAGTATGTATGTACTAAAAGAAAGACTCATAGAACTGATAGCCTCTGGCTTTTCTCCCGGTGATGATTCTAATCTTCGCTTAAAAAAAGCAGCATTAACACTTGTACCGCTCATAATCGGAACAGCTGCCTTTATTTGGGGGATTGTTTACTTTTTGCTCGGCCATGTTGTTTCCGGTTCAATCCCAATGACCTACTCACTGATTTCAGCAGTAAGCCTGCTCTATTACTTCAAAACACATAAAACATATTTTCTTGAAATCAGTCAGCTGGTTCTCGTGCTTTTATTACCTTTCTTTTTAATGTGGTCTTTGGGCGGCTTTTTTTATGGCAGTACAGTGATGATTTGGGCTATTTTTTCACCCATAGCGGCATCAATGTTTATGCCTTCTAAACGTGCACTACAATGGTTTTTAGCATATCTTTTGTTGCTAGTAGTTTCCGGGTTTATGAACGGCTTTCTCGAAAGCCACATAACACCATTACCTGATCTGGCCATTACTGTATTTTTCATCCTTAATATGGGCGCAGGCTCTGCCGGTTTATATTTACTCATTCGTTTTACCATCAATCAGGAAAAAAATGCCGTTAAGATACTCGATAAAGAGCAGGCGATGCTTCGAGTATTATCAAATGATTTGCGCAGAATGAATACTAATTTAATAAGCGCCAAAGAAGAGGCCGAATCTGCAAACAAAGCCAAGTCCGAGTTTCTTTCCAACATGTCACATGAACTACGTACCCCCTTGCATGGTATTTTAAGTTACGCGCAACTAGGTGAATTAAAATTAGGCCCAACGCTAAACACTAAATCAAAAAAGTACTTTTCTCAGATTATCGCCAGTGGCGAGCGGCTAAAAATACTGTTAGATGATTTACTTGATGTCAGTAAACTCGAAGCCGGAAAAATGCCCATGAATTTTATTTACGCAAATATTCAGACAATAATACAAAGCTGTGTAAGCGAACAAAAAGCGACTTATCAGCGACGTAGTATCACAATTGCCTGTCACCTCTCAGATAATTTGCCATCTATTGAGTGTGACATAAATCGCACCGGCCAGATCCTGATGAATATTTTAAGTAATGCCATTAAATTTTCTCCCGATGGCGGACATATAGACATTAGCACTGAAGAGACAATTATTGATGATAATCAGGCTCCAATACGAGCTGTGAAAGTGAGTATATCGGATCAGGGCCCGGGTATTCCGCCCGGCGAAGAGCAGGAAATTTTTAAAAAATTCGTTCAAAGCAGCCGTAATAAAGCTCACAGCGAAGGGACCGGACTTGGCCTTGCAATAACCGAGCAGTTAGTGCATCTGCATCATGGCAAGGTATGGTGTGAGAACGCTCAGACAACCGGTAGCATCTTTCACTTTATACTACCGGTTCAACAAAGTGAGTCCTTAAATTCATAACCTGGACTAATCAGCACTTCAATGATAACAATCAGACCCTGACTTTCCCTTCTAGCCAGCATTTTTCATTGTGCAGCCGTCACCTTCAGTAAAATCACCGATAAAAACGCTCCTCATTTTAAAAACTTTGAGCCACCTTGTTACTATTTTTCCTGCTCTGGTGCGGTTTCTTACACCGACTATTAGAGGATATGCAGGTCTCTTATTTCACCATACGAAAACCTATAAAAATAAATAATGCTGTTATAAAAATATTATTGTTATGCTTTTAAAAACACGTTACTCTATCAACAAATCGGCGTCGAATTATCATAACCAGTACTGATTTGCCTATACATAAGAAGTCGTTGCCGTTTTTGAGTCGTCTTAGATACAAGCGAGCATTATTGTTGAGAGCATTAACTTTCTGACAAAACACGGTCTTTAAATAGTGGGCAATGAATAATACTCACTACAACTTCGTGAGGAGAGAAAGGCAGCTATTCCTCGAGCCACTTATGGCTGATGCTTTCTTTTAGCGCTGACAAAGCTGACACAACGTATTAACTTAACAAACGGTCATTCACTAACTAGTAGTTTATGTACTGCTATATTTTAATTAAATTCCTGCTTATCAGAGGTGAGATTTGAACAAAAATGCATGTGGGTTTGATATCCTTAATAACCCAAAACTTAACAAAGGCACCGCTTTCACAGAAACCGAACGTGACCTGTATAAACTCAGAGGACTGTTACCTGCCGGTGTCTCCAGTCAGGAATCTCAAATCAAACGTGTGTTAGCCAATCTGGCCGCTAAAACTTCTGATATTGAACGTTATATCTTTTTATTCTCATTACAGGGTCGTAATGAGCGCCTGTATTACCGCGTGATCATGGAACATATTCAGCAACTAATGCCGGTCATTTATACCCCGACCGTGGGGCTGGCCTGTCAACAATTTGGCGGAATTTTCAGAGAAACCCGAGGCTTTTATATCACCCCAAAAGACCGCGGAAAAATGCGCGACATTTTATCTAACTGGCCTGAAAAAGACATCCGCATGATCGTTATCACCGATGGACAACGCATACTGGGTCTGGGTGATCTGGGTGCCAACGGAATGGGGATTCCCATTGGTAAGCTGGCTTTATACGTTGCCGGAGCAGGTATACCACCTGAGCAATGCCTGCCAGTGATGCTGGATGTGGGCACAAATAATGAAGCCTTACTGAATGACCCGCTTTATTTAGGTGTGAAGCAACCGCGCCTGACCGGCGCTGAATATTTTGAACTGGTCGATGAGTTTGTCAGCACGGTACAGGAAACTTTTCCCAAAGCACTGATTCAGTTTGAAGACTTTCTGACACCTAATGCCTATGCCCTGCTCAATACCTATCGTGATCAGGTATTATGTTTTAATGATGACATACAAGGCACGGCGGCAATGGTGCTGTCAGGTATTTACGCATCAACCCGAATTTCCGGCCTTAATTTTTCTGATCTGCGCATCATGTTTCTGGGTGCCGGTTCCGCCGCAGCCGGCATGGCCGATTTAATTCACCCGGCATTATGTGAAGCAGGAATGGATAGTGATGAAGCCTATGCCCGCTTATGGTTTGTCGACCACCTCGGCTTAGTCGTCAATTCACGCGATGAACTGCCTGAGCATATTGTGAACTATGCACGCGATGAACCGGCCATGGCTTTTCTCGATGCGGTTAAAACATTTAAACCACATATTTTGATTGGTGCCACCGGCGTGGGCGGTACATTTTCTGAAGATGTATTACAGGTTATGGCCAGCAACAATCAGCACCCGGCTATTTTTGCTTTATCAAATCCTTCATCACATGCCGAGTGCACTTCAGAACAAGCCTATAACTGGACCGATGGTAAAGCGATATTTGCCAGTGGCAGCCCGTCACCGGCGGTAGAATATAATGGCAGAACCCTGCAACCGGGGCAGGGTAATAATGCCTATATTTTCCCTGGCCTGGGACTCGGAGCTCTTGCCTGTGAGGCCAGCCGGGTTACTGAAGAAATGTTTTTAGTCGCGGCTAAAACGCTGGCCAGCATGGTAGATCAGCAGTCGCTCGATCAGGGTACGATTTATCCGCCATTAAAAAACATTCGCGCAATTTCACTGCGCATCGCCTGTGCTGTGGCAGAAAAAGCTTACCAGCAAAATCTTGCACAACGGGAGCGACCTGCCGACCTTGAACAGACGATTGCAGATCTGATGTTTGATCCGGTTTATTAAAAACTGAACAGTGAAGTGAAATAATGAAAAAAGGAGGGGTTAGTTCAATCCCTCCTTTTCCTTTAAAGACTCGGTAAATATGCAGACAAACTATTTAAAATAAATTTTTTTATTTAATCCAGATTGTTTTTGCGTTAACAAACTCTTTAATACCGTGCGCTGACAGCTCTCTTCCATAACCGGAGTTTTTGATACCACCAAACGGTAAACGCGGATCACTTTTCACAAAGCCATTCACAAAGGTACAGCCCGACTGTATCTGCCGTGCAAGTTGCTCGGCACGTTCAGTATCCTGACTCCAGACACTACCACCTAAACCGTAGTCTGAATCATTGGCGATGCGAATAGCATCGGCTTCATCACGCGCACGAATCACAATCGCAACCGGACCGAATAACTCTTCAGCATAAGCACGAATACCCGGTACCACATGATCCAGAATCGAGGCTTTATAAAAAGCACCGGCTCCCTCAACCACTTCACAACCTGTCACAGCCACCGCACCGGCAGCAATAGAGTCGGCGACCTGAACATGTAATTCATCCCGCAAATCGGCTCTTGCCATCGGCCCCAGTGTGGTCGCCTCATCCATCGGGTCACCCAGCTTCAATCCTTCCACCGCCACTTTAAAGCGACTTACAAATTCGTCAGCGACCGCATCAACCACAATAAAACGTTTGGCTGCAATACAGCTCTGGCCACTGTTAAGGTAGCGCGAGGTTACTGCACCTTTCACCGCTTCATCCAGGTCAGCATCGTGCAGCACGATAAAAGCATCAGAGCCACCTAATTCTAATACCGATTTTTTTAATACCGAACCGGCAGCGGCAGCCACCGCACGACCTGCCGGTTCACTACCGGTCAGTGTCACCGCATGTACACGCGGATCTTTAATCACATTTTCCACCTGTGACGCACCGATCATCAGGCTTTTAAACACGCCATTTGGAAAACCGGCTTGAGTAAATACTTCTTCAATCATCAGTGCACTCTGCGGCACATTAGAGGCATGCTTTAACACACCGGTATTGCCAGCCATCAGTGCCGGTGCGGCGAAACGAAACACCTGCCACAGCGGATAGTTCCATGGCATCACAGCCAGAACCGTACCCAGTGGTAAATAAGCCACATAGCTTTTACCTGCATCCGACGCAATCATTTCATCCTGTAAAATGTCAGCGGCATGGTCGGCGTAAAATTCACAAACCGTTGCGCACTTCTCCACCTCAGCGCGTGAGTCATTAATCAGCTTGCCCATTTCTTCGGTAATAATTTGTGCGTAGCGGTCTTTATTATTGCGCAATACCGTCGCCGCTTTTTTCATCAGCTCGCCGCGCTCGGTTTTACTGGTTGCAGCCCAGGCAGGTGTCACCGCTGCCACTTCAGCTAAAGCGCTCTCAACTTGTGCGCTGTCCCATGTCTGGATTTCTTTAACCAGCTCGCCGTTAGCCGGATTAGTAACTTTAAAACTCATATCAGTGCCTTTTAAATATACGGGTTGTTCATTAAATCATTCATCATTAATAATCATATCTGCCGCTTTTTCTGCAATCATGATTGTCGGTGCGTTGGTATTGCCAGAGGTAATGGTCGGCATGATTGAGGCATCAACAACCCGCAGTCCCTGTATACCATGCACCCGCAGTTTATCATCCACTACCGCCAGCTCATCATGACCCATTTTGCAGGTACCAACAGGATGAAAGATCGTCGTGCCCAGATCGCCGGCCATTTTAATTAGCTCTTCATCCGTCTCAACCTCAGTACCGGGACGCCACTCCTCTGGTTGATACGGCGCCAGGACGTTAGCGGCCATGATACGGCGTGTGTAACGCATCGCATCAACCGCCACTTTCTTGTCTTCTGCTGTGGATAAATAGTTAAGCTGAATCTCAGGATGATCGGCCGGATCTGCACTCACAATATGCACATGACCGCGACTGCTCGGGCGCAAGTTACACACCGAGGGCGTGATAGCCGGGAAAGAATGCAGCGGATCGCCAAACTTATCCAGACTCAGAGGCTGCACATGCCATTCGATATTGGGTGTCTCATAACTTTCATCGCTGCGACTAAACGCGCCCAGCTGACTCGGTGCCATGGTGAGCGGACCCTTACGCATAAACAGGTATTCCAGACCCATGCGTAATTTGCCCCACAGACTGTTCGCGCGCTGGTTCATGGTCACCGTGTTGTGCACTTTGAACATCATGCGAATCTGTAAGTGATCCTGTAAATTACCACCCACACCTTCCAGCTTATGTTGCAGCGCTATACCGTGTTTTTTCAGCAGCGCTTCAGGGCCAACACCTGACAACTGTAGTAACTGAGGTGAGCCGATTGCACCGCTTGCTAAAATGACTTCCCGGCGGGCTTTCATCTGCGTGAGCTCTGACCCCTTAATGCGCAGTTCAACCCCGCTGGCACGTTTGCCGTTATCTGTATCTTCAAACAGTATTTTGCTGACATGGGCTTCGGTAATCACCGTCAGATTCGACCGATGGCGAACCGGTTGCAGAAAGGCCCGGTTGGTATTTTGCCGCACGCCATTGCGTTGATTCACCTGAAAATAAGCACAGCCAAAATTATCACCACGGTTAAAATCAGCCACTTTGGGTATACCGGTTTCTGCTGCCGCCTCTCGCCAGGCATCCAGTATTTCCCAGTTAATCCGGCGCTCCTCAATGCGTAACTCACCCTGATCACCGTGCATATCATCGGCACCATGAACATAGTTTTCTGATTTTTTAAAGTACGGTAAAACAGAATCGAAATCCCAGCCTTTATTACCTAATGCGGCCCACTCATTATAATCACGCGGCTGTCCGCGCATATAGATCATCGCATTGATCGAGGAACAGCCACCTAATACTTTACCTCTTGCGTAATTAAGCGCGCGCCCGTTTAAACCGGCATCGGGCTGCGTTTTGTAACACCAGTCAGTACGCGGATTATTAATGGTAAAAAGATAACCGATCGGGATAGGAATCCAGAAATAATTATCTTTTTTACCGGCTTCCAGCAGCAGTACACTGACATCCGGATTAGCTGAAAGGCGATTAGCTAATAAACAACCAGCCGAGCCGGCTCCCACAATAATGTAATCATAGTTCGCAGACTGTGGTGAATTATTATTCATATTAGAATTCTATTAATTATTTTCGTTATTAAAATGTGCCAAGATAGTAAAACAAATACCACACAAAATATCGTTATTTCGTTTGCATAATATGATAACGAAAGCCCGCCTAATCGCCTTAAAGCACAGATAAATCAGCGGAAAATATTATCTGCATAAATAATCCGCACCGGCTCTGGCCACCTGTGTATCCTGTACCGGCAACATACCGGACACGCCGATAGCGCCGATAATTTTATTATCGGCTACTAACAGCTCGCCACCTTCCATGGCGATTACACCCTGCATTGACAATACCCGCAAGCCAACACCACCGGACTCAAGCACATCCTGAAAGGCCTTAGTCGAACGACGAAAATTAACCGCTGTTTCAGCTTTTTGTTGTGCAATATTTATACTGCCGTTTTGCGACTGATCCATTCTGTGCAACATCACCGTGTGACCTGCCGTATCAACAATACAGATCACCATGGGCCAGTGATTATTGCAGGCTTCCTGTTCGGCAGCTTGCATCACCAGTCTGGCCTGATCGAGAGAAATAGCATGACCATAAGGCAATGCCATGGACGGTTTGCGGGTTGCTTCATATGACATAACAATAAACTTCAACATGGTTGTTTCTTGAGGAAAAGCTCAGGCCGCTTTTAATAATGCACCCCGGATCTGTCCCGACTAGTTAAAAAAACTTAAACATCTCATTTGCTTTAAGCTAAAAATTATCCTGCAGCAAAAAACATTACACAAGCCACCGTTTAATGAATGCCTGACTCAATATTCAGCGGCTGATTTTTAATCAGCACATCAACATTCGATAAAACTGACCGCCAGACCACCTAATGAAGTTTCCTTGAATTTGACGGACATTTCCAGCCCGGTTTGTTTCATCGCTGCGATACAGTTATCTAACGGCATAAAGTGCTGACCGCTACCGCGGATCGCAAGCGATGCAGCCGCATGCGCTTTAATCGCACCAAATGCATTGCGCTCAATGCAGGGCACCTGAACCAGTCCGTTCACCGGATCACAGGTCATACCTAAATGATGTTCAAGTGCAATTTCCGCTGCGTTCTCAATCTTTTCAGCGCTGCCACCACGGGCAGCGCATAAACCGGCAGCCGCCATTGCAGCCGCCGAGCCGACTTCTCCCTGACAGCCCACTTCTGCTCCGGAAATTGAACTTTTGTGTTTGATCAGACCACCAATAGCCGCAGCCGTCAGCAGAAAATCTCTCACCTGTTGCTGGCTGCCGTTCTCATGCTTCACCAAATAATAAAGCACGGCAGGAATAACACCGGCCGCACCATTGGTCGGTGCCGTCACCACCATATGACCGGCGGCATTTTCTTCATTAACCGCCATCGCATAGGCACTTAGCCAGTCGTTAACACTGGCTCCAGCCGGCTCAGCCAGCAGCTGATCGTGTAGTGCTTTTGCCCGTCTGGGCAGTTTCAGACTACCCGGCAGCGCACCTTGTGCGGACAGCCCGTTCTCCACACAGCGACGCATTGACTGCCAGATTTTATCCATCCCGGCGTTCAGCTGACCGGCCGATAAGTGCAGCCGCTCATTAGCTAATTTCATCTCTGCAACCGACAATTGACTGTCCGCTGACATTTGCAACATCAATAAAGCCGAATCAAACGGGTAAGGACACGATGCCATACTTTCCATTTTAAGCGGTGCTACCAGCTCATTAATCTCGGACAGTGTACTGATAAAACCGCCACCGATAGAAAAGTAGGTTTCACAAAAGACCGTCTGACCGGCTGTATTTCGCAACTTAAACACCATGCCATTGGGATGTTGTGGCAGTGTTTCTTGCAGATCAAAAATAATATTTTCAACCGGCAAAAATTTAATGCGATGACTGGCTGCGGAGGTAAACGAAGTGCTTTGCCAGATCTGCTCGACCAGGGCATTAACATCCTGTTCAACAAGCGCTTCTGCCGAATATCCATGCAGGCCTAAGGCAACCGCACGGTCAGTGGCGTGGCCTTTGCCGGTGTGAGCTAATGAGCCTTTCAGATAACAATGCACAGAGTAATCGGCGCAGGATTGTGCGCCAAGCTGCTGATCCACACGAGCAATAAAATCTTTTGCCGCGGCCATTGGCCCTACCGTGTGTGAACTGGAAGGACCGATGCCGATTTTGAAAAGCTCTAAAATACTGATAAACATACCTAACCTTTAACGTTTTATATGACACAGCCATTAACAACAAGCTTATGTCGTCAGTATGGTTCGCACCAGCTCATTAATTTCTTTTCTTTTGCTCATCGGCGCAAGATAGGCATCCACATCTTTTACCGTTCCGGAAAGATAGACCAGCTTGCTATCGTGTTTGCGCGGATGCACTTCAATATCGATCAGATCATCGTCACTCAGGACGCAGGATTTATCGACCGTGCAAGCCGCAATCATACGCAGTTCTTGGGTTTCATACGGATAGCTTCTCAGTTCATGAACGCGGGACAAGCGACTTACATTGCGCTCCATGATCGCCCGTTTGCGTTCATTACTGGTAAAACTCAGGATCACAATCCCCGCCGAGCCTTCTTCATCACCGGCATTCAGCATCGCAATTTCCAGACTCACCCCCCAGTTAGCGAACACACCACTGATGGCATTCAGTACGCCGGGTTTGCGCACAATTTTAATAACAAATATCCAGCGCTGTCTAAGCATCCTGATACCACTCTTCTATACGCTGTGCCATTTCACTGGCCACTTGCTTAAGGTACTTGAAATCACCGTCGTTCATCTCCGGTTTGACGATCTGTAACCAGCCCTGCTGGGTCACAAGAATTGGCATACCCATGACAGTATCCAGATCAAAACACTCACCACGCAGCGAAACCTGGCCAGCGATCATAACGCCGCGGCCCTCAATAATGGTATTCACCAGATCCACCACCGCATTGGCGGTAGCAATAGAGGTTTTAGCCCCGGAAATATAAGTCATAAACGGCACCAGCAAGGTACGCAGGTCAGGTGGTAAGCGGTGAACCAGTGTAAACGCTTCCTCCGCTTTACCTTCAGACAGTAACTTCACCAGCTCCTGCCGGGCAGCCAGCAAATCAATGCGAAAATCATCATAGTCCCTGCCCTGACTCAGGCACTTCACAACATCACCGAGTTCCGATTCATCCATGCCATAGACCTGCACGCTGTTCCACATTGGATAGGCATTTTCACCGTGCTCACCGAGCACAAAAGCATGTACACGCTGTCGCCGCACGCCCAGATCAGCTGCAATCTCACGGCGAAAGCGCAGGCTGTCCTGATAAGCGCCAATACCGATAACCCGCTCTCTGTCCAGATAACGGCTAAACACCTCAACACCGAGTTCAACCGGGTTACTGACAATAATAATCAGCTCATCACCGTGACCATGTTCAGCAATGGCTTTGGCATACATTTCAAAAACAGGCTTATTGATTTTACCTAATTCGGCACGACCCAGTGCCCTGCCCGGCTCAGCCGGCACCGTGGCCCCCATCGTCACAATGATAATATCGGCTGTGACTTCTTCAGGGCTCAAAGCCACATCAATTTCCGGACTGATCTCTGCATAAGCATCCAGCAGATCGGCACGCAAGCCGTAAAGACTTTGCGCACTCTTACCCGAGGCTCTGCCCACCAGTTGTAAGCGCTGGGTAGACTGCACAACCTGTTCAGCAATCAGCTGCACAGCGATTTGCCGACCCACATCACCACTGGCCCCTATAATGGATACATCCACAGTTATTTCCTCAAAGCAAAATGAAACAGCGTTTTAAAACAGTGAAGTCAGTTTTATTATTTTCTTCATGATACGATTTTGACTTCTTAAATATAAGTGGCAATGTCCGATTACTTAATAATAAATCTCCCGCTAAAGTAAGCACCATTATTCATGTCAGGCATCTGTCCAAATAACGACCAATTTTTATCTTTAAAAACAAGTAAATAAACGCAAGCCGTGTTTGATCGCTTTTATTCTGCCTTATATCGTATTGCCCGCCGCGAACTGAATAACAATTGTTCATTACAGGGTAAAATCAGCCAACGATTTCATTTAGCTCTAGTGATAACGCATCGGCATATTCGGTTGATTGCAAAATCAATAATTCAATCGAATTGACAAGAAAACGGCAGCAAAGGGTTAAAGATTAACTTTGGCGCAAAAGTAACGCACTACGTGTATTTATAACTGTTTTTAGCGATATTCTGTAATCGCTGGGATGGTGATATCTGCTTACTTATGCTTTTCCTGTCGTGTTGTCTGTGTTTATCCGGGTTAAATAAAAATACTGAAAGTATGATGTTGCTAAGCACCGTACTTTCTTTGGTTTATTGGAAAAATTCAGATATGACTGATAAACCTTCCGTATCACCGGCTTAATAGTGTTTTTTGGTTTTTAAATTCTAACGAATTTAATTTTTTATATGGCATTGGGGATTTTTGCCTGTTCATTCCAAAGGGAAAAGTCAGCTTCAATGATGCGTCATTGGTCTGGCTATGGGGTTACTTAGGCTGCTACTTCATTGAGAACTAATTTGTTATCAGGGTTTCAACAACGACTAGCCCGTATTTCTGTACCACTAATATTGATAAGAAGATACTTAGAGAATTTTTCTGACAAATATGCTGCTCTGCAGACGCGGGCTATTAAAGCCTCGTCAACGTCTGCGATTCAAACCGGCAATTTGTCTGATGAGCAAGCGACCCTGAGCGTCACCGGTGCAAAACCCGGGGTACGATTATTACTGCTCCTAGGTTTGTTGCTGGCTGTCATCAGCCCGGCAAAAGCCGGAGATTTTTGTTCCGAGACCCCGTTCTTCGGCATCGTTGACGGCGATGTCATTGCCCCCGGTGATATGCCAACGGCGATCACGATCGACACGGATTGCACGTTCCAGAACTTTCCGCCATCTAATCCGTTAAAATCCACCATCAACTTCCAAACCAATGACCCGGCAATCTACCTTATTATTTTCGACAATGTTGCCTTAGACGGCAATATGGCCTGTAGTAATGTTAGTCATAACATCTGGTTTGTAAATGCCCCTCCGGGATCAGATGTTGCCAATAGCTGTCAGGATCTGCTGATACCCACTGAGAGCATCAGAAAACAGGCGACAGCCAGTACCGCCAGCATTGGTGTGCCCTTTACTTACACCTTAACCCTGCCATCAATGCAATTCCCTGTTGGTGATCCCTCGCCAAATGATCTGGATAAAGTGATCCTTTGGGATGATATAAGTGCTGCGGCCACCGGAGCAGACCTCACCTATGTCGGCATTAATGCCTACTACAAAGGCAGCGGTACTCCCGTGACACTGGTTCAGCAAACAGACCCCTTAGCCAAAGGTGGTGCCTGGACACCAAAGAACCTTTCTTATGAGCCCATTCCATTGATCACATCCGGCGAGCAAATCATGGTCGATATTACCGTGGTACTGGATGATACCCCTCTCAATGCTGCCGGCACGCCCTTTATTAATACGGCTAAGTGGTGGTTTGGACGACTGATTGATGGCGTGTCTTATGATCCGTTACCGGGTGAATCAGGCGTCTCGGAAGTCATGACGATTGCAGAGCCTGAGCTTATCGTCAGCAAGACCAGTGATACCACGGCTCTTAACATTGGTATCCCGGCGAACTTCACCATCAACGTACAGAACGTTGGTGGTAGTGATGCCTGGAACGCGACGATTGTGGATAAACTTCCCGACGGCCCGACGGCTGGTATGTGCGACACAGACCCTACAGCCAGTGTTACAGCGCAGATGTTTGCGGCAGATGGTACTTCAGCGGTCACGCCACTCTTAACTCAGGGTGTGCATTACTCAGTTACTTATAGCGCTGCACCAACCTGTCAGATCAGCTTTACGGCACTGAGTCCATTTGCAAAAATTGGCCCGTCACAACACCTGATTATCAAATACCAGTCATCTCTCGACGCCGACACCACCGGTGATGGCGTCGCGCTGGCCAATATAGCCGGCGCTACTGAGTGGTTTAGCGCAGACGGTAGCAACCCTACTCGTAGCTATAACAAAACACTGACTGACGGTACGCCACTGATTGTGGATCATCAGGATAGTAATATCATTACCACCGCCCTGAGCGGGTATTATTTTCAGAAAACCGTTTCAAACCTGACCAGTGGAGCCAGCCCGGCGGTTACCGCTGCCCCCGGTGACAGATTGCGTTACCGCTTACGGCTGTTCAATGTTGATCAGGATTTCACCGGTATCACCATCAGCGACCTGCTGGATCCGGCCTTGTTCAATACCAGCACTTACACAATGCCATCGTATACGGCAAACTATATTGATAGCTTTAATACCACGACTGGGCAGTTAGATATTTCTGGTTTTGGCGCGCCTCTTGATCTGGTGCCCGGCTCAGAACTGGTGATTGAATTCGAGATTAATCTATCATCAAGCCTGATTAATGGCGACGTGGTTCCCAATCAGGCAATCCTCAGCGCCGATGGCCCGGTCAGTTTCGCGAGTGATGACCCGTTCCTCAATGGCATTGCCGCACCCGGTGTAGCGGGTGATACCACCAATCTATTAATTCAGGCCCCCGGCCCGCTGGAAAAAGCCAATACACAGACCAGTGCCAGTGTCGGTGAGCAATTTAGCTACACCATCACCGTACCTGCCACGCCGATTAACGCGCCACTGTACGATGTGCGAATTCTTGACGACCTGACGGCTTCCAGTGCCGATATGCAATTTGTCAGTGCCCGTGTGCTAGCGGGTGGTAGCTGGACGCTGACTAACGCCGGCAGCACAACAGCGCCGGTTATTGTCGATACGGTCACCGGCATCGATATTCCGGCCAATGCTCAGGCGATGATTGAGATAACGGTCGAGCTGCTCAACACCGCAACCAACATCCGTGGCCAGCTGTTTGATAACCGTGCCAGCTACACCTATAACCGCAGCAATGGTGCGAACAATACACAAACCGCCGGTGAGACAGGTCTTAGTGCTGCCATGAACGTCACCGAACCGGCCCTGACAAGCATCACTAAAACAGCGAGTAACAGCACGCCAACAGCCGGTGATATCGTACGCTACAGCGTGAGTCTGACAGCCAGTGCGGGCGCCAATTTTTCTGATGTGTTTGATATCACTCTGAGCGACAGCCTGGATCTCGGACTGATTTACATTGGCAACCCGACTGTCACTATCGGTGCTGGCATCAGTGCCGACAATGTCATTGCCGACCCGCTTATTACAGGTGACGGCACGATCACCTCACAAACGCTGGAATGGAGCCTTAATAATGGCACCGCCGATATCGACATTGTTGCCGGCAGCACTATTACCATCAGTTACGACGTCCAACTGCACGATAGCGTGCTGGCTAACCAGACACTGAGCAATAGCGTCATTGCACAATGGAGCAGTGTTGACGGTATCATCACCAATGAGCGTGATGGCTCCGGTGGCCCACTCAATGATTACACCACTGCCCCAGTGGTCGAAACGGTCACCACACCCGACATCGTCGCTACCATCCTTAAAGACCGTAGCAGTGATACTTTTGGCGCAGCGGATAGCAATGTACGAATTGGTGATCTGGTTGAATACACCTTATCGATTACGATCCCTGAAGGCACACTAGGTAATCTTCAAATCGTCGATACGCTACCACAGGGCCTGGCCTTTGAAGGCATTGTCAGCATTAACGGCAACGCAGGACCAGCACCTTATATTGCAACAGCTCCTTTTACTCATGCCGATATTACCGCGGCAAGCCTGCTGCAAGCCGGTGACCCGACGCTGGAAGCAAGTACTGTCAGCTGGTCACTGGGTAACGTCACTAACCAGCCAAACGACGGTTTAAGCGATAACTTTGTGATTGTGTACCGCGCGCGGGTACTGGACGGCGTATTTGTACAGAGCGCATCAGCACAATCACTGAATAACAGCGTTAGCATTAGTTACAACACCGCGACAGGAACGGTAAGCCACTCCGATCTGGTCACCGCCATTAGTCTGACCCAGCCCGTTTTAACCGTGAACAAATCAGCCGTGACCGGCGGTGGCGATACGGTCATCGACCCTGCGGAAGTGATCACTTACAGCGTCGATATTATCAATAGTGGCACTGCGCCAGCTTACGACACGGTGCTGCAGGACATTATTCCGCTGGGTATGCGCACAAGTGGCGTTACCGTGGTCAGCACTCAGCTGCTGGTGGCGGGTACGCTACTGGCCAACCCCGTACCGAGCTATGATGCGTTAACGGGCGTAACGATCTGGAATCTGGATACGGGTGTGGCGGATAGCTACAGCATTCCAGCCGGTGACACTTTGCGTATTGTTTATCAGACGCAGGCCGACGCCGCCTTAACCGGCGGCCTGACCCTGACGAATTCGGCTCAGGTAAGCAATTATTATTCATTCGATAACGATGCCGTGCCAACACTGGCTGCTGTCAGCGGGACACGCGAAGCCTATGCGGCCAGCAATACCGCCAGCACTACACTCTATACCGGTGCGTTACCAACAAAGGCACTGCTTTCAGCCGCAAGCGCCAGCATTGGTGAAGAAGTTGTCTACCAGATCAGCGTACCGGGTACCTTAAGCAGCAGTCCGCTTTACGACTTGCGGATTACCGACCTGCTCGATGCCAATCTCGAATTAGTGAACGCGAGCGTCAGCGGTGGCATCGGCATTACTGATAACAGCAGTGCAAGCCAAATGGACATCAGCGTAGCTGAAATCCCTGCCGGACAACAGGCCGTGATTACACTGCGTACGCGTGTGCGCAACATTGCAACGGCTCAGCAAGGCCTTGCCATCAACAACACCGCCTCTTATAGCTATGCCTACAGCGCGGGCGGCACCACCCAGAGCGCGCTGAGCACGACTGAAACAGTGACCGTTAGTCTGATCGAACCTGAGCTGACAATTAACAAAACCGTCAGCGCGATAACCGCTGCACCACTCACCGGCGGTGACATACTTGAATACGTTTTAACGATTCCAAATAGCGGTAATGCGACCGCCTATGATGTGAATATTGTTGATACTCTGGCCGCTGAACTGCAACTCGATAGCGGCTTTACCCCAACGGCCAGTATTAATGCGGTAGCCGTTGCAGGCTTTAATGCAAACCCGAGCGGTACTCCGGCCGGGCCATTAGTCTGGGGACGCGATAATGCCGACAACACTCTGGATATCCCGCCGGGTGGCACGCTGGTACTGACCTATCGGGTACTGATTAATGCCTCTACACAATCCAATATCTCCCTGAGTAACAGTGCCCAGGTTGACTGGAGCAGTCTTGATGCCGCCAGTCTTTATGAGCGAACAGGTGCTGGCTGTCCGGCAGCCAGCGCACCTAATGATTACTGTAGCATTCCTGCTGTCACCACGATTACCACGCAAGACACCAATACATTAACTAAAGCCGTGATTGCTGACAGTTATGCGCCGGTTAATGATGCCACCGTGCGTATCGGTGATAGCGTTACTTATCAATTAACACTGAACTTACAGGAAGGCACCACACGTAATGTGACCGTGCAGGATGTGTTACCGGCCGGACTGGCGTTTGTGGACATTGTCAGTATCAATGGTGACGCAGTAGCGGACTATACGACTCCGGCCAGTGGTGCCGGTTCTAACTTCAGTTATGCCACGCTTACGTCTGCCGCCCTACCGGCGGCTGGCCAGACCGGCACACTGAGCTTTAGCTTCGGTGATGTGGTTAATGACCCGTTAGCCGATGCCACAACCGATAGCTTAGTCATTATTTATCGTGGCCGGGTCACTGAAAATACCCTGACCCAGCAGCCGAGTACCCTATTAAATAATACCGCGACTTTGAGCTATGTAGATGGCACCGGCGCGGCGGTGGTTGATCCGGCGCGACTGCAAAGCGCTGCGGCAGTGACCGTGCAGCAAGCGCTCATGAGCAGTCCGACAAAGACTGACAGTGTCTTTACCAGTCCGGCTAATGTGAATATTGTCAGCGATGTGATGCACTTTACATTGCAGTCGTGTAACACCAGCGGACTGTCACCCGCCTATAACGTACAGCTAAGCGATTTACTACCCAGCCAGCTCGATGAAAGCAGCCTGACTGGTCCCGCAGTGACAATTAATGGCGCAGCTGCCACAGCGGGTGTGGATTACAACTACAGCGCACCGGCGACTCGCGCTGGCAGTATGATCATTAATCTAGTCACGCCCGTTAACCCCGGCCAGTGTGTCACGGTTAATTACGATATCGGTTTCTACACCGACTTTGGACCGAACCAGAGCTGGAACAACAGCGTTACTGTCGACGAATACTGGTCCTTGCCATCACAAACTGGTCAGCAATATAGCGCATCAGCACCGACCACCTTTAGCATGAGCAACATCGCCACCATCGGTCTGCCTGCTAAAACAATGATCAGCCCCGCTAGTGCTGAAGCCACTGTTGGCGAACAGGTGGTGTATCACATGACGGTACCTGCCACGCCTGTCAATGCCGCACTGTATGATGTGCTGATCAGCGACACTTTGGATACCAGTCTTGAAATCATCAGCGCAAATGATATTAGTGGTAACGCCTTAAGCATCACTAATAACACGGTCGGTAATAACCTCAGCCTGACGATCGCGCAAATCCCCGCCGGCCAGACGGCGTTGATCGAACTGCGCACGCGCGTGGCCAATAATGCCGCCGCCAATGCAGGTCACAGCTTTAGCAATGTGGTCAGTTATAATTATGCCACCAGCGCCGGCGGGCCCACCCAGCCCGGTGGCAGCGCCGCGACAGCAGCACCTTTAACGATTATTGAACCGCAGCTGGCGATTAACAAAACCGTGGTCAATACCAGCAGTGTCGGCAACCCGCCTACCGCCGGTGATGTACTGCGTTATAGCCTGACCTTTACCGCATCCGGTGGCGCAGCAGGTGATAATTTCTCTGATGTGTTTGATCTGAGTATCACTGACAGCCTGAGCCTCGGACTGGCCTATCAGCCCGCCAGTGCCAGCGTCGATGGCGCGGGAAATAGTATTAGCGATCCGGCCATCGTCGGTGATGGCAGTGCCAGCGCGCAAACTTTACGCTGGCAACTGTCTGATGCCACCGCGGATATTGATGTTTTAGAAGGCAGTACAGTTACTCTCACTTATAACGTTGTCGTGCTGGATAACGTGCTGGCCAATCAACCATTAAGTAACAGCGCGACGGCACAGTGGACCGGTCTGGATGGCATTAATGCCAGTGAACGTAACGGCAGTACGACGCCGGCGGTTAATGATTATTTGACGGCCCCGGTTAGCACGACCTTAACCACACCTGATAACACTACATTCTCTAAGCTGCGCATCAATGATACCTACGGCGGCGCTGATGCCAATGTGCGTGTCGGTGACCTGATTGACTTTGAATTACGTGTCGGTTTACAGGAAGGACAACATAACAATGTTCTGATCAGCGACAACTTGCCGCAGGGCCTGGCGTTTGAAACAGTGGTACACATCAATGGTGACACCAGTCCGGCCTACACTGCGGTTGCGCCATTTGTGCACGCCGCTATCACGCCGCTTGTCAGTGGTAATCCTGTAACCGGACCTAGCACCGTCAGCTTTACGCTGGGCAATATTATTAATGTCGGTGACAACAACGCCGCCAATGATGAGTTTGTGATTGTCTATCGTGCGCGTGTGTTAGATAACGTGTTTGCACAGAGCAACAACACCACTCTGACCAATAATGTACAGCTTGATTACAGCACCGCGTTAGGTGCCAGTCTGAAAACGGCGACGGCCAGCAGTAGCTTATTACAACCGGACTTAGCGCTGACTAAAGTGGCGACAGCCGCCGCTGGTGACAGCATTATTGAAGCCGCTGAACTGCTGACCTATACCATTGATGTGATCAACAGCGGCACTGCGCCGGCTTATGATGTGCTGCTACAGGATGTGATTCCATTTGGCATGCGCAACGGTACGGCCAGCATCACCATGCTCAGCACCACTTTAGTCAATGCCGGCACGGTGCTGGTAAATCCGACACCGACTTACGATGCAGCCTCTGGTATTGCCCGCTGGAACCTCGATTCCGGTACAGCCAATACTTATACAATCCCGGCAAACGAGACGCTGCGCATTGTTTACCAGCTGCAGGCCGATGCCGATCTGGGTGCGGGTTTAACAATGACGAATACGGCTCAGGTCATCAATTATTATTCGTTTGATGATGAAGCCGTGCCAACACTGGGCACAAGCAGCGGTGTGCGTCAAAGCTATGGGCCGACGAACATCGCCTCCGTGACCTTTACATCACCTGTTCCGGGCGCATTACTAAAGCAAAACCCGGCTGATCTGACGGTATCTGTAGGTGAAAACTTCACTTACCGGGTCACTGTACCGGCAACACCGATACAAACAGCCTTACATGATGTTCGCATACTCGATGATTTGAATGCCTCTGCCGCTGACCTGACGTTTATCAGCGTCAGCAAAATAAGCGGATCGCAAGTCTGGACGCCGGTCAACAGCGGTACGGCTAAGAACCTGATCATTGAAGACACAAACAACGGCATTGATATTCCTGCCGGTGAGCAAGTGATCATTGATATCACCGTACAGGTCGATGACAGCGCCACCAATGTCAGCGGTTTATTATTCAGTAACACCGCCAGCTATAGCTATAACCAGCTAGCCAATAACCCGTCCAGCCAGCAAACCGGCGCGGCCTCAAGCACGGCCGACATGACGATTGTTGGCCCGGATAATCTGACGCTGGAAAAAACCGGCCCCGCGCAAATGCGGATTGGTATTCCCGGCAACTTCAGCTTAAACATTCATAACAGCGGAACGGCAACGGCATGGGATCTTAGGATTGTTGATGTCCTGCCCAACCCGTCACCGGGCGGTATGTGTGATAGTGCACCGGCGAATATAACAGCGCAAACCTTCCTCGCCGATGGTGTAACGGCAGTGTCTGCACCGCTGCTTGAGGGCACGGATTTTGTAGCCAGTTACCTGCCTGCACCGGACTGTAAACTGACCATCACCATGCAATCGGCCGCAGCAGCTTTGGCTGCCGATAACCGCCTGATCGTAACGTATCAGGCGCAGCTGGATGCCGATAATGTACACGGTGTTGATCTGACCAATCTTGCCGCTGTTAGCCAGTGGTTCAGTGGTGATACTGCCGGAGCCGGTGCTACCGGAGCCATCCGCACCTATAGCCGCAGCCTCAGCGATGGCACCACTGCGGTGCTCGATCATGAAGATGCTCATACTCTGGTCACCGAGTTACCTATCGTCTCGGTACTGAAAAGTGTGACTAACCTGACGACAGGCCAGAACCCGGGCAGCAATGCCTCACCGGGTGACCGACTGCGTTATAACATTCAGATTCAGAATGTGAGCCCGGTTGAATTGACGAACTTCAGCTTTATTGACGAACTCGATGCATTGAATGCGGTCGCGGCATTTGCAGCTGGCAGCATTACGGTAACGTCGCTACCGGCCGGCGCCGATAGCAGTAATACCAATGCCAGTGGTGGCACTAAGGGCACAGGACGGCTGGATATCCGCAATCTGAATCTCGGGCCGGCGGGCTCAGCCACTGAAATCGTATTGCTTGAATTTGAAGCCACACTGGCGCCGGTGATCACCAGCGGTACCGTGGTACTGAATCAGGGCCAGTTAACAGCAACCAATTTAACGCTATTGACGGATGACCCGGCCATTAATGGCGCGGATGATCCAAATCTGGCGGGGGATGAAGACCCAACCCAGACACTGATTGCATCAGCACCATTATTTGAAGTGGTAAAAACCTCGCAGGATATGACAGGCGACCCGGCTGAATTACTGGCCGGTGATACCTTGCGTTACACCATCACCGTGAAAAACATAGGCAGCGAAAGTGCCATCAATGCCATATTACATGATCAGCTGCCAGCCAATACGATTTACACGGCCGGCAGTACCACACTGAACGGCACTGCCGTCGCCGATATCAGCACCGGTGTATTGCCGTTAGCCAGTGGTTTGTTGATCAACGCTGTTGAAGATAACACAGCCGGTACAATGCGTGCCGATGCCACAGCCACCACGGCGAATGTGGCGACCGTGACGTTTGATGTGGTGATCGACAACACGGTGGTTAATGGCACTGTGATTTCAAATCAGGCTTTCTTTACTGCTGATGGCGCAGGCAGTGGTTTCATGCCAGAGCAAGCTTCGGATGATCCGGCAACGGCAACGGCGGATGATCCGACGCTGGATGTTATCGGCAACCAGCCCTTACTTGATGCCGTTAAAACAGTCAGCATTGTGGTGGATAACGGCGCGCCGGGTAGTTTAGATCCGGGCGATGTGATTCGTTATACCATCACTATTAATAACCTCGGACCAAAAGCGGCAACCGGCGTTACCCTTAGCGATGGCGTACCAGCCAATACCACTTATGTGGCCGATACCGTCATGCAAAATGGTTTACCGCTTGGTCAGCCAGATGGCGGTGTTTCACCGCTGATTGCGGGTATTGATGTCAGCTCATCAGACCTGACTCCTGCCTTACCAGGCGCCGGCAATGGCATCATATCGGCCGGTGCCAGCGCCGTTATCAGCTTTGATGTTCAGCTTGATGCAGCCACGCCGGTTGGCACGATTATCAGTAATCAGGGCCGTGTTGATAGTGCTGAGCTGCCGACAGAACTGACGGATGCCGACGGGGTTGATAGTAATGGTGACCAGCCGACTTTAATTGTGGTCGGTAATGCACAGTTAGTTTCGATTGTTAAAAGTGTGTCAGTCGTCGGTGGTGGCGCCGCCTTAGCCGGCGGGCAATTAGAATATCGCATCGTGGTCAGCAACATCAGCAGTGTAGTCGCTACCGATGTAACGATTACCGACAATCTCGATTTACCGGTTGCCGGCCAGCTCAGTTATGTAAATGGTTCCGGATTACTGAATGGCTTAGCCAGCGGTGTCAGTCATACTGCGCCGATTGTAACGGCAGACTATGCCGCCACTTATGGTGATCTGGCGCCGGGACAAAGTGCTGAGCTGGTGTTCCGTGCCAGCATTAATAATTCGCTGGCAATAGGCACCACCATTAACAACACAGCCGATGTTAGCTGGAATGGCGCAACACAAAACGCAAGTGCGACTGTCGCCATCGATGTTGGCGGTACGCCGGGTGTGGCTAATGTCAACGGTAGGCTATGGCACGATGCGAACTTTAATAACAGCTTTGATGCCAGTGAAATTATATTAAACGGCTGGAGTGTTGATATTTATCGCAACACAACATTATTAGGCACCGTGACCACAGATGCCAATGGAGATTATTCAATCAATGGTTTAGTGCCGAATGACGTTGGTACAGATCGCTATGATATTCGTTTCCGCGCACCGGGTTCGAATCCTGCCACCGCCACATTAGGTCTGGCAAATTCAGATCCGGCACTCGGTTACAGCGATGCACCACAGCGAATTTATAATATTGTATTAAGCTCGGGTGCGAGTGTGCAGAACTTAAACTTACCGATTGATCCGAACGGTGTTGTTTATGATTCGGTGCTGCGTATACCGGTTGCAGGAGCCACGGTCAGTTTATTAAATGCAGCAACCGGCAATGCCGTTTCTGCCGCTTGTTTTGATGATGTTAATCAGCAAAATCAGCAGACAATTGCGAACGGCTACTATAAGTTTGATCTTAACTTCAGTCAGGCAGACTGTATACCAGGCAGTGATTACCTGATTCAGTACACACCACCGGCCACGGGTTACAGTACAGCGGCATCGGTTGTTATCACACCGTTAACCGATGCGACGACGGCCGCTCTGGATGTGGCAAGTTGCCCGGCAGATGCCATTGCTGCAACGGCAAATATTTGTGAAGCAAGCGCAACAGCGCTGAGCCCTGCTCTGTCGTCTGCCCCAATGAGTGCAGGTACAAATTATTACCTGAACCTGAGATTAAATAATACAGCGCTGCCCGATGACAGCCAGCTATTTAATAACCACTTACCGGTTGATCCGGTACTAAGCAATGCTGTCAATATTTCAAAAACGACTTCATTGTTTAATGTCACGCGTAGTCAGTTAGTACCGTATACCATTACCGTTAAAAACGGCTTACCGGTTACGCTGTCTAACAGTAATGTAATTGATAACTACCCGGCCGGATTCAAATATGTGAAAGGTTCAGCACGGCTTAATGGTGTTGCCCGTGAGCCGGTACAGAACGGCCTGCTACTAACCTGGAGCAATATCGATCTGCTGCCTAACGAGACTCAGACCTTTGAATTATTATTAATTGCCGGTGCGGCTGTGACTGAAGGTGAGTATATTAATAAAGCCTATGTCATTGACACCCTTACCAGTAGTGCCGCATCCGGTATTGCAGAAGCATCAGTCAGAGTGATCCCCGATCCTGTGTTTGATTGTACGGATGTTATCGGCAAAGTATTTGATGATAAGAATCTGAATAACCAGCAGGATGATAATGAAGCCGGGCTGGCGGGTGTGCGAATCGTCACAGCACGCGGACTGGTGGTCAGCAGTGATAAAGACGGCCGCTTCCACCTGACCTGTGCCGTGGTCGCAAATGAGTCACGTGGCAGTAACTTTATCTTAAAACTGGATGACAGAAGCTTACCGTCCGGATACCGGGTAACATCAGAGAACCCGCGTGTGCAGCGCGCTACCCGCGGTAAAATGCTGAACTTTAATTTCGCAGCGACCATACATCGTGTGGTCAGCATGGATCTGCTAAACGATGTGTTCGTAAAAGACAGCATAGAAGTACATGACCTCTGGAAAGGCCGTTTAGATTTATTAATCGAACAGTTACAAGATAAGCCGTCCGTCTTGCGTTTGTCATATCTTGCCGATATCGAAAAGCCAGGTTTAGTCAGTGACAGACTGGCAAAAGTAAAACAGGAGATTACTGAACGCTGGAGCAAACTTAACAACTATGTATTAAATATTGAAACAGAAATATTCTGGCGCCGTGGCGGACCGCGTTAGCATCGGATTTAAGTCTATTAGACTTAAATCCGATAACATTAAAATGTTATAATCTGTGTTTTTTTAATCAATAAATCAGGTGAGTAGAAATGAAATTGTGGCCATATTTTTTAGGTGCGTGGTTAGTTCTTAACGGCTTAAACTCTATCATTAGTTTAAGTTTTAAATATGAAACGATGGTAATGGGGGTACTGGCACTGATTGCAGGCATACTGGTTATTATACGAAAATAAATCTCGCTGTTATTTTTTACTGATGTGAAATGTAGTTTGAAATAATTTATCTCGCCTGCATTTCTCAAAACCGTTTCAACTATCTAATCCTGTATTAACAGCAACCTCGTAGTTGCTGATCTATACTGAACTAACGAACAGCGATCTGATAAAACATTTAAGGTGAAGCATGACTGAGCATACAGATGGACTCGCGGTATTAAGCAGTAACACCCCGCTGAAAGACAAGCTTGTATCTGCCCACAACTCGCTTCGCGCCAACTTTCCTTTTATTGCCAGAGTCGCAGTGGCAATATACGACCCTGCAACCAGTATACTAAAGACATACATACACAGCAGTGGCAAAGATAACCCGCTGGAACACTATCAGTCTTCACTTGAAGACGCACCGTCACTGAAAGAGATTCTCAAAAAAGGTAAGCCGCGTGTTATTAACAACATGCTTACCTTTGAAAATGGCAAAAACGAACACACTAAACGACTGGGGCGTCAGGGCTATGCCGCCAGTTACACCATGCCGATGTTCAATAACGGTGTATTCTTTGGCTTCATATTTTTTAACGCCAATGAAACAGATGTCTTTACTGAATCCGTGCTGCAACAAATTGATATTTACGGGCATATCATTTCCTTATCCGTAATTAACGAGATGGCATCAATCCAGACATTAAGTGCCGCCATCAAAACCACCGGCAGCTTTACTCATACACGCGATCCTGAAACAGGCAGCCATCTCGATCGCATGTCCCGTTATAGCCGGCTTATTGCGACTTCTCTGGCCGACAAATACAATTTGGATGACAGTTACATTGAACATATCTTTATGTTTTCACCGTTACATGACATCGGAAAAATCGGTATCCCCGACAATATTCTGCTAAAACCGGAAAAACTGAATGATGCTGAAAAAACCATCATGCAAACCCATGCCCGCAAGGGCCGGGACATGATTGATGAGCTGCTTGAAAATTTTAACCTGGGTACCATTGAATATATCAGTGTGCTGCGCAATATAGCCGAGTTCCACCACGAGGCGGTTAATGGCAGTGGCTACCCTTGCGGAAAAAAAGGTGATGAAATTCCTTTAGAGGCACGCATTATTGCCGTTGCAGATGTGTTTGATGCACTCACCAGTAAACGCTCATATAAAGATGCATGGGACAACATAACAGCGATCAATACACTGAAAACAATGGCCGGCGAAACCCTCGACCGTGACTGTGTCAACGCCTTAATCAGCAACATTGATGAAGTTGAATATATCCAGCAACAGTTTAAAGAAAACCTTTGATCATTATCAAAACACTATGGTTTTCAAACTCTTCTGTAGCAATATCGGAGAAGCTAACATTGTCCACCTGCCCTGCCTCAAGACCGGGCGAACAGTGATTACTGTCGTTACAGGACATAAGCTGACTGGTGAAAACGATCTGTATAAACTTTATCAACCGTAGCCTGGATACAATATTAGCTTTAGATTTTATAAAAAATTAATGTTGTTATACTGATCTGCCCACTCACCTGGATACAACAGTATTTTTCAGCTTCCTAGCGGAAAATATAATTACAGTGCCTACTCTGCGTGCTTTAAAAACTCAAACTAAAAGCAACTTTCTGAGTATCCCGTGATAACTCTATATCCATTGTGACAGTTTCACTGTTCTGCAGGTACATATCCGTAAAAATACTGGCTACTATACCTCCTACCGCTGCACCTGCCAGCACATCGGCGGGATAATGCCAGCCGGATTCAACTCGTGCCCAGCCAGTTGCATACGCTGCACTATTAAATATCCAGTCGAAATATTTTTTAGTATTGTCATTTAATTCTAGTTGCTGAATATTATGTTCAGTAAATTTTGCAGCGGCAAATGCTTTCGAAGTGTGACCGGACGGAAAGCTGCGCTGGTCGTAATGGTTGGGGCGAGTCCGGTCTGTTGCTGATTTAACACCGCTGGTAATCACCGAGTTGGCAGATAAGCCTATAGCCTCAACGAAGAAGGTTTCCGCATTAGTTGAAAGCATATCAGATCCGTTAGAATGGTCAGCAATAAACAATGCACTCACTCCAGCTGAAATCACCAGTGAGTCAACCAGGCTGTCGCTGGCATTTTCCGCACTTCGCATAGAACCAAAGACAGGAGTTTCACGTTGTGCCCAGTCTGATATTTCAACATCTTTATCAGCAGCCGCTATGATTGTAGCTGCCAGCAATGGACCCCAGTTCGATGGATGCTTAATAGCCGCCTGCGTCGCCCTGGAAAACTTTTCGCTGCATGCCGATAAACAGAATATCAGCATAATAGCCAGACAAAGTATTTGTGATTGCTTTTTTTTCATCGTCATATAAGTATAAAATTATTCACAGACAGATCATACTTTTATCATTAAATCTTTATCACTCACTAAATAACACAGCTATCACTGCCTTACATTTGTAAATTTATTCAATAAGCCTATAATCATTCAATGACACAATCCGTGTGTCATCAAAAGGAGGCAACATGTTTTCTTTTAAAAGCTTATCTTTATTCATTTTATTAACTACCGTCTTTTCTCCTGTAAACAGTCATGCAGAGGATGCTGACTTCATCTCAGAAGGAGGCCGCCTGTATGACAAATGGTGGCAGGAGATCGGCCTGAAAAAACCCGCTACCACTCACCCTTCATACCCTTCAGCCGGACGACAGAAAGGTGCCAACACGTGGCGTTGCAAAGAATGTCATGGCTGGGATTATCTCGGTGATAAAGGCGCCTACGCAAGCGGTAGTCACTTTACAGGCATCAGGGGCATTAGTGACAGTGCCGGACGCAGCATCGACGAAGTAATGGCAATTTTGAAAAATAAAACACACCGTTATGATGAAGTCATGCTTGATTATGGTTTATTACGACTGAGCGCTTTTGTCTCCTCAGGTCAGGTTGATATTCGTCACTATTTCAGGCCCGATAGCAATAAAGTTATCGGCAACATTCTCAATGGTAAAAAACGTTATAACCAGTCATGTAAGGAGTGTCATGGCAGTCAGGGTCTGAAACGAAATTTTGGCAGCCGAAACAAGCCTGAGTACATGGGAACACTGGCAAATAAAAACCCCTGGGAGGCCATGCACAAGTTAAGAAATGGCCATCCTGATGCTTTTGTTATGGGAGATCCCATGCCGCATATGCTGGGCAAAATAAACCTGCAACAACAACTGGATTTGCTCGCCTATCTGCAAACCTTGCCGCCTGCTAAATAATATCTTTCCGCTAGTGGCATTAAAAAAGGCCGGTATTATTTACCTGCCTTTATCAGGACTGATTATTTGTAGGCGATGGCGGCACTTGACGGACCGGCAAGGTGTATCATTTCAAAATGTTTAAAGCCTGCCTCTTTGCACCAGTCACGGAAATCTTGTCCGCTATAATCAAAAGCATCGCCAAACTCGATCAGCATATTTAATGACATCAGCATGCCAAAAAGATTTTCCCGCCGGGCATCATCAATCAGATTTTCTATTGCGATAAGCACACCGCCTTCAGGTAAAGCATCATAGGCTTTTTTAATCAGTATTTTTTTGTTTTGCAGATTCCAGTCATGCAGAATATTACCCATCGTAATAACATCCGATTTTGGGAAATCATCAGCAAAGAAGTCACCGCCTGTTGCTGTTATGCGATCTGTTAAGCCATCCTTTTCGATCTGCTCCTGCGCCAGTGGCAGCACCTGTGGCAAATCAAGGCTGTTAAACTGAAGATGTGGATGTTGTCGTGCAATGATGCGTGACAGCAAAGCCAGTGCCCCGCCGATATCGCTGACTGCTGTGTAATTTTCAAAATGAAATTTTTCACCTAATATCTGAAAGTTAGCCGCCTGGAACCCTGTCATCGCATCAAGAAACTGGCCGAGCCTGACCTCATCGGAATACAGTTCTTCAAATATCGGTTTACCATTATGCTTAATTTCATTTTGTGGCTGCCCTGTCTTTAAAGCTTCACCCAGATTATTCCAGAATCCAAACAAGCGGTTATTCAGCATCTCTGGCATACCACCAATATACAGACGACTGTTTTTATTGAGAAATGCAGAACTGTTCGGCGTATTTTTATACTTACCAGACGGGCCATCACCTTGCCGCTCGAGAAAACCAGAGGCAACCAGTGCATCAAAAAAGTCATAAATACCTCTTGGGTGTAGTCCCAGTTTTTTCCCAAGCTGTTCAGCGGTCATTGCGGTCTGATCGAGTACGGTAAATAAATCAAATTCGACGGCGGTTAACAATACTTTGGATGACCAGAATGCGGTAGCTGTTTGCATAATGTGATCGGGATTCAGTTCGACGCTGTTATTTAGCTGAACATCATGCTGTGATTTAGGACTTAACACTTCGGTTCTCATGGCCTTATTCCCTTTAGTCTTATAGTAGAGGGAGTTACTATAACCAGCATAAATTAGTCTATAAATACGGATAATACTGATAGATTGTTAATGATTTATTTACAATGGTGATGCCATGGATAAGTTAACGCGCATAAAAGTATATGTGAATGTCGTCGAAACCGGCAGTTTTACAGCGGCCAGTGAGCGTATGGGAATTTCACGCGCTGCCGCCAGTCAGTATGTAGCACAACTCGAGGAACACCTTGGCGGTCGTCTGCTTAACCGGACTACGCGTCATGTCAGTACAACCGAAGCGGGCCGTATGTACTTTGCCCGCTGCAAAGACATCTTACATCACTTAGAAGAAGCTGATAACATGGTTTCCGGTTTCAGTGGCACCCCAAAAGGAACATTACGTATCAGTGCTCCCAGTGTATTTGCTGAGCGCCATCTTGTGCCAATAATTTATGATTTCACAAAAGCTTATCCTGACGTCAAGATTGACCTGATGGTCACTGATCGTTATGTTGATATGGTTTATGAAGCGTATGATCTGGCAATACGCGTCACCAAAATAGAAGACTCTGATCTGGTTGCCCGACGACTTGCAAGCTGCCGGCATATATTAGCCGCTTCACCGGCTTATTTAAAATCCAGCCCGCTATTAAGCAGTCCTGATGATCTAAAAAACCACGCCTGTTTACTTTATTCATATACAACAGGTGCTGTGTGGCCACTTTTTAAGAATGCTAAGGATTATTCTGTAAAAGTGTCGCCTGTGATGACTTCAAATAACCCAGAAGTTTTATTAGAGGCTGCAATCAACGGAATGGGCATCACTATCATGCCAACCTTTATAGCCAGTGATGCTATACGCCGTGGTGATTTATTAACTGTGCTCGACGACTATGAATCATTAAATCTCGATATCTATGCAATCTACTCATCAAGGCACTATTTACCGGCAAAAATCAGGTTCTTTGTAGATTTTCTGAAAGAAAAAATTAACGATCCGCCTTATTGGGATGACTTTAAACCTTAACTTATTAAAAAATATTAAAATGACATATTGACTATTCTTTTCAAGAAACCTCATTACTGGCACTAACCCTTTCAGGCTCTGACTGGTAGTAAAATCTATCAGTACCCTTACCGCCAGTGCGTCTGGCTATAATAGACGTAAAGCCGATATTATTGGCGTAATGATTAGGAACTCGATGAATAAGGACTATGAGAAATTAAAAGGCGGACAAATTTCTTGCTCCGCCCTATTGCTAGTAATACAGATCTCAAAATGAAAATGCCAGTCCAACGCCGACAGAATCTCTGGACCGGGTGTAATCAGACAGCCTGTCCATTGGACCGGCGTGCGCTCTGATTAACAGCGGTATATCCCAGCCATCTTCTGACTTCAAAGGAATGATCAGACTAATATCTATAGAATCGGTATCCATACCACCACGGCCAGCCGTGTAATCGGCTGTCAACGTCAGTATGTTTCCGGCGTATTTATTTCCTGTGCTGATTTTTTTTGATAAAGAGAAAGTCAGAAGGTCATAATCTGCAAAGTCTGTATCCGTGCCCGCCAGCTCACCCCAGGTAATATTAGACTCTTCTCCACTGTCATAAATTTTATATTTGAAAGAATAGTTAACTGACTCTGACAGCGGTCCGCCGAAAGACAAACTGATATAATCGGCACCCCGGCTGAGGGTATCAAAATATTCATGATTATCATTTTGATATTCAATTTCAGCCAGATACTGACCGAATGTCGCGGACAAAGGATCATCATCTGTCAGGTTAGCATCGGTGACCTGACCATCTGAACGGTGCTCAAATCCAATATCATACCATTCAATATATTTGATAAATTTCGAAGAATCCTGCATATCCCAGCGCAGCTGCAGTGCAATATTACTGGTTCTGTTAATCACTGGCCCTGACTCACGACTGCCTGCGTAGAAGTCAAATTCACCGGTGTATTTCAGATAAAGATGTGCTTTCCCTTTCGCATTCTTATCACAACCAAAAAGATCTTTTTCATTATGTAAAATACAGTTATAAAATATATACTTAAATGAATACTGCACTTCAGCAGCCCATTCATCGTCGGCCGTCCATTGAGACAAGGCATAATTCATATCATTAGGCATAAAACGATTACTAAATTCACCAGCGTAAGCACTGCCAGATGTAGTAACAAAGCCAGCCAGTAACAAGATTACTTTTATTTTCATATTTCCACCTGCACATTTCCTTGTTATTTTTTAACTCAACGCAGTTAAGTCAGTTGAATATTACCCTGATTGCTAGTCATTTGCAGTGCCGCTAAGGTAAAAAAATGCATAATTTCAGCTTTACAAATTACCTCAAGTCAGAGCATTTCTTGCTCAATCATCAATTACACAATCAATCTCCATATTTTCTTCATATTTCTTTGCTATTATCTTCTTAGTACTTTGAATTATTGTAGAATATTTATGTATCATAACTCTGAAATACCCGAATCATGCCTGGCTTTATGGCAGACCTGCCACTCGCTAGCTCCGGACCTTATTAATAATTGTTCTGTAAAATCAAGCAACTTAACGGTTACCGCTTCCACTCCGATAAATCCTCAATCCAAATCTGTCTATCTGATTAAAAGCGGCGTCATTGGCGAATTTTATGACGATCAGCTCATCGTCAATTACGAGCAAGGTGACCTTGTAGGGCTGGATGGCTTACTACAAAAAAAGATAACAACATATAAAAATGACTTTGCGGTAATCGTCGATGAGTATGACGGCCAGACGTTCATTGACTCAGTATATAAAGATAAAAGTAAATTCCTCAAATGGAATCAATTCCTCTCCTGCCTTAGTCAAAGCTATCAGTTATTAATGTGTCACTTTAACCATCAGGATATCGATTTTACACCTGAGTTTCGTTATTACAATAAAGGTGACACCATTATTGAGCAAAACACTGAAGGCCATGAAGTTTATACGCTAATGTCAGGCACGACAAAAGTACTGCTTGATAACACTGAAGTCGGCACAGTTAAAAAAGATGAGATTTTTGGTGCAATAGCCGCTCTGACTAATACAAAGCGTAACGCCAGTGTTGTCGCAACAAGCTATTGTGAAGTCATCGTGGTTAAAAGCGACAACTTTCGTGATTTATTAACAGCCAGACCGCTAACCGTTCAGGCTTTAATCGGCAACATGGCCAGAACGATCGTATCCTGTAACGAGAAAATTAAGCAGCTATCTGCTGATGCTCAATCAGCCACCCGCTATTCAGAGCCTGAGTAACTGTTAATGTAGAAATATCTCAGAGCTCCATGACATCCGCTGCTATTTATCAGATGGACAAACTGAAAATAATCTCTCAATTAGTTAATGTGCTCCGTCTTACCGAGCTTTATTGCTTTTTCAAACATAGTTTTATCAAACAGGACAATTTTATTGGTTGTTGTATTGCGGGCCTCCCACTTATCACCTTTCTCAGATATAATTTCAATGCTCATACCTGAAATCACGAATTTTTTACCTATTATATTATTCACAATATCCCTTCAATAGCGTTAAATGAAGTCAGGTTTATTATTCCACACAATTAAAAATAATATAATATCGCAACTTAAAAAACAGCCGGACATCTGCATGATAGAACTTAATAAAAAACGTCTCATTTCTATATTGATTGGCACACTGACAGGCACAGGGCTTCTTGGCATCTGTTGTTATTTAATTTACGGTATAGAAATCGCCATCATCTCTGTTTTCAGTACCCTGCTGGGCTTTACTATCCTGCATCTATTTTTATTTTATTTGTGGATAAGAGCCGGTAACAGATAACTTAAAGCCTTTATTTTTTTTTAATACCGGATCCTGATAATATTTCCAGCTGTTCTACTTTGTTTGAAATGTTCATGGTTATATCAGTGCATTCAGTGAGTTAAACAGCTCGGACAAGCTCCGATAATACCGCCTGCCGATTACTGCAGGCGGTGCATTATATGCCTGAATATCCGAATAGCGATTATTCCTCTATCGCAAACTCGATTCGTTCAGCCAGCTTCTTCAGTGCTTTGTTTGCACATATGGCATCTTTGTCACCGCCGGGTGCTCCGCTAACACCAACAGCTCCCAGGTTATAGCCACTGGCAGTAATTTTGATACCGCCCTCCATTACAATCAATCCGTTTATATGATTAAGTTCCTGCTGAATATCTCTGCGCGCAGCTCTGAATGCGCCGCTGTCTGTCCATGCCATCACGGTCATATTAGCTTTGCGCTCAGCGACTTCCAGGGTAAACCGGGAAGCCAAATCATCCCTCAGTGCAGCCCGTAGCAGGCCATTGCGATCAACAACGACTGCGCTGACATGAAAGCCGTCTTGCCGACAGGCCATCACCGCCTCATTAGCAATATCTCTTGCCAGATCCATGCCGATACTTCTTGCTTGTACAACGTCTTTGGCACTGCTGTTATTATTCAGTGACAGCATCATAAGCAAAATGAAAAACTGTGTTTTAGTGCTTATTTTCATTCTCTATACCTCGCCTTAAAATTAACTGACGAATAATATACAACAATTCGGTAGATCGTATTCGTTTTAAAATATCTTCTCATCACTCGTTTTAGATCATGAGATATAAACAATCCCGTCATTGTTCAATATCTGCACGCGGTGTGTAAAAGAATCGCATAATTTTGGCAGATGTTTCTCCATCGGCAGTAATCACAACTGCCCACTTAGGTAATGCCTGTATCAGCCAGATAAGAAATACGATGATAATTGCTTTTTTACCGGGTGACAGTCTTTTATACCGTTGGTAGAAACCAGAGGGTTTTGATTGAGGCTTATCTTCTAGCATGCAGGTACCTCACTCAATTGAAGTCAATAGTCAATCCATTTTATGGTACAGGGACTACAACCCTAGTCGATAGAGTAAGAGTTTAGCGTTGTGCTCATATAGATGTAAAGGATACATCATCGTTTAGTAAAAAATACCTATTAACGATATATTGCATTTACTGTACGATACTGGGAGCATTTGACAACTGCTTTTAAATACTCTAATCCAGTCTATTACTGATTCATGTTATTACATCACTGTCTGCGTTTATCCGTATATTCTGTGAGCCCAGGTAGTCAGGCCAGAAACGACACTGCCAAATGCATCACCAACCACTATCTCGATATCGCCATAATGCGATCGAATCCAGTCCTCAATAACCGGTGACTTAGCCGTTCCACCGGTTACATAGATGATGTCAGGTTTTTGATCTGCCTGGGTTTCTACCTCTCTCATCAAAGAGATAAACACATCCAGTTCACGCTCTATTGCTTTACGCATATCATCACGACAGACAGTAATACCAAAATCATCTTCAATATAATCAAGATAGATATTTACACAGTCCTTTTCTGACAAATTAATTTTCGCCAGTTCCGCACTGCGGTTTAGCTGAAGTATCAACCGCTCTTGCTGCAGTATTTTAAAGCGCTGAAATTTTTTCTTATCAACCGCTTGTGACAGATAAGAGGCTATATCTCGCTGAGTCCGAGGTGATAAAAACTCCGCCTGAACATTCACATCATTTGTCGTTACAGCATCCCAGAATAATGTCACAGGTATCGGCAGGCCGTTTTCCAGCAATGTATCTTTACCAAAATGTGGCATGATACTTTTTAAGGCTAATTTTATATCGAGATCAGTACCCCCAACACGGTCCCCGCTATGACCGAGTATTGAATCGGTTCTGTCATTCAAGCCGATATAAGAAGGACCCAGCTTAACCATTGAGCAGTCCGTGGTACCGCCGCCGGCATCCAGTACAAGTACCAGTTTGTCTTCTGTAAGGCTACGCTCAAAATCAAGTGCTGCAGCCATCGGTTCCATCTGGAAATCAATATTCTTAAACCCTGCTGCGATGGCCGAGCGTTCAATAATATTAAGCGCCTGTATATTACCCAGCTCGCCTCTTGTTCCATGAAAATTTACAGGCCTACCAATAACAATATTTTGTATTTCCTCCTGAGTACTTTTTTCCGCATTGTTTTTAATATGCGCCATCATTCTGGTGATGATTTCAGAAAACAGCTCAATATGTTGATTGCTAATATCTGCGCCGAGAAAAGATTTAGGGGACTTAACAAAATAGCCGCTTTGCGAGTCCTCAATGTGACTTAGAATTGCTTCTTCGCCAAAGGCCATCTCGCTATCAGCGAATAGACCGTCTTCTTTCGACCAGTCCGCGGCTTGCTCTTTCAAGCGCTGCTCGATCTCTCGACGCATAAGTCCGCGTTCATGATTTTCTAGCTCGGTATCAGATAATATTTTAACGCCTCTGTTTTCTGATTTTGCCGTTTCAAGTGTGCTGGCTTGTCGTTTTTTAGCAGCAATGATTCGCGTCTGCAACTGAACCTGATCAATTTTTTTAACAGCGACACTTTGGCGGGATGTATACAGTGCAGATGGTAAGCGAGTGCTTTGACCTTCAAGCGGCAGAAGAAGCGGCGCATTATTCTGCCATATACCAATCAAACAATTTGAAGTACCAAAGTCTAAACCTGCGTACATCTGTCTTTTTCCTCGTTACGGTGGGATAAATATGGTGGCAGATTATAGCATTTTCTAATGCTGTTAGATGTCTCATTTCCCCGATCAGCAGTGAATAGTAAAACCATTAGATAGGCTTAATGAAAAGTCGTGAATTATTAAACGAAACAGAAAACCGCTTATATAAAGACCTTAAAATCCCCTCACTTTCTTTAGCAAGGATAATTGATGTTATCAGAGCAGTTTTTACTATAATATTGCAACTAGCTTTTGACACATTTTACAGCTCTGAGGTAATACCTATGAATATAGTTAGCCGCATTAGAAAACTGATTTCTTATCTGGCCATTTTCATCATGCTCTGCATACAGATAACCCCTGTTCACGCTGCTATGGTGAACAATAATGATATATTAAGAAACGCACAGCACAATACATCTGTAAAGCAGATGGTAACAATACTTGACCGTGAAGAAATTCATAGCCAGCTGACAGACATGGGAATTAGCCCGTCAGAGGCAAAAGATCGAATTAAGCGGATGACGGACTCTGAGCTCGCTGAGCTTACACAGACATATGAACAGCAGCCAGCAGGTAGTGGCGTATTAGGTGCGGTTGTAACCATCTTTGTAGTACTGGTTATTACCGATATGCTGGGTGCGACCGATGTATTTCCATTCGTAAAAAACATCAATAGATAAGCACCTGTCTTGTATATTACCGCTAGTATAAATGTCAGGCTAGTAACTGGCATTTTCCTGCTGTCTTTGCTTTCTGCCTGCGCCAGTACGCCACAAACGCTGCAGCTGAAGTCTCACCCGCCTGAACAGATACAACCGCAGGCAGAGCTAACCAGCGTCGCATTTTTTCCACAACGCCAATACCAGTGTGGTCCCGCGGCTCTTGCAACCATACTTGATCACAGCGATATTAAAATCACGCCGGATGAGCTGACCGGTAAAGTTTATATCCCGCAGCGCAAAGGCAGTCTACAACTTGACATGATCGCCACTGCGCGCAGTTACGGCCTGCTTAGTTATAAGTTAGCCCCCAAATTAAGCGCGTTACTAAATGAAATTAATAATGGAAACCCCGTTCTTGTTTTCCAAAACCTGTCGCTGGCCATTTGGCCTCAATGGCATTATGCCGTCGCTGTTGGCTATAATTTAAGCACGGCTGAGCTGATATTACGTTCAGGCGCCATACGGCAACATTCAGTTAGCTTTAGCACCTTTGAAAGAACCTGGCAGCGCGCAAAGCACTGGTCATATGTTGTTATTAAGCCGGGTGAAATACCATTCACAGCAAACCCGATTGACTACACACAAGCCAGTCAGGACCTTCAGTCATCAGGCTTTCCCCGACAGGCTTTAAAAGCATTCCGCGCAGGAGCAAAGCGCTGGCCAGATAACTCTATTACATTAATGGCACTGGGTAATTCAGAATATGCCGCCGGAAATTACGACAAGGCATTACTAGCTTTTTACAGTGAACTTAATCAGCGTAAAACTAATGCCAGTGCCTGGAACAACCTGGCTTATGTGCTGGCTGCTAAAAACTGTAAAGATCAGGCGCTTCAAGCCGTAAACTGTGCCATGTCACTTTCACCCAGTGACAAAAATATCGAGCAGTCACTACTAGAAATACATCAGTCCTCTGTATCAGATACTGGTAGCTGTGAAAATATAACTTGTCCGACACACTGAACTGACCACGTGATAAGGCACAGACACAAGCTACGAAATGATATGCATACAAGAATTGATATATAAAGTGATGATTATAGATATCGACGGAAATATTTTTACCCGCTAACGACTAACAAAATAATCATGATAGATGTATTTTTTTACTCTGACCCAAAAATATTTATCGTTTCATAATCTGAACTCGATGGAAACAGTATAACGTATGATGTCGGAATCCTGATGAAATCGACAAACTTTAAAATCACGATTTGCCTGTAAGGTTTATAATAACGTAGAGATTTAGATATCAGTCGTATTGTTTTCGGTACAGCCGAAAACATATTTTGATAAATATTTTACGGGGTTAAAGACAACAAATAGTAATAACTCTCATTTGTCACCAATACTTTATATTCGACACCAGGAATTCCTTTACTGCGCTTTGCCAGTGTACAAAGACCTAGTTTTCAATCAAGTCTGACCCTTTTGTTGCCTGCCAGATCGGAATAAGGATGACATCACCGGGATATATAAGATCCGCGTTAATAATCTCAGTGAGTGCAGCGAGCTCCGGGTAACGAAATGGATCTTTTACATAGGTTCTGGCAATATCCCAAAGTGTATCGCCTTTTTTCACCACGTGAGTAATATAGATAATTTTCCTGTTTATTTTTTTCTCAACATCATCGACTGCTTTTTCAACTGCTGCCGACTGTTCAAACGAGCGGTTTTCTGTCAATGTCTTTGTGGTTTCAGTTACAGTTACAGGTACAGTCACTTCATCAACCGCCGCGTCCTGATTAACAACGGGCTGTTGAGTTAGCGAGTTCACGGCATCACTGAGACTGGTTTTCTGTCTGAAAAAATAATCAAAACCGGCGCCACCAGCGCCGATCAAAAGCACTACTATTATTGCGACGGGTAATAAATTTTTCTTTACTGCTTCTTTATAGAATGAAGCTGCCCGGTTGTAAATTACCGGTACCGGTTCAATCTTTGCTTGATCGAACAGAGTGTCAGAAATAGCGGTACTGTGGATGCTATTATTTTCATTGTTTCGAGTACCGGCTATGTTGTTACTCGTCGGATTTTCGGAACTGCTAACATCATCATTCTGATGCTTGACTACTGGCTCTGCGACAGACTCTGAAGCCAGATACTCAACAACATTACCCACAGCATTAATTTTCCCTGCCAGCGGATCAGGTAATTCTATCTGCAGGAACTCAGCAGGTTCCTCAATGATCACTACCGATGATGTAAGTTTCGGCGTTGTTTTAACCTCTGTAAGCTCAGTCAATTTATCAGCCACCACATTCTCCAGGATTTGACGAATAACATCAGCACGACCACCAGCCAATTTTTCGGCAGGACAAGTTCAATGACATTATCCACGTTTTGGCTATTATTTACAGCCTAAAAATATCTATAGATGAAACATGGTCAAGAAATGGGGATCAGACTCGACTTAATTTCTTCTTAGGCCTGCCTTTTGGCTTTGGTTGTGCTCTTCGTTCAGTCAGCTTTTCAACTTTTTCTTTAAAATAACTAGCGCCAAGCACCCACCCCTTATTGGTACAATCCCGTATCTCGCTTAATTCATTTTCTGATAAATGAGTTCTAAATAGATGTCGGTATACCTGTAGTCGTTCTTCATCTGAAGCAGCTAGTTTTTTATATGTACGATGTGGCGTTATTAAGCGATCCTCTTTTCCTTGTGCATTATAACCATAACTACTCCAGCGGTAATCTTTTGGGTGTTTTACCATATTCCTGGCTCTGACTGGGTTCATCTCAATGTACTTCATACAGGTTAGTAGGTAATTTGTACTGTCGATTATTGTTGATTTATATCGACCTTCCCATAATGTGCCTGTACGGTTGTAATGGGAATTGTAATATTGTACGTATCGTCGACCAACAGATTGAAAGGTTTTTGAAATACTCGTTTCTTCTGTCGGCGAGGCAAGCAGGTGAACATGATTTGTCATTAATACATAAGCGTGTATTTTTAGTCCATTTACTTTTGATGCTTCTTCTAAACATTCGAGATAAAATTGATAATCATCTTCTACACCAAAAATCAGCTCTCTGTTATTTCCACGCTGCATCAAATGTTGTGGCTGATCCTTTATATAAAATCATGGCAATCTAGCCATATTACCCCTACTCCTGTTATTTTGAACAGGCTGAGTAACATGCAAAACAAATCAAGTCGAGTCTGAGCCCATTTATTGCCGCTCATCCTTTTTCTAAGCTGCCTGTGCGGCAGTGAACAGGTTATGACAATATAACAACGTTCACTTATATTTCTAAGCTGCCTGTGCGGCAGTGAACGTTGGCGCAAAAATCAACGTCCTTTCTTTATTTTTCTAAGCTGCCTGTGCGGCAGTGAACAATTCCGTTTTCACCGTGGGAGCGGTTGATGTTTTCTAAGCTGCCTGTGCGGCAGTGAACAAACTACAACTTGGTTCATTGAATTTGCATGGTTTCTAAGCTGCCTGTGCGGCAGTGAACTCTCATCGAATGCCGCTCGTATCCCTTCGGACTTTCTAAGCTGCCTGTGCGGCAGTGAACCTTAAATGACTCGATACCGCCATGTCATTCATTTTCTAAGCTGCCTGTGCGGCAGTGAACATTCTCGTTCGTCTCACTCTCACTCTCATGCCTTTCTAAGCTGCCTGTGCGGCAGTGAACGAAGCCTATAATAGCTGGATGGGATTTTCACCTTTCTAAGCTGCCTGTGCGGCAGTGAACTTACCTAATCAACTACTTATAGCTTATTTCATTTTCTAAGCTGCCTGTGCGGCAGTGAACCAAGCAAGGGCGTTATTAGAAAGACTCAGAACTTTCTAAGCTGCCTGTGCGGCAGTGAACAGCATCACCCAACTGCTCCTGCACCATCGGCATTTCTAAGCTGCCTGTGCGGCAGTGAACGATGTATGCTTGTGCGCCTTTTTTTAGGTACTTTTCTAAGCTGCCTGTGCGGCAGTGAACTTGCATGGGGTATCGCTAAAAATATTTTAATTTTTCTAAGCTGCCTGTGCGGCAGTGAACTTATTCATCTCCTGAGAGACTTTTTTTAGCTCTTTCTAAGCTGCCTGTGCGGCAGTGAACCAATATCTATTTGATAATCGCCAACTGGATAATTTCTAAGCTGCCTGTGCGGCAGTGAACGAAATAAAAGGCGAGTATGTAGGTACGTTTCATTTCTAAGCTGCCTGTGCGGCAGTGAACGGTCGGTTGCTAGTTGTTCTATTATGTCTCTTTTTCTAAGCTGCCTGTGCGGCAGTGAACTCGAGCTTGTTGATAACTCTTGCTGATCTTGTTTTCTAAGCTGCCTGTGCGGCAGTGAACGTGTTTTTAAACGACGATGAATTTAAAACACATTTCTAAGCTGCCTGTGCGGCAGTGAACCAACGACTGGAATCACGACTGATACAATGGCGTTTCTAAGCTGCCTGTGCGGCAGTGAACTGAGCTAATCATTAACTCAGCGGTTAGTATGTTTTCTAAGCTGCCTGTGCGGCAGTGAACGTGCCATTGATGACAGAATATGCAATCAGTAATTTCTAAGCTGCCTGTGCGGCAGTGAACCTGCTCGGCTTAAGCCGGTTAGGTTTTTTCGTTTTCTAAGCTGCCTGTGCGGCAGTGAACTGCGTAACCTTGTTCAAAAATGGCGGTTATCATTTCTAAGCTGCCTGTGCGGCAGTGAACAGCATTATAACAACAAAAAAATAAGCTACAACAATCACTTAGAGTAAGATTATCCAATTAACCTTTCTTTTTAGTGATGTTGTAACTTATTGATTTA
>Ga0224506_10000207_pt1 | contig 57145 bp, 57 predicted proteins | sample SF_Jan12_sed_USG_2_FD_169108 | JGI IMG/M metagenome (GOLD analysis project Ga0224506, IMG submission 169108) | Sediment microbial communities from San Francisco Bay, California, United States - SF_Jan12_sed_USGS_8_1 | ecosystem: Environmental > Aquatic > Marine > Sediment | place: USA... | reverse complement strand
TTTATGTTAATGATACCGTTTATGATCGTGGCAGAGAAAAAGCAATTATTAGTTCCCATGTTTTCCAGCGCGATCATACTGTTAGTGATGGTACAATTTTTATTTATATCCTTCGGAAACGATTGGATGGTTATTGGTGTATTGTTGGTTTTATATTTCATGGCTTTCAATTATTTGGAAGCTGCTATGCCCAGTCTTTTATCGCGTTTGGTGCCTTTGGACATAAAGGGTACGGCTATGGGCGTATTTAATACCTCCCAGTTTATTGGCGCAGCTATTGGTGGTGTGGCTGGTGGGTCGCTCTTTGAGCATTTTGGTTACACGGGCGTATTTACGGGTGTCGCGATATTGTTAGGCGTGTGGCTCGTGGTAAGTTTGGGGCAAAAAATGCCTGCATCCATTAAGCGTTTGGTGATAAAGGTTCCAGAACCCCAGCCAGATGATTTTGATTGGGTTGGACGGTTGAGTGAGAGTTTATTACAGTTGGATGGTGTTGAGTTTGTAGAGATACATGAGGAAGCAAGGGAAACCCATGTACATTACAAACCCACAAGGGTGACAGAAAAAACCGTTAAGAATGTTATTCATTCGGATACAAAATTTACACATTAAAACAGGATTTAGTGATGGCGAAGGGTACAGTAAATAAAGTGATAATCTTGGGTCGTTTGGGACAAGATCCCGACGTAAAAGCAACTGCCGGAGGCACGCAGGTTGTGAATCTAAGTGTGGCAACAAACGAATTGGGTCGTAAAAACGAAACAGGTGGCCGTGATCAGGATGTTACTGAATGGCACCGTTGTGTGTTGTTTGGACGGACGGCAGAAATCGCTGCTCAGTATTTAAAGAAAGGCAGCCAGGTTTATCTTGAAGGTCGTTTGCAAACCCGAAAATGGCAAGATCAGCAGGGTGTTGATCGTTATTCGACGGAAATTGTTGCGAATGAAATGCAATTGATGGGTGGCCGTGAGTCGACGGGTGACTCCGGCTTTGCAGCTCAGCCGATGGCTCCACAGCAAAACTACGCGCCGCAGCAGCAAGCACAACAGCCGAGAGCGCCTCAGCAAGCACAACAGCCACAACAGGCACCGCAACAGCAGCCATATAATCAGCAGCCGGCTCAGCAGCCATATAACCAACAGCCTCAACAGGCACCGCAACAGCCTACATCATTTGATGATTTTGATGACGATATTCCGTTTTAGGGAGTTGATATAGATTGGATAATTATTGCGTTGGTTCCTTGGTGTGTTGAATGTTTGGGTGTTTGATAAAGACAGCCTGATGAGTGGTGTCTTAAAAACCTGGGCGGAGCAAATGGGTGTGAATGTTCACCAGGCTGTCATTGCCAATAGAAATTTTTCTGATCAGTTTTTGTCAGAATTTAAAGTTCTGGGTGAGTCCATTGATTACATTGTATTGATTCTGGGGCAGGATGTAGATGAAAGTAGCTGGTTGTCTCAGGAATGGTTGGAAGCACTTAAAGTGTTCTCTCATCGTCAGAATATACCTATCATTATTCAGTCGAGTGCAGCGGTGTTTACAGGTGAGTCCTCTTATTTATTTACAGAGTTAGATACGCCTGTTCCATCTTCAGCGTATGGCAAATATTGTTTGTCAGTCGAACACCTATTCTTAGATCATGAGCGTTCAATGGTGTTGCGTACAGGATGGCTTTACAGTGAGCATCCTTTAGGCTGGCTCATGGGCTTGATGCGCGATGTCGAGAATGGCAATCCCATTGACTTTCCGGCAGATCAATTTGTGCAACCAACATCCTGTCATGACTTTGCAAGAGTGTTAGTAGCAATAATGGAGCAGTTAACTTGTTGTGATGATCCGTTACTATGGTCAACTTATCATTACGCATCGGCTGATCAGGTTTCAAAAAACAGATTTTGCCAGTTTATAATGAATGAGATGGGGATCTATATAGATGTGTCCGCATCGACTCTTGAATCGACGCCTTTTCAGGGCAGACAGGTTTCTGATTTTTTGTCTCAGTATTCGGTGATCGATTGCACAAAGGTTCTGTCAACATTTGGAATTAAACAAAGAGCCTGGAAGAAAGAGATTACGAGCTTAATCACCTCAAGATTCTCTGAGGTTGAGCGTAAGTCATGAAAAAGTTGTATAGATTACTTCTGTTTATAACCGCCATACTTACCCTTTTAATCGTTAGTTTGTTTTTTGTGTTGACGCAAAAATCCCCTTCGGTTGCGACAAAGCCAGGTATGCATTTTTCAGATTTGAAGAGAATTCAATCACTGGCCAGAGAGTTTCGACCATCTAACTTAATTGCTGAAAATAGATATGTGGTGACCCTAAGTGACAGGGAGTTGAGCCTAGTGCCGGTCGCAGGGCTAACACAGTTTCCATTTGCCAGAGATATCAATTTTGATGTGTCTGCCAGTGATAATAGCTTGTATCTGGTAGCCAGTTTTCCGGTAACTTTCGCAATATGGGAACGTTGGATTAATTTTTCAATCGCCTTTGATGTAATTGCGGGAGTTATGCCAGTGCAGCGTTCTTCTCGCATCGGTTCATTTCAACTACCGGGATATATTAATCAGATATTATATGACTTCTGGTTAGAACGTGTGCCGAATAACTATGTGGATATCTGGCAATCATCCCTGGTTAGTTTGAATTCAGTTGATAGGGGGGTGCATATTGCGTTTACTTGGAACCCTTTGGCGATTGGTTTGGTGCCGGATTTGTATCCACAAAGTCAGCAGTATGCTGCCAAAGCTATTGTTGGTGTTTTAAAATCCATTTCAGATTCTGGAGTGGAACGGATGCCGTTAAATCTGTTCTTTCAGCAGCTATTGTTAGCTTGGCAGCCAGAAAAGTCGGATCTTAACGTGCTTATGGTTGTCTTATCCCAGTATATTAGTGGTAACTCAATCAGCGAACTCTATGCTTTTGATGCAATCGATCCTCCCCCTATTCGTTTGTATTTGTCGGGAAGGCAGGATCTGTCTCGTCACTTTATACTTTCGGCAATGCTGGTATCGCAGTTGGGTGAGTCTGTTGCAGGCGAGTTAGGTTATTTAAAAGAATTATCAGATGCTGATAACAAAGTCAGTGGCTTCTCGGTTTCAGATTTATTAGCGGACAAGGCGGGAATTTTATTCTACCAAAAGTTGTCCGTGTCTTTGGAAAACAATGATCTCGACCAGTTTGTGGAAGATTTATATTTACCTATCTTGCATGAAAAGAATGAATTGGACGCATTAGATGTTTTGCCGCAAACCTGGGATGATGACGCGTTATTAAAAACCTTGAGGCAACTGCCTTTTTATTCAATAAAATCAACTACAAGCCGACATAGATAAATATATTTTCAGGAATAACTAATTCATGGATCTTACCAAGATCAAACTTCCTCCCTGGGCCGCGATTAATATAGAAATCGATTCTCAGAAGGGACAGAAATATCCAGCTCGGTTAGTGGGTTTCTATCCTAACAGAACCGTGTGTATTTCTACTCCAATGATAGGGCAGGATCGGCCGCTCCTGTTAAGAAAAGATCAAAAGGTTATTGTCCGCTTTTTTGCCAACAAAATTGCCTGTGCCTTTATAGCGCCAGTGGTGCATGTCTGCACGACACCCTATCATTATTTTCATTTACAGTACCCGGCTCAAGTTGAAACCGGTACTATTCGCAAGGCTGATAGGGTTCCCGCAAATATATCTGTGTCTGTTATCAATAAGACAAATCCCAAGATAGAAAAGGTATCTGGTTCTATTGTCGATATTAGTATCGTAGGTGCCCGATTAGAGACTATTAAGCCAGTTGGTAAGCCAGGCGATAAATTGGTGTTGAATTCTAAGGTCAGTATTGGGCGTGTAAGTCGTTTGGTTACCTGGGAGTCAGAAGTCAAGGTTACGCTAGATAAGCTGTCGATGAAAAATGCTACAGCAGCTTATGGGCTTGAGTTTGGGCATTTGAAAGATCTCGACTATCTGGCGCTTATAGCGTTTGTTAATACTCAGCTGGCAAAAGGGCTAGAGAGCTAAGAGTTAAACTATTTCATCTTCTGTGTAGTCCAGTACCCTGTCAGCATCGACCCCCTTACTAATGAGATAGCCCTGGGCATAATCACAGCCCAGTTCTTCGAGTAATGCCATTGACTCAATGGTCTCTACGCCTTCGGCAACAACTTCTAGCCCTAGTTCATGGGACATCTGAATCAGAGATTTGCATATGGTGGCATCTGTCGCATCTTTGTGGATGTTGGTTACGAACGTTTGATCAATCTTGATCATGTTTACCGGCAGAAGCTTTAAGTAAGCTAATGAAGAATACCCTGTGCCAAAGTCGTCGATGCTGATTTGAAACCCTTCATTATGTAATCTGTGCAACAGGTGTTTGGTTTTATTGATGTCATCCATTAATGCACTTTCTGTGACTTCAATGACCACATATTTTGTTGGAATATCGTGTTTCAAGCACTGGCTGCTGAGATAGTTTACTAATCTGGAGTCCATTAAATTCTTTGATGAAAAGTTAATCGACACTGTCCAGTCTTTGCCGGCATTTTGCCAACTAGCCAGGTGATTGACGCATTCAGATATGATCCATTTGGTGAGGTCATGTATGTGGTGGCTCATTTCCGCTAATGGTATAAACAAACCCGGTGAAAACGACTTGTTGTTTTTTGACCATCTGAGTAAGCACTCAAATCCTTTTGTGGTTTTGTTTTTGACATTGACTTGTGGCTGGAATATTAAATGAAATTCTTTGTTTGAAATTGCATTAGGGATACCTGCCATAACCATAAGGCGTTGTTGTGGTGATAATTCGATATCGGGTTGGTAGGATTTAACTTTAAAGGAGGCTGACTTAGCCTGTAGCATGGCACTCTCTGCTTTACGAATCAGGCTGACCGGAGAATACCCTTCTTTTGGAAATGATGCGATTCCTATGCTCGCGTCAAGTTCTAGCGGAATACGGTTAATCATTAGGGGTTTACGAAGCTCTGACAGCATCCTGTATGCAAGTGTCTCGATACTATGTTTGACAGAATTGGCCGGAATAATCCATGCAAATTTATCACTATTCAAGTGTGCTGTGAAACCCTTCTGCTTTTTACTTAAAGCATAAATTCGCTTTGAAAGCTCAGTTAAAACCTGGTCACCAAGTAAGTGACCCAGGGTGTTGTTTATCGTTTTAAAGTTATCAATGTCGATCACCAATAACGAAAAATACTCTTTTTCCGCAACATGAGACTCAATTTGTTTTAATAGCTGTTTTCTATTGAGTAAACCCGAATGTGTTTTTTGTTCTACTTCTAATGATTCATAGATCAGGCAAAAAATGCTCTGTAGCTTGTCGTCGACAATATGAGCGTCGCTATAAATGAACTGGTCAAGGTCTAATTTTCCCTCCGGCTCCAGTGCGCTTTGTACGAGCCTGTATAGAAAAGGGAGTCCCAGAGCCTTGCGAGCAGTTTGCCCCGTTTTAATGCGCTTGCTAGTGATGCGGGTTTTAATAAAATCCGGGTTACTGCAATAGCCAATCGACGCATTCTCCATGACTTGATCAATGAGTGCTTCAGAAGGGTCGTTCATATCGATATTTGGAAACACATTCAACTGCAATACGACTGCTTTGGGTGATTCTGTTTCAATGTGACTCTGATTAAGATGCGCTTCAACAAGATAAGTGGTTTGTGATCCTAATAGGTAGGCTTCGGTATGAATCGTGATATCTAATCCATCACTCTGAAAAATAAAATCGCCAGTATTTGGGTGCCATGCCGGGAAAATATCCAGTATGTTGTCAATGCTTGAACTGAGGTTCTGACCTAAGACCTCCCCAGAATCACTACATATAAAATGTTGTGGAAAATATTTCATGTCAGCTTTTCCAAAGTGTCAGTAACCTATAAGTTGGCAATCAATTAAAGGCTTCGGCTGACAGATAGCTCGGCTAGGGCAATCAGGCTCTCTTTATGGCGAGAGTCTTCCAGGCAATCTAATTGTTTGATAGCAAGGTTTGCCTGAACGTTTGCCTGCTGCATACAATATTGTAGCGCATTGGTTTCCTCAATGGCTTCAAGTATTGCATCCAGGTCATCAAGGCCACCCTTGGATATGGCATTTTTGATGAGATCCCTTTGTTCTTCTGTACCTGCCCTCATTGTTTGAATTAATGGCAGTGTAGGCTTGCCTTCCGCAAGGTCGTCACCAACATTTTTCCCCATTGCATCGGCATCGCCTGTGAAATCAAGTATGTCATCAACTATCTGGAAAGCCATGCCAAGATGCATGCCGTAAGCTTTCATTGCGTCGCAGGCATTCTGATCCATTTGTGACAGATAAGCAGCAGTAAGGCCAGATGCTTCGAATAAAGTTGCTGTTTTGCCTCGAATTACCTGCATGTACTCATCTTCAGTAATGTTTGGGTTATTGATATTTAGTAATTGCTGTACTTCACCTTCTGCTATAACACTTGTTGCCCCGGCAAGTGTGCCCATGATATTCAGCTTGCCGATCTGAACCAGCATTTCAAAGGCACGAGAATAAACAAAATCTCCCACTAAGACGCTGGGTGCATTTCCCCACTGTGCATTTGCTGTTGGCTTGCCACGTCGTCTATCTGACATATCAACAACGTCGTCGTGTAGCAGTGTCGCTGTGTGTAAAAACTCAATAACTGCGCCTAATTTAATGTGGTCGCGTCCTTTATAACCGCATGCCTGCGCAACTAAAATGACGATAAGTGGCCGAAGTCTTTTTCCGCCGCTTGCTATTATATAATCAGCCATCTTTTTAACCAGGGGTACTTTTGACTCAAGTTGAGACAAGATTTCGGCATTTAATGCATTAAGTTCAGGCTTTACTTTTGAAAATAATTCGGTGGCATCCATAATTGAGAGTACATCTGTCTTGTTAGTATAGAAGCAGGATGCTAAGTGTGCCTTAGTCCTCAGTCAAGGCGAACCTTAATACTTGTCGTATTTTTTGGTGTATCTTTATAGGGTGTTGCATTTTGTCGATATATTACGTAAAATCGCGCGTCCTTAATTTCCTTGGCTAGCTATTCCCTGTTATAGGGTGCCGCAGCGTAGGCAACGCCTTTAGAAACAGGTTAGCAATAGTGATTAAGTCGGGAATAACATTAACTGAAATGAGAGATATTTCATGTACGCTGTAATCGTATCCGGTGGTAAGCAATACCGCGTCCAGGAAGGCATGAGCCTTAAACTGGAAAAAATTGAAGCTGAAGTTGGCAAAAGCATAAACTTTGATAAAGTTTTAATGGTTGCTGATGGAGATAAAATTTCTATTGGTGAGCCTGTAGTCAAAGGTGCCAAAGTGACTGCAGAGATTCTTGCACAAGGTCGTCACAAAAAAGTGAAAATCTTAAAGTTCAAGCGTCGTAAGCACCACATGAAGCAAATGGGCCACCGTCAGTGGTTCACTGAAGTTAAAATTACTGGCATTAAAGGTTAAGGAGAAAGATCCATGGCTCACAAGAAAGCTGGTGGTAGTACCAATAACGGTCGCGATTCTGAAAGCAAACGCTTAGGTGTAAAAGTATTTGGCGGACAGTCAGTGATCGGCGGAAACATTATCGTTCGTCAGCGTGGTTCTAAATTCCATGCTGGTCAGAACACTCGCTTAGGTCGTGACTATACTTTATTTGCAACATCTGATGGTGTTGTTGAATTTGGTGTTCGTAACAATCGTAAGTATGTAAACGTAGTTCCTGCTTAATAGCTGGTAACCGTTAAAAAGCTCTGCTATTGCAGGGCTTTTTTTGTTTGTGCAGAAGTACCTTGGATAGTTAGCGTTTTGAACCTACAGCGTTAAGTTTATCAGTGGCTTTGAATTTAAGCCGAATGAATGATGTGATCATCAGGAGCACCTATGAAATTTGTTGACGAAGCTACCATATTTGTTGAAGCAGGTAAGGGCGGAAATGGTTGTGTTAGTTTTCGACGGGAAAAATATATTCCTAAAGGCGGGCCTGATGGTGGTGATGGCGGTGATGGTGGCAGTATCTATGTCATCGCTGATGAAAATGTTAATACGCTAATCGATTTCCGCTATGTAAGACGCTATAAAGCTGAAAACGGAGATGGTGGTAAAGGCCGGGATATGACTGGCCGAAAAGGTGAAGATTTAATCCTGGTTCTGCCTGTTGGAACCTCTGTTATTGATATCGACAGCGAAGAGACCCTGTGTGATTTGACTGAAATTGGTCAGCAAGTAAAAATCGCTCAGGCGGGGTTCCATGGTTTAGGAAATACGAGATTCAAGTCCAGCGTCAACAGAGCTCCGCGACAATCTACCAATGGATCCCTTGGAGAAAGTCGGAACATAAAACTGGAGTTGAAAGTTTTGGCTGATGTGGGTTTGTTAGGCTTGCCAAATGCGGGTAAATCTACCTTTATAAGAGCGGTATCGGCAGCCAAACCAAAGGTAGCTGATTATCCGTTTACAACCCTGGTTCCTAATTTGGGTGTTGTTCGCGTCGGACATTCCCGAAGTTTTGTAGTAGCCGATATACCGGGTATTATTGAAGGAGCTTCAGAGGGTGCCGGCCTGGGTATTCGTTTTCTGAAACACCTGGTACGGACTCGTATTTTGTTACATATCGTTGATATGGCGCCGTTTGATGAAAGTTCTCCTGCTGAAGCAGCTCTAGCCATTGCACAGGAACTGGAAAGTTTCTCTCCTGAGCTGGCATTGAGGGAGCGTTGGTTGATTTTGAATAAAGTTGATTTACTTCCTGAGTCAGAAGTCGAAGCCCGATGCCAGGAAGTGATTGATGCGATGAACTGGACGGGCCCTGTTTATCGTGTATCTGCGATTCAAAAACAGGGAACAGATGTGGTTAGTCAAAACATTATGACCTACCTTGAAGACCGGCAGGCTGCTTACAAAAAAGATCCAAATGCCGAAACTATCGATAACGAGCATAGAGAGCGTGTTGAATTAGAAGCTCGTGACCGAATTGAGCAGCTAGCAGAAAAACACAGGGCCAGTAAGCAGCGTGACAGTGAAGAAGGTGGTGACGATTTCGATGTAGAGGTCGAATACCGCGAATAGCCTGTTTCTTGAATGTCAGCGTAGATCAATAATTTTTCGCTGACATTTATACTTCTTTGATTCAATAAGATTCTCTCCCCGTTTCTACTTGTTCGCCTCTGTGATACAGTTTTTAATATCTTAATTCTTGCCTCTCTATGTATCATTCGTACTATTTAATACTGACGTGTGGCGATAAAAACTGTTGGACGTATACAGCGAATAATATGAAAAATACAGAACAAATAACCAAGGGTAAGCGTTGGGTTGTTAAAATAGGATCTTCTTTGCTTACCAATGATGGCCAGGGATTAGATGAAAATCGGATTGCCGGGTGGGTCAAACAACTCGCAGAGTTGAGTGATGCTGGTATGGAAATCATCTTAGTAAGTTCAGGTGCAGTGGCAACCGGAATGGGGCGCTTGGGGTGGACTTCCAGGCCGGAGTCTCTGGATTTTTTACAAGCCGCCGCCGCAGTGGGACAAAGCAGCCTGGTGCAATGCTATCAGGATTGTTTTAATCCCTATGGATATCAAACAGCACAGATGTTGTTAACCCATGATGACTTATCGAACCGGCATCGTTATCTTAATGCTCGTAATGCCATGCGAACCCTTCTTTCGCTAAATGTTATTCCCATTATTAATGAGAATGACTCCATTGTGACGGATGAAATAAGATTTGGCGATAATGATACCCTGGCTGCACTTGTTGCCAACCTGATTGAAGCCGATGCATTGATTATCCTAACAGATCAGCAAGGTCTGTTTGATGCTGACCCCCGAAATAATCCTAACGCGAAACTTATTAGTCAGGCTAAAGCCAATGATCCATTAATAGCACAGTTCGCGACAGGTGCAGGTGCGCTTGGCAGTGGTGGCATGGCGACAAAAGTAAAGGCTGCTATTTTAGCTGCCCGTAGTGGATCTGTGACACAGATATGTGCGGGTAAAGAATCCGATGTTCTACTCAGATTGAGAAAAGGAGAGATGCTCGGGACTCAATTAATGCCTAATCAACAACCTGTTGTCGCTCGTAAGCAGTGGCTAGCAGGTCATCTTCAAACCAGGGGCGTGGTCAAGTTAGATGCCGGTGCGGCTAAGGCGTTGAGTGAACAGGGTAGAAGTCTGTTACCCGTTGGTGTTGTGTCAGTTGAAGGAAAATTTCAACGTGGTGACGCTGTGAGCTGCGTTGATGTGCAGGGTAAGCCAATAGCTATCGGCTTGATTAACTATGATGCGCCAGAGAGTCGCCGACTGTGTAAAAAGCCTTCTTCAGAAATTCACAAGATATTAGGTTATGTGGCTGAGCCCGAGCTGATTCATCGTGACAATCTGGTTATTTTATAAGTTATTGGAGGTGATGATTGGCTGAAAGCAAGCGATGTAGTTGGTGTGGTACAGACCCTGTTTACACCCATTACCATGACCAGCATTGGGGGCGTCCGGAATATGATAGCCTGGTGCTGTTTGAAAAGCTGTGTCTCGATGGACAGCAAGCAGGGTTAAGCTGGATTACCGTTTTAAAAAAGCAAAAAAACTATCAGTTACTGTTTGATGATTTTCAGCCCGAAATTATTGCTCAATATGATGAAAAAAAGATCGATGAGCTAATGCAAGATGCACGAATTATTCGAAATCGACTTAAAATACAATCCATTATTAAAAATGCCAGATCATACTTGAAACTTCAAGAGCAGGGTGTTCAGTTTAATGAGTTGTTGTGGGGTTTTGTCGGTGGTGCTCCTGTGCAAAACCATTTAACGAGCGACGATGAGTACCCCACGACAAGTGAGGCCTCAGATGCAATGTCCAAATATTTGAAAAAAGCAGGTTTTTCATTTGTAGGTACGACGATCTGTTATGCCTTTATGCAGGCAGTAGGCATGTATAACGACCATTTAGTGAGCTGCCCTCAGTATGTGGAGTGCTTGTCAATGTCTAAATAACGCAATGCTGTATTTATATACAGCTTTGTGTTATGTTAGGCTTCATGACCGACACTAGAAAAATCATTCATGTGGATTGCGATTGCTTCTATGCTGCCGTAGAAATGCGCGACAATCCTTCCCTTTACCAGCAACCTATTGCGGTTGGTGGTCTTGGTAAGAGAGGTGTGCTGGCGACCTGCAATTATCAAGCTAGAAAGTTTGGCATTCGATCTGCAATGCCAACCGGGTATGCTCTAAGGTTATGCCCGGATCTGATTGTCCTTCCTCCTCGTTTCTCGGCTTATAAAGAAGCATCGGCGCAAATTATGTCGATATTTTCAGAGTATTCAGACGATGTTGAGCCTCTTTCACTGGATGAGGCCTTTATTGATGTGACTCATAGCTCCAAATTCAAAGGGAGTGCGACATTAATGGCACAGGAAATAAAAGAGAAGGTTTATAAGCAGGTTGGAATAACGGTATCTGCAGGTGTCGCCGGGAATAAGTTTTTGGCAAAAATTGCGAGCGACTGGAATAAACCTGACGGTCTGTTTGTTGTCACGCCTGATCAAGCGCCGGCATTTGTAGCCGCTCTACCTGTTGAAAAGGTTCATGGTGTTGGAAAAGCCACTGCTACCCGTTTGCACCAACGTGGCTTGTATTCTTGTCATGATATTGTGGATCATGGATTAAAGCCTATGCTGGATGAGTTTGGACTGTTTGGTAAACAGCTGTACCAGTTGAGCCAGGGCATAGATGATAGGCCTGTGAGAATTTCGCGGCAGCGTAAATCAATCAGTGTAGAGCGTACCTTTTCAGAAGATATTGAAAGTCTGAATGGCTGTCAGAAAAAAATCGAGTCAGTGTTCGAGGAACTGGAAACCAGAATAGGTCGGCTGGAGTCTGGTGTTAGATTTTGTAAGTTGTATGTGAAAATGAAGTTTTTGGATTTCACGCAAACTACGGTCGAGACTTCAGGGTCCTCTGCTGAGTTTGAGCAATTCAAAAATTTGTTGAATCAGGCATGGTTTCGTCAAAAAAAACCGGTTCGACTATTAGGGCTAGGACTTAAGATTCGACATGATGATGATATCGAACAGTTAGAATTGTTTTCATAATTGATTTTTTCGTTTAGTCTGCCAATAAAAAACTAATGCTAGATTCGAGTAGAATTTCGGCTTCAGCTGGTTCGATGAAACGATGTTTGCTACTGAGTACTAACCCATGGATAGCGGCTAATGTAATTTGAGTACGTCGTGCTGCCCACTGAATCCTGCACCCTCGTTCATGGAACTTGGCCTCAATGGTCTTTTCTAAAACCGCATAGCTACTTAAATCCACGACACTGACATCTTCTCCCAAAAACATTAACTGGAATAAACTTCTGTGGACTAACCAATAGCTACCATAGTGATAAAGTATGTCAAACAAATCGGTATAAACGAAACTATGTTCAAGGACGACGTCAATCTGTTTTGTCCATAGTGTCTCGATGATTTCTTGTTTGCTACGAAAATAATAATAAATCGTAGGGGCCGCACACCCGACTTTTGCAGCAATCTTCCTGAGAGAAACTGCTTTAACTCCATCCGCTAATACCAGGTCTAAAGCCGCGTTTAGAACCTGTTCACGACTTACTCGCCTGGTTTTACCTTGTTTTTTATTATTTGTACTCATGGTCATGCACTCAGGCTACCATTGCAGTAGAGATGATTAAAAGGAATTATGTTAATAATTGTAAATAAAAAATAGCTTGTGCAACTGTAACTCGTAATCTGTAAACTATGCCTGTATGTAGTTTTATAATTTACGAATTAATAATGAGGTAGTATTACATGGCAAAAATTTTGATTGTTGATGATTCACCGACTCATACAGCAACAACACGCAAAATTTTAGAAACTGCCGGATATGAAATTGTGACCGCAGAGAATGGAGCTGCAGGGATAGAAGCTGCAAAGTCAAAAAAACCGGACTTAATTTTGATGGATGTTGTTATGCCGGAGTTAAATGGTTTTCAGGCAACCCGGAAGTTAACTCAGGATCCAGAGACGAAAGATATACCTGTAATTTTACTCACGACTAAAGATCAAAATACCGATAAGGTGTGGGGTGAGCGCCAGGGTGCAAAAGCTTATCTGGTGAAGCCTCCCAAGAATGATGAATTGATTGCAGAAATCGAGAAGTTACTTTAAATTTATATTGGCGGGGGAGTTCACTTTGCTCTCCTTTTATTTAGTGTGACTCTGCAGCCTGTAAGTTCGCAACCACATTTTGTAGGTGTTTCAGGTCCTTTTGTGTATGAAAATGACTCTCTTGTGATAAGTATTGTCCCAATGCTTCGCCGAGGCTGAAAACTTCATCATCAGATTTAGTTTGAGTCGCTAGAGTTAATGTATTTGTCTCACCAATAGTTATTAAACCTTCATCAAACAAGTCTTGCCGTAACTGGATCACAGAATGGAAGTCCATTGCCTCCATACGGTAATTTGTTGCCACCTTTTTGTATGAGCCTTCTAGTCCGGAATTGAAAAACTGATCGCCTAAATCCTTTTCCTCATGATCCGGATTATCAATAGCATGCTTTGATTTTAGCTCATGCAGGTTGTTAGCATGGGTTTGGTGCTGTTGATAGCGTTCGGTTCCGGCAATTGAGCTAAGCATTATTTGATCCAAATCGAATGAATGTAACCAGATATTAGCAAGGGGTATGCCAATTAAAAGATAATGGTGGGCTACTGGATTTTTGTCATGCTTCCAGGAATGTCGCACATGTTGGCCTGTACTTTATTTCGTTAACAGAATTCCATGCTGGTATGAATGCCTTTTGTACTCATGAGTCTTAGTGCAGTAAAGCGTAACTGTCTTTAAAGGTGGCCATCTACTTTTAGCAATAGCACTGCAGGGCTGACGCCAAATTCTGAGTTTACAATCAGTTGGTTGTCTATGATTTCCGGTGAGGTGCCAATGGGTAAGTGAAGGCCGACCGTTACATCCCAATTATCCGTCAGGCTCCAATAGTAATTAACTATCGATAACGATGAGTTGTCTTTCAGATTTAATATGACTGTCAGGTCTCGCCCACTACGCATACCCTTCAGCCAACTGAACGATGTTGTTAAATAATGTTGACCATAAAATCCAATAGCACCCTGTAAATAAAAAAGATCGTCGGTAGCGTTAGTCATATATTCTAAGCTTGTTGAGCTACCTGGCTGGTTGTAATGATACTCAACTTGAGCAAGGTAATTACCTATGGTCGTGTCTGCTCCTATACTCCAGCGCCACTTTTTAGTAGTGGCATTCATTAACGCCAGTTCCTGCCAGTGGCCATAGTCTCCCAGGGCGGTGTCTAACCCTGCAGATACAATATGTTTGTCGTTAAGCGTGATTCCGGTGGCAGACCAATCAACAGAATTGATATTGGCTTTTATCCTGGCGAACGACGCTGTTTGTTGTTTTGTATAGCCTCCTACGATCCCAATATCCAGAGTTGCCAAGTCACTCAGATAAACCTGTGCCCGGGCAGCATCAATACCCGGTGAGTAGTCTGAAACCAGATATCTTGCAGTGTTAGGGCGAAATATGTCGGTGGGGCTGATAAAGCGGGCGGTTGATAGATTAACGGCTTGTCTACCCAGTGTTATATGCGCCAGGGATTGATAGGATGTCCAGTTTAAACGATCCAGATTTTGCTCCAAAAACAAACCATTAATATCGGCTATAGAATCGTAAGGTCGTGCCGAAATATCATCGAGTCGATAAAACCCCTGATGTGATGTCATTCCGGTGCTAAAGTCGGTGTTGCCATCGCTTTTAAATAGTGTTGCAAATAAACCAGCCTGATAATGCAATTCGGCAGTACTGTTTTCGGAAGCAAACCACTGGATTACTATCCGGGTATCAATAGATTTCTGCCAGGTATAGCGTGGTGGTCCGTCTTTTATGGCCAGATATTTTATGTTTGGATTGACAGAAAATGATGATGTACCATTGAGTTCAAATCCAGTTTCAACGTCGCTCAACAAATAGGCCGGAAATAAGATCAGGGCAAGAAAAATAAATATTAATAGTAGTAATTTAGCGGGTTTCATCTTTGACTACCTTGCCATCCTCCAGATAAATTATTCGGCTGGCACGTTCCATTATTTTTGGATCATGGGTAGAAAACAAAAAGGTCATACCCTGTTCCTGATTTAACTTCTTCATCATAGTCAGCAATTCAATGCCTGTTTGTGAGTCGAGGTTGGCGGTTGGTTCATCCGCCAAAATGATTTTCGGTTGACTGACCATTGCCCGAGCAACGGCTACTCGCTGTTGTTGTCCTCCGGATAACTGATTTGGACGTCTGTTTTCCTTGTCGGACAGTCCCACCTGTTGCAATATCTCTATGGTCCGCTTTCGCCGTTCCTGTTCATCAATACCCTGAAGCAACATGATATATTCGATGTTTTCTGCCGCAGACAAAACCGGAATGAGATTATAGGCCTGAAAAATAAAACCTATATTGTCACGCCTGTATCGGCATAGTTCAGCACTGCTCATTTCAGAAATTTGAGTGCCGGCCAGTAATACAGAGCCTTCATCCGGTGTGTCCAGACCACCAATTAAATGAAGTAATGTTGACTTTCCTGAGCCGGAAGGTCCGACAATCGCCGAAAATTCACCCTGTTTTATTTCTATAGAGACCTTATCCAGTGCTTTAACCAGGGTATCTGCTTCCTTTGACGACTCTCCAAAATAACGACTTAATGTTTCAGTTTGGATGACGTTGTTCATTGTGGTCTCCCTGATCGTCTTATAATGATTTATGTAATGCTTTATTGGGCACCAATCGGGCTGCAAAAATTGCCGGATACAGGCAGGCGATTAGTGTTAATAACACGACCCATAGAGGTAGCTGACTATATTGGATTGGCCTTATTACGGTTTTTACCGGGTCAACAATGGTGACTCCGACAAATTCTATTTGTGAGTAATCAATACCGTTAATGGCGACAAGATAATTGACCAGTAATCCAAGTAGAGTGCCAATGACTGCACTGATGATCGCCAGGATAAATCCTTCTAACATGATCAGTTGGAATATCTGTTGAGGTGTGGTGCCGACGGCCTTTATTACTCCGAACTCCCAGGTACGTTCATAAATCGACATAAACATACTATTGATTACACCCAGCGCGACAATCATGTAGAGGATTAAACCAACAATGAGCATGGTGTAGTCAAGCATACCTAACAAGGTGGATAGCGTAGGGAAAATTTCTGTCCAGCTTTGCGCGACTTGTTCATTAGAAGAATACTTCTGCCAGATTTGAAGGCTGGTGTCTTCAGCCAGTTTCGGATTAACAAAATTAAAAGCCACTTCCTGTATCGAATTAGTGTCGCCTAATAGTTGCAGGCTATGTTCCAGTGGCAAAAAGACCATGCCTTCATCCATCATCTTGGTATTAAATTGAAATATACCAGACACCCTAAAGAGATCCTGGCTGACATCACTCTGGTCCAGCGCTGGAATCGACAATACGACACGATCATTCAGCGTTACTTCAAGTGCTTCTGCTAACAAATAGCCGATCATGATTTCAGTGGTTGTATCACCGGTTAAGTAATTACCGGCGATAACTGATGACTCAATTTTACTTAGGTGCTTTTCGGTATCCGGGTTAATTCCGATGGCCTGTACTGATTTAATATTTGCACTGGATGAGATCATTGCCGGGCTTATACTGCGGGCAGTTACAGCGGCAATAAGTGGTTCATCCTGAAGACTTTTAACCAATCCGGATAGGTTAAACCGATAAGACGGATCATAGCTTTGTAGGAATTCTGGATGATGAATCTGAGCATCGCCGGAAAACACTCTTGTAGCCGACTTAACCATATTGTCGGTCATGCCTACTACAAAGCCATCGGAAAAAATCACTATGATTACGCTCGTGCTGATAAGCAGTATTGTCAGTATGGATCGTTTGGTGTTCCTTAAGATATTGCGGCTGGCAAGCTTCCATAACAAATACATGTTACAAACTCCTCATCGCATCAAGGGGCTCAAGTTTTGCTGCACGGTAGGCTGGTATCAGTGCAACCATAGTGGCTGCAATAATAATTATCATCGCAGGTCGAACAAACACCCATAGACTCATATAGCCGATTATGCTTTCAACAAAAACGCCAGATATATCAACTGGTTCTGGCATCTGCATGCCAACAGTGACCAGATACCAATTCACAGGAATGGCAATAATAAGTCCGAGCAGGCAACTCAATACCGCTAATAAAAATGCTTCAACCACGATTTGATTGAATATTCTTCGTGGTGTCGTTCCTATGGCTTTTAGGACACCGAACTCGCCGGTGCGTTCCAGTATGTTCATCAGAATAGTGTTAAGTATGCCAATACAGACCAAGAATATAATCGTGTACTGCGACATAACGTTACCTTCAATATCGGCCTTCATTACACGATAAAATTCCTGCTCTATGATTTGCCATGGAAATGCATCCAAACCCGCATCAATCAGGTCAGACGATAGCGAGGTTTTAATCGCTTCGGTTCGATCAATGGAGTTTCGGTAATCGTCAATGAGAACAATGAGCTGATGTACCCGGTTTGGCATGGAAAGGAATTGCTGAATCCCGGTAAGTGGCAGGTAAACATTCAGCCGTTCAGGTGCGTTAATATCACCGACAATGGCTGATACCATAAATATATCATTCGCTAATGAGCCGTCAGCGCCCTGGCTAATTAGCACCAATTCATCGCCAACCGATAGCCGGAGTTGCCGTGCCAGTCCACCGCCAATCATGGCCTGAAAATAGCCATCGGAATCCGGTTTTCCTGACATAAACTGTCCATTTGAGACCTTGTTAGCCAGATTAGATGTATTTTGCTCCCGGATTACATCGATACCAACTAACAAAGCCGGCGTTGTTTTCTGTGATCCATAGGCAATTGCAGCAGAATGAATTCTTGGCGTCACAGACGTAACAAATTGAAAACTTTCCAGTTGGCTAATGAGTTCATCAGGTTGGTTAACCGTTTTGTATAACGAGGGTTTGTCCTGATAGGTCTTATGGGTAATCTGAATATGGCCACTGTTATCCTGAGTATACAGGGATAAAATGTTGCCGTAGGTGCCTTCCTGTACCGAAAATGCAACCACAATGAGTACATAGCTGCCTAACATGGTTAGCCCGGTGAGCAGCGATCTGCTGCGGTTTCTCAAGATATTCCTTAATGCCAGTTTAAAAACCAACATAGGTTAACCTCCGGTTTGAATGCTATGTGCCTTACGTGTTTGCCTAGCGCATTCTTTTCAGGTTAATCAGGGTAAATAACTTGTCATCAGGACTCTGGTTAAAGACCAAGTTATCATAAACCAGGGTGGTTTTCTGGTTGTCTTTATTCAGAGGAACTAATTCCATCACTCTGGGTAGTATGAGGCCATCGAAATCGGTTAACTCCAGAAAACGCATTTCTCTCATTGGAGTGCCATCTTCATCAAAATAACGTTCTTTTGTTGGTAGCAGGTGTTGTGGTTCGATATCGATAATGATTTTGCCCCATACCGTTACTGTCTGTTCTTTAGGAATTAACGTGAGTTTATATCCCGAATCCTGTGTTTCCAGTTCAGCGTCATATTCTTCCAGCAATGAAACTTCGCGGACCAGATCATCATTAGTGAAGTCAGAACCCATCCAGGAACCCATCATCATAGATGGCGGAATCTTGATCTCTTTATTGATCTTAGGGAAATAATTCCACATCTCATTGCCACGCTTAAGAGTGGCAACACCTTTTTCCTTTCTAGGAGCCAGGATACGAATCAATGCGTAATCCTGGCCCTTAGTCCACATTTCCATAGTCATGGATCGCTGCCAGTCGGGTGTTTGAATTTCCATGGTAATGGTCGCGTGGCTTGAATCGAGCCGATACAGGTTATCAATCCGATCTACCAGTTCTTCGACGGTTAACTCATTGGACAATGATTTGGTCGCTATCCCTAGTGTCTCTGCCAACACCAAATTGCTTGTTACTAGTAACATCGGCAACAGAATTTTCGTCCATTTCATAGTGATATCCCAGAACGGTAATTTATTGACCTCGACACTGAAAATAGTCGGGGATCATTAATAAAGAAAGGTTGTTTATTGATTAGGGTCAATTAGCATCGGCTAAATCGCTATTGTTGAAAACAAAGTTGGTTCACTACTCGGTCATTGCAGGTTTAAAATTTTAATGTCATCGTATTTGATAGTGTTTCCTTGGGCCTCTTCCAAAGATGACTAAGGGACGCAAACGGAAAGAAGAGTTTTAGCAAGGTGATGAAACTGTCGTTTCTAAGGTGTAGTTTGGGAGTGGCAAATATCAAAATATCCTCCTGATAATTGCAGTGTTTGTCAAAAACAATGTCAATAATTGGTACATCTGGAAAGTTAAAGTCTGTTAGTAATAAATATTAATGTACTATTTGTATTTAACTGTTTGAAGGTGTTCGCAGTACAAAACCAGCTCACCTTCATTTTTATAAGCTTCATAACTCACTGTGACCAGACCCATGTCGTTGTATTTTTTCTCATTGGACATATGAGTTCGTACTGTGAATATGGTATCTCTTATGAACACTGACGAATCCAGATACCTATAAAAATATGTCTGAAGATATGGATGTGAATGCAGGGGCAATTTTAACAGGGGAATGCAACTTTAGATGAAGTTGGGCAGGATCAGTTCAATTAATATTGCAGATTTCAAATGGTGAAAAAACCAAATCAGAAGCACTGGGTCATCAAGAGCAACTAGTAACCTACAAGTATTTTGATAGTATTAGTCGTAATTGTTAACAAACATTGGAGGAATCATGAGCACTAAACGCAGACAGGTTGTGATTACCGAAGCTGGCTCCGGTATAGGACGGGCGATGACACATAAATTTAAAAGCAATAACTGCTTTGTTTAGGCATGAGATCTATCAAAAGAATCCTCAGATGAAAGCATCAGTATTTCCAGGGATGACAGTGCCGGCGTTGGAATTCAATGTGATGTGTCCAGTGCAGAATCGATGGCGCTTGCTCTAAAGGTTATCATGGAAGCGACGGATGTTATCGATGTATGGATTAATAACACCCGGATTGCTCATGTTGGCCATATTATGGCGACAGAGGAGCAAGATCTTGATCGCTTGCATACTCAATGACTAAAGGGGCCGTACATTCAATGACGCTGTCGGTTGCAAAAGATTACGTTGCTAAGGGCATTCGTTGTAATGCGGTCAGCCCAGCAAGAGCACATGCCCCCTTTGTAGATAACTATCTGGAAAAGAATGACCCGGAGATCAAGGCTGACGTATTCAAAACTTTGTCGGAATATCAACCTATAGGACGCATGGGTCGTCCAGATGAAGTAGCCAGTCTTGCGTATTTTTTATGTTCTGATCAGGCGTCATTTATAACCGGAGCACGTTATGATCTGGATGGCGGTGTCACACAGTTAAAATAATAAGGAGTACTCATGAACACTGATAAATTAACAGAAAGACTTGAGAAATGTTATACGGGTGTCGTCAATGATGTCATGCGTTCAATGGGGTTGCGAGATTATATCTTGCCCTCTTACCTGAGCGCGTTAATTCAGGATAAAGTTCTGGCTGGGCCAGTATTTACCATTACCGGGCAACCAAGCCCTGGCACTGATGGTCATCAAACATTGTTGGAATGGACAGGATTATTGTCCAAGGCTAAAGCAGGTCATATATGGGTATCTCAACCTAACGATACCAAGGTTGCCCACATGGGTGAGTTGTCTGCGGAAACGCTACAATATAAGGGTATCAAGGGTGTTGTAACTGATGGCTTCGTGCGGGATGTGGGCTTCCTTCGTAACATGGAGTTTCAAACCTGGTCACGAGGATATACTCCCGCAGATGTTGTTGGGTATTGGTTGCCAACTGGTTTTGATATACCGATTATAATAGGGCAAACCGTAATTAATCCCGGTGACTATCTACTGGCAGATCAAGATGGCATTGTAGTTATTCCCTTGTCCTACATCGAGCAAGTGTTGACGCAGTCAGAAGAGGCAATTCTTAAAGAAAATAAGGTCCGTACTGCTATTCTAGATGGCACAGATCCTCAAGAAGCGTATTTACAGTATGGCAAGTTCTAATATTAGTGGGTATAGGGATGCCTTCAGTTTTGAAGCTCTCTCTGCAAACGGTTATAACTCAATCGAATAGAAATTTCGTTTGCTGCGGACACAAGCATTTCAGTGATCTGTTCTTCGCTGAGTGTGTCTGTTTTCTTTTCAATGAAAGGCATGGTTAGAGAACCAATAGCCTCACTATGGTGATTACATATAGAGCAGCCGTAATTTATGACACCTTTTTCAGCCGGACTGCCGAATTTGCAGAGTCCATTCTTTTGTGTTGCCGAAATTTTCATTTTGTCACTATCTTTCAGAGATGCATCGCACGACTGGAGCTATAAGTTTTGATGCTCCTTATTGGAGAAAGCTATTAAAACCAGACCTGAAACACTATCAAGTAAGTCTACTTTGATACCTGGACGTACCGGAAAAGTATGTCGGTGCGGAGCGTCGACCTGGGCGATAATCACGATATGACTAAAGCTATGCACGCCAATCTGACATGATTGTTTCGAATCTGACGCTAACTGATTCATCACAGGTAGCGCGTATTCAGTTAAACGGATTATAGGTGAGTTTTGTATGGTCACTTCAAACATTTTAAGGGTAAGAACGTATCTGTCAGAACCCGGTGTTAAATTAATGTAATTACGTTTCTGGAGTCTGACAGTCATCCGAAATACTTCACTGAGGTTTGGGTCAAGGTTAAAGGCAATTTCCTTCTGTGTCGCCCTTTGGGTTCATGTGATAGGAGCTCAAGAATATCGAGTCCTTTGTCTAACGCCGGGGCCTTTGATGTGCTCTGAGAAGAAATCAAATATACTTATCTGAGCAACGCGGGTCTCTCGTATGCGGAATCCTTTTGTTTTTTGTTCGCACTCAAAACTTAACAAATTTAAAAGGATTTTTTAATGCCTGGAGTGACGGCAATGTTCATATGTAGCAGTCCAAATTGAAAACTTAGGTGTCAGATTTACGTGAAAAAACCAGATAGTAGTCAGTCACAAAGTATGGTGATTTTTGGTAAACATGACACTTTTTATCAGGTTACAAAAAGATAATCTAATAGGCCGTAGCCCAGTGTCAGGCATAAAAAAACCCGATATAAATCGGGTCTTTCTCAATTGGCAAAGCTACCATTAAATATCGCGGTAGTTTCTTTCTTGTTGCTCTTGACGCATTTTTTCCTCTGCACATAATGTTGCAGTAGGTCTGGCAAGAAGACGAGGAATTCCAATCGGCTCTCCAGTAACATCGCAGTAACCGAATTCGTGATCGTCAATTCGCTTTATAGCTACATCTAATTTTGGCAATAGCTTAGTTTGTCGATCAAGGAAGCGAAGCTGTAAGCGACGGTCTTCTTCCTGAGCTGCTTTGTCCAGTTCGTCGGCTTCGTATTCCATTTTTGCCAGTTCAGCCCGGGCTTGTTCAATCTGTAAGCGAATATCGTTTTTAGTTTCAACGAGTAGATTACGGAAAAATTCTAGCTGAGCATCATTCATGTAATCGTCTTCAGGCAATGCCAAAAGCTGTTCTTGTGTCAACATTTGAATGGTCCTTTATATTTAGACATCTAGCAGCATATTTTGTGCAAAAAACAACCAGCGCTGCAAAGAGGCGGGACATGTTATATCAACAGAACTCTAATGGGAATAGTTTAAGCTCAACATAGTGAATCATATTCATTTTTGTACCACTAATTGACTGATTTAATTGATGATCTAATAATTGTGTTTCAATTGGTTTATAGGTTAAATAGGGGAAATATCGTTTCATTTTGTAAGATCTACACTGTTTTAAAAAGCACTATATTATTTAAAAAGGTAGATGGGTAATGAGTCGCGTATACAGGTTGGTTATGGACTGTCCGGATCAGGTAGGTATTGTGGCGAAATTAGCTAATTTTATAGCGCAGTATAAGGGTACGATTCTTGAGGCTAATCATCATGCCGACCTTGATGCGGATTGGTTTTTATCAGAAATGAAATTTTAGCGGACTCCTTACCTTTTGGACCAGATTCATTCTCTGAGGCATTCGCACCCATTGCTTAAGATCTTATCATGATGTTGCCGACATGGTCAGGCTGGGAAAAGATGTCGAAAAAAATGTATTGGCAAGGGGACTACATCAACATCTTGAAGATAGAGCTATTATACATGGTGGTAAAACTGTCATTCTGGATTAAAATACCAGTTTATTGTGTTCAGAAGTTATATTTTGTACGCTGGTTTAACTCGTGATTTTAGGATTGTGAGAAAATTGAGACAAGAGTTAGGAGATTAATATGAGTTTCACTTATTTATCAGACAGCTTTGCTGTAACTGGGCAAATTGAGCCTTCTTTGGTTGAAGAACTTTCCAGCCAGGGTTTTGTGGCTGTTGTTTGCAATCGACCCGATAATGAAGAGCAGGGTCAACCATCAGCTTCAGAAGTTAAAGCTATCTGTGATGCTCAGGGGTTGGACTTTGAGTATATCCCAATGGTTGGGCCTAACTTTACTGTTGAAGATGTCAACCGCCTGAAGACTGTGCTTGCCAAGGGTAAGGTTCTGGCTTTTTGTCGGTCAGGTAATAGAAGTTCAATATTGTGGAGAGCAGCACAAGAATAACATTAGATAATTTCATCAATAGCAGCAATGGAGATACGTCCTATTGCTGCTCATTTCGCCACCGTAATACTTCTTTTTATTCTTTGATTCTTATTTCCAAATCGAATAACAAAATGCTTATTAATTCCTTGTTAACTCAGTATTAAGCAGGGAGAATGCTTCTGTAATTAATTTTTATTGGAGACATTGGGTGGAAAACTTTACACCGATATCAGCCTTGGCGGGTGGAACCATGTTGGGACTAGCGACAGCACTGTTGCTTTGGTCAAACGGAAGGGTCGCAGGCATTTCCGGTATATTTAGTGGACTCTTTGTTCATGGACGTTCTGACTGGGCCTGGCGAGCCGTGTTTTTGATTGGTCTGGTAATCGGAGGGCTCATTCACCAGTCCATGTTGCCACCAGAAGTCACTTTGGACATTGATGTTGTAAAGCCCGACGTGGCTCTGTTAGTTGTGTCAGGTTTATTGGTTGGTGTGGGTGTGACTCTGGGTGCAGGCTGCACAAGTGGCCATGGAATCTGTGGCCTATCCAGGTTTTCACCCCGGTCTATTGTCGCAACTATTTTATTTATGATAACGGCAATGTTGACTGTTTTTATCGTCGCACTATAAATGGTAGTTAGGCATTCATTATGAAGATATTTACAGCGTTGTTTTCCGGAATACTATTTGGTCTGGGCTTAAGTGTTGCTCAGATGACAGACCCTTTGAAGGTATTGTCTTTTTTAGATATTACCGGGAACTGGGATCCGAGCCTGGCTCTTGTGATGGCTTCTGCTCTACTCATTAACATTCCAGCGTCCATGTATATTTTAAGACAGTCAAAACCTGTCTATGGCCATAAATTTCATATCCCGGTTTATAAATTGATTGATCTGAAACTGGTAGCTGGATCTGTTTTGTTTGGTATCGGTTGGGGGTTATCCGGATATTGCCCTGGCCCGATTGTTACCAATATAGGGGCAGGATCTGAGACAGTATTTTGGATGTTTGGTTCCTATGCGGTTGGCACTATTCTGGTTGTGAAACTGACAGATCTATTGCCTCGCTGGAGACTTGCCCGTTCAATAGAAGGTACTGTTTAATTTGCTGCTGGTTCAATGGTGTAACTGGACCTGTAGTATTGCCCCAAAAATCCTACTCCTATGAGCCTGCTTTAGTCGGCGATTCTTCTGGTTTTGTTAGACGCCTGGCTAGCCGGATATCATGAAGGGCTGTCGGTTGCGTCGTTTATTTGATCAAGTAATCTTCAGGTGCTGTTTTAGTTAACAATTGCAAAATGGCCCAGTGAAAACCCGATATCGCAGGCTGAAGCCTGTTCTTACAAATCAGAAAAACCTGATCAACTTTTGCCAGGATCATGCTTTAAAACATTGAATAATGAACCCGTAAGCCTGCTGGCAGGCGAATGGGTGTACATGTTTACCAACGCATAGAAAACATTCGCTGATGAATCAGCTCCTACATGGTTCAATTGAAGCCACTACCCAATTCGTTTAAACACAGCCATAATTGGTTAGAGTCTGCTTTAGTGGGCGATTACTTAAACACTAAATAGTCGGATCACAACGGGGACTTTGTAATGCGCGCATGATATTTTTTATTCAACGACCGGGAGCGTTAGGTAAAAAAGACCATTACAGGTCTTTATTTTAATTGGTATTAGCTGGCACTAAAGACTTGGTTAGCTTGTTCCTGAACGCGAATAAAGGTGGTACGTTTGGTTAGTTCTTTTAATTTACCGGCCCCGACATAGGTACAGGTTGATCTCACACCGCCCAATATATCCTGAACAGTATTTTCAATAGGGCCTCTATAGGGAACATTGACGGTTTTACCTTCAGAAGCCCGATAATCTGCTACACCGCCGTGGTATTTTTCCATAGCAGTTTCAGAACTCATACCATAGAACTGTTTGAATTGTTCGCCGTCAATTGACACGAGCTGACCGCCACTCTCATCGTGACCCGCAAACATACCACCAATCATGACAAAATCAGAACCCGCTCCAAATGCTTTTGCTACATCACCCGCACAGGTGCAGCCTCCGTCAGATATGATATGGCCGCCAAGACCATGAGCCGCATCAGCACACTCAATGACCGCTGATAGTTGAGGATAACCAACACCCGTTTTAACGCGAGTTGTACACACTGAGCCTGGACCAATGCCTACCTTAATGATGTCTGCACCGGCTAAGATGAGTTCTTCGGTTATCTCGCCAGTGACCACATTACCGGCCATGATGATTTGTTCAGGAAAAGCATCGCGAACTTTTTTCACATAATCGATAAAATGTTCTGAATAGCCGTTGGCGACATCAATACAAATGAATTTTATTTTCGGGCTCTGTTTTATAAATGCCTGAATACGTTCAAAATCTGCAGTCGAAGTTCCCGAGCTAATACTAAAATGATTATAAAAAGAATCCTCTTTATCAGCCAGAGCGGACTTTAGGTCTTTTGGGCTATAATGTTTATGCAGGGCCGTTAGCATTTTGTTTTTAGCGAGTGTATTTGCAATTTCAAGCGTTCCGGTCGTATCCATATTGGCAGATATGACAGGGATACCCGTCCAGGAGTTTCCAGAGTTTCTGAAATTAAACGTTCTCTCAAGTGATACCTGAGAACGGCTTTTTAGCGTTGATCGTTTTGGACGTATTAATACATCTTTAAATCCAAGCTTTAGTTCCTGTTCTACATGCATGAGATTTCCTGTAACAAAACTATTGGTAACTGCTTATCGATGCAAGTGCACTGAAATAGTCAGGATATGTTTTTGAAACACAACCGGGATCGTTAATGGTTATTTTACTGGTGCCGAATGCAGCCAGTGAAAAACACATGGCCATTCTATGATCATCGTATGTATCTATTGATGCTTGACGAATGACTTTTGGCGGTGTGATTTCAATATAATCTTCGCCTTCAGTCACTTCTGCTCCCACTTTTCGAAGCTCGGTAGCCATTGCCGCTAGTCTGTCAGTTTCCTTAACCCGCCAATTATAAATGTTTCGGATGGTGGTTTTTCCTTGTGCAAACAGAGCGGTGGTTGCAATGGTCATAGCGGCATCGGGGATATGATTAAGATCGACGTCGATACCCACTAAACCTCCCATGCCTTCGACCTGAATCCAATCGCCAGAATACACAACTTTTGCGCCCATTTTTTCTAATACTTCGGCAAATCGCACATCACCCTGAACACTGTTGGTACCCGTTCCCATTACTTTAACCTTTCCGCTTGATATAGCCGAGGCCGCTAAAAAATAGCTGGCCGATGACGCATCACCTTCGACCATGATATTGCCGGGGCTGATGTAGCTCTGATTGCCCTTTATATGAAAGGATTGGTAATTGTTATTCTTGACCCCTACACCGAATTTTTCCATGACAGATAATGTGATGTCGATGTAAGGCTTACTGACAAGCTCACCGTCAACGTGAATGACAGTGTCTTCTTTCGCCAGCGGGGTTGCCATTAACATAGCGGTTAAAAACTGGCTTGAGATATTGCCTTTGATCGTCACCGAACCACCAGATAACCCTTTTGCATGAATGTCCAGTGGGGGATATCCAGGGTTTTTTAAGTAATCAATATCTGCACCACATTGAATCAGTGAGTTTACCAGGTCTTCAATTGGGCGCTCTTCCATTCTGGGTTCGCCGGTTAGTCGGTAAGTGCCTGTTCCTAAAGTGAGCGCCGCTGTGAGAGGCCTCATGGCAGTACCGGCGTTACCTAAAAATAGCTCAATGAGGTTGTTGTGATAAAAAGCACCATCGTTTCCCAGCACTTTACAGTTGGTTTTATCTTGGCTGAGTTCGAACTGAACTCCTAGGGCGTGTAATGCATTCAGGTTGTGTCGAATATCATCACTGTCTAGCAAGTTTGAAATGGTCGTTGTTCCTCTGGCTAATGCGGCCAGAAGTAATATTCGGTTTGATAAACTCTTTGAGCCTGGAATTTGTATTGTACCAGACACGGTAGCAATCGGTTTGAGTGTCAAAGTCTCCATTGGGGGGTCTTTATCGTTAGTTTGAGAGTGGCTTAATATTACCCTGATAAATTATTTTATTCACGGTAAATCGTATTCTTATTTAGAACAGACTGGTCTCTTAAACATCGCGTTTATGGCTTGGCGTTAATCATCAGGCTCTGATTTTATAACCATAATATCTGCGGTAATTCTATCGAGAATGCGTTCTGCTGTATGACCAATTAATAAACGGTCTAGACCCTGTCGGCTGGCAGCTCCCATGACCACGATATGGCTGTCATTTTGATAAAGATGATCAGGAATCATAGTCGATGGACTGCCGGTTTCAAGATGGATACTTGAGGGTGGCAAATTAAAGCGAGCAACGAGTGAATCAAGGGCATCTTGATGCTGTTTTCGGATTTGTTCGGTAATGTCGCCAGCATCTAAAGCAGGTTGATCCAGGTAAATGAGTAATGGAGTGGGATCATAAACATGTAATACATCAAGGTTGGCATCTAGTCTGTCGCATAGAAGACTTGCTGCACCTAATAAATCAAAATCCAGACTGGATGGTTTATCATGAGTATTCACCGGGTCAACAGAAGCGGTAATTTTGATACTTTTAGGCCAGGGTGTTGCCTTGGTTAACAGAAGCGGGATAGGGCTGTAGCGAATCAGATCCCAATCGGTATGTGAAAACAAGGTACGCTGCATGACATTTTGATGATGTGTATTCTTTATCACCAGGTCACCCAAATGTTCCTCAAGGAAACTGATGATCGCCTGAGAGGGGTGTTTATCCCATACCGCGACGGTTTCGACGGTTAGCCCGTTTGCCCGTACTGGTGTCGCCTTTTCTTCAAGCGCTGATTTTATGCCTTGAATGAAACTGTCCTGTGCTATTTCACTTTGATCGGCTGTTAGTGATCGATTGTTAGCAAGAGTACTGTTGTATCCAGAACTAAATAGAGTGATCTTGGCATGATTAGCCTTAGCCAGTTTTTCTGCTTTTAACAGTGCAGTCTGGTTATCTTCAGATGAGTCGATTAAGACGATAATATTTTTATATGAAAACATGCTAAGGCTCCTTGCAGGTTCAACTTTGCTATTAAGAGTAGCTTCTTTGAAATCCGTAGAGCTGATTTAGGTCACCAAAAGTAAATTTAAGGATGCTCGAATAGTGTGACAACTTTTTGAACACCGTTAACTTCACTGGCGATTTTTCCAGCTTGAATAGCTGTGTTTTTGTCCACTATTCCCATAAGAAAAATAACGCCATCCTCTGTCACAATATCAATTTTTCGAGACGGGAAATTGTCGGTGGTAAACATACGTGACTTTACCTTGGTCGCAAGCCAGGAATCGCTGGCTCTAATGTTTACCCCGATATTTTCGCCCAGAGTGAGCTCATTGTGAATGGACTTAACCTTACTTAATGTTTTGGCTGCTGTGGTTACTTTGTTTTTTAACGCTTCAGAGGGAACCTGTCCAACAATTAACACCTTGCCGTGATACGAAAAAACTCGAATTCGAGCATCATGTAATGCGTTATCAGCTTGAAGAATTGACACCTTGATCTGTGTTTCAAGCGCATTGTCATCGATGACCTCGCCGAACGTTCTGCTGTCTGACTCTTCGATTGGCTTATCGCCTTGTACGCTGTACATAACTTTGGCGCAGCCGGACAGAAAAAGTAAAGTCAGAGTGGCGATCAGAAGTTGCCTGTAGTTCATTAATGTGCCCTTAAAATTAGAGGAAAAGATTAATTTTCTGTACCAAATAGCATATTGTCAACCAGATCAGTTAAACAATGTGCTACAAACCATTGGATTTCTGACACTCTGGACACTGACGCTGATGGAATTCGTACCTCGATGTCATTTTCAGATAAAGAGCTTGCAAGGGAGCCTCCATCACGCCCGGTTAATGCGATAACTTGCATTCCTTTGTCTTGTGCAGCAAATGCAGCATGGTTTAGACCATCTGCATTTCCATCGCTGGACACCAGAATTAATATATCCCCGGGAGCGCCCAGTGCATTGACCTGTAATCTGAGATTTTCAGATTCAGATATGGGTGGGATTTTATTTGGAAACAGCGAGTGGCCAGAAATAAATTGTGTCGGAAGTACCGGACGTTCACGCTCCATTCCAAATAACAACGAGTCTGACAGGTGACGCGCTACTAGCTCTCCCTCTCCAGCTCCGCAGACAATAATCTTGTGGTCACTGACTAATGCCTGAACGATGGTTTCTGCAGATTTTGTGATGGCTGGTGATATGAACTCTATCGACTGCTGGGCCGCCATGAGGTGTTCTTCAAACAAGTTTAGAATAATGGGCTCTAGATCCATTGGGAGTCCTCGAATGCATTTTTAATCCAATTGATTTCTGGTGGATTATCCTGAATGCCAATAACATCAAAACGGCATTGTGGTTCGTTAGATCCATAATTCGATAGTAAAAAATGTTTTGCTGCCATAATGACTCGTTTTTGTTTATTGCGAGTGACACTTTCCGCGGCAGAGCCAAAGTCAGATCGGCTACGAAATCGAACTTCAACGAAAACTACAATATTTTTGTCCATTGCGATAATGTCAATTTCACCACCTTTGCACCTATAGTTTCTTTTGGCAATTTTAAGCCCGGCAGATTTGATATGTTTTTCTGCTAGCTTTTCCGCTTTGTTCCCAATCGCCGTGGTGTCTTTCTTTCCGAGAAACCAGAGACTCATTGCTCGTCAATATCTGGCATTAGCTTTACGGGTACAGCAATTCCGTTTGTGATGACTGCCCAGCTTAGTTCTCTTTTAATGCGACCTTGTAAATCCATAGATAAAACACCGGTGTAACCATGTACCCTGGATGCATCATTAAATTTTAATTGTTTAAGCCGGGGATATAATTGAAAAATGTCCGCTCCCATTGCATAAAGGCGATTGTAGGGAGTTACATTTTGTTCACCAAATACACGGTATGCCTGTGTTTTAAGTTCGGGTGATTGGATTTGCCAGGGCATGTCTAAAAACTGTACGCTTTCTATGTCTTTATCCAGATCGGGAGCCACTTTGCCGGAAAAAATGGTTGAAATACCATAGACGGGAATATCAGCAGCGTATTGGAAATCCAGTAAAGGTTTTAATTGTCTTGCTTCCGATGGCATGGCAGCAACAAAGATAAAGTCTATATCTTTTCGGCGTCTGGGTTCATATTCAACATTTTCACCGATGATGCTTTCGATAATTTCAGCTCTCTTAATACTGGTATCCAGGTTGAGCAGTTTTCGAACAACTTGAATTAGCTCTCGGTTGGCAGCATTTTCATATTTTACAACACTGACTACATCACCGCTGGTTTGATTGAATTGCGATCTAAAGGCCTGGTAAATTCGATCGCCCCAGCTATTAGCGGGAACAAGAATAGCTGCACGATGAAAGCCTTGTTGATTGGCTCTGATGGCAACTTGTGTGGCTTCGTCTTCAGGATTTAGGCTAAATTGATAAAAATTGGGTTTAATGTCCAAATCATGATCAGTGGTATTCAGTGTGAGTACGGGTATTGGAAGTTTGTTTAAACTTTTTAGTTTTCGCACGTTTTTCTTTTCAAGTGGTCCAATGACCAGTTGTGCACCGGCCTCTTCAAGTTGTCTATAGGCTTTAATAGGATCGGATTCTTTATTGGTGTCTATAAATGTCACCTTAGGAAACATTCTTCCGGTAGCAGAGGCACGATAATATGCGGTCATAAATCCATTCATGATCGCTTCCCCGGAATTTTTGAGTGGTCCCGTAAGCGGTATCATAATACCAATATGTTTTGGCCGTTCTAGAACCAGGTTTTTAAGTAAATCAAGACCTCCAGGTAATGATTTAGCTGCAGGGTGCCCTTTGTTAAGTTTTTGCCACTTGTTTATTGCGTCAACCTGAAGCTCCAGGTCTTTTCCGGATTTTATGTTGGTATAGGCTAATGCAGCCCAGCCTGATAGATCTGAATCATCATCAATTTTTGAAATTCTTAGTAAATCGTCTTCATTTACAAATTGTAAGTCTGCCCAGATAAGTTCGTTATTTACAGTTAATTGGTCAGAATTTAGTATAGAAGAAATAAAAATTCGTTCTCTGGCAGCTGCCAGGAACTGTCCATTAAACTCCCAAGCTGTAGCTCGCCACTGACTAACCCGTATTTGATTTTTACGATCCAGGTTGTCAAATACGTAGCTATTGTTACCGTTGAGCCAAATAAGAGCGTCATTTGGTCGATCGGATTTTATATTTAATTCTACTACTAATAGACCAAATTCAGTTTGATGTTTTGGTACTAATCGCTCGAACTCCATAGAATCCAGGACCAACCGGACATTGTTAAAGTCTTGCTCTAATAAATAGTTGCTGGCCAGTGAAAGCTTTTCTGTATCGTTGAGTTCACTGATGGCATCTGAATCTTCGTATTGAGAATCTGTGGATGTAGTCGATAGTGCCTGGTCACTAACGGAATCTGGTGTCGAACTACAGCCACTAATGATTAATATTGAAAGCGTTAAAAAAATCAGTCTGCGCATAATTTGGATAGGCACTATTAAAGGAGTAAGTTGTACCTATTCTATCTGCTGTTTGCGTGTGAATGAATAACTTGCCGGGTTTTATTTATAAATACTGACTGATTTTTTCAAAATTGAGGTATATTTCGTAAAAATCACCACAAAGTTGGTCGGAAAATTAACTTTGTTCAGGAGGAAAAAAATTTGGAACCCTATCGTTTACAGTTAAAAGTCAGAGATTATGAATGTGATATGCAGGGGATTGTGAATAATAGTGTCTATCAAAATTTTTTGGAGCATGCTCGCCATGAGTTCCTGATTGCTAAAAATATGAATTTTGCAGAGATCACAAGGTTGGGTATACATTTGGTGGTGACCAGGGTGGAAATAGATTATTTAAAACCTCTGGTCAGCGGTGATGAATTCTATGTTACGGCACGGTGTGAGCGAAAAGGGCGTCTCAGATTTGTCTTTCATCAAGAGATATATCGCCAATCAGACAACACAAAGATGCTCAGTGCCATAGTTACGGGAACGTCAATTAATGAAAATGGACGACCTATTAAAACTGATTTATTAGGAGCTATATGTGAATGATTCTAAACAACTTGAGGCTTAAATAGATGGCTGGTGGGACACTATATGTGGTTGCGACTCCGATTGGTAATCTGGGTGATATTACCGACCGCGCGCGCCAAACATTAGCTGAAAGCGACCTGGTGTTGGCAGAAGATACACGTAATACTCAAAAGCTATTAGATTCATTGTCAATCGATGTTCCCTGTACCGCGGTTCATAATCATAATGAACGCGAGAAGGTTGACTGGATTGCATCAAAGTTGGATCAGGGTAAAAAATTGTCATTAGTGAGTGATGCAGGAACCCCTTTAATTTCTGATCCTGGATATCCGATAGTAACCCAGCTTAGGGATCAGGGATATTCGGTGGTACCGATTCCAGGTGTTAGTGCAATTACAGCAGCCCTGTCTGTCTGTGGACTACCAACTGATCGGTTTTGTTTTGAAGGTTTTTTACCTTCCAAATCTGGTGCCAGGCAAAAAAAGATGCTGGATTTAAAAGGCGAAAGAAGAACTATGGTGTTTTATGAGGCGCCTCATCGTTTGTTGAGTATGGTAACGGATATCAGTGAGATATTTGGCTCTCAAAGAAAAGTGTCCTTGTGTCGAGAAATTACCAAAACCTTTGAAACAATTTGGACCGGACCAGTAGAAGATCTCGTTGCTTTTGTTTCTGAAGATTTAAATCAACAAAAAGGCGAAGCGGTAGTATTGGTTTCTGGCCGCGAAGGTGTTGATAAGCAAGATGAAATCACAGATAGTGAAAGAGAGCTAATGAAGTTGTTGTTGACCGAGCTTCCATTGAAAAAAGCCGCTGTATTGGCTGCAAAGTATAGTGGAAAGACAAAAAAAGTCTTTTATCAGTGGGGTGTTGATAACGCCTAATACATTTGACGGTTTTAATTGGGTAAATCTTAATAAAAAGCTGGTGTTTAACATTCAAATCAGTAATCTGTGCGACATTGAGTCGGCCAGACAGTCGCCGCCAGCTTGCTGGGGGAGGAAAGTCCGGGCTCCAAAGGGCAGGGTGCCAGGTAACGCCTGGGAAGCGCGAGCTTACGGAAAGTGCAACAGAGAGTATACCGCCAGTCTGACTGGTAAGGGTGAAAGGGTGCGGTAAGAGCGCACCGCGTATCTGGTAACAGATGCGGCGATGGTAAACCCCACCTGGAGCAAGGCCAAATAGGATTCCGTGTGACGTGGCCCGCGTTGGAATCGGGTAGGCTGCTTGAGCCCATGGGCGACCATGGGCCTAGATGAATGACTGTTCAAGACAGAACCCGGCTTACCGGCCGACTCAATACCTTTTTCTGAATCTCTTCTGTTTAGTGCTATTTCTATTTTGCTGGCTGTATTCTTTATTAACCTGATGTGTATCACGGCAATTCTTATTTTACCTTTACCCACGCCTGTAATGTTGAAAAGCTGGCCCGGAATATTTAGTTACCCCTCTGAAACCTATGCGACCCCCTAACAGTTAGTGCTTACTTACTTTGCTAATATTCCAAAAAAATCTTTATAATTAAAATGTAGCTTTAACTATTGTCTGTAACTATATGAAATATATAGAAAAATACATCCAGTAGACTCGGTATTTTATGATTTCAATAGGGGCGTGTGTCTGTAACTCCTTGTGTTTAAAGGGTTTTTATTAAATCACTTGGTGTTTTATTACCTTGCAAAACTATCTGATGATTAATATAGTGTCTAATTGTGGGTGAAAGTGGCCATAAGTGGTATAAAAGTGGAGAATAGGTGGTGATTTTTATGTTGGTAACCACTTACTTTAAAGTTAATTGGGAATTATTTTGAAAAAAATCAGCTTGCGCGGTGTACATGCGTTGTCGATGGATGCGAAAGGTCGTATGGCGATTCCTGCGCGTTATCGTACTGTGCTGAGCGAATGGTGTGATTCCTTGTTAGTAGCCACTATAGATACTACCGAAAAGTGCATACTTATTTATCCCTTGCCTGAATGGGAAGTCATTCAGGAAAAAATTGAAAAGCTATCCAGCTTCAATGCCAGTAGTCGAAGAATTCAGCGGCTGTTGATTGGTCATGCTACAGACCTGGAAGTGGATGCTAATGGCCGTGTTTTATTGCCCTCTGTTTTAAGAGACTATGCTGAACTGGATAAAAAACTGGTGTTGATTGGCCAGGGTAAGAAGTTCGAGTTATGGGATGAGGCGCTTTGGAATGACCGTCGGAATAATTGGCTGGAAGAAGATGTTGATCTGGATTCTCTTCCAGAAGATCTAATGCAATTGTCGTTATAAGTAGGTGCTGTAATGAGTTCAGGATTTGAACATAGGACAGTCTTGCTAGACGAGGCTGTAGAGCTGTTGGTACAACAGGAAGGTGGGTTGTATTTTGATGGAACCTTTGGTCGAGGCGGGCATAGTAAGCTTATATTGTCCCGTCTTAATTCAGAGGGACGGCTGCTAGCGACGGATAAAGATCCTGAAGCCTTGGCGGTGGGTCATGAATTAGCTAGTAAAGATGGTCGGTTTCAAATCTTTTCAGGTTCATTCTCTCGCATAAAAGACCTGTTGCAACCTGAACAAAAGCTCGATGGTATCTTATTGGATCTGGGGGTTTCGTCACCTCAGCTTGATAATGCAGACCGTGGTTTTAGTTTTATGAAAGATGGTCCATTGGATATGCGCATGAATCCTGATGAGGGGCAGTCTGCAGCAGATTGGATTAATACTGCCGATGAGTCTGATATAGCGAATGTTTTATATCAATTGGGTGAAGAACGTCATTCCCGCCGAATCGCAAAAGCCATTGTACGTAGAAGGGCAGAAACGCCATTTTCGACAACTCTTGATTTTGCTGAAGTTGTTAAAGAAGCCAATCCAGCCTGGGAAAAACATAAGCATCCGGCAACCCGTGCATTCCAGGCGATTCGTATTTTCGTTAATCGTGAATTAGCGGATCTTGAGCTATTGCTGGAGTCTAGCCTGAGTTGTCTAAAGCCGGGTGGCCGACTGGTGGTTATTAGTTTTCATTCTTTGGAAGACCGAATTGTAAAAAGGTTTATACAGAAGCAGGAACGTGGAGATGCACCCGAGGGTTTGCCTATCCCTGATGCGATGATTAAGCGTCACATTAAGCGCGTCGGTAAGGCGTTAAAAGCTTCCGATGCAGAAATTGATGAAAATCCACGATCTCGCAGTGCTGTGATGCGAATCGCAGAGAGGCTTTAATGATTCGCTGGCTCATCAGTGTGTTAGTTGTAGCCAATATTAGTACGGGCATAGCCGTAGTCTATGCCACATTTACGACTCGCCAGCTGTTTACAGAATTACAGCGACTCGAACAGAGAGACCTGGAATTAAAAACAGAATATAGCCGTATGTTGTTAGAAAAAAGTGCATGGGCATCGCCTGGTCGTATTGAAGAGATTGCACGTAGTCAATTAGGTATGAGGGAGCCTCTGCCTAGTGAAGTTAAAATTTTGGGTGTATCAAAGTGATGAGCATGATGCTGTCCTTCTGGAGGCACATATTAGTATTAGTTTTTCTGGCCCTGATGCTTGGGCTTATTGGTGTGCGTGCGGTAAAGCTACAGGTGTTGGATAGAGAGTTCTTACAAAATCAGGGAATCGCCAGAATGGAGCGGGTCGATCAGGTTGTAGCTTCGCGAGGAATGATTCTCGATAGGGCAGGTCAGCCGTTGGCTGTTAGTGTGCCTTTGTTTACGTTGTGGATGGATCCTCGTATTGTTGATGTGTCACGTCTGTCTGAATTATCACGTGCACTGGATATTCCACACTCTCGACTTCAGAACCGCATTCAGCCTGGTCGGGCATTTGCCTATATTAAACGCCATATGGTTCCAGAAGATGCGGAACGCATTCTTGCCTTGAATATTGATGGAGTGTTTAGTCAGACGGAATATAAACGATACTATCCCGCGGGTGAAGTTACAGCTCAGTTTATCGGCATGACCAATGTGGATGATGAAGGCCAGGAAGGATTGGAATTGTCATTTAATGAATTGTTATCAGGTAGCAATGGGAAAAAACGGGTTTTAAAAGATTTATATAGTCAAACGATTCGGGACGTAGAATCTATTTTACCCGTGTCACCTGGAGGTGAGCTATCGCTGACTATTGATCTGGAACTTCAGTATTTAGCATACAGAGAATTAAAAGCTGCTGTAGCTGAGCATCAGGCTAAAGCTGGTTCTTTAATTATGATGGATGTTACCACGGGTGAAGTATTGGCTATGGTAAATCAGCCTTCGTTTAATCCAAATAATCGGTCTGACCTTACTTATGCCCAGGCCCGAAACCGATCAGTCACTGATGCATTTGAGCCAGGATCTGTAGTGAAGACACTTACGATCGCAGCAGCTCTGGATAGTGGTAAGTATCAACCGGATACTAATATAAAAACTTCGCCCGGCTATCAGCGATATAACGGTCATACTATTAGAGATTCCTATGACTATGGCACTCTGTCGTTAACCAAGGTTTTGTCCAAGTCCAGTAATGTTGGAGCATCCCGGGTTGCTATCGAAGTGGGTGCCCAAAATGTCTGGCAAACGTTTTATCAGCTAGGGTTAGGACAGCCGACTGGAATTGGTTTGCCGGGAGAATCAGCTGGTAGTTTACCTAACCATGTTAAATGGAAAGATATCGAAACGGCAACCTTCTCTTATGGATATGGTCTTGCAGTGACTCCTCTTCAATTAGTCACCGCATATAGCTCCATTGCCAATGCAGGGAAAAAACCCACCCCCAGGTTAATTAAAGGGCAATCTATAGCATCTGCGATCCAGGCTATATCTCCCCAGACTGCAGATCAACTTGCAGCCATGTTAGAAGATGTTGTGTTGACAGGAACAGGACGCTCGGCGCAGAGCAGGTTGTATAGAATTGGTGGGAAAACGGGAACTGCACATAAAATCGATTCTCAGGGATATAGCGATAATAGTTATGTTGCGACCTTCGCAGGATTTGCTCCGGTAAGTAATCCGAAGCTGGCAATGATCATAACAATCGATGAGCCATCAGGTGAAAAATATTATGGTGGAGAGGTCGCAGCTCCGGCATTTGGTCGCATTATGGAAGCTGCGCTTCAACAGTTAAATGTTGTTCCTGACCAGGTCATTAATGAGCAGTTGGTATTTAATCCCGTATTGCAGGAGTCTTTATGATGACTCTGACTGAAATGCTGATGTCATTTTATCCAGACGCCAAAATTGAAGGCCAGTTCAATTCATTAGAGCTGGATAGTCGTAAAGTCCAAAAAGGCGGAATATTTGTTGCTGTAAAAGGCAATCATGCTGATGGTTGGGATTACGTAGCCTCTGCCATAGAATCTGGTGCCAAAATTATTCTGACGGATAGTGAAAAATGGCAAGAGATTAGTGGTGTTCAGGTTATTTTTGATGCAAACATAAAGAATCGTTTAAGCAAGCTTGCTGGCGCCTGTTTTGGGTGGCCAACCAAAAAATTAGACATAATAGGTGTGACGGGTACTAATGGAAAAACATCAGTAGGGCTCTTTGTTTCTCAGATGCTGACACAAATGGGTTATCCCTGTGGTTATATTGGTACCAATGGCAGTGGTTTAATGGGAGAAATTCAGCCTCTTTCAAATACTACCCCCGACATCATTGATCTTAACAGAATACTTGCCGAGATGGTTTTAAACGGTGCCGAATATTGTGCTATGGAAGTTTCTTCTCATGGGTTAGACCAGGGAAGGGTTGCGGGGCTTGAATTTGCATCTACAGCCTTTACTAATCTTAGCCGGGATCACCTTGATTACCATAAGACCATGGAAGATTATGCTCAGGCTAAGGAAAGCTTATTCCTAGATCATTTTTCAAAAACCTCAGTCATAAATATAGATGATCTTCTAGGTCAGGATTTAATTCGGAAAATGGCCAATAAGCCAGCTGTTTACAGTTGCAGTACAAAAAACCCAGGTGCAGATATTACGGGTCTGAATATTCAATACTCGACATCTGGAATGACATTTGAATTGAGTACCCCCTGGGGAAGCGACAGGGTATCTGTGCCGCTATTTGGCGCATTTAATGTTGAAAACCTTCTTTTAGCCGTTGGTAGTATTGTTTCACTAGGCGTTGAATTCAGTGCTGTTTGCAATCAACTAAAAAATCTGAAGCCAGTTACCGGGCGCATGGAGTTCGTATCTAACCCGTTAAATAAAGCAATTGTTGTTGATTATGCACATACACCAGATGCATTAGAAAAAGCATTAATTGCAATCAGAGCTCATTGTACTGGCAATGTTTGGGTCGTATTTGGTTGCGGTGGAGATAGAGATAAAGGCAAGAGGCCGTTGATGGCGTCAATTGCCGATGAATATGGTGATTATATCGTGGTAACGGATGATAATCCTCGTACAGAAAGTTCGAGTGCTATTATGGCTGATATCGCTGATGGTTTTGGTGACCCCAAGGCGAGTCATATCTTCTTTAAATCAAATCGTTTTGATGCCATAGCCTGGGCTATGGCGAAATCAGAAGCCGGCGATGCCATTTTAATTGCAGGCAAGGGCCATGAAGAGTATCAAATTGTTGGTAACCAGACTTTAGATTTTTCAGATCAGGCAACTGTCAGACAAATTATGGAGGCTGAATTATGATGAGGGCTTTCAAATTATCAGAAATAGCAGCAGCCGTCTCTGGTGAGTTATTTGGTGAAGACCGAGTAATAAATAAGGTCTCAACGGATTCACGATCGATAGAGTCTGGTGCATTATTTGTAGCTCTCAGTGGTGACAACTTTGACGGGAACCAATTTGCTACTCAGGCTGTAGCATCAGGTGCAACGGCTTGTTTGGTAACACATCAAATATCAGAATCTCCTTGCGTGATTGTTGAAAACCCGAACAACGCCTATGGAGAGATTGCCAGGCTTAATAGAAATGAATTTAAAGGTGATTTAATTGCCTTGACGGGTAGTGCAGGTAAAACAACCACCAAAGAAATGTTGGCATGGGTTTTAAGTGAGCAAGGCTCTACCTTAAAAACAGCAGCGAACCTAAATAATACAATCGGCGTGCCTAAAACATTAATGGAGTTGAATTCGAATCACAGGTTCGCAGTTATTGAAATGGGAGCCAATGCACCGGGCGAAATTGCCTTTTCCGTCGATAAAGCTCAGCCAAATATTTCCGTGATATTAAATGCTTCAGAAGCTCACACCCTGGGTTTTGGTGATCTCAGTGGTGTTGTTAAAGCTAAGGGTGAAATCCTGAATGCAATTTCACCAGGGGGATTTGCTGTCTTAAATGCTGATGACGAGGGCTACAGCTACTGGTCAGAGCAAGGTTTAGGCTCTGATAGACATGTCTTTTCATTTGGTGTGACGAATCATTCTTCAAACCTGATGGCCACCAATATTCATATTGATAGCCAGGGGTGCGCGCAATTTGATGTAGTTCTTAATGGAGATGATCAGGGGCCATGTCACCTATCGGTACCAGGGAAACATCAGGTTTCTAATGCGTTAGCGGTATTGAGTTGTTGTTTCCTATTAGATTTACCACTTGAAGATGCAATGGTCTCCATCGGAAGTTTTAAGGGTGTACAGGGGCGAGCGTCTAAGCTGAAGGGATTAAATGGATCATCTATATATGATGATACCTATAACGCTAGTCCTGCTTCGATGGTAGCGGCCATAGATCTTTTAGCATCACTGTCTGGAAAGCATATTTTAGTGTTAGCTGATATGGCCGAGCTTGGTGAAAAATCTGAGAGGCATCACCAATACATCGCAAAATACGCGCTTGATCATTTGAATGATGTGAGATTTTTTGGTCCGACATTCTTGAAGGTAGCTCGGCAGAACAGTTTTGAAAATAAGCAGGAATTAATCGAATCTCTATTAGGCGATATTGAGCCAGAAACAAACATACTAATAAAAGGTGCAAATGCAATGAATATGAAGGAAGTTGTCAATGCATTGGTAGACAAGGAGCTCATATGATTTATTGGTTGACGCCCTATTTGGAACATATCCATTCAGGTTTTAGTGTTTTAAATTATTTAACGCTCCGTGGCATATTGGGTGTACTTACGGCGCTTATTTTCTCTTTAGTATTGGGGCCGGTCTTAATCAAACGTTTAAAATATTATCAGATTGGACAATCGGTTCGGTCGGACGGACCACAAAGTCACCTAAGTAAAGCAGGAACGCCCACTATGGGTGGGGCGCTAATACTGGTCTCTATGATATTTAGTACCCTGTTGTGGTCGGATCTGACTAATTATTACGTATGGGTCGCTGTAGGAGTAACCGTTGTTTTTGGCGTTGTTGGCTGGGTTGATGACTATCGTAAGGTGGTTCAAAAGAATTCGATAGGTCTTCCGGCTCGATGGAAGTATCTGTGGCAAACCCTGGGTGGGCTTGGAGCAGCCATTACATTGTATGTGTTTGCTGAAGGCGCAGTTGAAACGACATTGATTATTCCATTCTTTAAAAATGTCGCTATTCCGATGAGTGCTTTGGCATTTGTGATCTTTACCTACCTGGTCATAGTGGGTTCCTCCAATGCGGTTAATCTTACAGATGGACTCGATGGATTAGCCATATTACCAACTGTATTGGTAGGAGGTGCTCTGGGGGTGTTGGCCTATATTGCAGGTAATGCAAACTTTTCCAGTTATCTCCAGGTACCCTTTGTGCCGGGCTCCGGAGAAATGATTGTTTTTTCAGGTTCAATTGTTGGGGCTGGTTTAGGTTTTCTATGGTTTAACACATATCCCGCACAGGTATTTATGGGTGATGTCGGATCATTGGCCCTGGGTGCTGCTCTTGGAGTCATTGCCGTCATCGTAAGACAGGAAATAGTACTGTTTATTATGGGTGGTGTATTTGTTGCTGAAACCGTGTCAGTCATCCTTCAGGTAGCCTCTTACAAGTTGACCGGAAAACGAATTTTTAGAATGGCCCCATTGCATCACCACTACGAATTGAAAGGCTGGCCGGAGCCTAGAATTATTGTTCGGTTTTGGATTATTACGGTGATCCTGGTTCTCATTGGTTTAGCAACATTGAAGATTAGATAAATGAATATAACGCAACGCACAAAACAGTATGTAGTCGTCGGTCTTGGAAAGACGGGGTACTCTTGCGTGCGTTATCTTCTCGCTAAAGGACATTCTGTGGTGGTAATGGACTCAAATCCATCGCCACGTCTGGCAGATTCCTTACTGCATGAGTATCCTAACCTGGTCACCAGCTTTGGCGCATTGGATAGCGGTTTACTGCAATCTGCTGATGAGATTGTGATTAGTCCAGGCGTTCCTGTTAAAACACCCGAGATTCAAACCGCGTTAACATCAGGGACTCCGGTTATTGGTGATATAGATTTATTTCTTCGTGAGTTCAAAGGCCGGGTAATTGCAATTACCGGTTCAAACGGAAAAAGTACCGTAACCACTCTGGTTGGAGAGATGGCTTTGGCTCAAGGCTTAAAAGCTTCGGTCGGTGGCAATATTGGTGTTCCTGTTTTAGAGCTTCTAAGTCAAGATCTGGATTTGGTGGTTTTGGAGTTGAGCAGCTTTCAGCTTGAAACGATTCATGACTTAAAAGGTCACATTGCGACCGTGTTGAACGTTTCAGAAGACCACATGGATCGTTACGACAGTTTGGAACATTACGTCAAAACCAAACATGCGATCTTTAAATATGCGAATACGGTTATCTCAAATCAAAATGATGTGTTAACTCACGCACTTCAGTCCAGAGACATGAAGACTGTTTATTTCTCTATGAATCAGACCTTGGTGAATGGTTTCTATTATAGTGAACTTAGTAACGATGATTATGGTGTTTTGTTAAATAATGAAGTTTGGCTCAAACAGTCAGAATTGAAGATAAAGGGAAAGCATAATCTATCGAACGTATTAACGGCACTCTCTATTGGTAAGGCAGCTGGTTTTGAAAAGACTTTAATGATCGATACCATTAAATCTTTTACTGGTTTGGCCCATCGTTGCCAATGGGTAAGAACTCTGCATAGTGTCGATTATATCAACGATTCCAAGGCAACCAATGTCGGTGCTGCTGTCGCTGCCATGGACGGTTTAGGTCATACAAAAACTAAAAGTATTCACTTAATTGCAGGCGGTGTTGGTAAGGACGCAGACTTTACTTTAATGGTCGACTCTGTTGTAAACCATTGCCTGTCATTAAATTTGATTGGGCAGGCTGCAGGCGAACTTTTTGACTTGTTTGGCGCACAGGTGACCTGTAAGAAATTTGATAGCCTGGATCAGGCTGTCAATCATGCACATAGTCTGGCGAAACCTGGTGAAACTGTATTGTTAGCTCCTGCATGTGCAAGTTTTGACATGTATACCGGTTTTGAACAGCGTGGTAACCACTTTGTCGAGCTAGTGGAGGCATTGAAATGACAATGAGCCTTGCTTCTATGAATGACGAAATGAAAGAAACTCCGATCTTTGATACCTGGCTATTGCTGACAATCGGCTTCTTGTTAGTCACGGGCATCATGGTCATTGCATCATCTTCCATGGAATTTGCAGACCGTAACCTGGGTGGTCCTTTTGCGATTTTGGGTCGCCACTTAGTTTACATGTTATTAGGGCTGATCACTGCCATTACTATTGCCCGAATACCGGTTGCTATCTGGCAAAGGTTTGATTGGATATTGCTTTTAACGGGTGTGGTTTTATTAGTTTTGGTGCTTGTACCCGGAATTGGTAGTGAAATCAATGGTTCAAAGCGTTGGATCCGATTTGGCTCGATAGGTTTTCAGCCCAGTGAGCTCATGAAGTGGTTTTTGATTATATATATATCAGGCTACCTTGTTCGTCGGGCAGATGAAGTCAGAAATCATTGGAGCGGCTTTTTAAAACCTATTCTGGTTTTAGCATTTATTATCGTATTGCTGTTATTAGAGCCTGATTTCGGAGCCATGGTTGTGGCCTTGTTAGCGGTTCTGGGCATGATGTTTTTAGGTGGTGTAAGAGCCAGTCAGTTTATTGTATTAATGACCGCTTGTTCTGGTGCTGTCGCATTTATTGCCACTGCCCAGGAATATCGTATGCAGCGTCTTTTATCTTTCATGGATCCCTGGTCAAGTGAGAATGTCTATGGCAGTGGTTATCAGCTTACCCAGGCTCTAATTGCATTTGGTCGTGGAGAGTGGACAGGTGTTGGTTTAGGTAACAGTATGTTGAAGCTGTTTTATTTACCTGAGGCCCATACTGATTTTGTCTTTGCGATTTTGGGCGAAGAATTTGGGCTGGTAGGGGTCTTATTCGTACTAACCTTATTTGCCTCATTAATTAGTCGTATCTTTTATATCGGCTGGCTAGCGGAACGTCGCAATCAACTATTTGGTGCCTATGCCTGTTATGGCATAGCACTACTTATAGCAATGCAAGCGGTCATTAATATGGGCGTGAATACCGCATTGTTGCCGACCAAGGGTTTAACACTACCGTTGTTATCCTACGGCGGCTCAAGTCTGGTAGTTACTTTGGCGATGTTTGGATTTGTGATGGCTGTTTACCGCGAAACCCAAAATGGACCCGTTGTAGAAATTGAGGAGGTAGACTTATGACTCCTCGGGTATTAGTTATGGCGGGTGGGACTGGTGGGCATATATTTCCAGCACTTGCAATTGCTGAGCATTTAAGAGCGGATGGCATAGAGGTGCATTGGTTAGGTGCATTTAATGGCATGGAAGAACAACTCGTCCCTCAATATGAATTTCCGCTTCACCTGATTCCGGTTAGTGCCTTGTTGGGTGGCAATTTTCTACGAAAAATCAGATTTCCATTGAATTTGATCCGAGCGCTTTTCGCCACTAGAAAAGTATTTAAAACGTTAGATCCGGATGTAGTCGTTGGTTTTGGTGGTTATGCCAGTGGTCCAGGGGGTTTAGTGGCGAAAATGTCAGGTGTTCCTTTGGTACTTCATGAACAAAATGCGGTTGTTGGTTTGACTAATAGGCTGTTATCAAGGTTTGCAAACTGCGTGATTGAAGCATTTCCAGGTAGCTTTGATTCATCGGTTAGAGCTTTAAGCCTGGGTAATCCGGTGCGTAAAAGTGTTATCGCCTCAAGCGAGATTCAGAGAAAACCAGAAGGTTTGAAACGAATTTTAATCCTGGGTGGTAGCTTAGGTGCCGTTCAGTTAAATGAATTAGTGCCAGCAGCCCTTGCTGAATTACCTGAGGAAATTCGTCCGGAAATAAGGCACCAGACTGGTAAAAATAAAGATCAGCCAACGGAATTACTCTACAAAAACTTAGACGTAAAAGCAGAAGTTTGTGCCTTCATTACTGACATGGCGGAAGCCTATAGTTGGGCTGATTTGGTTATTTGTCGCTCCGGTGCATCAACGGTTTCTGAATTGGCAGTGATGGGTAAACCGGCAATTTTCTTTCCATATCCCTGGCATAAAGATCGCCAGCAATATATCAATGCAGATTACCTGGCAGAAACCAAGGCAGCATTAGTCATTGACGAAAATGCACAATCACAACAACTGTTGGTGGATAGCTTACATCGATTGATAAGAGAGCCTGAGCGGTTGGCTCAAATGGCAAAATTAACTAAAGAAAAAGGGTTGCCGAATTCAGTAAGTGACATATGTCGACAGATTACTGATTTCATACCACAGAATGATGGGAGCTCAAGGGTATGACAGAACTTACACAGCCAATTTTAGTACCAGAAATGAGGCGAATTAAGAAAATTCATTTTGTGGGAATCGGTGGTGTCGGTATGTGCGGCATTGCAGAAGTATTATTAAATCAGGGATATCAGATTTCCGGTTCTGATATCCGCTCTTCTGCTGTGACACAACGATTAAAAAGTATGGGTGCTGAAATCTATATTGGTCATCAGGCAGGCAATCTTAGGGCAGTTAGTGTTGTTGTGGTGTCCAGTGCCATTAACCCGGAAAACCCCGAATTGGCCTACGCGATTGACAAGCGGATACCGATTGTTCCCAGGGCAGAAATGTTGGCAGAGTTAATGCGCTATAGGCACGGAATCGCCATTGCAGGAACACATGGTAAAACAACCACGACCAGCTTGATGGCGTCAGTTTTTGCTATGGGCGAGTTGGATCCGACCTATGTGATCGGAGGAAAGCTAACGAGTGCCGGAACCAATGCAAAATTGGGTAACAGTCGGTACCTGATTGCAGAAGCAGATGAAAGTGATGCTTCATTTTTGCACTTGCAGCCTATGACTGCGGTAGTCACCAATATTGATGCAGACCACATGTCTACCTATGGCGGCGATTTCGAACAGGTTAAACAGGCATTTGTTAATTTTCTACATAACCTGCCTTTTTATGGCTTGGCAGTGATGTGTTCTGATGATGCCAATGTTAGAGAATTATTACCCAGTATTACACGTCAGGTAGTTACGTACGGATTGCAGCCAGGTGCTGACTATCGTGCCCATAGTATTAAATCATTTGAAATGGTAACTGAATTTAAGGTAGCCAGGCCGTCTCCTCATAAAGAGTTAACCATTAAGCTTGGAATGCCGGGTGAACATAATGTATTGAATGCACTGGCGGTTATCGTTGTAGCTACCGATGAAGGTGTTCCTGATGATCAAATTGTAAGAGGACTGGAAGGTTTTGAAGGTGTCGGTAGGCGCTTTCAGGTTCAGGGAACATTCGATACAGCAAAAGGCCAGATTTTAATGGTTGATGATTATGGTCACCACCCTAAAGAGGTAGAAGTAACCATTAATGCTATTCGTGCAAGTTTTCCCGATAGAAGATTAGTTGCCATGTTTCAGCCTCATAGATATAGCAGAACACGTGATTTGTATGAAGACTTTGTGTCTGTATTGTCACAGGTCGATGTGCTGCTATTACTCGAAGTGTATTCAGCAGGTGAAGAGACTATTTCAGGTGCTGATGGTCGAAGTCTCTGCGGTAGTATCCGCCAGAGAGGCAGGGTAGATCCTGTGTTTATAGAGAATAAGGACCAGATTAAAGACATATTGAAAGATATCTTACAGGGTAATGATTTGTTATTGACCCAGGGTGCGGGCGATGTAGGTATCTTGTCTGCTCAGTTGGCAGAAACCAAACTGGATTTTGTTAAGTGAAACAGCGCAACCAGAAACCCAGATCGGGAGCGACCCGGAAAAAGACTATAAAGTCCAAGCCGGGTTGGATGACTGTAAGCTATAGATTCAGTCCCAAAGTCTGGTTGTTTTCATTAATTATGTTTGTGGTGGTTTTATCGGCAAGCCTTTTGTCATTCGGATTTGAACGTTTGCGATGGCCAATTGCCAGTGTGAATTTCGACCAGGTGTTGATTTATCAGGATATGAGTGAATTTAAAGCCCTGTTGGATCAGCAGATTGGAAAAAATTTGATTATAGAAAGCCTTAAAGACGTTAAGGATGAATTTGAGGGGCTACCCTGGATCGCATCGGCAGAATTGACCGTACTATGGCCAGGTGTCCTTAAAGTAGCTGTCGTAGAGGAAAGGCCGGTAGCAGTATGGAATGAGCAGCAGATTATTAGTCAGACAGGTAAGTTGTTTGTTGCAGATAATTCAAATTTTAAGCTTCCTTATCTTTATGGAGACGAGGAGCGATTGGAAATAGTGATGTCCCACTATTTGAACTTTAACCGATCACTGATTGGTTTTGGTCAGATAGTCGAAGAGCTTTCCTTGTCACGTGGTGGCAGTTGGACTCTGGTAACAGAATCAGGCTTTGTGATACGGCTAGGTAGCTCAGACGTTCTTGCCAGGTTTCAGAGAGCACTTGGTTTTTTGGGTAGTGTACAGGCCAACCTGGATTTACTGGATTACATAGATGCCCGTTATAACAACGGTATTGCATATAAATTGAAACAAAACGATGGAGAAAAAACGGCATGACGTCTTCCAATAAGGGACAACTCATCGTCGGATTGGATATAGGCACATCCAAGGTCGTAGCAATAGTGGGTATGGTAACCCATGAAGGAGTCATAGAGATTGTTGGTCTTGGCTCAAGTGCTTCACGTGGATTAAAGAAAGGTGTCGTGGTTAATATTGACTCGACGGTTCAATCAATTCAGCGTGCGATTGAAGAAGCAGAACTAATGTCGGGTTGTGATATCCATTCGGTACAGGTTGGCATCGCAGGTAGCCACATTCAGGGACAAAACAGTCATGGCATCGTAGCGATTAAAGATAAAGAAGTTGTCGAAGCTGATATAGACCGGGTTATCGATGCTGCAAGAGCCCTTGCGATACCTTCTGATCAACGAATTTTGCATATTCTGCCTCAAGAATATCTTATTGATAACCAGGATGGCATTAAAGAGCCATTAGGTATGAGCGGTGTCAGGTTAGAGGCCAGGGTGCACGTGATTACTGCCGCTATAAATGCGGTTCAAAATATAGAGAAGTGTGTTCGTCGGTGCGGCCTTGAAATAGACCAGATCATTCTGGAGCAATTGGCATCCAGTCATGCAGTTTTGACCGAAGACGAAAAAGAATTAGGTGTCTGCCTGGTCGATATAGGCGGCGGAACGACTGATATTGCCATCTTTACTGAAGGTGCAATTCGGCATACTTCAGTAATTCCTATAGCAGGTGATCAGGTTACCAATGACATTGCTATGGCATTTGCAACGCCAACTCTGCATGCCGAAGATATAAAAATCAAATACGCATGTGCACTGGCTCAGCTTGCCAGTGAGCATGAAACAATCCAGGTGCCCAGTGTGGGTGAACGCCCATCTAGATCACTAACCCGACAGGCATTGGCTGAAGTTGTTGAGCCTCGTTATGAAGAGTTGTTTAACCTCATTCATGCAGAAATAAGAAGGTCCGGGTATGAAGATTTAATTCCATCTGGAATCGTATTAACGGGTGGTACGGCGAAAATGGAGGGAGCTGTTGACTTGGCTGAAGAAATATTTCATTCACCTGTCAGGCTGGCAAGTCCACAGAATGTTACAGGTATGAGTGATTTTGTAAAAAATCCGGTGTATTCAACCGGTGTTGGATTGTTGATGCATATTGCGAGGCAAATGAATATGGACGTTCCGGAAAATCAGGGTTACCAGGATGATGAACCCGGGGCGCTTGTAAGGCTCAGAGACTGGTTTAAAAATAATTTCTAATAAGAAAGCCATTTGTTCGCTGGCGGTCAGGCTGCTGGCGCAAATGTAAGGAGCAGACAAAATGATGAATGATAATGAAACGCATAACCCTGATTTATTCACGCTTGTAGAAGAGTTAGGAACGCCTGTCATTAAGGTGATTGGTGTTGGCGGTGGCGGTGGTAACGCTGTTCACCATATGATGGAAAGCAGCATTGAAGGTGTTGACTTCATATGTGCCAATACAGATGCTCAGGCTTTACAAAAGCATATAGTACCAACCAATATTCAGTTGGGGGGTAATCTGACGCGTGGTTTAGGCGCTGGTGCACGTCCGGATATTGGTCGCCAGGCAGCTATTGATGATCGTGAAAGGCTGATTGAAGTGCTAAAAGGTGCCGATATGGTATTTATAACCGCAGGAATGGGCGGTGGTACGGGGACCGGTGCAGCTCCAATTGTCGCTGAGGTAGCAAAAGAGCTGGGTATATTGACCGTGGCTGTTGTTACCAAGCCTTTTAATATGGAAGGCTCCAAACGCATGAGTATTGCTAATGCTGGTTTAGAAGAAATAAGCAAGCATGTTGATTCTCTGATTACTATCCCTAATCAGAAGCTATTGTCGGCGCTGGGTGATAAGGTCACTATGTTGGACGCATTTGCAGAAGCAAATAATGTTTTGCTCAATGCTGTGCAGGGTATCGCAGAATTAATTACTCGTGAGGGTACCATTAACGTAGATTTTGCAGACGTTAAGACTGTTATGTCTGAGATGGGCATGGCTATGATGGGTAGTGGTAAGGGCACTGGAGAAGATCGTGCTGTTAAGGCTGCTGAAGCTGCTGTAAGTAGCCCATTGTTGGATGATATAGATCTAAATGGTGCCCGCGGCATTCTGGTCAATATTACTTCCGGTCCGGACATTTCAATGCATGATTTTGATAAAATAGGCGAAACAATCCGTAGTTATGGCGCAGAGGATGCGACCGTTATTATTGGTGCTGATATTGACTTTGATATGACTGAAGAGGTCAGGGTGACCGTGGTAGCAACAGGTCTGAACAAACCAATGGAAGCACCAAAAGTTGCGGTAGACAATACGCGTAATAAGGAGAAGCCAGATTTGGAAGCTCGTCGCTTTGAGCGGTCTAAATTGGCACGCCAGGCAACGACGAATGATGTTGTTGAAACGGTAGACTCTACCGGAAATATGGACTATCTGGATGTGCCTGCATTTTTGCGTAAACAGGCAGATTAAAAGATTATTTTAAAATAAGCTTTAATCTAGGGCATAGATTTTGATAGTATAGGCGGTTACATTAAACGCGATTTATTACTGGCTTATAAAAAAATGATCAAACAACGGACGCTCAAAAATATCATCAGAGCAACCGGGGTCGGCCTTCACTCGGGTGAAAAGGTATACCTCACACTTAAACCTGCTCCGGTGGATACGGGTATTGTGTTCTGTCGAACCGACCTGGACCCAGTAGTGGAAATTCCGGCCAGGGGGACAAATGTAGGGGATACTACATTGTCTACCACCCTGAACTCTGGTGAAGCGCGCATAGATACAGTTGAACATTTATTGTCTGCAATGGCGGGTCTTGGAATAGACAATGCGTATGTAGAAGTCAGTGCTCCTGAAGTCCCTATTATGGATGGCAGTGCTGGTCCATTTGTTTTTCTTATACAGTCAGCAGGTATTGAAGAACAGGAAAGGGCAAAAAAATTCATTAAAATTCTAAAGACAATTGAAGTTCAGGATGGTGATAAAATTGCACGTTTTGAGCCTTTTGATGGTTTTAAGGTCAGCTTCTCTATTGATTTTGATCATCCGGTTTTTAAAGGTCGCAGTCAGTCTCATACCCTGGATTTTTCCACGACTTCATTTGTAAAAGAAATTAGTCGTGCTCGAACCTTTGGCTTTATGAGAGACTTTGAATATCTTAGATCAAATAATCTCGTTTTAGGTGCTGGTTTAAATAATGCGATTGCTGTTGATGATTTCAAAATATTGAACGAAGATGGTCTTAGGTATGAAGATGAATTTGTGAAGCATAAAATACTTGATGCAGTAGGTGACCTCTATCTATTGGGGCATAGTTTAATTGGACATTTTATTGGACATAAGTCAGGACATGGGTTAAATAACCTCCTGATTCGGGAATTGATTAAATCAAATGATGCATGGGAATTTGTTACCTATGACGAAATTGAGAACGCGCCAATAAAATACAGTCAGGTTGTTGCAACTGAGTATTAATAATTTATAAGGACGTCGGATAAATAGTTTTATGAATATTATTATCGTAAGCAGAAGGCATGGGCAAACCAAAACATTTGCCAATTGGTTCCCGTTCTTAATTATTTCATTTTGTGCTGTGGTATTTTCTGGTGCCGGTTATTTGGGCTATCAGTGGGGTAAGTCGTCAGATAACACTGTGTTTGATTTAGACTCAGCAGATGTCTGGAGTCGTGAACTGAATAATCAACAGGTTGAATTGGAAAACGTACGAAACTTTACCGAAGAGCAAATCCAGGCTTTAACCGTACGTGTTGGTGAGTTACAAGCCAGATTGACTCGTCTTGATGCTATGGGTGAGCGCCTGGTAAGCGTTGCAAATTTGGGTGATGGTGAGTTTGACTTTAGTGTCGCTCCGGCACTCGGTGGCCCTGGTACTGAAAACCTGGATGAAGCTAATTATCTACCCCCGGATTTTATGTCCGTATTGGATGAATTGTCTGCACGAATTGAAGATAGAGAGCAGCAGTTATCAGTTTTAGAAAGCTTTTTAGGCGACAGAAAAGTATTAATGGATACCTTTATTGCTGGCCGACCTATTAAAAGAGGCTGGATGTCTAGTCGATATGGTTACCGAACCGATCCCTTTAATGGTAAAAGAGCATGGCATGATGGTGTCGACTTTGCGGGTCGAGATGGATCAGACATTATTGCAGTGGCGGCTGGAGTCGTTACCTTTGCGGGCAAAAAATCGGGTTATGGCAATATGATTGATATCAACCATGGTAATGGTTACACCACTAGATATGCGCACGCCAAAGAATTGGTAGTTAAGGTTGGTGATGTCATTAAAAAAGGTCAAACAGTTGCCTTAATGGGTTCAACCGGTCGTTCAACAGGACCTCATGTTCATTTCGAAGTTATGAATCTAAACAAACGCCAGGATCCCACCCAATTTATTAATCGGGCCGCGTTAAATAATTAGAATAAAAAGCTTGAGATTTTTAATCTCTGCCCAATATATTCAAATAGATGCCGGCCCAGTTGCCGGCAATATAATATCTGACAGTCCGGATTTGTATTGATACCTGATCCGTCAGGATTCTTTTAAACACCCTTGAGTAGCCAAATGTTTACTAAACTCTTTACCAAAATAGTGGGTAGCAAGAATGACCGCGAAGTTAAACGTCTATTAAAAATCGTTACCAGTATCAACGCATATGAGCCAGAATTAGAGCAGTTAGACGATGAGGCTCTTAAGGCAAAAACCCAAGAGTTTAAAGCCAGGTTGAAAGACGGAGAGTCGCTGGATAAATTAATTCCGGAAGCATTTGCTGTTGTGCGTGAAGCGAGTCGAAGGACACTGGGTTTAAGACATTTTGACGTCCAAATGGTCGGGGGCATGGTACTTAACGGTGGTAATATAGCCGAAATGCGTACCGGTGAAGGTAAAACTTTGGTGGCTACCCTTCCTTGTTATTTGAATGCACTGTCTGAAAAGGGCGTTCATGTCATTACAGTCAATGATTATCTGGCAACCCGAGATTCAAATTGGATGCGACCACTGTTTGAAGCCCTGGGTATGACCGTTGGTGTTGTGGTATCACAACAGGCACCTGAAGAAAAAGCGGCCGCTTATAAAGCTGATATCACCTATGGCACGAACAACGAATTTGGTTTTGATTACCTTCGTGACAACATGGCTTTTCGTCTTGAAGACAAGGTTCAGCGTGGTCATAATTTTGCTGTTGTTGATGAAGTCGACTCTATCCTTATTGATGAAGCAAGAACGCCATTAATCATTTCTGGTCCCGCAGAAGATAGCTCTGATCGTTATTTACGTATCAACAAACTGATTCCTAAGCTGACTCGACAGTACCCAGCAGATGAAGGTAAAGAAGAAGTCATCGGCGACTTTGTAATTGATGAAAAGAACCGTTCAATGGAAATGACTGAACGGGGTCATGAACGCGCAGAAGAGCTATTAATAGAAAGTGGTCTTCTGGAAGAAGGCGATAACCTTTATTCAGCTAATAATCTTGGGTTACTGCATCATGTACAAGCAGGTATTAAAGCCCACGTGATGTTTCAGCGAAATGTTGAATACATTGTTGAAGGTGATGAAATTGTTATTGTTGACGAGCATACCGGACGTAAGATGCCCGGTCGTCGCTGGAGTGAAGGTATTCATCAGGCGGTTGAGGCTAAAGAAGGTCTGACGATTCAGCGTGAAAATCAGACGCTTGCATCCACTACCTTCCAGAACTACTTCCGATTATATGACAAGCTGTCTGGTATGACAGGTACAGCTGATACCGAGGCGTTCGAATTTAGACAAATTTATGGTTTGGATGTTGTTGTTATTCCAACGAATAAAGACGTTAAGCGAATCGATTATAATGATTTGGTCTTCATGTCTGAAGAAGAAAAATACGAAGCAATTATTAAAGATATTCGCGAATGTGTTGCGAAAGGTCGACCGACCTTAGTAGGTACTGCATCAGTTGAAGCTTCAGAACGCATTTCAGATGCGCTTGAAAAAGTAAACCTTGAACACCGTGTACTGAATGCAAAACATCACACAAATGAAGCAAAAATTATTGCTGATGCCGGTCAGCCGGGTGCTGTAACTATTGCAACGAATATGGCAGGACGTGGTACTGATATCGTATTGGGTGGTAACTGGCAACTCGAGTATGACAGTTTAAAGAAACCAACTGAAGCAGATCATCAACGATTAGAGTCAGAATGGCAGGAGCGTCATGCCAGTGTCTTAGCTGCCGGAGGCTTGCATATCATAGGTACGGATCGACACGAGTCTCGTCGAATTGATAATCAGCTTCGTGGCCGAGCAGGCCGACAGGGAGATCCGGGTTCTTCACGGTTTTATCTGTCGCTAGAAGATAACCTGATGCGGATTTTTATGTCCGATCGAATTAAAGGATTCATGCAGTCTTTAGGTATGGATAAAGGAGAGGCCATTGAGCATAAAATGGTTTCGAATGCGATTGAGAAAGCACAGCGAAAAGTTGAGAACCGTAACTTCGATATTCGTAAGTCGTTACTTGAATATGACGATGTGAATAACGATCAAAGACAGGTTATCTATCAGCAGCGTGATGACTTAATGGAATTAGCTGATATTGCTGACATCATTGCTGGTATTCGTGGTGATGTGGTTAATAATATAATTGATGGATACATTCCTCCCGAAAGTCTGCACGAACAATGGGATCTGGAAAATCTTGAATTAGCCCTCGAATCTGAATTAGCCATCAAATTGCCTATTTCTAAATGGGTAGAAGACGATATTCATCTTAATGAGAAAACAATCCGTAGTCGTGTTCTAGAAGAGCTGGTTACAGTTTACAAAGAGAAAGAAGAGCAGGCGGGTGCTGATTCTCTGCGGGTATTTGAAAAACAAATGATGCTTCAGATACTGGATCAGCATTGGAAAGAGCATTTAGCTGCCATGGATCAGCTTAGAATGGGTATTCATTTACGCGGTTATGCGCAGAAGAATCCTAAGCAAGAATATAAGCGAGAGTCATTTTTATTGTTTCAACAGCTGCTGGACGATGTAAAGAACGACACCATTCGGGTGTTATCCCGATTAAAACTAATCTCACCTGATGAAGCGCAGGAAGCAGAAAGACGTCGTAAAGAAGTTGAGCAGCGTATGCAGTTTAAACATGATTCAGCCAGTGCTTTAGCTGACAATGAGAAAAAACCAGCAGCAGATAAGGCCAAACCTTTAGTTAGGGCAGGTCAGAAAGTAGGTCGCAATGATCCTTGTCCCTGTGGTTCTGGTAAGAAATTTAAACAGTGTCATGGTAAAGCGTAAGTAATGTCGATAAGGGCTGTATGAGTTCCATTTGGAGTTCAGCAGCCTATTATTCAAGCCCGCTGCTCCGGCACGCCCACCTATCAAAATAATACCCTTCAGATTCACTTTTTTAACGACTCTGTGCTTGCTTCACCTCAGTCTGAATAATATCTTGTTCCTGCATCTGATACCTTTTAATATTAAAACATTATTCAATTATTAAGAGAGTTCCCATGGCTGTTGGATCTACTGAGTTAATGACCTTGTTACCAGTGAAAGGCATATCGATTGGTGTGGTCGAGTGTGGCATTAAGTATGAAAATCGTAAGGATCTGGTCATCTTTAGGCTTGAGGAGCATTCGACAATAGCCGGAGTCTTCACCAAAAATGCCTTTTGTGCCGCACCAGTGGTTGTATCTCAACAACATTTAGCGTCAGAAGTCGCCAGTCGTTATCTCATCATTAATACTGGAAATGCCAATGCTGGAACGGGTGAGCAGGGGTATTCTGACGCCTTGGCGACCTGTGATTATCTGGCTGAACTTGAATCCGTTGACCCGAAAAGCATCTTACCCTTTTCAACCGGCGTCATTGGTGAAAACCTACCCATGGATCGAGTGCTAGAAGGAATTTCTGCGGCACGTCACCATTTCATTGAAGATAACTGGCAAAATGCAGCCTGGGGAATCTTAACGACTGACACTATTCCCAAGGGGTTGAGTGTTCAGTTTGATCACGAAGGAGAACGGATTACCGTTACCGGTATCAGTAAGGGTTCGGGCATGATTAAGCCCAATATGGCGACCATGCTAAGTTTTGTTGCTACCGATGCCAGGGTATCACCCGCCTGTTTACACCAGATTTTAGATGAAACAACCGCTACCAGCTTTAATCGCATTACCGTTGACGGAGATACCTCAACTAATGATTCTTCAATGCTCATAGCCACTGGGCAGGCTCAGTTACCTGAGTGTACGGGAAGTGATTCGACATTATACGAGCCGTTAAAAATAGCCATCGCTGAAGTCATGTTACACCTGGCTCAGAGTATTATCCGTGATGGAGAGGGCGCTACCAAGTTTGTTACTATCGAAACGACGGAAGCTGGCACCCGGCAGGAAGCATTGGATGTTGCCTATACCATTGCACATTCACCGCTGGTAAAAACGGCGTTAAATGCCAGTGATGCTAATTGGGGGCGCATTCTAGCAGCCATTGGCCGTGCAGGAGTACCTGATCTAGATGTTTCCAATATAAATATCCAGTTAAACGGTGTAAATATTGTTGAATCCGGATGTAGGGCTGTTTCCTATACTGAAGAAGCCGGATCTGAAGCGATGGCAAAAGAAGAAATCATGATCTCGGTTTCTTTAGGGCGTGGCAATGTCAGTGACAAGATTTACACCACCGATCTATCCCATGATTACATCAGTATTAATGCAGATTATCGTTCGTGATCCATGTGGCAGTCGCATTAATAAGAGATAACACTTTGCGCTGGTTGTGTTGCCAGCGCGGACCAAATGAAGACCATGCTGGTTACTGGGAGTTTCCTGGAGGCAAATTCGAAAATGGTGAAACGTTAAATCAGGCTATGATTCGAGAAATTCAAGAAGAGTTGGCGTTCGATTTATCTGCCCATCAGATTGCACCTTTCTTGAAATTAAATTGGCGGCATTCCAGTAAAGAAGTATGTCTTCATTCCGCATTAATCAACGTCAACCATAGTATGACCCCGGTCTTAGCCGTACATCAGTCATATAAGTGGTTAACAACCGGGGACTTAAGGCAGTTGAATTGGCTGGAGTCTAATATTCCTATCGTAGCAGCAATTGAACAACGTTATTAATGGCAGAAAACAGGTATTATTCCAATGTCGGCATGGAATAAAATTTGATAAAAAGCTGCCACTTAATGCTCATTAATTATCCAAAAACGAAATATAGTTTGATGATTTTCAGGGCTTGCATTGGGGCTGCAAAGGCGACTAAGGAGCCTGTCAGCTTTATTGGGTCGCCTAACAAAGTCAATTTTGCATTTCGATCCGGCCGTTTGGTGTTTCACTAACGTTCAAAAAAATCGTCAGCTAAAGCAGACTCTTACCCATTATGGTTGTGTTGAAAGGTATCGGGAAAGGCTTCAATTGATTCATGT